>Ga0209368_1000018_pt1 | contig 352960 bp, 314 predicted proteins | sample EBPBio242008_DNA_FD_185862 | JGI IMG/M metagenome (GOLD analysis project Ga0209368, IMG submission 185862) | Wastewater treatment Type I Accumulibacter community from EBPR Bioreactor in Madison, WI, USA - Reactor 1_4/24/2008_ DNA (SPAdes)... | ecosystem: Engineered > Bioreactor > EBPR >... | reverse complement strand
AAAAAAAGTAGTTTTTGAAGGAAAAAAGGGGTGGTCAATTTGCTCCGAAATAAGGTGGTCACTTTAAACCGAAATTGGGTGGTCACTTTAAATTGAAATTAGGTGGTCAATATCACTGGAATTTGCACTTCAACCAATGGAACAGTAAGTTTCACGCAATTTTGGGGTGAAAACCAATTTGTAAAAAGTGGAGAAATCATTCTTTCCGTTTTACCACAAAATAAAGAAGCAATTGTAGGAAGAATGTTGGTGCCTGCAACAAATTCCGGAAAAATTGTGACTGGACAAAAAGTATTAATCAAGCTGGATAATTTCCGCTATCAAGAATATGGAATCGTGGAAGGAAGAGTTCAAAACATTTCCCTGACCCCCGATGAAAAAGGAAATTATTATGTGGACATTATTTTACCAAATGGCTTAAAAACCTCCTATAACAAAAATCTTCCGTTCGACAAAGAATTGAAGGGAAATGCGGAAATCGTCACACAGGATTTGAGGTTGATTGAACGATTCTTTTATCAAACAAGAAAATTATTGGGTTACCAAACTTAAATCATTGTTAGCTAAAGAAAAAAAATCTTTAATTAAGCCCGAAATTCCGTTCAATTGAGAGGAATTTTTATTTAAGGTCAACTCGAAACTTTGATCAAAAAACATTATATTTGTCAATATGGCAACAAAAGCGCTCTTCAACACCGTGGTCAATTGGTTTATCCGACAGAGGATAGACCAAATTCAAAACTTCATGAACCATCCTGTTGAAACGCAAAACGGCGTCTTATTCTCCCAACTTTATTTTGCTGAAAATACCGACTATGGGAAAATTCACGGCTTCAATTCCATTTCAAACTACAATGATTTTACCCGAAATGTTCCGATTGTAACTTACGAAGATTTCGAACCTTACATTGAAAAAGCAAGACAGGGAAATCCAGATATTTTTTGGCCGGGTTACATCAGAAAATTTGCCAAATCTTCTGGAACGACCAATGCGAAAAGCAAGTTCATCCCTATTTCTGATGAGAGTTTGGAAGACTGTCATTTCAAGGCAGGAAAAGATTTGCTTTCCATTTACGCCAACAATCATCCTGAAAATTCTTTGTTTTCCAATAAAAACTTAAGACTCGGTGGAAGTTCGGAATTGTACGAAGATTTCAACACAAAATTTGGAGATTTGTCAGCGATTATGATTGAGAACCTTCCGTTTTGGGTGGAAATCACCACCACTCCAAGCAGAAAAGTTTCCTTAATGTCGGAATGGGAAAGCAAATTGAAAGCAATTATTTCTGAAGTAAAAAATGAAGATGTGGGAAGCTTAACCGGAGTTCCAAGTTGGATGATGGTTTTGTTGCAAAGAACTTTAACCGAAACAGGTTATTCCAATATTTCGGAATTATGGCCCAATCTTGAAGTTTTTTTCCATGGCGGAATTAGCTTTAAACCTTACCGAGAACAGTACCGGAAAATCATCGGAAAAGACATTAATTACTACGAGATTTATAACGCTTCTGAAGGTTTTTTCGGAATTCAGGATCAATCGGGAAGTGATGAAATGTTGCTGATGCTCGACTACGGAATCTTTTACGAGTTCATTCCAATGGAGCAATTTAACCCAAATAATTTGCAGGCAATTCCTTTGGAAGAAGTTGAAATCGGGAAAAATTATGCGATGGTCATTACGACAAACAGCGGACTTTGGCGCTATTTAATCGGCGATACGGTGAGATTTACTTCTATTCAGCCATTCAGAATTAAAATTTCAGGGCGAACCAAACATTATATTAATGCTTTTGGTGAGGAATTGATGATTGATAACGTGGAAACGGCTTTAACAAAAGCTTGTGAAGCGACCGATTCTACCATCATCGATTTTACCGGAGCTCCGGTTTTTATGAAAGATGGCGAAAGCGGTGCACATGAATGGATTTTCGAATTCAGCAAAAGCCCTTCTGATTTAGAACGTTTTACAGAAATTTTCGACAAGCATTTAAAATCTGTCAATTCCGATTATGAAGCGAAACGTTATAATAACATGACCTTAAAAAAACCTGTCGTTCACGTTGCAAAACCTCAACTTTTTTACAATTGGATGTCGGAACGTGGAAAATTGGGCGGGCAAAATAAAGTCCCGAGATTGAGTAACGACCGGGAATACATTGATCCGCTTTTAAAAATGAATCAATAAAAAATTCTCTCAAGGCGAGTTCTTATATTATTTTTTCTTCGTTTTCACTTTCTCCGCTTCCTCTTTAATAAAAGGATATTTCTGCTGCATATCTTCCAACAAGTTCGGGTCAAGTCCTAAAGCGATGGAAAGGATATTTCGCCCTTCTTTTTGATTGTTGAGCTGGAAATAGCAGTTACTCAACTGATAATACAATTCGGCTCTGTTGTGGAGTTTCGTGGCCTTTTTCAACACGGAAATCGCTTCCTCGAATTCGCCAATCAACATCAAAACTTCGGAATAAGCGTACCAATTGTAAAACCTTTGCGGCTCAAAATCGACGAGTTTTTTCAGGCATTCCAAGCTTTCCTCAAATCTCCCTGAATCAATGTAGAGAAAAGCTAAACGTTTTTGGTAATCCAAATTGTTTTCGTTGAGAGAAACCGCCTCTTTGGCAAAATACAGCGCCTCCTTCATTCCACCCATATCTTCATAAATATAGGATTGCTCCATCATTGAAAGATAGAATTGAGGATCGTCTCTCAAAGACTTTTGGAAGGAATTTAAAGCTAAAACAGGTTGCTTGTTTTCTTTGTAACACAACCCAATTTTATAGTAAGTGAAGGATTTCGTGTATTCCAAATCCAACATTTCCTCGTAAACAGAAATCGCTTTTTGCCATTCTCCCATCGCTTCGTAGCACGCCGCTTTGTTGGCATAAACTCCGATGGATTCTGAATTAATGGCTAAAAGATAATCGAACCCTTTAATCGCTTCCTCATAATTTTTTCGGTTGAAATAAAACTGTCCGTATTCGTACCACGCGGTTTCAGAAAACGCATATTTGTCGAGATAATCGTTCAAAAACTCTATCGCTTCCTCGCTTCGGTTCAGCTGATTGTAGCAATACATCACGTTTTCCAAAGAATATTCATCTTGTGGATCAAACTGTAAAGCGAGTTTGTAATGTTTAAGCGCATTGAAAGGATCTTCCAAATTCACGTATTCATCGGCAATAAAATTGTGAAGGAAGTTTTCCTCTTCTTCCAATTCCAAAGCTTTTTCACAATACTCAATTGCTCTTCTCGGATTTCCGAGATTGGAGTAATATTTCGCACAGCAAACCAAGAAATCAGTATTTTCCATGGAAGGTTCTTTGAGTTCCTCCATCAATTCTTTTGCCTGCGTATAGTTTTCGAGTTCCAAAAGGACTTCGAATTTTTTTGTTTTTAATTCAATAGAATTGGGGTGAATTTTCAGTGCGTAGTTTGTCGCCATTTCCGCATAAGAAATATCCCCGATTTCAAGATAGTAGATAATGATTTCTTCAAATTCTTCAGTTTCGAAGTAGAATTCCTCATTATTTTCAACCATCTTTTCGAACTTTTCTACAAGTTCATTTTCAAAAAATTCTTCCAATTTATTTTTTCTCGTTATTTCAATGCCCGAAATTATCTTGCAGGCTTTGAAAAACTTTTTTAGTTAAAATTTCTTTGTTCTAATTTAGAAAAAATATTCTAAATCAAACTTTTTATTTTGTGGATCATTCGATCTCCTAAATCATCCGCTTCTTCCTGTGAAAATGCTTCCGTATAAATTCGGATAATCGGTTCTGTGTTTGATTTTCTCAAGTGAACCCAATTTTTTTCAAAATCGATCTTCACGCCATCTACAGTAGAAACGTCTTCGTTTTGATATTCCTTTTCCATTTTGGTTAAAAGTGAATCCACGTCGATACCGGGAGTCAGTTCAATTTTCTTTTTCCCCATGAAATAACTCGGATAAGTTGCTCTCAATTCAGAAACCGTTTTGTTTTCTTTTGCCAAATGGGTCAAAAACAAGGCAACTCCCACCAAAGAATCTCTTCCGTAATGAAGGTCAGGATAAATAATTCCCCCGTTTCCTTCGCCGCCGATGACTGCATTTTTTTCTTTCATTAAAGTCACCACATTCACTTCTCCCACTGCGCTTGCGAAATATTCTGACCCGAGATTTCTCGCAACATCTCTCAATGCACGACTTGAACTTAAATTAGAAATTGCTGCACCTTTTTTATGTTTCAACAAATAATCAGCAACAGCAACCAAAGTATATTCTTCCCCGAAAAGTTCGCCGTTTTCATCCACCAAAGCCAATCGGTCAACATCCGGATCGACAACGATTCCCAAATCTGCTTTTTCTTTTTTTACCAGTTCACAGATGTCGCCTAAATGTTCTTTCAACGGTTCTGGATTGTGCGGAAAATGACCGTTTGGTTCGCAATATAGTTTTACCACTTCACAACCAAGTTCTTCCAGAAGTTGTGGTATCGCGATTCCTCCTGTGGAATTTACGGCATCAACAACGACTTTGTATTTCTTCGATTTAATCGCTTCTGCATCGACCATCGGTAAATCAAGGATTTTTTTGATGTGGATATTGAAAGCGTCATCACGCGTTTCATACTTTCCTAAATCATCAACTTCTGCGTAATTAAAGTCTTCACTTTCTGCTAAAGCTAAAACTTCTGCACCGTTTTCTCCGTTGATGAATTCTCCTTTTTCGTTGAGTAATTTCAAAGCATTCCATTGTTTTGGATTGTGAGAAGCGGTGAGAATAATTCCGCCATCTGCTTTCAATTCAGGAACCATCACTTCCACCGTCGGAGTGGTAGAAAGTCCCAAATCAACCACATTTATTCCCAATCCTTGAAGCGTCGCGGTAACCAAAGAATTCACCATTGCTCCTGAAATTCGGGCATCACGACCAACAACAAGCGTTAAATCTTTTTTGTTTTTATTATTCTGAAGCCAGGTTCCAAATGCGGAAGTAAATTTTACCACATCGAGCGGCGTAAGGTTTTCATCAACTTTTCCGCCGATGGTTCCGCGGATTCCTGAAATCGATTTAATTAAAGCCATGCTAAAAATTTGAAATTTTTAAGTTTAAAATTCGTGATTTTTAATTCTGCAAAAATACGAATAAATAAAGTAGAAGAAATGAATTGTTTACGAACACCCACAATCCGAATCACATCCCGGTTTTCCATTTTTGAATTTTTTCGGTCCAAAATTTTTAGCAATAATTCTAAACAAAGAATATCCCGCAAACAAAACGATTGCGGCGATGAGAATGAACTGAAAAGTAAGTGAGTCCATAATTTTTGGTGCAGAAGGGTGCAATTTTTGCAAGTTGAAAATCTTTAAAATATAAATTTTTGTCTATTATGTCAAGATACAACAAATTCAAACAAAATCAAATTTATCAAACAAAATCAAACTATTTAAATAGCTGATAAACAATCAAAGACGCAATATAAGCCAATCCCGACATTCCGCAAAGTTGCGCCATCGTCCATTTCCAGGATTTGGTTTCCCGGTAAACAACAGCTAAAGTCGAAACACACTGCATCGCAAAAGCATAGAAAAAAAGAATCGAAATTCCCGTCGCAAAACTGAAGACTTTTTCGCCGTTTGGTTTGGTGTCGTTTCGCATTTTGTCGATAATTTTTCCTTCCGGTGCTTCTTCATCAAGGGAATATAACGTGGACATGGTTCCTACAAAAACTTCCCTTGCGACGAAACTCGTCAAAATTCCAACACCCATTTTCCAATCATAACCGAGTGGTGCAATTGCTGGTTCAATTCCTCGTCCCATTTTGGCAAGATAAGATTGTTCCAATTTCACGTTTGTGGCAACGATTTCATCTTCCTTCTGTTTGGGACCAATGTAACTGAAAAACCAAATCACGATCGAAAACAGGAATATAATTTTCCCTGCTCCTGTGATGAATTCCCAAACTTTTCCTAAGGTCAATTTTAAATCATAACCAAAAAGTGGCATTTTATAGGACGGTAAATCCATTACTAAAAACGATTTTCCTTTACTTTTAATGACTTTTTTTAGAACCAATGACGCCATTAAAGACATAAAAAATCCAAGGAAATACATCGCCATTAAAGCCAATGCTTTGTAACTGATTCCACCAAAATATTTGTTGGGGATAATCAAACCAATAATAATACTGTAAACAGGAAGTCGCGCAGAACACGTCATAAAAGGCGTTACGAGAATGGTGATCAATCTTTCCTTTACATTCTCAATATTTCTTGTGGACATGATTGCAGGAATTGCGCATGCTGTTCCCGAAACGAGCGGAACAATACTTTTGCCGTTCAACCCAAACGGTCGTAAAAAGCGGTCCATCAAGAAAATAACTCGCGCCATATATCCCGAATCTTCGAGGAGATAAAGAAAATATAAAAGAATTCCTATTTGTGGTGCGAAAACTGCAATACCACCTATTCCAGGAATAATTCCGTTTGCAATTAAGGAGTTGATTGGTCCTTCTGGAAGATGTTCATTGGCAAGAGATGAAAGTCCGAGGAAAAAGTCAGAAATCCAATTCATAGGATATTCCGCCAAAAAGAAAACACTTTGGAAAATAATTAAAAGTATCGTCGCAAAAATTACATATCCCCAAAACGGATGAACTAAAACTTTGTCGAGTTTCTCCGTTAAGAGTTCTTTAAACTGTGGTTTTTTAGAAAGAACTTTAGAAATAACTCCATCGATTTTTTGATATCTTCTGATGGTTTCCTGAGTCTGCAATCTTTTCGGAACCAAACATTTAACCTCATCGTCATTCATTTGGTCTTTTACCGTTTCCAATTTTCCGAGATAAGTTTCGGATGCGAGCAAAGTCCAGATTTTGTATTGATTTTTTTCTTTGGTTTCGGTTAAAATTTTGAAAACCAAACCTTTTTGTTCTAACGGAATTTCAAAAGAAACGGTTTCTGATTTAGTAAAACTATTTTTAAAGATTTCATCACGAAGCTCTTCAATTCCTTGATTTTGTTTTGCGTTGGTTTGCAGAACTCTTACATTCAATTCTTTTGAAAGCCCTTCTAAATCGATATTGATTCCGCGTCTTTCGGCTTGGTCAATTTGGTTGACAACAAGTAAAATAGGAATTCCCAAATCTTGAATTTGCTGAAAAAGGAGCAACCCTCTTTTAATGCTCAATGCTTCGAGAATGTAGACAACTCCCGCATAATTTTGCTGCTCATCAATCAAAAATTTGGAGAAAATCGCTTCGTCTTCGGAAGTAGGATAAATGCTGTAAGAACCGGGCAAATCAATGACTTCAAATTCTTCATCTTTAAAAACATATTTTCCGGAATGACTTGCAACGGTAACTCCGGCGTAATTTCCGGTCTTTTGCTTTTTGTTGCAGAGCAAATTGAAGACAGTGGATTTTCCCACATTGGGATTTCCGACTAGAAGAATCTGTTTATTGTTTTCAGTTTGCTGCATTATCCTCTCCCTAAATCCCTCTCCAAAGGAGAGAGACTTTCAGGACGTTTTTATTTAGGTTAAAGATTCCACAATAATAAACCTTGCTTCTTCTTCTCGAAGTGCAATTCTACTTTTCTCGTCGCCAAACTCGATATAAAGCGGACCCTTGAAAGGTGCTTGATAAAGAATCTTGAAAACGGTTTCCGGTAAAAGTCCCATTTCGATGATTTTGTTGGGCATTTTCAGGTCGTCGTTTTGATAGCCGAGAATTTTCCCGTTTTTATTTCTCGGGAAGCAGCACAATTTATTAGAAATTTCTCCTTTCAATTCTGATCTTTTGAAGGGCAAATATACGTTATTTAAATTAAATCTAAATAAGGTTTTGCTTAGAACTGATTTTAGTCATAAAAAACCTTGAAACAGAAACTGAATCAAGGTTTTAAAAATATAATTTAGTGAATATGAATGCTATTCTTTTTTTGCTTTTGCTGGTGTCGCAGGAGTCTCTACCGGGTTGTTGTTTGAGTTATAAAGATCATTCACCATTTTCTCTTGTTGTTTTATCATTTCTCCAATTGTTAAGTCGCATGCTGGGAACACAATTGTTCGTTATCACTTTATCGATAAATTTTTCCACTATTATTTTTCGAAAAACAGCAGGATTTATTGGGGATATAATTCTTAAATAAGCAAAAACCGATGCAAAATTTAACATCGGTCTTGTGTCAAAGGAACATTATTTTTAATATGTTCCAGGAATACAATATTCCCAACCAGGACCTAATGGAAGAGGTATAGACATAGCCCAACAATGTGAAGTGTCTGGACCAGCTTGTTGTTCTTCTACTAAAACAATAATTGGTTTAGTTTTATTAGAATCTTCTTTTGTTGTTTTCTGGGTCTTTAGAAGATTTTCATTTGGTTTTGGCTGTTCATTGTTTGCAAGAATTAACGTTGATGTACTTAACATCATAACGGAAGCAAAAATTAATTTTTTCATTTTGATAAATTTAGATTGTTTTCCAAAAGTAGAAAAACTTATCGTAAAATCAAAGAAATAAATAGATTTTTAACAACTACATAAAAAATCTATTTTGTATTAATAATTATAGTCTCTATTGGATTATTATTTGCATTATAAAAATCTTTGTAAGCCTTTTCTTGTTTTTTTACAGCTTCGCCTACGGTCATATTCATACTCGGAATATTTTGTGATAACATTTCTGGTGTCATCATCGGTCTTAAAGAGGCAAAAGGATCTTTTTTAAAATCCGAAAACGTTTTCTCAAATTTTTCACGAGTTATTTCCTGAACTTTTCCACCATTTCCGCCAGGAGAAATTGATTCTAGATAAGTAACTTCATTAAAGTTTGGAATTTTTTTGTTTCCCTTCAATTCCCACGAATAATCTTTGGCTTCGTCTTCAACTTTCACGATCAAACCTGGAAGTCCGTGAAATTTATAGGGACCATCTTGAAGTGGAATATCGGCTGTAAACCATGCATTCCATTTTCTACCACCGAACTCTGTTGTTGCTTTTTGTGCATTGTAAGCTCCGATTTTTTGTTTTTCGTTAGAAATTTTCCAATCAAACTTACTGTCGTCATAGTAACCAATGTTTAACGGAGTGAATCCGCTGGAGATTCTTTCCACATACTGAACCTTCATTTCTGGATAAAACTTGTAAATTTTTTCTGAAAATTTCGGCATCGTCATGGATTTTGAGAGATCCTTATAAACTCCGGCTTTCTGCATTTCTTCAAACTGAATTTTCAAGATTGAATCTTGCGCAACCATCGTATAGTCACGGTAAATTGATTTGTCTTTGGTAATATCCAGAATCATCATCACTTTTTCGGTTTTCACAGAGTCTTTCTTTGGTTTAAAGTTCAACTCATAAAAAAATCGATTTGCCGTTTCCTGCGCGTTCAATGCAAAAAAAGTTGCTAAAAAGAACAGCGTTAAAAATCTTTTCATTGTTTTTGAATTTTATCAATTAGTAACCACATCAAACACATTGTTACAAAAATTTATGAAAATTTTATAATTTCTTTAAAACTTTCATCACAAAAATCATCTTAACTTTAGCTTCATAAAATAACGATATGGAAACCTTGCCAAATCTGAAAAGAGAATTGAAACAGGAATATGAAACCACCAAAAGGTTTATCGACAGTTTTCCTGATGGTAAAAACGATTACGCACCGCATGAAAAAAGCATGAAGATGATGCCGCTTGCAACTCATATTGCGGAAGTTTTTGCGTGGCCCGCAATGATTTTAAACACTTCTGAACTGGATTTTGCGAAAGGTGATTATCAACCAACGATTTTGAATTCTAAAGAAGAACTTCAAAAAAAATTAGAGGACGATTACAATGCCGGAAAAGAGGCTTTGGAAAATGTGGACGAATCCGCTCTCGATCCAAAATGGACGATGAGAATGGGCGACCAAGTTTTGGCGGAATGGTCAAAATATGGCGCAATTCGTCATTCTTTAGATCAAATAACCCATCATAGAGCGCAATTAGGTGTTTATTACAGATTGAATGATATTCCCGTTCCGGGAAGTTACGGACCAAGTGCCGATGAACAAAGTTTTTAGATTTTGTTTTAAATATGTTAAATAAATGATGAAACCCGTTCTTGCAAAAGAGCGGGCTTTTTATTGTGACAAAAAAACATTGAGCTTCTACGGTATCAACTCAATCTTATTATTATTTTTCTTCATTTCTTAAAGCCAATTGAAGGTTTATTTCATCAATTGAGCGGGCTAAAGCCCGCCCCTATTGAATGTTACTTAAAATTAAACTTCACGGTAAACATAAACTGACTTGGTCGAATATCAATCGCTGTTCGGGAAACAGAATTGGTTGCAGCATCCACGGAGATTAATTCGTACAATTTTTTATTGGCAATATTCAGCCATTTCACCTCGAAATCGATTTTCTTTTTTGCCCAAGTATATTGGTAAGAAAGGTCATAGAAAGAGTTTCTGTAATTTTCATTTCGTGTTTTGCTCGACACATCGTCCCAGTTGAATCCAATCGTGTGATTTTCCAACGGATAGAAGAATACTGCCAAATTGTGGTTCCAACCTGAAGATTTAAACTCTGTGGAATCAAAAAGATTTTTGTTTTTGTTCCAACTCATCGAAATATTGTAATCCAAACTCATCCAGGAAAAATAGGTGTTGTTGAATTTGAATCCGAAAGTTTGCCCATTGTTTTTTGATTCAATCGTGTTTCCGTTTAACAATCGAAGATTATTGGAATCACGGTTGGTAAAACTTGTCGAAATATTGGACTTGAATTTCGGGAAATATTTTCCGATTTCTGCTCTAGCTGATTGACTTTTTGTGGAGTTGTCGTACAGAATATTTTCTGTCACCGTTACAATTGTTTGATTACTTGGATCATAAATTTGGTTCGTGCTTAGAATCAAATTATTATCCGTCATCGAAGTGTTGTAACCCACATTCCAAAACAAATTGTTGAGCGGATTTCTATATTCAAGTCTGGAACCGATGGTTTTGCTTAATGTTTCGGGCAGCTCGCTGTTTCTAATTCCGTAATTTTTTGCATTAGTCATTAATGTTCCGCCGTAAAGTGAGCCGAAATTCCCAAAATTATAATTCACGTTTCCGAACGCCCAAATTTTAAAGAACGATGCAAAATCATAACTCAAAAACATACTTGGTTCGAAAACGGTTTTACTAATTTCACGTGAAACATTTCGAATATGGTCTTGATAATCAATCCCGTAAAAATTCATTGGCAGGTTAACATTCAAATTCAAATTGCTTGATTTAAAGTTTAAACCAATTTGGGTATAAGGTTGAATTTCATTCCACTGAATGTCGTTCTCAAAAGAATTTCCCAACCCTATTGGATTGCTGTTGTTTATTCCGCTCAGTAGCGAATTCATTTTATTGAAGTTCATATTCAATCCAACTTCAGGAGTGAAAGTCCATTTTTTGTAGGAAAAACCAACCGAAGCAGAATGATTTACTTCCATTGTTTTCAATTTCAAATTTTGTTGAAGATGATCATAACCACCAAAAACATTTCCCGAATAACTTCCCGGTCCTGTTAAAAGCGTTTGTTTATCCGTCTGATAATTCACGTAACTCATCACATTAAAAAGTTTTTCTTTCCAAGGTAAAATCGTGCTCAATGAGTTGGTAAAATTATTGGTCGGTGATTCCATAGATTGGTCAGAAAATTTTGCTCCATTGCTAAAAGGAACCAAGGCGCGGTCTGCGTTCCAAAAGCTGTTCCATGTGGTGGTATTTTTAAAGAAGCCTTTCTTGGCATTTTTAGTAAAAATCAATTCGCCTTTTGCGGAATTCGTGTAAAATTTATTGGCGAAATCTTCAACAACCGTCGCTCCGTTGGGAAAACCTCCCGGATTTGTGGAGGGTTCATAAATTGTTGTTGTTGAGGATTTTCTTTCGATCGCATTGTTGATGTAATTCGTGCTTGCTTTCAGTTCCCACTCTTTGTTTTTAAACGGATTGGTTAAAACATTTGCAGAAAAGAAATGTACGTTGTTCATCAAATATCTTTTCTCGGGAAGATTTGGAACGGTCGCGCTTTCCACGGAAATCCAATCTTTTTGCGAAGCTTGAGTTCTTCTTCCTTCAAAACGGTTTCCGAAAGCGAGGAGATTTCCTTCCTTTTCGACCGATTCGCCATTGTTGTTGGCTTTATAATTTACGACCCATTGATTTTTCTGCCCGAAAAACATGGGCGTCAGTTTCAGATTCCAAAGCAACGGATTGAAACCTGCGCCAACTTCTCCCCTTCCTGTCATGGTGACTTTTTTCTTTAAAACCACGTTCAAAGCAGCTTGGTCGGAAGGAACTTTATCCTGCAAAATTTTCACGGGTTGGTGATTTTCCATCACTTCCACTTTTTGCACGGCATCGGTTGGCAAAGAATTGTTAATGGTTCCGTAACCGCCTTCCATCAAGTCTTTTCCGTTGACATAAAATTTTCCGAGCGGTTCACCCTGATAAAGAATGGAGCCGTCTTTGTTGACTTCAATTCCGGGAACTTTTTTTAGAACATCGGCTAAAGTTCGGTCGGATTTACTTTCAAAAGCTTTAATATCGTAAGAAATCGTGTCGCCACGTTTGGTGACCATTTTGGCTTTAAGCTTCACCTCCTTAATTTCAGTGGCATCCGATTCCAGCGACAAATTGAGGGTTTGATTATCATTTTTGATGGATTTCGTCTGCGGTTTTTGATTGAATGCTTTCACTTTCAGATCCACATTTTGTTCGGGAGTGGTAAAAGTTACTTTATATTCTCCTTTAGAATTGGTAATGGAATAGGCGATAATTGCATCTTTTCCAGGTTCTTCCACGGTTACACTTGCGCTTGGAACGGGTTGTCCGTCCGAATCAGTAACTTTTCCTGACACGGTTTTTTGGGCAAAAGTAAAAATCGACAGAAAAAAAAATAATAAAAGTGAATAATTTTTCATGAAAACATTTTAGGAAATTAGTATTGTTTTACGCACTTTTGTTACATATCTCATCTGCAATTAGCCGCATAATAAAAACAAATTCCCTTTTTGATAAAAACTATCATAATTTTGAGCATCGAATTTCTTTTTTATTAATTTTGCAAATTAATATTGAGTTAACATGGGACTTCATTTAAAACCAATCGACGTTGTAGAAGACATTTCCGAGCAGGATTTCCGGGAAAAATATTTAAAGCCGAGAAAACCAGTTGTCATTAGAAATATGGCAAGAAAATGGCCCGCTTACCAAAAATGGACGATGGATTACATGAAGGAAGTCGTTGGAGATGTTGAAGTTCCGCTGTACGATTCTTCAAAAGCTGATCCTTCTGCACCGATTAACGCTTCCGCAGCAAAAATGAAGTTCGGTGATTACATCGATCTGATTCAGGAGAAACCAACGGATTTAAGGATTTTTCTATTCGATCCAATTAAATCTGCCCCGAAACTTTTGCAAGACTACATTTCACCAAAAGACTTGATGGGCGGTTTTCTCGACAAATATCCGAATATGTTTTTCGGCGGAAAAGGTTCAGTAACTTTTCTGCACTTCGATATCGATATGGCGCATATTTTCCACACGCATTTCAATGGGAGAAAACATATTTTGTTGTTCGACTATAAATGGAAAGAACGTCTTTATCAAATTCCTTACGCAACTTATGCCTTGGAAGATTATGATATTTCTAACCCCGACTTTGAACAATTTCCCGCATTAGACGGAGTTGAAGGAATTGAATGTTTCCTGGAACACGGCGACACTTTGTTTATGCCGACTGGATGGTGGCATTGGATGAAATATTTGGATGGAAGTTTCTCGATTTCTTTAAGAGCGTGGGATAAATCTTGGGCGGTGAAAGCACATTCGCTGTGGAATTTGACCGTTCAAAGAAATTTTGACAACTTCATGAAACGCCGCTACAAAAAAAGATACATGGATTGGAAAGAGAAAAAAGCGGTCGAAAGAGCAAATTATGCTTTGAAGAACGGACTTCCTAAATAAGTGGGTGTGAGTTTGTGGGAAATTAGCGTCAAAATTGAAATCCAGTAGATTTTACTGGGTTTTTCTTTTGAAATAATTTCTAAAATTTTGGGTAAAGATTTTCCGATTTTAAAAATTCACCCACTCACCAATAATTGCTATAGAATTCTATAAATCGGATAAAGCCCAACCGAACCTTCATAATATTCTGAATTCTTGTAAACCCAATCCAGTTGCGCATTTCCATCTTCTGCAAATTTTTTGTCGGCAGCTTTTTTCTTTTCAAATTCTGATTTGAGTTGCGGGTTTTTCTTTAACAATTCTGCGGCCGTATCTTCAAAAACATAGTCTGAGAAATATTCTTTTTGTCCTAAAATGGCGTCAAAAAAATTCCAGTTGAAGAAGGAGTCCGTTGCTTCCGGTTCCAATGTTTCGAGCAAATACTTCACGCCTTCCTGTTTTGTGGAAACCAAATAATCACCTTTTCTGAATTTAATATTCTTATTTTCTTTGTTCAATTTCGTGTCATAATGAAGATAATGACCTTCGTAGGGATTTTTCACCGTTTTGAAATCTGCAACATTGTAAACCTCAACATTCATCAAGGAATCTTTGGAAATGGGCTGTATTTTTATATTGTTTCTTGTCAGAAATTCAATCACCTTATTTTCAGATTTTGGAATGACATAATAAGAAGGAATCGTGATTTCTTTGGTCGGTTTATATTCATTAAAGAATTTAACTTTTCTTGTGAAAGGTTTGGTTCTGTCATAGAAAAGTCTTGGCTTTCCTGAAACTTCGCTTGTTTTATTTACCGCTTCAAATCCTTTGAAATCAATCAATTGAAATTTTGTACTGTCGATTTTCCATTGAATGGGATATTTTTTTCCAGGTTGTAATTCGGTGAAGCTTTCCGACATTAGTTTTTGAATTTCAGCAACATTTTTTTCAACATCATTAATGGAACTCAGCATATATTCGTAAGTTCCACGAACTCGGTCTTTGTAAGGTTTTAGCATGTGCGTTTCGGCAACGGTTCCCAAAGTATTGAAAAGCGTGGTATAACCTGTCGCATAACGCGGTGAATCCATAAACGCAGGAAAACCGTGATCGGGAGAATCGCCGTGAATATTCACATAAGGAGTAGAAAGAATGCCTTTCTTTTCTATTTCTCTCAAAATCTGTGGCTGCATTTTTTGGTTGAAATAATCGCCTAATTTTTTGCCCAATCTTTCCTTATTGGTAGAAATATAAGTGAATAAATATTGATAATCCGCACCGTTACTCACATGATTGTCAATGAAATAAATCGGTTTGAAAGCTTGAAAAATTTGTTGAAAGCTTTTAGCATTTTCGGTATCGTTCTTAATGAAGTCCCTGTTCAAATCAAAGTTTCTCGCATTTCCTCGGAAACCATATTCTTCCGGACCGTTTTGATTGGCTCTTGAAAAGCTTCCCCTTCGCAACATTCCTGAAATATTGTAGCATTGAATGGCGGCAATTCTCAGATTGTTTGCATTAATTTTTCCTGATGCCAAATCCCGCATCAACATCATCGTCGCATCAATTCCGTCGGGTTCTCCGGGATGAATTCCGTTGTTGATGAGGATTACCGGTGTTTTCTTTTTTCCAGAATTATTGAAGACCACCACTTTTATTGGTTCGCCGTTGTCGTCTTTACCAATATTTTCAATGGAAATCGTTTCAAAATTTCGGTCAAGTTCTTCGTAAAACTTCAGCATTTCCTCATAAGTAACGGTTTGGTTTCCGTTCCCTTTTTCATAGGGAGTGAGAAATTTTTGAGAATAAACGGATCCGGAAAAAAAGATTGCGATTGCCGAAAGAAAGAATTTCATTTGGGAAAATTTTGACCGAATTTAACGAAAAAATTCCTGAACATTATTCAGGAATCCAATTTTAAAATTTCTTAATGTAACAAGTTGGCTTAATCTTTTTTTGCCTTCTCTTTGTTTGACGCCAAATCAAGCTTACCATCTCTTATTCCCTTTTCATAACCGTCTGTATATTGTTGCCGTTCAGCTTGATCCACTATTTTTTGTTTCTTTTCGCTAGTGTCTGCGTATTTATATGTATCGTTAAAGGCACTTGAACTCCAACTTGGGCTCACTGGAACTGTTTTTGGTTGTGTTTTGGTTACCGAATAATATCCTTTTACATAACCATCAGAAAAGTCACCTGTAACTTTTTGCGCAAAAATTACACTTGAGCAAAGAAAAGCTCCGAATAAAATTATTTTTTTCATTACATCCAGGATTTAAATTAGAAATTATTTTAGTATTTGGCGCTCAATTAGTTAAATGCCTCATTTCAAAGATAAAAAATTTTTCTGAATAAAAAAATTCAGGAACTTATATAATCTTTTAGAAAGTAATATTAATCGTTCAGTTTCAACACCGCCATAAATGCAGATTGCGGCACCTCAACTCTTCCGATTTGCTTCATCTTTTTCTTACCTTCTTTCTGCTTTTCTAAAAGTTTTCTTTTACGTGAAATATCACCACCATAACATTTTGCAGTCACGTCTTTTCTCAACGCTTTGATATTTTCTCTCGCAATCACTTTTGCTCCTAAAGCCGCCTGAACCGCGATATCAAACTGCTGTCTCGGAATCAGTTCGCGCAATTTCTCACACATTCTTTTTCCGATGTAATAAGCGTTGCTTTCGTGGATTAATGAGGAAAGTGCATCTACCATATCGCCGTTAATCAAAATATCCATCTTCACCAACTTCGAGGCACGGAAACCAATCGGATGATAATCGAAAGAAGCGTAACCTTTTGAAATGGATTTTAAACGGTCATAAAAATCAAATACAACTTCAGACAACGGCATATTGAAAACCAATTCCACACGATCGGAAGTCAAATAACTTTGATTCACGATTTCTCCACGTTTCTCGATACATAAAGTCATTACAGGTCCAACAAAATCAGACTTGGTGATGATAGAAGCTTTGATATACGGTTCTTCCACGCGATCCATCGTCATAGGATCCATCATTTCCGAAGGGTTATTGATGAGGATTGCAGTTTCCGGATCTTTCTTCGAATAACCGTGATAAGAAACGTTTGGAACAGTGGTGATCACGTTCATGTCAAACTCACGATCCAGTCTTTCCTGAACAATTTCCATGTGAAGCATTCCCAAGAATCCGCAACGGAAACCAAAACCGAGCGCCGCAGAACTTTCCGGCTCGAATACTAAAGAAGCATCGTTTAAACGAAGTTTTTCTAATGAAACCCTTAATTCCTCAAAATCTTCAGATTCAATGGGATAAATTCCCGCAAAAACCATTGGCTTCACTTCCTCAAATCCTTCAATTGCCTTTGTAGCAGGATTTTCATAAGAGGTAATTGTATCTCCAACTTTTACTTCTCTCGCATCTTTAATTCCTGAAATAATATAACCAACGTCACCTGTTTTGATAACAGATTTTGGAGCTTGTTTTAATTTTAAAGTCCCCACTTCATCGGCGTCATAAGTTTTTCCCGTCGCCATGAATTTTACTTTTTCTCCTTTTTTGATGCTTCCGTTCACGACTTTAAAGTACGCTTCAATTCCGCGAAAAGGATTGTAAACCGAGTCGAAAATCAATGCTTGAAGCGGTGCATTCTCTTCACCAACCGGAGCCGGAATTCTTTCTACAATTTGCTCCAAAAGGTGGTGTACTCCTTCACCTGTTTTTCCAGAAACACGCAAAACATCTTCATAATCACACCCGATTAAGTTCATGATTTCATCGGTTACTTCTTCAGGATTTGCAGAAGGAAGGTCAATTTTGTTCAGAATAGGAATAATCGTCAAATCATTTTCCAACGCCAAATATAAATTGCTTATCGTTTGAGCCTGAATACTTTGCGCGGCATCAACAATTAGAAGCGCTCCTTCGCAAGCTGCAATGGAACGGGAAACTTCGTAAGAAAAATCCACGTGTCCCGGTGTGTCGATAAGGTTTAAAATATATTTTTCCCCATTCAACTCATAATCCATTTGGATGGCGTGAGATTTTATGGTGATTCCTCGTTCTTTTTCCAAATCCATATCGTCCAAGGTTTGGGATTGCAACTCACGCTGCGTCACGGTATTGGTATATTCCAAAAGCCGATCCGCCAAAGTTGATTTTCCGTGGTCGATATGTGCAATGATGCAGAAATTTCGTATGTTTTTCATTGATTTTTCAGATAGTTTGCAAATTTAGTGTTTTTCGCTTTAATAAGGGTTTAAATTTTAGCGTATTAAAAAAGAACGACCTCCACAAAAATTTCTGTAGAGGTCGCTCAAACATTAAAAAAATAAACTATTATGGTCGCCTACTCTGCGAACGCTGTGGTCCGTCTTCTTTTCTGTCTAAAATTTTGTTTCGCATTCTGCCTTCAGTTTGGTACATCTGCAAAACCTGTTGCGGTTTGATGACTTTCATGAATTTTTGCGAGTATGCTTTTCTGTTGTCGAGCAATTGTTGACCGACTTCAAAACTTTGGTTTAATTGCTGTTTTGCCTCTTCATCGCTCATATTTTCATAATCTTCATTGGGCTTGAACTTGCTTTTTATTTCATTCTGTTTTTCCTGATATTCGTTGTAAAGTTGTTTAAACTCTTCCTGATCATTTTGCGGGACATCCAATTGAGAAACAACCATATTTTGGCGAAACTGTTTCAACAATGACATTCTTTCCTGTGGACTCATTTTCTGGATGATTGCTTTCCTTTCGTCGGGCTTCATTGTTTTCCAATCGTATTTCTGTTCCTGTGCAAATGTATTTTGCAAGCCTAAACCCGAAATAATCAGTATTAATAAAATCTTTTTCATGCTTTTTTTAGTTATACAAATCCAGATAAATATCCTGTTCTACATTTTTGCCTAAATCTGCCAATTCTGCGGAAGTAAAGCTAGATAGAACTTGGTCTACCTGAATTTCTGGATTTTGCTGCACATACTCCTTTTTCTTTGCCGTAGTTCTTTCCACATTTGTTGCAGCGATGGTCATTGGTTTTATACTTATTTTTTGATTTGCGGGAGCTGCGGAAGTTAAATCTTCCTCTAAAGTTTTCAGTGCAACCATTTCTTCATTTTGTGGCTTAGAATCTGGCTCTGAATAAGTTGCAGGCTGTGTTTCATTGTTTTCGGGAGCAACATTTTCTGTAACATACACGGGATCTGCAACTTTATCTTGATTCACGAAAAACGTAATTCCAAAGAACATCGTGATTGCTGCGGCGGCCGCATAAACCCAGTTCATCTTCACAATTCTGCCTTCTTCCCTGGCTTCAACCGGCTGAACTTCCTGCAAAACTTTTGCCTGCATATTTTCAAAAAACCCTTCAGGTGTTTTAAAAATATTCTTGCGTTCCAAATTCTCAACGTCGAACTCATTTCCAAAAGAAACTTTCTGCAAGACTTTTCCCTGCATTTCTTCCAAAAAACTTTCGGGTGTTTTGAAGATGTTTTTGCGTTCTAAATTTTCTATATCTAAATTTTTCATTTGGTCGTGGTCTTGCTTTCAGGTTTTAAAGTTCAGATTCTTAAAAACTATTCTTCGTAATTTGCTTTTAAAAAATCTTCCACTTTTTGTTTCGCATAATGATAATTGGTCTTCAATGTTCCGACCGACATATCCAAAATTTGCGATATTTCCTCGTAGGGTAAATCTTCGTAATATCTCATCGTGAAAACCAATTTCTGCTTTTCGGGCAAGGTTTGGATGGCTTTCTGCAACAAAATCTGTATTTCTTCTGCATCCGATTCCACGTTTTCTGCAACTAGATTTTGTAGGTAATATTCAGCATCTTCATCAGTTTTCTGCATTTTCTTCAGCTTGTTGAGTTGCTGTAGTGATTCGTTTGTCGCAATTCTGTACAACCAAGTATATAATTGGCTGTCCTGCTTGAATTGATGGAAATTTTGATACGCTTTAATAAAAGTGTCCTGCAAAACATCCTGCGCCAAATCGTGGTCCACAATCAATCTGCGAATATGCCAATACAATCTGCTTTGGTAAGCATCCATCATCAATTGAACACCTTTGTTGCGTGTTCTCTCGACGGACATCAACCCTATAATTTCGCTTTCCTTAATCTTCATTGAGATGCTTCGTTGTTTTGATGGTAAATTTAGTTAAAAGTTAAATAATTATTTCAATTTTTAGTCCAAACCAAAATAATTATCTTTGTTGATATGAAGACTGTCCTCATCGGTTCCGGAAATGTTGCGTATCACTTAGCCAAAGCTTTTCATCAAAATCACATTGAAGTTTCCCAAATTTTTGGGCGAAATGAAAATGATTTAAAGGCTATTTCTGATGAGTTGAACATTCCTTTCTCCACGGCAGATTTAGCAGATGCAGATTTATATATAATTTGTGTGAATGACGATTCCATTGCGGAAGTTTCAAAAATGATTACTAAAGAAAACGGTTTGGTTGCACATACTTCTGGTTCTTTAGCAAAAGAAATTTTAGACGGAAATTATAGAAAGGCAAGTTTTTACCCGCTTCAAACTTTTTCGAAATCCAAAGAATTAAATTACGCGGAAATTCCGTTTTTTATTGAAGCAGAAAATAAAAATGATGTTGAAACTTTAAAAAAAATTGCTTTTAAAATTTCCAAAAATGTAATGGAGAGCGATTATGAAAAACGGAAATATATTCACTTAACCGCAGTTTTTGCGTGTAATTTTGTGAACCATCTTTTTGCAAGAGCGAAAGAAATTTCTGATTCTCAAAACATACCTTTTAATTATTTTCTTCCTTTGATTGATGAAACGGTTTCTAAAATTCACGAAGTTGAACCGAAATTAGCGCAAACCGGTCCCGCCGTAAGAAATGATGGTAGAATTTTAAAAATTCATGAAAGTTTAATTTCAGATGAAGAACATTTGAAAATCTACCAAACCATGAACGAATCCATAAAAAAAATGTATGAGTTATAAATCGAATTTAAAAAATATAAAAGCTTTCGTATTCGATGTAGATGGCGTTTTCACCGACGGAAGTGTTTACTTGATGCCGGATAAAAGCATGTGTCGAGTGATGAACGTTCTCGATGGTTATGCGGTGGTGAAAGCCATAAAAAACAATTACAAAATCTGCGTGATTACGGGAGGAGACGATCCAATGGTGAGAAACAGAATCCATTATTTAGGAATTACTGATTATTATGCGAAGATTTCGAACAAATTAGAAAAATTTGAAGAATTTAAGGAAAAATACAATTTAAAAAACGAGGAAATTCTCACAATGGGCGATGATTTACCCGATATTTCGATGATGAAAATTTCAGGAATTTCTGCATGTCCAGAAAATTCTGTTCCAGAAGTAAAAACGATTTCCGATTATATTTGTCCTATTCCAGGTGGAAAAGGGGCGGTTCGCGATGTGATTGAGCAGGTAATGAAAGTTCAGGGAAAATGGATTTTGGACGACACAAAAAGTGTTTGAGGGTTTGAGTGTGGGAGCGTTTGAGCGTTCTTCTTAGGGACAAATCGTAATTAGTCCAAAAAACAAAGTGTTATATTAATTTGCATGAAAATATTATTAGCCTCAAATTCTCCTCGAAGAAAAGAATTGCTTCAAAGTTTGGGTTTTGATTTTGAAGTGGTTTCTATCGATTGTGATGAAAATTTTCCAAGCGATTTACCTGCAGACCATGTTGCAGCGTACATTTCAGAATTGAAGTCGAATGCTTTCAGAACATTAAAAGAAGGTGAAGTTTTAATTACTTCCGATACGGTTGTTGCAATGGATGGAGAAATTTTGGGTAAACCAAAAGATGAAAATGATGCGAAAAAAATGCTGGAAAAACTTTCAGGAAAAACTCATCAAGTTTTCACGGCGATTACAGTTAAAACCTTAGATAAAACCATTTCTAGGACCGATGTCGCCAATGTTGAATTCGAGGCTATAACCGATTTAGAATGTGACTTTTATCTCAAAAAATATAAGCCGTTCGATAAAGCTGGAAGCTATGGAATTCAGGAATGGTTGGGAATGGCAAAAATCAAAAAAATCGAGGGAAGTTTTTATACCATTATGGGACTTCCTACGCATTTGATTTATTCTATTTTAAAAGATTTGGAATAAGTCGTTCTTAAAAATAAAAATTCTTTATTTTTACAGAAATTAACTGGCTTTTCTACAATAAATTGCCCGTTTGAAAGTTATTACAGCATAATGAAAAAAACTATACTTTTCCTTTTGGCAATCACGGTCGTCAATTCCTGCTCATCGCGGAAGAAAACGAACGATTCCTCATTTATGAAAGGATTTTTCTCTTACTACAACACACTTTTTAACAGCAAAGATGCTTTGCAGACCGAGTTGAAAACGCGCGATAAATCACATAAGGATAATTTTTATGATCCCTACATCCAATTGCTGACCTATGATGAACAACCATTGGGGACCGATTTGCAGGCCAGTTCTTTTTTTGCTGAAGATTCGGGGCGTCCTGGTGCGCCGGGAATGCCACCCAACAGTTTCGAAAACACAAGTCCAAAAAAGGGCGCGTCAATCCTGGAAATTTCGGAGGCAAAAGCCTTGAAAGCAATTGCCAAATATTCGGTTTTGAAAGCTGGTGAAGAAAAAAACAAGAAAATTTTCGACGCCAATATTTTGTTGGCACAATCGCGCCTTTACCAAGGCAAACCATTGGAGGCTTTGGATGGCCTAAACTACATTTTCTCGAATATGAGGAAGGATAGGAGGCTTCCTTTGGCAAAAATTTATCAGGGTTTGGCTTACTCTAAAATGGAAGATTATAACCGAGCTGAAGAAGTTTTTGCAGATCTGAAAAACGACGACCTTAAGAAAGATTACAAAAAATTGCTTTCTGTGTACTATGCTGAAATGTTGCTTCATGCAGGGAAAAAAGAAGAGGCGGTAAATGAGCTTGAGGACGCTTTTGCTGTAAATAAAAACCGAAAACTACGAAGCAGAATCGCATTTCTTAGAGGACAAATTTTAGCTAATCTGGGGAGAAATGAGGAAGCCAGAGAAAGTTTTGTTTCCGCCTATAGGTATGCGAATAATTTTGAGTTTGAAGTAAAGTCGCAAGTTGAAATTGCAAAAACATTCAACGGAAAAGGCGATGATTACGAAGGGGCAAAAGAGTACCTGGAAAAAATCAGCAAAAAAGGCACTTATGCTTCCAGAAAAAATGAATTCTATTATGCGCTGGGTTTAATGGCGAATAAAGCAGGGAAAAAAGATGACGCAAAAGCGTTTTTCGCCCAATCCCTGAAAGAAAAAATTTCCGATCCTCAAATTCGTGGTTTGAATTATTATGAAATCGGGAAAACTTACTTTGAAGAGAGCGATTACCTTTCAGCGGGCGCCTATTATGATTCGGCACTTGCAGTGATGACTTATCAACCTTCAAAAGTTTTGTTGGAAGAACAGTCTAAAAATATAAAGGAAGTTTCTGCAAATTATTATCTCGTTAAGAAAAATGACAGTATTCTTGCACTAACTAAAATGCCGGAGAGCGAGCGAATCGCTTACTTCAACAAGCTCATTGACGGTATTAAGGCAAAAGAAGCAAAGGAAGAGTTGGAGAAAAGACGCGCAGAAAGAAGCAAAGGATTCGACACCGGTGATTACTCCGCAAACTCTATATTTGCTTCAAATACCGCTGGTTTTCAAGATTTTTCAGGGGGAAATAAAGGTGGTTTTTATTTTGCCAATCAAGGTACCGTTTCTAAAGGAGAATCTACCTTTAAACAAATTTGGGGAAACCGCTCATTAAGTGATAACTGGAGAACTTCCGCAAGAAGCACGTCTCTTGAAGATTTAAAAAACGAAGCAATGGGAGTTACTTCTGCACCAGATCCGAGAAGATTAGAAACCAGCTTTTACATCGAAAAAATTCCGACGAATACCGATGAAATTCTAGCTTTAAAAAAGGCCAGAGACACCGCAAGTTTAGGGTTGGGAAGAATGTATGACGCCTATTTTTCCGACACCAAACTGGCCACAAAAACACTCTATGATTTGGTGGATAACAAGCCTGTGGAAGAAGTTGAACTTCCTGCGTTATACCAGATTTTTGTGATGAATTACGAGAAAAATCCGGAAGCAGCAGAAAGGGCAAAACAAAAAATCCTCAGTGATTTTCCTTACACTTCTTACGCAGAGTTCGTGAAAAATCCTAAAAACACTTCCTTCTCCAAATCTTCAGAAGAGGTTGAAAAAGCCTATTCAGAAGCTTTCGATTTATATTCTAAAGAAAAATATGAAGAAAGCAAAGCTCTAATTGAGGCTTCGCTAGAAAAATATCCTAAAGATGCTTTGGTTCCGAAGTTTGCCTTACTGAATGCGTTTAACTCTGGAAAAACTGCCGGAAAAGAGATCATGATTTTACAGTTGGAGCAGATTGCCCTGAACTATGCGAAAACTTTAGAGGGCGAAAAGGCAAGGGAAATGCTTAAATATCTGAAAAGTGATCTTACCATCGAAAAAACGGATGAGCAGGGAAATGTCATTAATGAAAATCCGCAAGTGGTTCAACAAACGCAGGCTCCTGCAGATGGTCCACAAAGTCCGCCACAAGGTTCGGATCGACCTTCAGTTCCTGGATCTCCCGTTCCGGTTTCAACAGGATTTGGAACGCCGCAAAATGTTAAAAAAGTTGTAGAAGAGCCTAAAATAAAATAAAAAGCGAACATTATTCTTCGCTTTTCTTTTTCTTAACTCCCTGGAAATCTTTTAAATAAAACGGTTCGAAGTAGGCGACATCCTCAAAATCTTTTTGTTTAAATTTTTCGACTGATTTCTTTATTAAATAATTTGCTGAAGGATAAATGTTTTCATTGAATTCGGCATTTGGGAGTGATAAGATTTCTTTTGCCTTATTCGCACCATCACCAACGAAAAGCACTTTCTTTGCTGCAAATTCCTGAAACGAGTTTTCCTCTAAAATTTTCGCCTCCGTTTCGGAAATTATTTCGCCTGAATTTCCATCGAAAACTGCGCAATAAACCTCCATTCTACGAGCATCGATTAATGGAATGATGAAATCAAAATTTTGGCTTAAAAACGGTTCAATCATTGTTTCTAAAGAATTTACCGCAATTAGTGGAATCTTTAATCCGTAACAAAATCCTTTCGCAGATGCTGCTCCAATTCTCAATCCCGTATAAGAACCAGGTCCTTTTCCAAGAGAGACTGCATGCAAATCTTTGAGGGAAATTTCCGCACCTTCTAAAGCCCATTCTACAAACGTATGCAGCGATTCCGACTGTTTATAATTATCGGCAACTTCTTCGCACAGACACAATAATTTTTCGCCATCCGAAATAGCGACGGAACAGTTTTTAGAGGAGGTTTCGAGGTGGAGGATTTTCATTGTTTCAATTTGAAAATTTGAGAATATACTAATTTGAAAATTTTTGCAAAGATAGTTGATTGCATTTTCAAATTTTCAAATTGATTTATTTTCAAATTAATTACGATAAATCGTTCTCGGTTCGCTTTGGGCACTTGGATATATTGTTAAATCAGAGATCGCGACACGGTTTGGCGCATTCACACAATAAAAAATAGCATCTGCAATATCTTCTGCTTTTAAAGCTTCATAACCTGCGTAAACGGTTTTTGCGCGTTCTTCATCTCCTTTGAAACGAACTTTTGAGAAATCGGTTTCCACCGCTCCGGGTTGGATATTGGTGACTTTAATTCCAAATTCTGTGAGTTCCAATCTCATTCCTTCGGAAATTACATCTACTGCTCTTTTGGAGGCACAATACACTACTCCATTTGCATAAGTTTGTCGCGCTGCAACTGAGGAAATATTGACGATGTGTCCCGATTTTCTTTCCTTCATACCGGGAATTATCAGTTTCGAAACGTAAAGAAGTCCCTTTACATTTCCGTCCATCATGGCGTCCCAATCTTCCAAATTTCCTTCTGATAAAGGTTCTAAACCATGTGCATTTCCTGCGTTGTTGATGAGAACATCAATATTTTTCCAGCTTTCGGGAAGAGAATTTATAGCGGTTTCTACCTCAGAAAAATTTCTTTGGTCAAAGCTTAAACTAAAAGTTTCGGTGAAAGCGGAAAGTTCTGTTTTTATCTGTTCTAAAACTTCCTTTCTTCTGCCACAAAGTATAATTCTATAACTGTTTTTTGCAAGTAATTCTGCGGTGGCTTTTCCGATTCCGGAAGTTGCGCCTGTGATGAGTGCTGTTTTCATATTTATTGTAGCAATTCTGCAATGTAATAATGTAACAATGGTCCTTTAATTCGCATCAAAACTTTGGAAAGCGTCTTCAATATGGGTGATTTGAAGTGCTCCTGTTTTATCGGGAAGAACGGTGATGATATCGAAACGTACTTCCTTGTCGATTTGATTGTCGGTCATGAAAAAATCTGCGGTTTGAACGATGGATTTTATTTTCCTTTTATTCACGGCCTCTTGTGGCTCGATTAAAGTATCGTAACTTCTTGCCTTCACTTCTGTAACCACTATTAAATCTTGAAATTCAGAAACAATATCAATTTCATGGTGTTGAAACCGAAAGTTTCTCACCAAAATCTTGTATCCTTTTTTGGCTAGAAAATCTGCGGCTAAATCTTCTGCAAGTTTTCCGAATTCGTTGTGTTCAGCCATAAGACATTTTGTTTCAAGTTTCAGGTTTCAAGTACAAAGTTTCTAAAACTCAACCTTAACCTTTTCCTCAACCTCCATCTTCACAGTTCCGCCGATGATTAAAGGACGGTTATCATGAATATGTCCGTTAGGAAATCCGAAAATCGTTGGAAAATCATACTTTGAAATTCGCTCTGAAATTAGTTGATAGGCAAATTCATCGAAACTTTCTCCGAAGTTTTTATTGTCTTTTTCATCGCCCATATTCGTCATTCCACCCACAATCAAACCTTTGATTTTTCTGAAAACTCGCGCCAAATCGAGCGACATCAACATTCGGTCTAAAGCGTAAAAATTCTCGCCTATGTCTTCTATGAAAAGGATTTTGTCTTTAAAATTAAAAGAATAGTTTGTTCCTAAAAGTGCATAAATCAGTGCCAAATTTCCACCAACCAACTCACCTTCTACTCTACCCTTTTTGTTGTACGGATTGCTGTTGATTTTATATTTCGGAAACTTTCCCTCTAAAATATCAAAAGTCAAATCGTAACTTTGATCAGTTACTCCAAAACTTGAAGTTTTTACGGTTTGTCCGTGAATGGAAGCAAAACCGTTCTTCAATAAATAACTCTGAATTACCGTGTTATCGGAATAACCAATATACCATTTTGGATTTTTTCGGAAATTGGAAAGTTTTAAATGTCTCAGCAAATGTTGACAACCATAACCTCCTCTTGAAGCCCAGATTGCAGAAATTTCTTCATTATTTAAAGCCCAATTCAAGTCGGAAATACGTTCTTTTTCGGTTCCTGCATAATTGTAACCGTTAGAAAATTTAGTGTAAAGATTCTTTCCTAAAACGGGTTCAAATCCTTTGGATTCAATAAGTTTCAATCCTTTTTCCAATTGCGATTCTTCCACAGAACCTGCAGGTGAAATGATGGCAATTTTGTCGCCTTTTTTTAATGATTTTGGGAAAATTATTTCCTTCATTTCTTCATCTGTTTTTGTTCGGTTTTCTCTGCTTCTTCCAATTTTTTATCGAACTGATTGAATTTTTTAAAACTCTGCAGGAAAATAAAAATACTGAAAAACACCAAAATTACTCCCACAATTCTGCGGATTAAATTGGCAACGCGCTGATTCAGTTTATCGTGAAACTGCTTTGCAAGCATAATTTTTAAGAAATCAATGACTAAATAGGTTCCTACAACCAATGCCATATAAAATAGAAAATCTTCTGTTTCAGGATATGCGTTTCGTACCGAAATCACGGTCACCAACCAAAAAAGTACAACTCCAATATTAAGGATATTAAACAGGAAACCGTTCAGGAAAGTCCTTACGTAATTTTGATTGATGATTTTTTCTTCGCCGCGAAGGTGCATTTTTGTACGGGAAACAATCATATAAAGCGCATAAATAAATACGATGAAAGCAGTAATCCTGTAAAAACCGGGATGTTTATCTATAATATCAACCAAATCACCACTAGCAAAGTAGGATGCGGCAATACACAAAACATCTGCTAAAACAACGCCTAAATCAAGAGCAAGTGCATGTTTCGGCCCACGGGAAAAACTGGTTTCAATCAGCAGGAAAAAAATCGGACCTATGAAAACAAGGCTCAACATAATTCCTAAACCGACTGCAGAAAATATGAGTTCAAACATAGATTTTTTGTAAAATTTCTACTTCTTCGAAAATTTATGTTTTACAAAAATACGTTTTTCTATTCCACTATCTTAAAATCCAGCTGTTTTTGAATGAGATTCGCCTTCATCACTTTGATTTTCACTTTGTCGCCCAATTGATATTGGTTTCCTGTTCTTGTTCCGTAAACCAAATGATTTTTGGCGTCGAACATATAGGAATCATCCATTAAATCTCGTAATTTGATGAGTCCTTCTGCTCCGTTTTCGGGAATTTGAACCCAAAATCCAAACTCTGCAACTCCGGAAATAACGCCTGTAAATACTTCTCCTAAATGTTTCTCCATAAATTTAACCTGCATGAATTTGATGGAATCTCTTTCGGCGTCGGCTGCAAGTCGCTCCATGTTGCTGCAGTGTTTGCATTTTTCCTCGTATTCCTGCTGGCTAACCGATTTTCCGCCGTCTAAATAATGTTGTAAAAGTCGGTGTGCAATCAAATCGGGATATCTTCTAATCGGCGAGGTAAAATGGGTGTAAAATTCGAAACCAAGTCCGTAATGTCCAATTGGTTCGGTGGAATAAACCGCTTTACTCATGGAACGCATCGCCAAAGTTTCAATCATGTTTTCCTCACCTTTTCCTTTAACATCTTTCAAAAGTTTGTTTAAAGATTCTGCCACTTTTTTGGTATTCGCCAAGTTCATTTGATAGCCGAAAGTTCCTACAAATTCTCTCAACGCTTCCAATTTTACTGGATCCGGATCGTCGTGAATACGGTAAATAAAAGTGAGATTGGTTCGTTCTCCTTTTCCGTTCAACGAGATAAATTCCGAAACTTTACGGTTGGCTAACAGCATGAATTCCTCAATTAAATGATTAGAATCTTTGCTGATTTTAAAGTAAACGCCGACTGGTTCATTGTTTTCATCAAGATTGAAGCGAACTTCACTTCTATCAAAAGTAATTGCACCTTTGTTGATTCTGTCTTTTCTTAAAATTTTTGCGAGTCGATCAAGGGTTAAAATTTCTTCAGCTAAATCGCCTTGTTTTGTTTCAATTCTTTCCTGCGCTTCTTCATAGGTAAATCTTCGGTCGGAATGAGTTACCGTTCTTCCAAACCATTGATTGAGGACATTTGCATTATCATCCAATTCAAAAACCGCTGAAAACGTGAATTTATCTTCATTCGGACGAAGCGAACAAACGTCGTTGCTCAAAACTTCGGGCAACATCGGCACAACTCTATCCACCAAATAAACGGAAGTTGCGCGATCGTAAGCTTCGTCATCAAGCGAAGTTCCGGGTGTTACATAATGGGAAACATCGGCGATGTGAACTCCGATTTCCCAATTTCCGTTTTGAAGTTTTCTGATGGAAAGTGCGTCGTCGAAATCCTTTGCGTCTTTCGGGTCAATCGTGAAAGTGAGAATATTACGCATATCACGACGTTTCGCCACTTCGCTGTCGTGGATTTGTCGGTCGATTTCGTTGGCTTCTTTTTCCACTTCTTCAGGGAAACTGTAAGGTAAACCGTATTCTGCAAGAATGGAGTGGATTTCGGTTTCATGTTCACCGGGAGCACCAAGAACTTTGATGATTTCACCTTCAGGATTTTTTGAATTAGAATCCCAACGTAACATTTTTACCAAGACTTTGTCGCCGTCATTTGCGTCCAACATTTTTCCTTTTGGAATGAAAATATCCGTGTTGATCGACTTTTTATCACTTACTACAAAACCGAAATCTTTGTGCTTAATGAGTTGAAAAGTTCCCACAAATTCTTCGCGGCTTCTCTCCAAAACTTCTAGAACAGAACCTTCTAATTTTTTTCCCTTGAAATGATAGGTCACAATGAGAACGGTATCGCCTTGTAAGGCATGTTTCACGTTTTTTGAATGAACGAAAATGTCTTCTTCCAATCCCTCCACTTTTACATAAGCGTTTCCTGTTTGGTTAAAGTCGATGACACCGGTTAAAGTACCTTCAATCTTGAGGTTTACAATATATTTTCCTTTTTCTACCTCCTTAATTCTATCGTCTGCAATAAGTTTATGAAGCGCTTGAATCACCTGTTCTCTTTGACGCGGATTTTTATAGTCGATTCCGTCTGCAATCTGTTTGTAGTTGTAGATTTTAGAGGATTTTTCGTTCATAAAACGCAAAATCAAACGCCCAATTTCTTGGAGTTTGTGATTGTTTTTATGAGATATGAATTTTGATTTTCTTGGCATATACTATTTTGATTTTTTAACCGCAAAAGTCACAAAAGTTCTATGCGATTTATTTGTTATTTAAGGCAAAGGAAGATTTCTATTAATTTTGGAAAATTTTAGCAAAAAGAAATTTTCTCCACCCTTTTTTCGTGTCTTCCGCCTTCGAAAGCGGTTTCTAAAAATTTTTCTACAATTTCCAGGGCGAGTTCTTTGGCGATGAATCTTGCAGGAATTGCTACCATATTGCAATTATTGTGCTGTCTTGAAAGTTCTGCCAATTCAGGCATCCAAACAAGAGCGCAACGGATTTTCTGATGTTTGTTGGCGGATAATTGAACGCCTTGTCCGCTTCCGCAAATAAGGATTCCCATTTCGTTTTCTCCGTTTTCTACGGAAGTTGCGGCAGGATGTACGAAATCGGGATAATCAACAGAATCGGGGGAATTGGTTCCGTAATCGGTGATTTCGTATTTTTCGGAAAGTTGCTTTTTAAGATATTCTTTATACTCGAATCCTGCATGGTCGCAAGCAATGGCTATTTTTTTCATTTTTACTGTTAAATTTGATTTTTGAACTCTCACAAATTTAGGATTATTAAAATAAAAATTGTTTGATTAAATCTTAAATCTCAAATTTGTAGTGATATTTTAATTTTGGGAATGCAATTCACGTGAGGGATTGCAACGGAAATCCCACAGCAAGCGTTGGATTAAGCGATGGAGCGAGGAATTGCAGTGAAAAGCCCGACCCGAGAAGTGGGGAAACCTTATAGGTTTATCAAACCTTTAAGGTTTAGCTAGGAGAGGGACACGCCCAAAAAATTTTGAACAATACTTGTGAAGATAACACCGAAATGATGTGGATAAGTTTGTGAAAGATTCTCTTTTTTTATTCATATTAAATTCATATTGGAAATTGTTTTTGGATTTTCTTGCAAATATTTTTTGCAAGTTGTGGTGTCGAAATGATGAAGTTCTTCATAGTCGGTTTCTCAATAAATGTATTGCACAAGAGTTATTGACAATTGTTGATAAATGTTAAAGTAGATTAAGAATCAACGTTTTAAAATGTGAATTACCTATGAACTTTGTTTGAACTAAATGTGACGAAATAAAGCAATTTAGTTCTCCACAAAAACGGGTGCTACAACAACACTATTCATTTTTATTTTTTTAAAGAAAGAAAATAGTGTTGAGAAAATGAGTTTCGGCAGTTTGTGGAATTTTAAATGAAAATTAATTTTTAATCGTGTGATTTAATCTTAAATTTGTGAAACTTAAAAACAGTGATTTTTTATGAAAACTATTAAGGATTTTGACTTTAAAGATAAAAAGGCTTTAGTTCGTGTGGACTTCAATGTGCCGCAAAGTGCAGATTTGAAAGTGACCGACAATACTCGAATTCAAGCAGTGAAACCTACCGTTGATAAGATTTTGAATGATGGAGGTTCTGTGATTTTGATGACGCATTTGGGAAGACCAAAAGGGAAGGTGTCGGAAGAATTTTCTCTGAAGAATATTGTTCCTGAAATTGAAAAAGTTCTGGGTAGCGAAGTGAAATTCTGCCCTGATTGCATGGGAGAAGATGCCTTGAACATGACGGGAAATCTAAAACCCGGAGAAATTCTTCTGTTGGAAAATTTAAGATTTTATAATGAAGAAGAAGCAGGCGATAAAGATTTTGCAGAAAAACTTTCAAAATATGCGGATGCTTATGTGAATGACGCATTTGGAACAGCGCATAGAGAACATGCTTCAACAGCTGTTATTGCACAATTTTTTCCATCAACTAAGTTTTTCGGTTTATTGATGGCGAAAGAATTGGAAGCAATTGACAAAGTCTTGAAAAGTGGTGAAAAACCTGTCACTGCGATTCTTGGAGGTTCTAAAGTTTCTACAAAGATTACCATTATTGAAAATATTCTACCTGCGATTGATAATTTGATTATCGGTGGAGGAATGGCGTTTACCTTTATTAAAGCTTTAGGCGGACAAATTGGTAATTCGCTTTTGGAAGAAGATAAACAAAATCTTGCTTTGGAAATTTTGGAGAAAGCTAAAGCTCAAAATGTAAAAGTTTATTTGCCTGTAGATACTATCATTGCGGATGAATTCAACAATGATGCAGATAGGAGAGAGGCGGATATTTATGATATTCCTGAAGGTTGGATGGGAATGGATGCAGGTCCAAAATCTAGAGATTTGTTCCATGATGTGATTTTGAATTCGAGAACCATTTTGTGGAACGGACCAATTGGTGTTTTTGAAATGCCGAATTTCTCTGCAGGAACTGTTGCTTTAGGTGACAGTATTGCAGAAGCTACCAAATTAGGAGCATTTTCTCTTGTTGGGGGAGGTGATTCTGTTGCGTTCGTGAAGCAGTTTGGTTATGATGATAAGGTAAGTTATGTTTCTACAGGAGGTGGCGCAATGCTTGAAAGCCTCGAAGGAAAGGAACTTCCGGGAGTTGCGGCCATAAATAATTAAGTAAGACTAAAATTTTAGTTTAGATAAAAAGTTTCCAAAATTTTGGAAACTTTTTTATTAAGAAGATTAGGAAATTTGATAGTAAATTATTTTTGAGGTGAAATTTTTGAAAAAGAAGGAATTCTTTTTAATATCTAAAAATTTGAAATACAAAAAAATTAAAAATTTTGGATTTTTTATCAAAATTTGACCTTCAGAAACTACCCAAAAATTCAAAAACTATTTTTTTTCGATAATGTATATCAAACTGGAAAATTCGTCGTTTTTTAATGCCTTTATGTTCGAAATTAGTCCGTAAATCATTCCTTTAAGCCAAAATAAGGTTGATTTTTTATACTTTTCGCTCAACATAGAAATATAGAACGAATCGAGTAGGAGTGGTTTGATTTTTTTGAGTTGCCACTTTTCATTGTTCATTAATTTTTCCATCCCCGATTTTGAAAAATGATAAACATGACGTGGAACATCGTATGCTGCCCAAAATTCTTTATAGCGTTTTGCATCATCTGAAGTGTGATTGGGAACAGCAATAATCAATAAACCGTTGGTTTTCAATTTATTGTAAAAAATATTTAATATATCTTCTTGATTATCAATATGTTCAAAGACATGCCATAAAGTAATAGCATCTAAACTGTTGTTCTCTATTTCGGAAGTATCTACAACAATTTTGGTTTTTGAAACTTTTTTTAAAGCAGCATTTCTTGCTGAATCGTTTGGCTCAAATCCGAAAGTGTGAAAATCTTTTTCAATATATTTTACAAATTCCCCTGCGCCGCATCCATAATCAAGAACCTTTTTTTCTGTTCCAACGAGATCTTTTAGAATATTTTTTTTATAGCTTAAATTAAAGACTTGTAAAAATTTGTAAAGTTTTTCTTTCAAAGAACCCGAATCTTGATGATGCGAAATATAATCGTGACTCTCGTAATATTTGTCAAGATTTGCAGGGAGTGGAACCGTTCTGAAAATTCCCTTCGTTTCAGTTTCTATAATTTCGAAATCTTCCTGGGTAAGAAAGTGGTCTTTTATTCTCATTATTGGTTTGAGATTTGAGGTTTGAAATTTGAAATTGACTGCTTTTGGAATTTCAAATAAATAATTTCAAACTAAAGATTGTTTCACGTGAAACATTATTTTAAATAAATTAATAGAACATTAATATCCGCAGGAGAAACTCCACTTATTCTTCCTGCCTGTGCAATGGTTTTAGGACGAATTTTCATGAACTTCTGTTTTGCTTCTGCTGATAATGATTTCAATGTATTATAATCAAAGTCTTCAGGGATTTGAATGGTTTCTAAACGGAGTAGCTTGGAAACGTTTTCTTTTTCTTTTTCAATATAGCCACGATATTTCACATTGATTTCTGCCTGTTCTTTTACTTCGTCAGAATAGTTTTCTGTTCCTACTTTGATGAAATCAATTTCTTCCAATTTCTCTAAAGTCATGTTTGGTCTTGTTAAAATCTGAGCTGCACGATAAGCTTGGTCAACAGGAGAGGATTCAATACTTTGAAGGACTGGATTGATGACTCCTGGTTTTAAGGAAGTATCTCTCAAGAAAGCTTCCAGTTCGTTACTTTTTGCAATTTTTTCTTCCACTTTTCTCAAACGTTCTTCTTTGGCTAAACCTAAATTGTACGCTTTTTCAGTCAAACGAATATCTGCATTATCTTGCCTTAAAAGTAAGCGATATTCAGCACGCGAAGTAAACATTCTGTAAGGTTCTTCCGTTCCTTTGGTAATTAAATCATCAATTAAAACTCCGATATATGCTTCATCACGATTGAGGATGAATTCACCTTTTCCGTGAACTTTATTATGGGCATTAATTCCTGCAATTAAACCTTGACCTGCAGCTTCTTCGTACCCTGTAGTTCCATTGATTTGTCCTGCAAAATAGAGGTTTTCAATCAATTTGGTTTCTAAAGTGTGATTCAATTGAGTAGGAGGGAAGTAGTCATATTCAATGGCATAACCTGGTCGAAAAACTTTAACATTTTCAAAACCCGGAATATGTTTCATCGCTTTAACTTGAACTTCCTCCGGGAGAGATGAGCTGAATCCGTTGACGTAAATTTCTACCGTTCTCCAGCCTTCAGGTTCTACGAATAATTGATGGCGGTTTCTCTCAGCAAAACGGTTGATTTTATCTTCAATACTTGGACAATATCTTGGACCTAAACTTTGAATGGTTCCATTAAACATCGGACTTCTATCGAATCCTTCACGTAAAACTTCATGGACTGTCTCGTTGGTGTAAACAATGTGACAACTTAATTGTTTTTGAAGTTTCGGAGAATCTAAATATGAAAATTTACCAGGATTTTCGTCGCCTTTCTGTTCTTCCATTTTGGAGTAATCCAGGCTTCTTCCGTCGACTCTTGGTGGAGTTCCGGTTTTCATTCTTCCTGCTTCAAAACCTAATGAAACCAATTGTTCGGTAATTCCAAAAGCTCTGGGTTCACCCATTCTTCCACCACCTAACTGTTTGTCTCCAACGTGAATTAATCCGTTTAGGAATGTTCCGTTGGTAAGAACTACAGATTTTGCTTTGATTTGTATTCCCAAAGAGGTAACAACTCCTGCAACTTTATTATTTTCAATGATTAAACTTTTCACCATATCTTGGAAAAAATCGAGATTTGGTGTATTTTCAAGAGCAATTCTCCATTCTTCTGCAAACATCATTCTGTCGTTTTGCGTTCTTGGAGACCACATTGCAGGTCCTTTGGAAAGGTTCAACATTTTGAACTGGATTGCAGATTTGTCCGCAACAATGCCTGAATAACCTCCCATTGCATCGATTTCTCGAACAATTTGTCCTTTTGCGATTCCGCCCATTGCAGGATTGCAGCTCATTTGTCCAATGGTTTGCATATTCATGGTGACAAGCAAAGTTTTTGAACCTAAATTTGCTGCTGCAGCTGCTGCTTCGCAACCGGCGTGTCCTGCTCCAACAACGATGACGTCGTATATTTCGTTAATCATATTTTTTTCAAATTATAAACTTTGTCAAAAAATTAGAAGTTTGACAAAGGAATGTTTCACGTGAAACATTGTGAAGATTTAATTAGAAGTTCTGCTCAAAACTAGCCCCGATTGAAGCGGCATCCTTTTGTGCAGCGAAGCGGAACAAAAGATATAGCGGAAAGCGGGAAATAGCTCCTAATAAAAAATATAGGATATTGCTTCCTTCATTACATATCGTTCGCAAAGAAATTCAAATAAAAATCTTCTTTTTGTCGCATTACTGTAATTTCTTCTTCCGTCTTGTCTTTGTAACCCAGCAAGTGAAGAATTCCGTGTGCTAAAACCCTGTGAAACTCTGAATTAAAGTCTTTTACCAAAGTTTGGGCATTATCAGAAATGCGCGGCAAAGATACGAAAATATCTCCCGAAATGGTTTTTCCTTTAACATAATCGAAAGTGATGATGTCGGTGTAATAATCGTGGTCTAAGAAATCTTGATTTACTTTTAAGAGATATTCATCATCGCAAAGAATGTAATTGATTTCTCCTAGTTTTTTGTTTTCTGTTTTGATGACGTCTTCTAACCACGAAATGGTTGCTGTAGAAATAGGGATTTCATCAATATTTTCGAAAAAGAACTGTATCATATTATTAAAACCAATGACCTAGAATGACGCTGAATATATTATTCTTGTTGGTGAAGGACCTGCTGTAATTGAGTTTAACCTGACCGAATGGAGATTTATATCCAGCTGTTAAACCTGCTGACGATTCGGAGATATGAATCAAATCATCCACTTTTAAATCGTTGAATAGATTAGCAATGCTAAAGTCTGCGTTTAAAAAGTAATTTTTATAAACCTTGAACTGAAATGTGTTGATATTGGTCAACATATTTTTTGCTCCCAATTGGCCGAATTCATATCCCGAAAACCGCGTAAAATTTCCTAGATTTTGATCAAAAATTCCTCCAATTCTAAATAAATAGTAATCGTTTAACACTTCACCTACTGTGAATCCACCAAAAAGACCTAATCTATAAGTAAACCAATCCGTGAAAGGGAAGTTGATTTGTGTAGTGATTTTTGTCTGTATTGTTCTTCCTTTTTCGTCATTTAGAAGCAAATCAAGAAGTTTACTTTCGGCATTCAATGTAAATCCTCTTGTTGGAAATCCTTTGTCGTCTTGTGTGTCGCTCCTGATAAAAACATAGGGATTCAAAAAGTTTCTACCATCCGAAAAAACGGCACTTCCTACAGTTTTCGATTCAAAATAATCATGACTTAATCCTCCTCCAATTGCAAACTTGTCTCGCCAAACAGATTGTATAAAAACGTCATTTCTGAACCAATTCCACCTTTGATAAATATTGGAGTCTACATTCTTCAGATCAAGTGTCATTCCCGAAGCATATACGCCAAATCCTGGAATATATCCATTATCAATAAAATAATTAAAATAGTATCTAGGTTTATCACCTATAACTACATCCAATGAAATAATAGAATTCCTGAATAAAAGCCTTTTAGCCGTTGCATTGAGTAGCATTCCCGTTTTGAAAATTTCATCATAATGCAAACCAAACTTCAGAAAGAATCGCGTATCGTCTTCAGTAACAAATAGTTTGAGATAGTTTTTGTTATCTTCAGTTATCACATCGTAGTTAATGAGTTTGTAATTATTGGTTGCATAAAGTTTATCAATCATCTTATTGACGGTTCCATAGGTTTGCATCGATGGAAGCTTAAGATTCATCTTACCCAAAATGTAATTCTTTCTAAAAATGTGGTTATTTTCTACCGCAAGACTGTCAATTTTGTAAACATTTGAATAAATCGAACTTAAAGGTGCGCGAAGCATATTTTGCTGCTTTTTTGGGAGTAAAGAAAGAGTTTCCACAAATTTCTGAGCTGCCACATAACCAGAATCCAGAATAATTTTTTTTGCATCGTAACTTGTCGCGCTCATTCCCTTCAAATCTGGATGAATGTTGATATCGGTGTATTTGTATTGGTTTTTTGTTTCCTTTTGAATCCCAAAATCAATGACCTGATTGAGAATCGCAATTGCAGATTGTAAATCTTTTCTGCTCGCTAAAGGTTGACTTAAATCTACGCCAATTACCACATCTATTCCTTTGTCTTTTAATGGTTTGGAGGGGTAATTCACTGTCATTGCTCCGTCAATATAAATGGAATCTCCAATTTTTACGGGATCCATCAATCCTGGAAAAGCGGAACTCGCCATAATGGAACTCACCAAATCTCCCTTTTCAAAAACCTCCATTTTTCCACTTTCGAGGTTGGTTGCAATACACATGAAAGGAATTGGCAGTTTTGAAAAATCATCAATATTGGATACACTTTTAAAGAGCTCTTTCAATAGATAAATATTTTTTTGACCTGTGGAAATTGCTTTTGGTAAAACATTCACTTTTCCGTTTGTTACAGGAATTGTCAAGAGATATTTATCGACTGATTTGTTGAAAAAAGTAGTTTCCTGTCTTGTTTTTTCGTTTGCGATAATCGTGTAGAAATCGGTATCCATTACGATCTTCTCAATTTCTTTTCCAGTATAACCCGAAGCGTAAAGTCCGCCAACAATGGAACCCATACTTGTTCCGGAAATATAGTCAACCTTAACTCCTAGAGAATCAAGCACTTTTAAAACTCCGATGTGTGCGAAACCTTTTGCTCCACCTCCCGAAAGTGACAAACCGATCTTTGGATTTTTGGGAATCGTAAATCCTTCTCTTACCTGCGAATAGTAAAAGTTGGCGAAAATTATGAGAATGAACAACAGAAATTTTTTCATTAATCTTTGATATAAATTCTTTTTACACGTCGAGAAATCGAGGTTAAAACTTCATAAGGTATTGTTTTACAATAATCTGCAAATTCTTCCAAACTTGGTTTTGAGTTAAAAATAATGACTTCATCTCCTTCTTTTGCAGCGAAATCATCGATTTTAATCATCATCATATCCATGCAAACGTTGCCCACAATAGGGAAAATAATTCCTCCAATTCCAACATTTCCGGCTTTGTTTCCAATCAGCCGTGGAATTCCGTCTGCGTAACCAACGGGAATCGTGGCAATTCTTGTACCGCTTTCCGCTCGATATTTTCTACTGTAACCAATTGAATCTCCTTGATTTACTTCCGAGATTTGTGAAATTACGGTTTTAAAACTTACCGCGCTCTGTAATTGTTTTTTTATTTCAGAATTTGAGGAAATTCCGGCCATTCCAATTCCAATTCTTACCATATCGAATTGATATTCAGAGTAATTCACTATTCCCGAAGTATTTAAAATATGTCGAAGTGGAGTGTAATTTAACCCTGAAATTAATTTCTCTGAATTTTTCTTGAAAACCTCAATCTGTTCAAGTGTATATTCCTTTTCATTGAAATCATCAGAAGAAGAAAGATGGCTAAAAATACTCTCCACCTTCACATTCATTGAGTTCAACTTTTCAATGAGTTCACCCAATTCATCTTTCTTAAAACCAAGTCGATGCATTCCTGTTTCCAACTTGATGTGGAGGGGATATTTCTGCTGAATTCCTTTTCTAATCAATTGCTGGTTAAACAATTCCAAAACGCGAAAACTATAAATTTCGGGTTCCAAATTGAAATCAATGATGATGTCATAACTATGCTGTTCTGGATTCATCACCATAATCGGCGTAGTAATTCCATTTTTTCGCAAATCAACGCCTTCATCTGCATACGCAACTCCAAGATAATCAATGTGATGATGCTGTAAAAATTCAGCAACTTCATAGCCGCCTAAACCGTAAGAATAGGCTTTTACCATCGCCATCATTTTGGTTTCAGGTTTCAGCAAAGATTTATGAACATTGATGTTGTGAAGAATCGCATTCAAGTTCACCTCCAAAACGGTGTCGTGTTTTTGAAGTTCGAGATGATTTTTCACCCTTTCAATTTCAAATTTTCTTGCTCCTTTTAATAGAATTAATTCATTTTCGATTTGATTAAATAAATGATTTTCAATTAATTCATTGGTATTATTAAAAGTGTAGGTTTCAGCACTGAAAAGCTTATGAAATTTCGAAATCTCGTTTCCGATTAGAAAAACTTTGCCGAAATTTTGGTGATTGGTCAACTCTGCAACTTCGTGATAAAGTTGGTCAGAATTTTTTCCTTCCACAAAATCCGTGATAATTAGTGTTTTTAGTGGCTTATTATATTCATTGATAAACTGAAAAGCAATCTTCAAAGAATCCAAATCCAAATTAAAAGAATCGTTGATTATCAAATTGTTGCGAAGTCCGTTTACACTCTCCAAACGCATTTCGATGGATTTTAGAGCATTCAGTTTTTCAATAATCTTCGAATTGGAAAAACCAAATTCTTTTAAGACCGCAATCACACACAAAACATTGCTTAAAGTGGCTTCATCTCTTTGTTGTACAGGAACCGAAAAGTCCTGATCGAAATATCGAATTTTTAGGTCTTCATTTTTATTCTTCCAATCGTTTTTAATATAGATATTGTTTGAATGTTTTAGACCGAAAGAAATTAATTTTTTACTTAAGTAAAGGTCATTAATTTTATTGACAACCAATTCGTTATCGCCATTAAAAATGATAATTTCAGAATTTTTAAATAGTAAAATTTTCTCATCAATAAGTTGCTCTCCATCTTTAAAGTTTGAAGAATGAGCAGAGCCGATATGTGTTAAAATTCCAATTTGAGGAGGAAAAATTTCTTCTAAAATTTCCATTTCGTTTGGTTTAGAAATTCCGACCTCAAAAATTCCGAGTTGATGTTTATTATTGATTTCGAGAAGAGAAATAGGAAGCCCAATTTGAGAATTAAAACTTTTCGGACTTTTCACGGTAATGAACTCGTCGAAAAGACTTTGATAGAGCCATTCTTTCACGATGGTTTTCCCATTGCTTCCTGTGATTCCAATGGTTTTTAAGTCAAATTGATGCAAATGATATTTTGCCAAATCCTGCAAAAATTTCACCGAATCTTCTACAATAATCCATGTAACATTTTCAATTTCAAGTACTTGACGTTCAGAAATAATGACTGAAACTCCTTTTTCAACCGCGGAATAAATATATTTTTCGCCCGAATTTTTTGAAGTATTGATGGCTAGAAAAGCCGTGTTTAGAACAGAGAAAATATTTCGACTGTCAAACGCAATATTTTTAATGTGAAGATTTTCATCCCCGATTAATTGCGAATTCGTGATTTTTGCGAGTTGTTTGGTGGTGTAATTCATCTATTTCCGCTTCGACATTTCTTCATTAAAAACTTTTCTACTCACCGCTTCGTAACTGTCGGTTTCACCAAGTTGCACCAAATCGGTATTTTCAGAAGTTCGCATCGAATGATTAGCAAGATTTCCCGTTCTTTTACAAATCGCGTGAACTTTCGTCACATATTCCGCCGTTGCCATCAAATTCGGCATCGGCCCAAAGGGACGTCCCATGAAATCCATGTCCAAACCTGCAATCACCACACGAATCCCCGCATTTGCCAATTGGTTGGCTACATCTACAATGCTTTCGTCAAAAAATTGCGCCTCGTCGATTCCCACCACATCGCAAGTTGAACCGAGTAGCAAAATCTCGTTCGGACTTTCAACGGGCGTACTTCGGATTTTGTTCTGATTGTGGGAAACAACCTCTTCTTCTGCATATCTTGTGTCGAGTTTTGGTTTAAAAATCTCCACATTTTGTCCCGCCATTTCCGCACGCCGAAGTCTGCGAATCAATTCCTCGGTTTTTCCCGAGAACATCGAGCCGCAGATTACTTCCATCCAACCGCTTTGTTTGGCGTGATTTATTGTATTTTCTAAAAACATTTGTTAAATTAGCCGTAATATTTAAGATATCAAAATTAAGGAAATTTAATAAGAAACCATCATGCAAAACCTTCAGGATATACAGGAAAAGATTTTTTTTGAGGCGAAAAATATTCTCGAAACCCTTTCAAAAATTAATTCGAAAGACGAATTATTAGCAAAGCAGGATCTGTTTTCAGAGGTTACAGACAGAATTGCCTTCCTTCGGATTTTAGAAAAAAACAGAGATAGTTTTGTTGTTGAAACACCTTTGCAAATCATTGATAATCAAGAAACAGACTTAAATTTAAACCAAGAACATGCTCCGAAAAATGAGGAATATTTTGACGATGCTCCTTACGAAGAAGATGTAATCGAGGAAGAAGTAATTTTTACCAATGAGCTGAACGATATTGATGCCGAAGAATTACCAGAAATATCAATTTCAGGAGAACAATTAGAAGCGCCTATCGTAGCAAAATTGTCTGAAGGAGAGGTTTCAGATTTATCCTTGCAAGAACCTGATAAGGAAATTCCTTTAATTGTAGAACAGGAACAGTCTGATTACCATGAAAAAGTTGCACAGAGAGAGCGTGAGTTTTTAGAATCAGAAGAACGACGCAGAAAAATTGTGGAATTCAACAAAGAAGATGTTGTTCATCCACCAAAGGAAGAAGTGTTTCAAGAAAATAAAACCCAGCAACATCACGCTGAGAAAAAATTTAAATTGGCGAATATCAAAGGTTTAAAAGCCGTTCAGAATTTATTTGACGACGACCCACTTGAAAACGCTGAAGATGTTTCTGTAAAACATGCTGTAAAAGACGATTCAGGAAGTTTATTAAAAACCAATATTCCAACTGATTTCATGGAGGCGGAAAAGCGCAAACCCGAATTTAGATTGGATTTGAACGACAAAGTTGCTTTTACGAAATTACTTTTTAAAGGAAATGAAGAAGAATTAAAATTCACCATCGATAAGCTGAATTCCTTCAAAGATTTGGAAGACGCGAGACAATATTTAAGCGAAATCTACTACTTGAAAGATTGGGGAAAATCTGATGAATACGCACAAAGACTGTGGAGTTTGGTAGAAAATAAGTTTCTTTAAAGATCGGAGACCGAAGTCGGATTTCGGAAGAAAAATTCTGAACCCACGAAAATCTTTTATAAACAAGTAAATCTACGGACTTCGGACTGCCGTCTTCCGACCAAAGAATTATGATAAACAAAATTGAACAGTTCCAAAACGTCTTCTTCATCGGAGTTGCAGGAGTTGGAATGAGTGCAATTGCACAATATTTACAGGGAATCGGAAAAAACGTTTCGGGAAGCGACCGTTATTTTCATCCGAACGAATACAACAAAACCAAAGAACAACTGGAAGCAGAAGGAATTAAATGTTTTCTTCAGGACGGAAGCGGAATTACTGTAAATACGGACTTAATCGTAGTTTCCACCGCAATTGAAGATACGGTTTACGAAGTTCAGAAAGCAAAAGAATTGGGAATTCCAATTATCAGACGAAGTGAACTTTTATCCATCATTGCCAAAAGTAAAAAAACAATTGCAGTTGCTGGAACATCAGGAAAGTCAACAACTTCCGCGATGCTTTACCAAATTTTGTTGGATGCGAAATTAGAACCGAGTATAATTTCAGGAGCAGGTTTAACTTCCATTATTAAAGAAGGAAAAATCGGAAACGCAGCCATCGGAAAAGGAGAATGGCTCATTATTGAAGCTGATGAAAGTGATGGTTCTGTGGTGCAATATGAACCTGAAATCGGTTTACTTTTAAACATTGATAAAGACCACCAAGAAATTGATGAATTAATCGATTTATTTACTATTTTTAAAAACAATACAAAGGGTTTATTCATTGTAAATCAATCAAATGCATTGGCAAAAACATTGTCGGCTGATTTTCAACGAGATTTTGGTTTTGAGGATGAAAATGCTCGATATACAGTGACCGATTTCAAACAAAATGGATTTGAATTATCCTTTAGAATTTTGGGACAATCGGTGATGATGCATTCCCTTGGAAAGCACAGCGCCGAAAATGCTGCAGCTGCGATTGCAGTAGCCAATCAAATAGGAGTAGATTTGGAGGTTTGCGCCGAAAGCTTGGAACATTACGAAGGAATTTATCGCCGTCACCAAATTCTAGGACAAAAAAATGGAGTTTGGGTAATCGACGATTATGCACATAATCCTGCAAAATGTGCTGCAAGTATCAATGCTTGTCAACCTTTGGCGGAAAAGGTTATCGCATGGTTTCAACCGCACGGTTATAAACCGACCAAATTTTTACGAAAAGATTTTGTGGAGGAAATTTCCAGAATTTTGCGCCCGCAAGATGAGATTTGGATGAGCGAAATTTTCTATGCAGGTGGAACTGCCGAAAAAGACATCTCCGCAAATGATTTGGTTGAAGACATCAAAGCAAAAGGAAAAAACGCCCATTTTGTAGAAAACAGAAACGATTTGCTCGAACAATTGCGCCCTGAATTGAAAGAGGGAACGGTTCTTCTTTTAATGGGAGCGAGAGATCCGAGTTTGGAGGAGTTTTGTAAAAATCTATATGAAAAACTTTAAATAACTTGTGTGTAAATCTGTGATAGCTGTGAGAAATCAATGAGTGGAATCCTATACTTCGTACCAACCCCGATTGGAAATCTAGAAGACATCACTTTCAGAGCAATAAAAGTTTTGAAAGAAGTCGATTATATATTATGTGAAGACACAAGAACTTCGGGAGTTTTGCTAAAACATTATGAAATAGCTAAACCATTGAAATCGTATCACTTACATAACGAACATCACAGTACACAAAAAGTAATTGAAGATTTAAAAAACGGACAAAATATCGCCATCATCACCGATGCAGGAACGCCGGGAATTTCAGACCCGGGTTATCTTTTGGCGAAAGCTTGTGCGGATGAAAATCTGGAAATGATTTGTCTTCCCGGCGCAACAGCTTTTGTTCCGGCTTTGGTGGTTTCAGGTTTGCCGAATCATGATTTTTATTTTGCTGGTTTTTTACCACAGAAAAAAGGCAGACAAACCAAGCTAAAACAACTTGCAGAAGAAAAAAAGACGATAGTTTTGTATGAAAGTCCGCATAAAATCAACACGACTTTAGAACAAATCAAAGAGTTTTTTGGTGATGAAACAAAAGTGAGTTTAAGCCGAGAAATCTCCAAAAAATTTGAAGAAACTAAACGCGGAACGATTGACGAACTCATTGCCTTTTCAAAAAGTAAGACTTTGAAAGGAGAGATCGTTTTGATTATCAATAATTCAATTTAACTATATTTGAACATAATAATTCAGATAAAACTCAAAAAATATATGGGACTATTAGATGGAAAAGTTGCCCTCATTACAGGCGCCACAAGAGGAATCGGGAAAGGAATCGCTGAAGTTTTTGCCAAAGAAGGCGCAAAAGTCGCTTTCACTTACGCCGGTTCTGTGGATAAAGCAAAAGCATTGGAAGAAGAACTTTCAAAAATTACGACAGTAAAAAGCTATCAATCAGATGCTTCAGACTATGATGCGGCTCAAAAATTAGTCGAAGATGTTTTGGCAGAATTTGGGCAAATCGATATTTTGGTGAATAATGCAGGAATTACTCGCGATAATTTAATGTTGAGAATGTCAAAAGAAGATTGGGACACCATCATTAAAGTAAATCTTGATTCGGTTTTCAATTTAACGAAAGCCGTAATCAAACCAATGATGAAGGCAAAATCAGGCTCCATTATCAATATGACTTCGGTTGTTGGAGTGAAAGGAAATGCGGGACAAGCCAATTACGCTGCGTCAAAAGCAGGTGTAATCGGCTTCTCTAAATCTATAGCTTTGGAATTAGGTTCCAGAAATATCCGTTGCAATGCGATTGCTCCTGGTTTTATTGAAACAGAAATGACCGCGGCTTTGGATGAAAAAACGGTTCAAGGATGGCGAGAAGGAATTCCGTTAAAACGTGGCGGTCAACCTGAAGATGTTGCAAACGCTTGTGTTTTTTTAGGTTCAGAGATGTCGAGTTATATTACAGGACAAGTTTTAAATGTTGATGGAGGAATGTTGACATAAATTATAAAAATCCTTCAAGAACTTTAACTTGAAGGATTTTTTTTATTTTTCGAAAGACATTTCAAATCTTTGCTGGCAAAAAATTTCTATTTTATTTCTATGCAGCCCACTCTTCCACCTGCATTTCCAGTGGGTTGGGTTTTGAAATCGTCTCGACCTGCGTGAATGATTAATGATTTTCCTACGATATTTTTGGTTTCGTCTTTACAACCAATGCACCATTTATCGGTCTTGAAGACCATTCTAGCGGTTCCATCTTTATCGGCATTCAAGTTTCCAATGTCTCCCATGTGGAAAGTCTCAGAACCAAATTTCCCGTGATCGTGATTGGTTGGATTCCAGTGTCCACCTGCAGAACTTCCATCACTTGATGAGCAATCTCCTTTTTCGTGAATGTGAACCGCATGAATTCCGGGAGTTAATTTGTAAACATTCAAATCCATCTCCACATTTTTTCCTGTTTGAACAAATTTGGCGGTTCCTTGAGTTTGGGTTCCGCTTTTAGAATTGATCGTGTAATTTTTTGTCGTCGTGCAAGATACAGCTATAATTGTGCTGCAAGCAAGCAAAGATAATTTTGTAGCGTTCATAATGATATTTTTTAATGTTTATAATTTTCCAAAAATTTTCGGGCAATCAAAAAAACAAATCAGTCGTTGTTTTTTACCGTTCAGAAAAAATTAATTTTACAGAAACTATTTTGACTTTACTTTTGAAGTACAAAATTTCAATCCCATGAAAATTCAATCCATCAAAAATCTTACCATCGTACTTTTTACGGCTTTTAGTGTGGTTCTTCATGCACAAATTACAATTTCAGGAAAAATTTCTTTTAAAAATAAAGGAGTAAAAGACATTTCCGTTACGTTGAAAGATACTTACGACGGGGCAACCACTGATGAAAATGGTCATTATTCTTTTCAAACTTCTGAAAAAGGAAATCACGTTTTGGTGTTTACCAATCCAAAATTTGTAGAAGGTGAGAAACCAATTCTTATTGAAAACCAAAATATTACAATAAATTCTGAGCTTAAAGAACAAATTTCTGAAATTGATGCCGTTGTCATTTCCGCGGGTTCTATCGAAGCAAGCGACAAAAAAAGAGCGACTGCGCTTCTCACACCAATCGACATTTATACCACAGCCGGAGCGGACGGACAAATTTCTTCGGCGCTAAATTATCTTCCCGGCGTTCAAAAAGTAGGCGAAAGTGAAGGTCTCTTTGTACGTGGCGGAACCGGGGCTGAAACCAAAATTTTCATGGACGGTAGTTTAATCAACAACTATTTTTCCAATTCCGTTCCCGGAATTGCAGGGCGAGACCGCTTCAACACTTCATTGTTTAAAGGAAATGTTTTTTCAAGCGGCGGTTATTCTGCACTTTACGGACAGGCTCTTTCCGGAGTGCTTATTTTGGAAAGTGTAGATCTACCGGACACAAGTTCCTTCGATTTCGGAATTTCACCCATTTTCGCGAGTGGCAGTTTTCAGAAATTATCAAAGGACAAGACTTATTCTTTCGGGACGAGTTTAAGTTACTTTAACCTTGGTTTGGTACAGCAAATTTTTAAATACAATACCGATTTCAGCAAGCCTGCACAGGGTTTTGGCGGCGATGCAAACTTCAGAATTAAAACGAAATCCGGCGGAATGTTTAAATATTACGGAAGTTTCGATACCAATCAAATGGCGGTGAAATCTACAAGTCTTGAACCGGAATATGACCAAACAAAAGTGGATTTAAATTCCGCAAACATGTATCACAACCTTTCTTTCAAGCAAAAATTTGGAAAATATTTATTGAACGCGGGAACTTCTTATTCTTACAATGATGCCAAACTGAATTTTGCCACTGTAAAAAATGACGTTGAAACACCGCAAACCGCTTTCAATAACAAGGATAATTATCTCAATTTTAAAACGGTTTTAGAAAGAAAGATCAACAAAATCAGTGCGATTCGTGGTGGAATTGAATTGAATAATGCTCATGAAACCAATAATTTTAATAAAAATTACACCGATTTACTTTCATCGGTATTTGCGGAAACCGATTTGGGATTCAGCAACAATCTGTCCGCAAAAGTTGGAGTCAGAGCGGAAAATTCTTCCTACTTGGATAAAACCAACGTCGCTCCAAGGTTTGCGTTGGCTTATCGACTTTCAAAAGATTGGACTTCCTCTTTCGCTTACGGGATTTTCTATCAAAATCCTGAAAGTAAATATTTGAATTCCAACACACCGTTGACTTTCCAAAAAGCGGAACATTATATTTTGCAGGTTCAGAAATCTTCGGAAGGTAGAAGTTTCAGATTGGAAGCATTTTACAAAGATTATCAGAAATTAGTGAAAACTTTTGGCGACCAATATCTTCAAACCGCCATCAATAACAACGGAAACGGAATTGCGAAAGGTGCAGAAATCTTTTGGCGCGACAAAAAAACCTTTAAAAATATCGATTATTGGGTTTCCTATTCCTTTTTAGATACCAAACGAGATTTTATGAATTATCCAATTTCACTTGTTCCAAGTTTTGCGGCGAAACACACGCTTTCAGTTGTGGCAAAAAAATTTGTAACAGATTGGAAAACAGGATTTAACCTTTCATATACCTATGCATCTGGAAGACCTTATTACGACATCGTTTCACAAAATGGAACAAATATTTTAAGGCACGAAGGAACATTGAAAGATTACAGCGGACTCAATTTCAGCGTAAATTATCTTCCGAATTTGGGTAAAAAAGATGCCAAAGCATTTACCGTTTTGGTTTTAAGCGTATCGAATATTTTAGGCAACAAAAATGTGTATGGTTACAACTTTTCCAAAGACGGAATGAGAATTTCTGCGGTTGTTCCGCCTGTAAATACCTTCGTGTTCATCGGTGCATTTATCAGTTTCGGAGTGGATAAAACGAATGATGCGATTAACAATAATTTATAGCGGGAAAATTGGCGATGGAAGATGGAACGTTTACAATTATAGCGCAAAACGATAAGCAAGAAACAAGAAACAAAATTACAGTTCAGATTGCATTTTCAACCTTTCAGAAAAAAATAATTTTCAACAGAACAATTTTAAAATACCTTTGATTCATCAAAATAGAAATAACAAACAAAAATTCAATATCATGGCAAGAATTATTTTCGCAATCGCAATGTTCATCAGTAGTATTGTATTTGCACAAACCGCTTACGAAAAAGTAATGACCGAAAAATTAGCAAAAATAGAAAAGCTGCATTCGGCAGATGAACTTACCTCACTATCAAATGATTTCACCAGAATTGCGGACAAGGAGAAATCGCAATGGCTTCCTTATTATTACGCTGCTTTCGCAACCATTCAGAAAGGTAGGGTTGCAATGAGAGAAGGCAAAACCTCTGAATTAGACCCCATTGCAGACGAAGCTCAAAAATCTTTAGACAAAGCGTCTGAATTAAATAAAGACAATGCTGAAATCTTGATTCTGCAAAAAATGATTCACGGTTTGAAAATGATGGTGAATCCGCAACAACGCTTTATGAGCGAAGGAATGTTGGCTGCAGAAGCTTTAAGTAAAGCCGAAAAATTGGATGCGGAAAATCCTAGAATCACATTAATGAAAGCGGAAGACACGTATTTTACCCCAGAACAATTCGGTGGAAGCAAAGCAAAAGGCTTGGAACTGTTCCAAAAATCTTTAGATCAATTTAAAGTGTATAAACCGAAAACTGCTTTAGATCCAAATTGGGGAAAAGGGGAAGCGGAATATTTCTTGGCAAATAAGCCGTAATTTATTTCTCGCAGATTTAGCAGATTGCGCAGATTTAGCAGATTGCGCAGATTTGAGAATTTAACTCCTGAATTTAACCAAAAAAAATCTCTCAAAATTTTGAGAGATTTTTGCTATCTAAAGTCCGTAAACAATTCCCACACTTGGTATAAAACCGCCTCCGAAAACGGATTTGTCTTTTTTATAAAGAACATTATACATTCCGCCAATCTGCATATAAGTTCTGTTACCAAGTCGCTGCATGTAACCGCCACCGAGGTAAAGAGCTGCTTCGTCGGCAGAATATTTCAAATTGTTGACTTTGTCTTTTTGATTAATAAAATACTCCTGAAACATCCCGCTCAAATAGAAATTTCGCGAGAAATAATAGTTCAGAAACGGACCCACCCCAATCATCGTGGAAGAATAATATTTTGAGTTTGACCAGGTTAAATTAGAAGCAAGACCAGTCTCTAAATTTTCAGTGACTTTATAGCCCACTCTTGGCGTGACATAAAGCGAAACTCCGCCTCCATTTCCGAAAGCTCCGCCTAAACCTGCGTAACCGCCGAAAGTCCATTTAGAGTTTTCACCGCCGATTTGGGTGGAAGTTCCGATTTGTGCATTCAGGAAAAATCCCGAAATGATCATTGAAAGTAAAAGTATTTTTTTCATTATTAAAGTGTCGAATATTAAAATTTCTATCTAACAAATTTATACCATTTATTTCATAATATTTCAAACCGTATTAAAAGTTGTAAATTTGCAGTCCGTTTTTTTAGCGGTTTTATTAATTATTTATCAATCATCATTTATCAGTTATGAAAATTGTTGTCGGTTTATCGGGAGGTGTAGATTCTAGTGTTGCAGCGTATTTGTTGCAAAAACAGGGACATGAAGTGATTGCGCTTTTCATGCGGAATTGGAACGACGCTTCTGTAACTTTGGAAGATGAATGTCCGTGGATTGAAGACAGCAACGATGCTTTGATGGTTGCTCAAAAATTGGGAATTCCTTTCCAAGTCATTGATATGAGTGATTTATACAAAGAAAAAATCGTGGATTATATGTTTGCCGAATACGAAAAAGGTCGAACTCCAAATCCTGATGTTTTGTGTAACCGTGAAGTGAAATTTGATGTCTTCTTGAAAACCGCGCTTTCTTTGGGAGCAGATAAAGTGGCGACAGGACATTATGCGAGAGTAAATTCTACTTTTGATGAAAGTGGAAAAGAAATTTTTCATCTTCATGCAGGAAAAGACAACAACAAAGACCAATCATATTTTCTTTGTCAACTGAATCAGGAACAATTGTCGAAATCGCTGTTTCCCATCGGAGAATTAACGAAACCTGAAGTTCGGGAAATCGCAAAAGAAATCGGTTTGGTTACCGCGGAAAAGAAAGATTCTCAAGGTTTGTGCTTCATCGGAAAGGTAAGTTTGCCCACTTTTCTTCAACAACAGCTCCAACCAAAAGAAGGCGAAATCGTAGAAATTTTTGATAATTTCTTTGAATTTCATCAAAAAGACCCTCAATTTACATCAAAATTAGAAGAATTACAATTTCTTTCAAAAAAAATTGATTACCGAAAAACCGACGGAAAAGTTATCGGAAAACATCAAGGTGCACATTATTTCACCATTGGTCAAAGCAAAGGTTTGGGAATTGGCGGACATAAAGAATCTTGCTTCATTATTCACCGCGATATGGAAAACAATTTGCTTTTCGTGGGTGAAGGAAAAAATTTCCCAGGACTTTTCAGAAAATCATTGAAAATTGAAAACGCAGAAGTTCATTGGGTTCGTGAAGATTTAAAACTTCAGAATGGCGATTCGATGAAGGTAAAAGCAAGAATTCGTTACAGACAGCCTTTGGAAAACGCAACTTTATATCAATTCGAGGAAGGATTCTACATTGAATTCGAGAATCCGCAATCGGCGATTGCGGAAGGACAGTTTGCAGCGTGGTATTTGGAGGATGAATTGATTGGAAGCGGGGTGATTTCTTAATATTTCTCACGGATTTCACAGATTTTCACAGATAATTAGGAGCAACATCCATGTGAATCTGTGATTCCGTGAGCAACTATTTACTCAACCAATCCTTAAAATCTTTTACTCGATCGCGGCTTACAGAAATTTCTTCTTCGGGCTGAAATTCTAAATCTACTTTGTAATATGGTGAAGTGTGGATGTTTTTAATATATTCTGAACTGATGATAAACTGTCGGTTCACACGGAAAAACTTCTTTTCATCCAAAACTTCCTGAAGCTCATCCAAAGTAAAATCCGTTGGGAAAGTACGTTCTTTGGTTTGGAGGTAAACGATTTTATTTTCGCTAAAAAAGCAGGAAACCTCATCGGTTTGCACAATTTTCAAATTGTAACCAATTTTAACCAAGATTCTTGATAATTTCTGCTTTTCTTCTTTAATTAAAGATTTGATTTCCTGTGAGTTATGAGAGCGTTCAGTTGGTAAGAAATTTTTATATTTTTCAATCGCTTTTTCCAAATCTTCTTCCATAATCGGTTTCAAAAGATAATCGATGGAATTGAGTTTGAAAGCCTTCAAAGTGTATTGGTCAAAAGCGGTCGTATAAATCATGAAACTTTTGGTGGGAATCTTTTCGAAAATGTCAAAAGACAATCCATCTCCCAAAACAATGTCGGAAAAAATCAAATCGGGATGCTGATTTTCAGAAAACCAAGCAAAACCTTCTTCCACCGAATTAATCGTCGCAACTAATTCTAAATCAGGAAATAAACCTAATAATCGTTGTAGTTTTCTTGCAGCGGGTTTTTCGTCTTCGATGATAACCGTTTTAATCTTGTTCAAGGTTTGAATTTTGAGGTTTAAATTTATTATTTTTATCCATCAGTTCTCGAATTTTTTTCTCTTCCCAATTTCTTCCGAGTATAAAATTAGGCACGAAAACAGTTAAGCCATGAGCAGCGAGTCCAATTCCCCACAAACCAATTCCCCAATCATAAAATTGGATTTCCCCATGTTTTTGGTATTTCAGGAAGATGATAATGGCATTCACCAAAACGTACACCAACAAGTGGATGTAAAATCCCTTCAATTGCTTTACACGCTTTTTTGCCGCAGCGTATCTTAAATCATTACTATTTTCCATCTTTTAGTTTTTTTCGCTGAATTTTTTTGTCAATTCTTCCGTTTTTCTTTCCTCCCAATTGTAAAGGGAAGGGATGAAAAGATAAAGTCCATATAAAGCTAAAAATATTCCCTGCAAAATTAGCATCCAAATAATGTAGTGGGTACTCAGATCAAAGATGTTTCCATCATAGTTTTTATAAAGCAGTATTGTTGCAACAATAAGATACCCTACAATGAAATAGTAGTAATTTTTGACCTCTTTTACTCTTTTTTGAGCTCTCTTGTAGGCAATTTGGTTAAAATTTTTGTGATTTTCCATAATTTAATTTTTTTACACTGTGAGTTTTCATTTCCATTTTTGGATGTTTTCTTCTTCTCGTTTCATGTACTTTCTGATTTGCTTTTCTTCCCAATCTCTTCCTATTCCAAAAACCTGTAAACCGTGAGCAACCACGCCGATTCCCCAACCAAACATTGGCCAAAATGCCCAGTAATAATCGGGTGAAGTTCGCCAGTTAATAAAAAATAAAAATGGGATGAAAACGCAATATGAAATTAAGTTTCCGTAGAATCCTTTTAGTTCCTCCACTCTTTTTGCAGCTTTTTCGTAAGCTAATATTTCTTCAGTTTTGTTGATATTGGTGGTCATGTTTGTTAATTTTTCTGTTAATAATGGAATTTTCACCTTGAAATAATCTTCAGATTTTTCGATAAAAACATTCCTGTTGGTGATTAATGAGTATCGCTGTACGATATTGGAAAGTCCGATTCCCTCTCTTTCTTTTACCTGTTCTCTTGCTTGAAGGTTGTTTTCAACAATCAGATTTCCATTTTCGGAATAGATTTTAATAATTAAAGGTTTTGCAGAAGTCGCGAAATTGTGTTTAATGCAATTCTCCAAGAGAAGTTGCAGCGATAGTGGAACAACAAATCCTTTCTTATCCTTAACCTCAACCTCAAAATTGACGCTGTCTTCAAATCTTGTTTTCAGCAATTCGCAGTAGGTTTTTGCAAAATCCAACTCTTCTTCAACGGTCACTAATTCCTTATCCTTTTGCTCCAAAACGTATCTGTAAATCTTTGACATTGAGGAAGTAAACCGTTGTGCCAAATTTGGATTTTCATCAATCAAAGAACTTAAAACATTCAAGGAATTAAAAAGAAAATGTGGGTCGAGTTGGTTCTTTAGAGATTCGAATTGTGCGTTTGCAGATTTGGCGATGATTTTTTGTTCAACAACTTCTTTTCGGGTAGATTTTTTCCATTCTTCCATGAAGCTTTTGGCATGTAGAATCGCCGAAACCAAAAGTGCAATGTTTATGGTAATCCAATTTGAAATCCCCATATTTCCTGTAAAAAAATCAGTTGCATTTTTCTTTAAGATAAGAATATAGGTAACGTAGTTACAAAGTAAAACCAGAATCACATTCACCAAAAACGTGGCAATAATTCCAAGAATAACGCGGGTTTTGGTTTGCTCTACCCAGGAAAATCTTCTGGTAAGAAAATCGTTGACAAAACCATTTCCCAGACCGATTATTAACGAATACATTAAACTAATGGCGAAAGTGAGTAACGCATTCAAAGGCGACCAGTCTTCATTGAAAAAAATGAAAATAGTGATGCTAATGAAAAATGCGACCCAAACAAGGTTGGTAAATGATTTGCGGTTCATATTATGAAATTAAGGAAATTTAGCAATTTGGACGGTTATTTTTTCAAATATTCCTGAATTTTTCTTTCTTCCCAATCTTTCCCGAAAATCCAGTCTGCACCGAAAACGGAAAGTCCGTGAGCAAGAAGTCCGATTCCCCAAAAGAATGCTGTCGCATAAGTGTCGAAATGGAACAAGTTTCTGCCGCTCTCATAATAGTTTCCGAAGATGATGAGTACATTCACGCATACATAAACGATGGCATGAATGTAAAATCCTTTAATTCTTTTTACTTTTTTTTGTGCCTCCAAAAGTCTTGTGTTTTCTGTGGTGTTGTAGCTGTAAGTTTCCATTTATTTAAGTTTTAAAATTAATATTGGTGATTTTGATGGTGTAAAAGTATATCGGTGGAAATATTTTTCAAATTATTTATTTCCGAAGGGTGATTTTTTGAAACTGAACGGTATGTTTTGAGGGAATAGTGAATTCGCTTCGCTTTGAATGGTGAATTTGTACGATCCATCACAAAGAAAAACCACCGAAAAATTCCGATGGTTTCTATAAAGTTTTAATTATCTGCAATTATTTCATCCCTGAAATTACATTCACCGCTTCCTGCAGATACAGATCTCTTTGAAGGTTTTTGGTCCAATTTTGAGTCTTTTTAGTAAAAGCTTCATCGTTTTTCTCACGTACCATTTCATCAGGATTTAAGGTGAATTTTAATCCGTTATTGAATTTATCCAACACTTTGAACTTCTCAATCTGCGCCTTTCTTTTCTTCATCACCTCATCAAACTTCGATTCTTTCAAGGAAATGGACTCCTCTTTGTCAAGTTTTTCTTTCCACTGTGCAGATTCCTGAATCAACTGATAGTTTTTGTTGTTTTGAAGTCTTGCTTCCGATGCTTTTTGCAACGCCTGAATTGAGAAATAATTCATCGGTTGGTAAGCAACGGCAGGAATTTTATCCCATGCTAAAGCGAAATCATCATATCGCTCTCCAACTTCAGCATAGGTGAAAAAATCTTTCATCTGAATATCCGACTGAATTCCTTTTCGCTGCGTTGATTCACCTGTCACTCTGTAGAATTTCTGAATCGTGAGTTTCAGGGAGCCAAAATCGTCGTTGGTATTTAAAAATCTGTTCAAATCCACAAAAGTTTGCACCGTTCCTTTCCCAAAAGATTGCGGTGAACCAAGAACGATTCCTCTTCCGTAATCCTGCATTGCTCCTGCTAAAATTTCAGAAGCCGATGCTGAAAGTTCGTTCTGCATAATCACAACGGGACCTGTCCAAATTGGGGAATTGGTCTTGTTTTTCAACGTTTGAATTTTACCATTCCCATCTTTCACCTGAACGAAAGGTCCCGCATTCATGAACAATCCCATGATGTCGCCAACTTCGGTCAAACTTCCGCCACCATTATTTCTTAAGTCCAAGATAATTCCCTGAACTCCTTGCGGTTTTAGTTTCAGGATTTCGTTCTTAATATCGTCCGAAGCATTTCTTCCTTTTGCATCTTCAAAATCTGCGTTAAAACTTGGCAAACTAATTAAACCATATTTTTTTCCGTCCGCAGAATTTACGATGATGCTTCTTGCGAAAGTATCTTCAATAGCCACTTCTTCACGAATCATCGTCACTTCTTTGATGGATTTGTCTTTTTTCTCCACGGTTAAAGTTACTTTCGTTCCTTTTTCTCCACGAATTAAGCGAACCGCTTCATCAGAAAGCATTCCCACCACATTTACGGCATCCTCGTTTGGTTTTGATTTTACCTTTAAAATTTTATCGCCTTCTGAAAGTTGTTTTGATTTCCAAGCGGGAGCGCCGATTGTTAAAGGACCCAAATAAAGATAGCCTCTTTTTTCCTGAATAATCGCACCAATTCCAATGACTTTTCCTTTGAATTGAGTATCGAAATCTTCCTTGTTTTTTGGTGAATAATAATTCGTGTGTGGGTCGAAAACCTCGGTGTACGCATTCATGTGAACCGTGAACCAATCCATTTTATTTCTTTTCTTGAATCTTCTGAAAGTGTCTGTAATAAGGTCTTTCACTTCAGTTGTCGCTTTAACTCGTCTTTGTTCAGGACTTAAAATTTCAAGCTTAATGGTGTCTTTTAATTTGAATTTCTGAACCGAATCTTTCTTCTCTTTCTGCGTTTCCTCTTTCGCTTTCAGAGATTCCATTTCTTGCAGGATATTGTATTTGATGTACTTTTTCCATTCAGCCGTCAATTCATTTTTGTTGGTGGCGTTTTTCCTTAATTTCGGCTCAAGAATCAACGTTTCATCCTCGTCCAAATTAATCGGTTTCGCTAAAATATCTTGCGTGATTTTATCGATTTCATAGACTCTTTGGTAAAGTCGGTCTATCGTCAATTTATAAAAAGTAAGGTTTCCCTGATTCAGATAATCATCCAATTTCGTTTTATGTTTCGAAAATTCATCCATATCGGATTGCATAAAATACCTTTTCGAAGCATCAATCATTTCAAAATAATGCTTGTAAACTTCCTGCGAATAGGCATCATTAATAGGTTTTGGCGAGTAGTGAAGATAGGAAAGCGTATTTTTTACACTCACCATAATCGTTGACATTTTTTCATCATCGTTTTTGGGTGAATTAAAGCAGAACACCAAACTCGTCAACGGAATGAAAAGAAGTAACGTATTGAATTTAAATTTTTTGAACATAAATCGTTTGTAATTGCTAATTTGTTGAAATTTTTCCCGTTTCGTTACAGGATTTTACAAAGTATCAAAATTAATACCTTATTTATATTTGAACACTATATTTTTAAGTATTTTTGTGGGAAACGGGATATTTTTTATTCCATTAAATCTTTTAAAAATAAAAATTAAATGCAAAAACCTTTGATATTGGTAACCAATGATGACGGAATTACCGCACCTGGAATTAGAAATTTGGTGGAATTTATGAATGAACTCGGCGAAGTGGTAGTCGTAGCGCCCAACTCGCCACAATCTGGAAAAGGTCATGCAATCACCATCAACCAAACTTTAACTTTTGAAGAAATTTCCCTTGAAGGACCACAAACCGACTACTCTTTAAGCGGAACTCCTGTTGATTGCGTGAAATTCGCTTTAGATAAAATCCTCGACAGAAAACCCGATATTGTAGTTTCAGGAATCAATCACGGCGCGAATTCTTCCATCAACGTTATTTATTCGGGAACGATGAGTGCGGCGGTTGAAGCGGGAGTTGAAGGACTTCAGGCGATTGGCTTTTCCCTGCTCGATTTTTCTTGGGATGCCGATTTTTCTCAAGCCAAAGAATACATTCAAAATATCGTAAAAAAAGTTCTTGAAAATCCTTTACCGAAAGGTGTTGTATTAAATGTAAATATTCCCAAACTTCGGAAAGACGAGATAAAAGGCATCAAAGTTTGCAAGCAAGCCAACGCAAAATGGGAAGAAAATTTCGACGAAAGAATCAACCCTCACGGAAAAAAATATTATTGGCTCACCGGTTATTTCAACAATATGGATAAAAGCGAAGATGCCGATGAAACCGCACTTGCCGAAGGTTACATTTCCATCGTTCCCGTAAAATTTGATTTGACTGCGCATGAATATTTGAAGGAGTTGGAAGAAGTCATGCAGTTTTAATTTTTAATAATTATCAAAATGAGAATAGAAACCGAGCTCAAACTAGGATTTAAAGACGTGATGATCCGTCCGAAACGTTCTACTTTAAAATCGAGAGCGCAAGTAAGTTTGGATCGAACTTTTACCTTTAGAAACTCAAAGAAAAAATGGAGCGGCATTCCAATTATTGCCGCAAATATGGATACAGTCGGAACTTTTGAAATGGCGGAAGCGCTTTCGAAAGAAAAAATTATGTCCGCAATTCACAAACATTATTCATTGGAAGAGTGGGACAATTTCCTGAAAAAACAATCCGATTCTATTTACGAATACATCGCATTAAGTACTGGAACAGGAAAAGCGGACGAGGAAAAAATCAAAGCCATAATTGAAAAACATCCTAAAATTCAGTTTCTCTGCATCGATGTGGCCAATGGATATTCAGAATATTTCGTCGAATTTGTGCAAAGAGCAAGAAAAAATTTTCCCGATAAAACCATTATTGCAGGGAATGTAGTGACCGGAGAAATGGTAGAAGAACTCATTCTTGCAGGAGCAGACATCATCAAAGTTGGAATTGGTCCTGGTTCTGTTTGTACGACAAGGATTAAGACCGGCGTCGGTTATCCGCAACTTTCTGCAATTATAGAATGTGCAGATGCAGCTCATGGACTTGGCGGACATATCATTTCCGATGGCGGCTGTAAAATTCCGGGAGATGTGGCGAAAGCTTTTGGTGGTGGTGCAGATTTCGTGATGTTGGGCGGAATGTTTGCGGGACACGACGAAAGCGGCGGAGAAATCATGGAAGAAAATGGTAAAAAATTTCGTCTTTTCTATGGAATGAGCTCACAAACTGCGATGGACAAACATTCAGGTGGCGTTGCAGAATACCGTGCTTCGGAAGGAAAAACCGTCAAAGTTCCCTATAAAGGCCCTGTCTCGGAAACCGTAAAAGATATTTTGGGTGGTGTTCGCTCCACCTGTACTTATGTGGGTGCAGCGGAATTGCGGGAACTTTCGAAGAGAACTACTTTCATTAGAGTTCAAGAACAGCATAATGAAGTTTTTGGGAGTTAGAAATTAAAAAATTTTTTGCACAGCCTTCCAACGAAAAACCCTTGTCCGTTGACAAGGGTTTTATTTAATAAAAACAGAAATTTATTTTGATTTAGCCGTTTCTTTTTCTTTTGCTGGTTGTCCTTCTAGACCGTCTTTTGCTTCATTCAACTGTAGAAGAATGGTTTCGCCTTCTGAAAGCTGTTTGTTCACCAACATTTCCGCCAACAAATCTTCAATGTATTTTTGGATGGCACGTTTCAGCGGTCTTGCTCCAAAATCTTTGTCCCAACCTTTTTCAGCAATAAATGCTTTTGCGTCGTCAGTCAATTCAACTTTATAATTGAGTTTTTCAAGACGTTTGTAGAGTTTGTTCAATTCCAAATCGATGATTCTTGAGATATCTTCTTTTTCCAAACTGTTAAAAATCACGATGTCGTCAATCCTGTTCAAGAATTCCGGAGCGAAAGCTTTTTTCAAAGCATTTTCAATCGTACTTCTTGCTCTTGCATCGGAAGTTGACTTCTTCGCATTAGTTCCGAAACCAACACCGTCGCCAAAATCTTTCAAATCTCTCGTTCCAATATTGGAGGTTAAAATCACAATCGTATTTCTAAAGTCGATTTTTCTACCTAAAGAATCAGTCACAAAACCTTCATCCAAAATCTGCAATAAGATATTGAAAACATCAGGGTGAGCTTTTTCGATTTCGTCTAAAAGTACAACGGCATAAGGTTTTCTACGAACCGCTTCCGTCAATTGACCACCTTCTTCGTAACCAACATATCCTGGAGGAGCTCCAACCAATCTCGAAACAGCGAATTTTTCCATGTATTCACTCATATCGATTCGGATTAAAGCATCGTCTGAATCGAAAAGCTCTCTCGCCATTACTTTTGCCAATTCGGTTTTCCCGACACCTGTTGTTCCAAGGAAAATAAATGTTCCGATTGGTCGGTTCGGGTCTTTCAAACCGGCTCTGTTTCTTTGGATGGCTTTTACGACTTTTTTCACCGCATCTTCTTGTCCGATCACTTTTCCGTTCAACATATTGTCCATTTGCGCCAACTTGTCGAGTTCGTTTTTGCCGACTTTCGTTACAGGAATTCCACTCATCATGGAAACGACTTCTGCCACGTTTTCTTCGGTTACAACTTCTTTCTTTTCCTTAACGTTTTTATCCCAAGCTTCTTGAGCCAAATTCAGTTCAATCTGCAATCTTTCTTCCTCGTCTTTTAATTTTCTTGCTTCAAGGTAATCTTGTGCTTTTACCGCTTTCTGTTTTTGATCCTTGATTTCCTCGATTTTCTTTTCGTGATCGATGATTTCAGTCGGAACTTTCATGTTTTTGATATACACTCTTGAACCCGCTTCATCTAAAGCGTCAATCGCTTTGTCTGGTAAAAAACGGTCGGTAATATATCTCGACGTTAAATTTACACAAGCATGAATGGCTTCATCGGTATAAGTTACATTGTGATGATCTTCGTATTTATCTTTGATTTGATTTAAAATCTGAACGGTTTCCTCAATCGTTGTCGGTTCTACCATTACTTTTTGGAAACGTCTTTCAAGCGCACCATCTTTTTCAATGTATTGACGATATTCGTCCAAAGTCGTTGCACCAATGCATTGAATTTCACCTCTTGCCAAAGCAGGTTTGAACATATTGGAAGCATCTAAACTTCCTGTAGAACTTCCTGCACCAACAATGGTATGTAATTCATCAATGAAGAGAATCACGTCGCGGTTTTTTTCCAACTCGGTCATAATGGCCTTCATTCTTTCCTCGAATTGACCACGGTATTTTGTTCCCGCAACCAAACTCGCCAAATCAAGCGTAATCACTCTTTTACCGAAAAGAACTCTTGAAACTTTTTTCTGTTGAATTCTTAAAGCCAAACCTTCCGCAATCGCCGACTTACCAACTCCCGGTTCACCAATCAATAAAGGATTGTTCTTTTTTCTTCGGGATAGAATTTGAGAAACTCTTTCAATTTCCTTTTCACGACCGATTACCGGGTCGAGTTTTCCGTCTCTTGCGAGTGAAGTTAAATCCCTTCCGAAATTATCCAAAGTAGGAGTTTTGCTTTTCCCTGTACCGATATTTCCTGTTGGTTTTCTCATTTGCTGCCCGAAGTCTTCTCTTTCTTCATCATCGTCATAAGCACTCATTTTTGGGTTTTCTCCCGAGTTTTTCAGCATCGTTTGATATTCACGAGAAACTCTTTCGTAGTCGATGTCGTACGAACTTAAAATGTTTGTGGTGGGATCTTCAGATTTATAAAGGATTCCCAAAAGAAGATGCACGGTGTTGATTTCTGAACTTTGATATTGTCTGCATTCCAATTCCGAACGTTTCACGGACTGATCCGCCATTTTGGTAAAAGAAATCTTGTCGCTTTCAGCTGAAAACGGATTCATGCTTGAAACCGCCATGGTTTCAATTTTTCTTCTGATTTGGGTTAAATCTGCCCCTAAGTTTTGCAAGATTTCTTTGGCCGAATTTTCTGTTTTAATCATTCCCAAAAGGAAATGTTCCGTGTTCAAAAATTCGCTCTGTAAACGTCTTGCTTCGTTTTTGCTGTGTTTGAACACTTGGTCCAAACCGTTAGAAAATTTATGATCCATAATATCTTGTCTCAAACTATTTATTAAAGATAGAAAAAATCTTTAAAGTCCACATCAAAGTTACAAATACTTTACCAAAAACAAATAATGACTTTATGGCAGAAAAGATTTCCTCATTTCACTGAAAATGATTAGGTTTGTCACCCCAAAAATAATTTTTATGAGTCCTGAAATTACCAATTTTATCGGTTACGGCGCGTCTTTTTTCGTGGTTTTGAGCTTTGTTCTTAAAGACATCAAAAAAATCCGAATCGTGAATTTAGTCGGCTGTATTCTTTTTGTGATTTACGGGGTTTTCAGCAATTATTTGTGGCCGATTATTATTCCGAATGCGATTCTGTGCGTGATTCAGGCTTATCATTTGTTGAAGAAAGGGGAATAGATTTCAGCTTTCATCAATCAGCTTTGGCGATGAACCCATCACCAAAAATCTTTCATTTAAAATTATTTTATCTAAATTTCGGCAATGAAAGTTTTAGTAAGCGTTTTCAATAATTTATATACAGACCAACGTGTAGAAAAGGTTTGCAGAACTTTATCCGAAGCGGGTTACGATATTGAACTTATCGGAAATAATTGGGGCGGACTTCCGGAAATGCAGCGGCCATATCCTTTTTCAAGAATTTTTTTAAAGTCAAAATCTTTAAAACTTGCTTATCCCGAATTTAATTGGAAGTTGTATCAAGAGCTTCTGAAAAAAGCCGATAAAAACACGATTCTTCTTTCCAACGATTTGGACACGCTTTTAGCGAACTATTTGGTTTCAAAAAAACTAAGTATTCCTTTGGTTTTCGACAGTCACGAGATTTTCACGGAAATGCCCGCAATCAACGGGAGGTTTACGCAAAAAATTTGGAGGATTTTAGAGAAATTCATCGTTCCCAAACTGAAATTCATGATGACCGCAAGTGAAAGCTACGCCGATTGGTTTGCCAAAACTTACGGAATTGAAAGACCAACGGTTGTTCAAAACTTTCCCGTTAAAATTGAAAATCCGCAGAATTATTCTGAAATAAACTTGAAGAAAGTGATTCTTTATCAAGGCGTTATCAATCCTTCACGCGGTTTAAACAAGATGATTCCTGCGATGGAAAAAATTGAAAATGCCGAGTTTTGGATTTGTGGAGACGGTCCTAAAAAAGAAGCATATCTTGCTTTAACTAAAACTTTAGGTTTGCAAGAAAAAGTGAAATTTTTAGGAAAACTTTTGCCAAAAAACCTTCGTGATATCACCAAAAAAGCGGATGTCGGTTTAAGCATCGAAGAAAATAACGGGTTGAGTTATTTCTATTCCATGCCGAATAAGGTTTCAGATTATATACAGGCAAGAGTTCCAGTTGTGGTTTCTAATTTTCCAGAAATGGGAAAAGTGATTGACCGTTTTCAGGTGGGTGAAAAAATCAACAGTCATAATGAACTTGCTGAAAAAGTAAACATCGTTTTGGAGCGCGGAAAAATTTTCTACGAATATGCTTTAAATAAAGCGGCAACCGAACTTTGTTGGGAAAAGGAAGAACCAAAAATTTTAGCGCTTTTCAGAAAAGTTACGCAAAAACATTTCTAAAGGTGAAATTCTTACCTTTGTAAAAATCATAATTCGAAGATGACCATCAAAGAAAAACAGCAAGAACTTGTTGATGAATTCGCCTTTCTTGAAGATTGGGAGCAGAAATACGAATATATTATCGACCTCGGAAAAGAGTTGAAAAGACTTCCGGAAGAAAAAAAAACCGATGAAAACTTAATCAAAGGCTGTCAGTCGAAAGTGTGGATTGATGCCGATTTCATAGATGGAAAATTGTTTTTCAATGCCGATTCAGACGGAATTTTACCGAAAGGAATTGTCTCACTTTTGGTTTCAGTTTACAGCGGACATTCTACCCAAGAAATTTTGGATTCCGATTTTGATTTTATTTCGGAAATCGGTTTGCAGGAATTTTTGTCACCTTCAAGAGCCAATGGTTTAATGGCGATGACCAAGCAAATAAAATTCTACGCTGTGGCGTTTCAGCTGAAAAAATGACGCGGATTTTAGCATATCGTTTTTCTGCTTTTGGGGATGTTGCAATGACCGTTCCCGTTTTTACCGAGTTTTTGGAGCAAAATCCTGATGCTGAAATCGTGATGGTTTCCAGGAAAAATTTTTCGGATTTATTCGATGGAATTCCAAACCTTATTTTCAAAGGAATCAATGTTGACGATTACAAAGGAATTTCCGGAATGCGTCGATTGGCAAATGAGTTGACCAAAGAATTTAATCCAACTTACATTGCTGATTTACACGATGTTATTCGAGCAAAAATTTTAGACAGAATCTTCAATAGAAAAGGTTTTAAAGTCTTTAAAATCAATAAAGGAAAAGAAGAAAAAGAAAAGCTGACCGACGTTTGGAATCTTGATAAAAAGCAGCTCAAACCAACAACAGAACGTTATGCGGATGTTTTTCGGGAAATGGGCTTTAACGTTGAACTTTCGAATCAATTACGACCAAAAGATATTGAAAAGTCAGGAATCGGAATTGCGCCTTTTGCACAACACAAAGGGAAAATGCTTCCGCTTGAGAAAACATTTGAAGTTGCAAAAATCCTTTCATCAAAACACAAAATCTACTTTTTTGGCGGAGGAAAAAATGAAGTAGAAATTCTGAGCAATTGGCAAAAGGAAATCCCAAATTCGGAAAACCTTGCAGGAAAACTTTCTTTGAAACAGGAGCTTGAAAAAATTGCAGAACTGGAACTCATGATTTCGATGGATTCTGCGAATATGCATTTGGCGAGTTTAATGGGAACTAGATGCGTCTCGATTTGGGGTTCAACCCATCCTTTTGCAGGATTTCTCGGTTATGGACAAAGCGAAAATGACGTGGTTCAAATCAAGGATTTAACTTGCAGACCTTGCTCTGTTTTTGGCGACAAAGAATGTTATCGCGGCGACTGGGCTTGCTTGGAAGAAATTAATATTCAACAGATTATCAACAAGATATAACTAAAAAATCTTTCACACTAATGAAAGATTTTTATTTTTTGTGTCAAAGATTACATGAACTTTTCGCCCTTTTTCAACGTTTTCAAATCCTGAATATATTCCTTAATCAACTGGTCATTATCTCTTGGGCAAATTAATAGTGCTTTTTCGGTATCCACAATAATATAATTTTTTAAACCGTCGATAATTGCAGCTTTGTTTTTATTTTTCAGTCGAACAATATTTCCTTTTGAGTTGTAGGTGAGGACGTGTTTGGATTTAATCGCGTTTTTCTCTTCGTCTTTTTCGGCGTTTTCATAAACTGAAGTCCAGGTTCCTAAATCACTCCACCCCAAATCGGCTGGAATCACGTAAACATTTTTCGCTTTTTCCAGAATTCCGTTGTCGATGGAAATTTTGTTGACCTTCGGGTAAATGAGGTCGATACATGCCGATTCGCCTTTGGAATTATATTCGCAACTTTGAAAGTGCTGCGACATTTCTTCCAAATATTTATCGAACGCAGACAAAATTGATTTTACGTTCCACACAAAAATTCCTGCATTCCAAAGGAAATCACCGCTTTCCAGGAAGGTTTTGGCAATTTCTAAATCGGGTTTTTCGGTAAACGTTTTCACCTTAAAATATTCCGAATTTTTCTTCTCGACAAACTGAATATAGCCATAACCTGTATCGGGACGAGTGGGCTTAATTCCTAAAGTGATGAGGTAGTCGTTTTTTTCAGCAAGGTTGAAAGCCAACTCCACTTTTCGCAAAAAAATGTTTTCCTTTAAAATCAGGTGATCGGCAGGAAGCACAATCATGTTTGCACTGGGATTGAGGTTTGCGATTTTTTTAGCCATGTAGATATTGCAAGCTGCCGTATTTTTCATCATCGGTTCGCCAACAATATTTTCAGGGTTAAGTTCCGGTAATTGTTGTTCTGTTAACGAAACATATTCCTTATTGGTGATGACGAAAATGTTTTCTTTGGGAACAATTTGACTGATTCTGTCGTAGGTTTGCTGAATCATCGTGCGACCCGTTCCTAAAATATCCTGAAATTGTTTTGGATATTTTTGGGTACTCATCGGCCAAAATCTGCTGCCGATTCCTCCTGCCATAATGACGCAGTAATAATTTGATTTAGACATAATTAACTTGCAATTTCTACTCTCGCCAAAGGTTTGAAAATATATTTTTTTCCGTTGTCGAGATTTTGACAAAGATAGTTTTTTTTAAGCTTTTCTTGCAGGATATAAGTTTGTTTGCGATAAATGAAACGGTCATTTATAGTTAAGTCTTCAATATAAGAGCTTTCATCCTCGTAATCTTCGATGTGGAAATATCTTACCAGATCGGGACTTGCCATGAAGTTGGCTTTCGGTGATTTTGAAAAATTTAAAATAATGGGTTTTAAATCTTCGGAATAAATTGATATACTTTCCAAAAGCATTTCCTGAAAAGTCTGTTTCCATTCCGAACCATGAGGAGAAATTCGTCTGCCAAATTTTTCGAAAGCAATCAGATGTGCCAATTCGTGCGTTAAAACAAAAAAGAAAAGTTGCGGTTGAAGCGTAGAATTAATGGTGATTTGATGTGATTTGTCGGGCATTTTGCGATAATCGCCCAATTTGGAATTTCTACCTTTTGTGATTTTGATGTGGATATAATGTTCACCAAACCATTTTCTTAAAAAGGGCAACGTTTTTTCGGGAAGATATTTTTCTAAAAGTGAAACTGACATATGCTAAAGCTACCCCGTCTTCTGAACTTTGTTCAGAATACATCCCTTCAGAGAAGGGGAATTTTCGTGTTTCTAAATTAATTTCTATAAAGATAAGGGAATTCCTGCATAAAAATTCAACAGCTTCATACTGAAAAGATAGTTGTACTTAGCCTGTGCAACAGAACCTTGAGCGTTTGCGTAATTATTTCTCGCCACATTCAAATCGTAAATCGTGGTTCTTCCGGCTTCGTAACTTTTTTCGGCAAAATCTAAAGCAAGACTTGAACTCTTTTCGGCTTCCATCGCGGCAAGATAAGCTTCGTAATTGCTTTCGGCATCAAATTGCGCCTTTTGAACATTTTGCAAAACCTCCTGTTTCTGTTGCTGCAAAGTGGTTTTCGCAATCTCTTCATTGATTTTTGATTGCTCAACATTTAGCCGTGTAATTCCTTTATTAAAGATGGGAATATTTGCAGACAAACCTAATTGCTGCCCGAAATTATCTTTGTATTGTTTGAAAAAACCACTTTCTTTAATAGGGTTTCCGTTGATGTCAACTCCTGCATAATTGGTTACCAAGGAATTGAAGTACGAAGTTCCGATTCCCGCATTCGCCGTTACAGTTGGCCAAAATGCGGTTTTGGTAATTTCGGTTTGTGCTTCAGCGGATTTGATTCTTGTTTCTGCCGCCTTTATTTGTGGTTGATTTTCGTAAGCTTGATTAACAATGTTTTCCGCAGAATATAAAGGTGCATCTAAAACAGAATTTAAAGGAACGTCTTGAATGTCAAAATTTTTATAATCAGAGAGTTGCAATAACATTGCTAAAGAAAATAAACTTCGACTGGTATTGATTTCTGCGGTTTTCACGTTTTGTTTTTCTCTTGCCAAAGCTGCTTCCGCTTCCGCTAAAACTGTTTTGGGAGTTGTTCCGACTTTTGTGGTTATTTTGGCTCTTTTGTAAAGTTTGTCGGCGTTTTCAAGTGCGCTTTCAGAAATTTTGGTGATTTCCCGATTCAGCAGGACGGACAAATACTGTTGTGCAATTTGTAGCGAAATATCATTTTTAACTCGTTCCAAATCAAACTGACTTGCTTGAACATCATACTCTGTTTTTCTGATATTTTTTTCAAGTCTACCGTTATTAAAGACTAAAATATCTGCTCCCACATTTGCGCTGTTGCTGAAATTGTCGTTACGATTGGAATTTCCAAAAATATCTCTTCCCTGTCCGAAAGTCGCATTGTTATTACTATTGCCAGAAACTGAAGGAAGATATTCGCGCTTTGCAATCTGTAAAGAATTATCCTGACTCTTTTTCGAATATTGATTTTGAATTACCTGCAGATTGTTTTCTACGGCGTAATTCACACACTCTTCCAAAGACCATTTTTTTTGCGAAAAGGCGACAAAGGAAATCAAGCTCAACGTTAAAACCGCAAATCTTTTCATTAAGAATTTTAATGAATTAGACGACGGAATCAGAAAAATGTTACAAAGAATTCTTCAATTCACCAATTCTCGACATAATAGGCATGGAGAAAATTCCACTTCTTTGAAGATAGGTTTCGTAGAAAGTTTTCGCTTTTTCAGCAAAATCTTTATTTGGATTTTCCTTGTTTTTAAAGTAAAACAAATGTCCCAAAAGTTCGAAATAGGGAACGTGGTGTGAACTGTCTTTTGTATCAACCAAGGCAATAATTTCATCAGAAGATTTCGACGCCAGTTCCTCGAAAGGCATTTTGAAGGTATCATTCATATTCGTCTCGAAAATCCGTTGTTGTTCTTCCGGAAGCGTTCCTTCGTTTTTCCCTAATAGCAAAGTCGCCAACATTTCGGAGAATTGTTTTACTATTCGGATGATGTAGTCTTTATCGTGAATCATAATTTTTTTGTTTCATGTTTCAAGGTCAAAGTTTCAAGTTTTTTTTTAAATAAATCTGCGTCATCTGCAAAATCTGCGAGAGATTAGGCAAAAAAGACGTAAGCCAAAACCACTGAAGTAATAATTCCCACCAAATCTGCCAAAAGCATCGCGGTTACCGTGTATCTCGTGTTTTTAATTCCAACAGCTCCAAAATACACCGCGATCACATAGAAAGTCGTATCCGAACTTCCCTGTAAAACCGCAGCCAATTTTCCTTGGAAACTATCCGCACCGAAAGTCTGCATCGTGTCCACCATCATTCCTCTCGCTCCACTTCCTGAAAGAGGTTTGATCAAAGCGGTTGGAAGTCCGTCCACAAATCTCGTGTCGAAACCTACCACGGCTGCAACCCATTTCATCCCATCTATAATCACGTCAAAAACTCCTGAAGTTCTCAACAAAGAAATTGCAATCAACATCCCGACTAAATAGGGAATGATTTTAACGCAGGTCCAAAAACCTTCTTTTGCACCTTCAATAAAGGCATCGAAAACATTAATCTTTTTATAGATCGCTCCGAGAACGATGGCGAAAAATATGAGAAGGATGATTCCGTTACTCAATAATTTACTGAAATCATCGAGGCCTTCTTTACTTAAATTCACAAGGTAAACCACAAGTAGTCCGATGATGGCAGAAATTCCACCTAAATATGCAATGACAACCGGCTGAAATAAATTGATTTTCTGATAAATTGAAACAATCAACATTGCCGCCATTGTTGCGGCAAAAGTAGCAATCATGCACGGAAGAAAAATATCGGTCGGTGTGTGAGAACCCATCGAAGCACGGATAGCGATGATGGACACAGGAATTAAAGTCAATCCTCCTGCGTGAAGACAGAGAAACATAATCTGGGAATTACTCGCCTTGTCTTTATCTGGATTTAAAGTCTGCAAGCTTTCCATCGCCTTTAAACCAAAAGGAGTTGCGGCATTATCCAAACCTAAAAGATTGGCGGAAAAGTTGAGCAACATGTGACCAAAAGAAGGATGGTTTTTTGGAATTTCAGGAAAAAGTTTAGAGAAAAATGGTTGTATAAATCGAGAAAGCAAATTGATTCCGCCCGCTTTTTCAGCGATTCCCATGAAACCCATGAAGAGCGTCATAATGCCAATCAAGCCCAAACAGATTTTCACCGCAGTTTCGGAGGTTCCAATCACGCCGTCGGTTTCTTGAACCCGATAAACTTTCACGACAGATTTTGCAGAATCGGTTTTGTAGTGAATTCGGTTATCGTCGAAAGTTGTCTTTAATAAAAGTGAATTCTTAATTTCAGGATTCAGTTCGTTGATATTTTTGGTTGCGATTTGTACGGTGTCGCCACTTTTTCCGACCACCATGTCGTTGTAAATCGCCTTGTAATTATCCGAGAATAAATATTTTGCACTTGCCACCAAAATTGCGACGATGATGAAGGCACTCCAAATTCTGCTTAAAACCATTTGCTCAAAAAATTTGAGTAAATGTAGCTAAAAAGTTTGTTTTCAGAAAGCGGGAAGTTGGAAGTCTGCAAACATAACAGTTGCGGAGCCGCGAAGCGGCGGAATCAATAGCAAAGGGCGAAGCCCTTTGCATGAAAAGAAATTACAAGCAAAAGAGCCGCGAAGCGGCGACATCCAATATCTATATTCAAATTATGGAATCAAAAGAAACGTAATTGTTGTGTTTTTGTTCCAGTAAAATTTTCTGAGGAAAGCTTCGGCATTTCTTTATCAGCAAAAAATTTTCTTCGCCCCAAAGCGAAAGTGTTGTGAATCATTTCCGCAATATTTCCTTCACCTTTGTATCGTTCGTGGTATCTTTTTTCGCCTAATTTTCCGCCCCGCATCGAACGGATTAAATTCAATACTTTCTGCGCACGGTCAGGAAATTTAGCATTAATCCAATTCACAAAAACAGGTTCAACGGTATCGTTCAACCGAATCAGACTATAACCAAAAGTTTGTGCTCCCGCTTCGGAAACGGTTTTCAAAATGTTTAAACTTTCATCACTTGTCAAACCGGGAATTACGGGTGCAACCATCGCCATTGTTGGGATTTGGTTTTCAGAAAGAATTTCAATCGCCTTTAATTTGTTGTAAGTTGATGAGGTTCTTGGTTCCATTTTTCGGCGAATTTCTTCATTGATGGTAGGAATACTCAAACCAACAGAAACCAAATTTTGTTCAGCCATCGGTTTTAGTAGGTCCAAATCCCGCAAAACCAAAGCATTTTTACTTAAAATAGAAAGGGGATGCCGATAATCCAAACAAACTTTCAAAATTTTTCGGGTGATTTCAAATTGTCTTTCGGCAGGTTGATAACAATCGGTATTGCCTGAAAGCATAATGGTTTTTGGAACGTAATTTCTTTTTTGAAAAAATTTTTCGAGAAGTTCCGGCGCATTTTTCTTCACCATTATTTTCCGCTCGAAATCCAAACCCGCAGAAAATCCCCAATATTCATGCGTCGGTCTTGCAAAACAGTAAGAGCAACCGTGTTCACAACCCTGATAAGGATTCATGGAATATTCCATCCGCAAATCGGGACTTTTCACCTCGTTCACAATGGTTTTCGGAAAAACTTCGGTGAAAGATGTTTTCACTTTTTCAAAATCTTCATCTTCCGCTTCAAAAGTATATCGGTCGAAGCGGTTAATTTCATTTTTCTGTGCGCCTTGACCTTTTTTCATGAATGATGAGTAATATTAATAATTGATGAGTGATAATTGATAGCGGAAAGCAGAAAGCAGAAAGCAGAAAGCAGAAAGCAGAAAGCAAAATTATTGGGTTATGTAAAAAAACAATTCACGTTAACACGTAACTTTTCCACAAAAAATCCTGAAATCAAAGAAATCAGGATGAAGTTATATTTTCGTGAAGTTTTATTGCATCGCTAAAAATTCCACACCGTGATGTTCGTCCCTATATCTTTTGTCGAAATGAAGGTGAAAATCTGAATAGTAATCATGATATTCTTTGTGTTTCTTCGATAAAAACTTTCTGATGCCGAAAATTCCTAATCCAATGAGGACACCCAAGCTTCCCGCTAATAAAATTCCTGTCTCTTTTTTCATAAGAAATAATTTGTTCAGCCAAGTTAAGCAAAATCTATTCCCTTTCAATAATCTAAAACTTTAAAGTTTGTTAATATTTGTCCTTATTCCATAAAATGGTTTAAAATCTTTATTTTTGATAAAATTAAAGTCTAATGAAGATAAAAATGTTTTCAGTTGCAGCGGCTTCTCTGGCTGTAACTTATTTCAGTGCTCAGAAAATGACAAACTTAAAGTACCCTGAAACCAAAAAAGTTTCACAAACCGATGAATATTTCGGTACAAAAGTGGAAGACCCTTATCGTTGGTTGGAAGATGACCGTGCCGAAGATACCAAAGAATGGGTACAGCGTGAAGTGAAATTCACCAATGATTATTTGGCGAAGATTCCATTCCGTGAAGAAATTCGTTCGCAATTGAAGGATATTTGGAACTACGAAAAAATTGGTGCACCTTTTAAGGAAGGAGATTTCACCTATTTTTATAAAAACGACGGACTTCAGGCGCAATCGGTTTTATACAGAACCGACAAAAGCGGAAAGACCGAGGTTTTCCTGGACCCGAATAAATTTTCTGAAAAAGGGACGACTTCTTTGGCGGGAGTTTCTTTCAATAAAAAAGGAAATTTAGTAGCGTACAGAATTTCAGAAGGAGGAAGTGATTGGAATAAAATCATCATTATCAATGCTTTAACTAAAGAAAAAATCGACGAAACCTTGGTTGATGTGAAATTTTCAGGAACCTCTTGGTTGGGCGACGAAGGATTTTTCTACTCAAGCTATGACAAACCGAAAGGAAGCGAACTTTCTGCAAAGACAGATACCCACAAAGTGTATTTCCACAAATTGGGAACAAAGCAATCTGAAGACAAGTTGATTATTGGCGGCGAAAACTTTAAGAGAAGATACATGGGAATTGGCGTTTCTGAAGATGAGCGCTATCAGATTTTAAGCGCATCCGAAGCAACCAATGGAAATGAATTATATATCAAGGATTTAACTAAAAATTCAGATTTCATTCCGATTCAAAAAGGATATGATTTCAACACCGATTTTGTGGATTCTAAAGGTGATTTCATTTACGCTTTAACAGACAAAAACGCGCCGAATATGCGTTTGGTGAAATTGAACATCAACAATCCTGATGTTTGGATTGACGTGATTCCAGAAACTGAAAACGTGTTAAGTGTTTCAACAGGAGGAGGTTACCTATTTGCGAAATATATGAAAGATGCCGTAACTTATGTGAAACAATTGGATTTTGATGGAAAATTAGTTCGCGACATTCAATTACCGGGAATTGGAACTGCGGGTGGTTTTGGCGGAAAAGAAAAAGAGAAGGAAATGTATTATTCTTTCACGAATTATATCACACCGGGAACGATTTACAAATTCGATGCAGACAGCGGAAAATCTGAAGTTTATCAAAAACCAAAAGTGAAATTCAATCCAGATAATTACGTTTCGGAACAGGTTTTCTATACTTCAAAAGACGGAACAAAAGTTCCGATGATGATTTCCTACAAAAAAGGACTTAAATTGAACGGGAAGAATCCAACAATTCTATATTCCTACGGTGGCTTCAATATTAGTCTGCAACCTGCGTTTTCTGTAGTCAATGCGATTTGGATGGAAAATGGCGGAGTTTATGCCGTTCCAAATATTCGCGGTGGAGGTGAATATGGAAAAAAATGGCACGATGCAGGAACAAAAATGCAGAAGAAAAATGTGTTCGATGACTTCATTGCTGCAGGAGAATATTTACAGAAAAATGGTTATACTTCTAAAGAATTCATGGCGCTTTCAGGTCGTTCAAACGGAGGACTTTTAGTGGGAGCAACAATGACCATGCGTCCAGATTTGGCGAAAGTTGCTTTTCCAGGAGTTGGCGTTTTAGACATGTTGCGTTACAATAAATTTACAGCTGGAGCTGGATGGAGCTACGATTACGGAACCGCAGAAGACAACAAAGAAATGTTTGAATATCTGAAATCTTATTCACCAGTTCACAATGTAAAAAAAGGAGTTTGCTATCCTTCAACCATGATAATTACTAGTGATCACGATGATCGAGTTGTTCCGGCTCATTCATTCAAATTTGGGGCAGAATTGCAGGAAAAGCAAAGATGTAAAAATCCAATTTTGGTAAGAATTGAAACGAATGCAGGACACGGTGCAGGAAGAAGCACTGATCAAGTAATTGGCGAAAATGCTGATTTATTGAGTTTTGCTTTATTCGAAATGGGTTTCAAAAATTTGAAAAAATAGATTAAAGTAATGGTGTTGAGAAACTTCCTGAATTTTCGGGAAGTTTCTTTATTTAAAGTTGAAAGGATAAAATTCTTTATTTTTACCACATGAAAAAGGAAGATATTGCTGAATTCTACGACGAATATGTTCAACGCCAATTAAAAATCGGTGCCAATGAAAGGCTGATTTCTTTGTACAAAAGATTGATGGGTTTAGGATTAAAAGAAGATTCAAAAGTTTTGGAACTTGGTTGTGGTGTTGGGATTTTCACCAAACTTTTAACAAAGAATGTTTCAAGCGGAATTATTGAAGCCGTTGATTTGAGTGAAAAAAGCGTCACTGTGGCGAAAACCGAACTGAAAAGTAAAAAGAATATTCATTTCGATGTTGCAGATGTTGTAAAATATCATCCGAAAAATTCAGACTTCGATTTCATTACTTTGATGGATGTGATTGAACACATTCCCTTGGAACAGCATGAGGAATTATTTGGAAATTTAGCAAAAATTGCAACCGATAAAACAAAAATTGCAATCAATATTCCGAATCCACAATACATTGGTTATGCGAGAATTAACCATCCTGAAACTTTGCAGGTCATCGATCAGGAAGTTCATCTTTTCCCGTTAATTCAACATTTGGAAACACACAAGTTGGAACTTGTGTTTTTTGAGAAATACGGAATTTGGGAAGAAGAAGATTATCATTTCATGGTCATCAGAAAGAAGCGAGATTTTCAGTTAAAGCATCTTGCAGACCAAAGAAACTTAAAAGAAAAAATCGCTAAAAGAGTTTCAGTAAAAATCAACGAAATCAAATACAAATAATTATAGATAACTATTTAAAACAATTTTTCAAAACCCCGCAACTTATCGTTATTTTTGTGGGATTGTAAAAAAATGTCAGATATCATCAAACTTTTGCCGGATCATGTAGCCAACCAAATCGCCGCCGGTGAAGTGGTTCAAAGACCTGCGTCCATCGTGAAGGAATTGATGGAAAATTCCATTGATGCAGGTGCGACGAAAGTCGAACTCATCATTCGCGATGCCGGAAAAAATTTAATTCAGGTTGTTGACAACGGAAGCGGAATGAGCGATACCGATGCAAGATTGGCCTTCGAAAGACACGCAACTTCAAAAATCAGTACGACCGAAGATATTTTTAAAATTTCTACCAAAGGGTTTCGTGGAGAGGCTTTAGCTTCCATCGCGGCAGTTGCTCAGGTGGAGTTAAAAACAAAAACCCGCGATGCGAAAACCGGAACAAATATTTATATTGAAGGTGGTGGTTTTCAGTTTCAGGAACCGATTCAAACGGCGGAAGGCTCAAACTTTTCTGTAAAAAATCTTTTTTACAATGTTCCTGCGAGAAGAAAATTCCTCAAAAATAATAATGTGGAATTTCGTCACATTATTGATGAGTTTCAAAGGGTTGCACTCGCTCATGAGAATTTAGATTTCGAACTTTTCCACAATGACGATATTATTTTTCGTTTAAGAAAATCGAGTTTATTGCAAAGAATTATTGAAATTTTCGGACGGAAATTACAACCGCTTTTAGTTCCCATCAAAGAAGATTTAGGTTGGGTGAAACTCAACGGATTTGTTGCAAAACCTGAAGGAGCGAAGAAAGTTCGTGGCGAGCAGTTTTTCTTTGTAAACGGAAGGTTTTTTAGAAGTGCCTATTTCAACAAAGCGGTTCAGGATGCGTTTGAAGGTTTGCTTTTGCCGGGATATATTCCGACATTTTTTCTTTTCTTGGAGTTGGGTCCCGAAAAAGTTGATGTGAATATCCATCCACAAAAAACAGAAGTGAAGTTTGAGGACGAAAATTTGATTTATGCTTTGATTCGTTCGACGATTAAAAAATCTTTAGGGATTTACAATGTCGCGCCAAGTTTGGATTTCGACAGAGATTCGAGTATTGACGCTTTTGTTCACCAAAAAGTGAATGCAGGAAGTTTCAAAACACCTGAAATTACGGTGGATAGAAATTACAATCCGTTTCGTGAGGAAGTTTCCACCGGCGAAAAAGTGGCGATGACTGAAATTTATCAACAAAATATCCAAGCAGAACCTTCGAAAATTAATTTGTTTGAAGACGAAGATTTTGATGAGGATTTAATGCGGCTTCCGAATGGTTATTGGCTTTTCAACAAAGGCGGAAAAACGTTGATGCTCGATTTGGGGAGAATGCACCGTTTGGTTGTGGGCGAAAGAAATGCGAAGAAAAAAATAAGCAATGAAAGACACACGCTGCTTTTTTCTTTGGAATATCACATGAATGAAATCGAGAAAAATAAGTTTCGTTCCATTAAGAAATTTCTTCCCGAACTCGGTTTTGAAATGGTGATTGCCAATGATAACGTTTTAAGAATTGACGCCGTTCCGGAAGGTTTGAAAGAAACCCAGGTCATGAAATTCATGGAAAATCTTTTCGAAATTTTGGAATACAGAACGGAAGAAGAATTCATGAATTTTTACAAAACCCAATGGAATAAAATCCAAAGCAAATCCCGTTTTGATTTTCTTTATAAAATGGATGCGGAACAGGTCATCAAAGACTTTACAGAACTCGGTTTCCCGGAATATTTACCAACCGGAAAAAGATGCTTCATCGAAATTCCGTTGGAGGAATTAAAAAATAAATTTTAAAAATTATGTTTCCAAAACTTACACCGATTACCCGAAATATCATCATTTTGAATGTGATTTTCTACTTGGTTTCCAACTTCGTGGCGTTCCCGAAATTTTATGAACTTTTTTCGGTGTATTACGTTGGTTCACCGTATTTCAGAATTTGGCAAGTCATCACACACATGTTTATGCACGCACCTTTAGGACAAGGAATTGGTTTGACGCACATTCTTTTTAATATGTTAACCTTGATGAGCTTCGGGCCCGTTTTGGAGCAAGTTTTAGGAGAAAGAAAATACATTATCCTCTATTTTTTAAGTGGAATTGGAGCCTATCTTCTAAATTGTGTTTGGAATTTTTTCGAAATCACCCAAGGCGCAAGTTTGCAGGAAATTTATTCCATTCCGATGATGGGAGCTTCAGGAGCAATTTTCGGTGTTGTTGCAGCATTTTCTACCATGTTTCCTGATGCAAAGTTGTTTTTCATGTTCATTCCGTTTCCGATTAAGGCGAAATATCTTTTACCGGGGATTATCGTAATTTCCCTGTACTTAGGTTTCAGTGGTTCGATGGGTGGAATTGCGCATTTCGCACACATTGGTGGTGCAATTGTGGGATTTATTTTGGCCAAAATGTGGAAGAACAATCAGTACAGAATTGATTAACGTCAATGAAAATTTTTCGGTTTGTTTTAACGGTTTCTCATTTCTTCATCATTGTTCTCTTGTCGGGAACTTTGCTCAATGCTTATATTCCACCGAAGGTTTTTCCCTGGTTTAATTTGCTTTCCTTGGCTTTTCCAGTTTTGATGATTATGAATGTTTTGATGATTGTTTTCTGGATTATTTTGAGAAAGAAAAGAGCTTTTCTGTTTGTAATGTTTTCATTAATACTGATTAACCCGACAAGAAGATGGGTGAATATTACTGCTAAAAAAGCAGAATCACCTAATCTTAAAATTGTAACCTATAACGTAAAGGGAGGAGCGGTTGATGTGAAATTAAACTATACCTATCTTGAAAAACAAAACGCAGATATTATTTTAGGACAAGAATATGGAGCCGAATTTAATATTCCGGGATTTGAAAACAGAACTAGAGATTATGAAATTGTCGCATTAAATTCAAAATATAAAATTGTAAATCAGGGAAAACTCACCAAGACCGGAAACGGAAATTCATTTTTTGCGGACATTGATGTGAATGGAAAAATAATTCGTTTTGTGAATGTTTATTTGAATCCATTTTCTTTTGATAAAGCACAAGTAAAACCAGGAGAAGATTTTGAAACAAATAGTGCAAAGGCAAAATTCATTGTGAAAAGACTTCTCCCTACTTTCAAAGTTCATCAGCAAGAAGTTGCCGAAATCCGTACAGCAATCGACAATTCGCCATATCCGGTGATTTTGGCGGGAGATTTTAATTCAGTTCCCAATTCTTACGAATATTATCATTTGGGGAAAGGTTTAAGAGATGTCTTTATGGAAGTGGGAAACGGAAGTTCAACAAGCTTTCACGATTATAAATTCCCGATTAGGATTGATTATGTTTTCTGTTCTAAAGAAATAAAACCGGTAAGTTATAAAGTGGACCGCTCGGTGAAAGTTTCTGATCATTTCCCGGTAATTGCCGAATTTAAAATTAATTAAAAATGAAGAATTTAATTTTATTAAACATCCTGTTTTTTTTGTTTTCCTGTGCAAAAAACACACAAGATGCTGTCGTGATTTCGTCGAAAGAAAGCGCTATTCCTCCTTATGACACCATTGCAAAGGACTCGTTTTCAGCAGGCGCAATTTCGGTGGATATTGCACGACAAATTAGAATGTCCTCACAGCAATATCAAGATTCTATAAAAGAAGTCCGTAAAAAAATGGAAGAGGAACGAATCTTGAAGGAGGAAAAAGATAAAGCCGACAAAAAATTAGCGGAAGAAAAAAAAATAACGGAAGATGCTGAAAAAGCAAAAAAGGAAAAAGACAAAAAAACGGTTGAAACTGCACCGACTGAAACCGCGACAAACCCGTAATTTCTTATAATTTCTAAACACCACCAAAATTACTATTATGAAAAATTATCTTTTAGCAGCAGGTTTTTTGACCCTAAGTTTAACTGCCTGCAAACAATCGGAAACAAAGGTTTTAACTTCAGAAAATCCAGACGGATCCGTTACAACAACGACTGTGGAAACTGAAAAAACCACTGGTGTTGATTCAGCAAAAATCAATGCGACCGTGGATAAGGCAAAAGAAAAATTAAATACGGCAGGAGAAAAAATTGATGAAGCTGCTGATAAAGCAGGAGAACATTTAGAAAAAGCAGGAGAGGACTTGAAAGAAGCCGCATCAAAAGGAGCCGAAAAGGTAGAAAAAGGAGCCGAAAAAGTGAAGGAAGATTTGAAAAAAAATTAGAAAAAAATCTGTTTTTGCGTTCAATTTTTTATGTAATTGGAGCATTCGTAGCAACCAATTATCTGTAATATTTTTCAAGAAAAACAAAAAACTCTTCCATTCGGAACAAATTGTTCATCGCCAAATAAAAGAACAGAACACCAACTGTTACAAAAAGAAATGATAACATTTTCGGTGAGTTTTTATAAGAGTAAAAAAGCCAACCAATCAGAAGCGGCACCACAAAAATAAAATGTCCACCGTAAATATAAGAAGTGTGAAGTCCGAATTTCAAGATGCAGTGAATCACAATATCCACCAAAAACGAAATCATCAGAACTTGAACCAACTTATTTTTGAAGTTCTTGAAATAGCTCCAAAAAACTAGAATTAAAACCGCCGCAACAAAAATATATGGAATCACCGAAGTGTAAACATCCATGAAAAGTGCTTTGTAATAAAACCCTTTTTTATTGTGATAATCACGGATGACGAAAGATGGGAACAACATATTTCCACCAAAAAACCAGGAAGAAATCATGTCCCAAAGTGGAGTGACTTTCGGTTTGGAAAACTTATCGTATTGTTCTCCGGATTTGTTTAGAAATCGCATATAATCGAAATCTAAACGGTAAAGAAACAGCAAAACAAAAATCACCACCGACATTAAAACCCTTAAAACTGCATTCCCAAATTTCTTCCAATTCTGAAAAAGATTTTTCTCAAAAAGTACGGATATAAAAACTTTCACCGCATTCGTCACGGTTAATCCACCAATAGAAATCGTTGCTAAAGTGAGCGCGGTTGCAGGAATTATCTCTTCTTTTTTCAACTTTAAAGCCGCATAATAATTAAAGAGAACAAGGAAAAATAAAGTATAAGTATAAGTTTCAGGCGTAAATGAAAGCAAAATATTCGTCGTGAAAAACGCAAAAAACGATAAAATTAAAAGCGAAATATTTTTAGGCAAACGGATGATGTTTTTCAAATATTTATAGATCTGAATCAAACTCAGACTCACTGCAAAATTGCTGCACCACGCTAAAACCAAACGAAAATTGGCATCCTTTTTTCCATCTGAAAACAACAATGCAAATTCCCGAATCCAATTGAAGAAATAATTCGCAAGCGGATGTCTTTCAAAACCACCACCGGTCATCACAATCGCTCGATTATCAAAACTAAAATAAGCGTCCCACGGAATTCTATTGTCGAAAATAATTCGGTAATTCAGTGCAATGTAAGTACCCAATGCTCCATAAATACTCAAAAAAATTAGAAATAATAGCGTTTCAAATTTTGTAGCGGGGAAAACTGTTTTTATAAAATCGAAAAATTTTTGTTTGAAGTTCAATGATTTAAATTTTCGGCAAAAGTAGTGAACGGTTTAAGATTTATGAAATTTTTTTACGCAACATAGGCATTTAGAAGTAAATCCTTCAACAACTTGTAATCAAAAAAAAGAAACTGCCAAACTATGTGTTTATGTGGCTTTAAAAATTACGAACTACAAGAAAGGGTCGAACACCCTGTTTGTCCATCATATTTGGAAGGACGCTTTTGTGAAAATTCAGGGTAAGTTTCTTGGTAAGGATTTTCTAAAGCAACTAAAATTTTATTCAACAAATCTTTTTTGCCAACTTTCAATTCCTCGATGCATTCAAATAAAATATAGTTTCGAAGGATGAATTTTGGATTGGTTTTAGACATCAATTCTAAGGATTCCGCTTTTGAAATCGTGTTTTTTTCTAAACGGATTTGATAATTTTTAATAAAGACTTCAATCATTGAAAGCTGTTCTTCATTTAAAAATGAATAAGAAATATCCCCGAAAAGTTCCTTCAAATCAGATGTTGTCACTAATTTTTCAAGACGGTTAAAAAACAAAGTGTAATCTAATTTCAAGTCTTCCAACAATTTTTGTGCGTCGGTAAATAGTTGGTCGTCTCCTTCCAAAACTTCATTGAAACCAAATTTTTTCGCCATCACTTCATCGTGTTTTTTCCAAAATATTTCGTTGAAATCGTTTAACGTTTTCTCTAATTTTTTTTCGTCCTTAATTAAAGGAAAAAGCGCATTCGCCAATTGCCATAAATTCCATTGCGCAATTTTTGCCTGATTTCCGAAAGCATATCTTCTTCCCGGCAAATCGGTGGTGTTTGGAGTGAAGTTCAAAGAATATTCATCGACAAAAGAAAACGGTCCGTAATCAATTGTCAATCCCAAAATCGACATATTGTCAGTATTCATCACGCCGTGAACAAATCCGACACGATACCATTCCACGATTAAATTGGCGGTTCTTTCCGAAACATTTTGGAAAAATCCCGAATATTTTTCGGGGCTTTTAGAATCGATTTCAGGGAAATAATTTTCAATGGTAAAATCGGTAAGTTTTTGTAAAGTTTCAATTTCATTTTGAGCAGAAAGCAGTTCGAAATGCCCGAAACGCAGAAAACTTTCCGCAGTTCGCATCATGGCTGCACCATTTTCGTATTGGGGATTTCCATCGTACATCATGTCGCGCACGACTTTTTCACCACTCAAAGAAAGCGATAAACCTCGAGTTGTAGGAATTCCCAAATGATGCATCGCCTCACTCATCAAATATTCCCGAACCGAGGAACGAAGAACGGCTCTTCCATCCGCATGTCGGGAATAGGGAGTTGCTCCCGCTCCTTTCCATTGAAGTTCGGTTTTTTTTCCTTTAGAATTCTCAATTTCGCCTGCAAAAATGGCTCTTCCGTCGCCGAGTTGTCCCGCCCAATTTCCGAATTGATGTCCTGCATAAGCGGTTGCGTAAGTTTTTAAATTTTTTGGAATGCGTTCGGCATTCATGAACTTTAAATCTTCCTCATTCTCAACTTTTCCCAAACCGATTTCTTCCGACAGTCTTTCATTAAAAACTAGAAGTTCAGTATTTTGAAACTCAACAATATCTGTAGTTGAAAACAAAACTTTGGGAGTTTGCCGCTGCATGGGATTTCCTGAAAAGTCTCCGGGAAATTTGTCTAAATATTGTTGCGTGATTTTGTCTAAATTCATATTTCAAAGGTCGGTAAAAAAATATCCTTCCAAAAATTTGAAAGGATAAATATTATTTGAGATGAAAATTAAATATTCGAAATCAGTCGCTATACAAAATTAATAAGCCATAACAAGTTCACCTGAAGCATCCATGTCTAAAGAGTTGCGTTCCAAGGGGTCGTTTAATTTCCTTTCCCACTTATCATTTTTAAAATACCACAAAATATCTGTTTCCGACTTCCTATTGGAGAGTATTGGATAATAAAAGTCTTGTTTTTCACTTGAATAAATTTTATCAAAAACCATTTTATTTTTCTTTGTTGTAATCCATTCAATACCACAAAATATTCCCTCACGTGGAACATTGAATTCTAATCCGTTAAATTCGATTGATATAACTTGACTTTTGCTATTTCTTTTTGTTTCTACGAGAAGATGGTGAGTAATTTTACCTGGTTTCCCATTTTCATTTGTATAAATATTAAAGAAGAAAGTAGAGTTTTTACTTTGTGGATTAATCTTAAACTGGAATCCTTTTATTGGGTGTAAATCTGAATTAGCAATAAATTGTGCATACTGATTTTCTGTAACCATTCCCAAAAACCCTAGCTTATATAGGTTTTCAGTATCATTGATTGGGTTAATCGCAATTTTTTGAGAAAATAGAAATTGAGCCACAACAAAAAACAGAATACCAAAAAAATTTTTCATCGGCTTTAAGAATAACTGATGTTTATTTGTTAAAATCAATTTCTTCACCGGTGTTGAGGTTTTCATTCACGTTTTCCTCTTTTTTGCCGGAGGACTTTTTTGGTCCGGTGTTTACGGGTTCCACGGGTTTTGGATTTTTAATTTCGTCGATGGTTTGTAATCCGCCATCATCACCATAACCGCCTAAACCTTGAAGGTCGGAACAACTTCCCGTCCAATTCGAAGGTTTGACAAACTTATCCTCCATCGTGATTCCGAGTTCTTTGTCTGCCCAAACTTTCTTCATGAAAATCGCCCAAATTGGGAGTGCCATTTTCGCGCCTTGACCTTCACCGGTTCCCCAAAAGTGGGTTGCCCTGTCTTCCCAACCAACCCAAACTCCTGTTGCGAGATTCGGTACAATTCCCATAAACCAACCATCCGAATTATTCTGTGTGGTTCCTGTTTTTCCGGCAATTTCTACCCCTTTTGGAACTCCTTTTCTGCCCAATTCTCCGGAAGCAGTCCCGAATTCAGCCACCCCTTTCATCAAATCAATCATCGTGTAGGCATAAAGCTCGTTCATTACTTCTTTCATGACCGGTTTTACTTCTTTAATAACACGTCCGTTTGCGTCTTCAATACGCCAAATCATCTCGGGTTTAATGTAATTTCCATAATTCGCGAATGTGGAATAAGCTCCCAACATTTCATAAATGGTAATATCTGAAGAACCAAGTGCAACAGCATATTCATTAGGAATTTCTTCGGTTACTCCCAAATCACGAGCGGTTTGAATCACGCTTTTCGGTGTCGCCATTTCAATCAAACGAACTGCAACCGGGTTTTTTGAGTGAGCAAGTGCATCACGAAGCGTTAAACTTCCTCCGGAACCTTCAACAGTCCAAGTTCCTTTTCTGTAAGTTGCGTTGGAAACGGTTGAACAAGGCGTCATTCCCAATTTCATAATCGCAGTCGCATAAACGAAAGGTTTAAAAGTGGAACCTACCTGTCTTTTACCCTGTTTAATGTGGTCATATTGAAAATGCTGCCAATTAATTCCTCCAACCCAAGCTTTGATTTCTCCCGTTCCCGGAACCATCGACATTAAGCCGGCCTGAGCAATTTGTTTGTGATAACGGATGGAATCCCACGGTGACATTTCTACTTCTTCTTCGCCGTTCCAAGTAAATCTTGAAGTCTTAGTCGGAGTTTTGAAATCAAGCATGATGGAATCTTCCGAAACTCCCGCCGCTTTCAATTGCTTGTAACGCCCGGTTCGCTTCATGGCTTGAACCATTACCCCTTCAATTTGTTTGTCATTAAGGTAATAGAAAGGTCTCTGTTTTCTTCCACGCTGTTCCGCATCAAATCTTTTCTGAAGGTCCGTTAAGTGTTCTTTAATGGCCTCTTCTGCATAGACCTGCATTTTTGAATCTAATGTTACATAGATTTTCAAACCGTCTTTAAATAAGTTTAAAGTCTTTCCGGTTTTCTTTTCGTAGTCTTTTAAATAACCGTCGATTTCTTTTCTTAAATAGAACTTGTAATAAGCGGAATAACCGTCATCAATAGATTTTACCGGATGATAATCAAGTACAATGGGCGTGTCAACAGCTTTTTGATACGTTTGTTGGTCTAGATATCCTGTTTTCAACATTTGGTCTAAAACAACATCGCGTCTTGCTTTTGAACGCTGCTCGTTTCGCATTGGATTATTTTTCACCGGGTTTTCAAGCATTGCCACAAAAGTAGCTGCTTCAGGTAAAGTTAGTTGTGAAGTCGTTTTGTTGAAATAGATTCGAGATGCCATTTCAATTCCGTTCGCATTGTACAGGAAATCGAATTTATTAAAATATAAAGTGATGATTTCTTCTTTGGTATAACGTTTTTCAAGACTTACCGCTACAACCCATTCTTTTAATTTTTGGAAAGCTCTTTGAACCTTATTTTGTGAAGCGGTTCCTGTAAATAATAATTTTGCCAACTGCTGCGTAATCGTTGAACCACCACCACGAGAACCACCGTAAACAACCGCTCTTCCGATAGACTGCAAATCAATTCCGGAGTGTTCCTTGAAACGCTCGTCTTCTTTTGCTTGAAGTGCGTAAATCAAATACGGCGGCAATTCTTTGTAAGTTACGGGCTGTGTTTTTTCTTTTTCAAATTTTCCTAAAAGTTTTCCGTCGGAGGAATAAATTTCCGAAGCCACATAAATGTCGGGGTTTTCAAGCTCCTTTACATCGGGCATAGTTCCGAGAAAACCTTGCGAAGTCGCAAAAAATAATCCTGCAATTCCTAATATAATGGCAATGAGTCCTATCCAAATGAATTTTACCCACTTTTTCCAACCGCGGTTTTTAACTTTTTTGGGAGGAAGGGGAAACGTTTGCTTTGGCTTGTTTCCCTGATTTTGTTTGTTTTCCATAAATGATGCTACGGTTTTGCCGTCTCTATTTTTACACCAATATCTTCAATTCCTTTCAGGTTGTCATTTCGCATCGCCTGAATAATTCCGATGGAATAATCACCGTTTTGAGGAAATTTATAATTCAATTTATATTGAAACAACGTTTCCTTTGTATCGCCGAAACCTTTTCCGATCCATTCTCCGTTTGGTTTCGCGAGAATGTAGTTCAAAGTGTCGATGGTTTTTTTCTTCGACTTCAACTCCTGAAAATTCACGATAAACCGAATGTTACTGTACGGATAATCATTGTTGTTTCTTACAACAAATATAATATTTTTTGGATGTTGCGCGTCGTTTACCTTAAAATCGAATTTCTGTTCTGCTTTTTTGTTCCAATCTCCGTTGAGGGTTTTCATATAAACTTGTTCCGAAGGATTGCTGCAACTCGAAAGCATCAACAAAACGAAAAAAAACCCGAAAATCTTATGCATTGTCGTCACGTTTTGGCTGAATTTTTTTCTTGAAATTTTTCTTCTGCTGATTTTGCGGTTTCGCATTCTGGGGGTGATTTTGGTGCTGAACTTTTTCAGGGAAATTTTTTCTTCTTTCGCCTTGATTTTCAGCGGGTTTTTTCCCCGAAACTTTATTTTCAGGTTTTGAGTTTGGTCGCTGATTTCCCGAAGGTTTCTGTGGGTTGTTCAGTTTTTTGCGGTTTTGATTTTTACCCTGATTTCTATTTTTTCGGTCGAAGCGTTCGATATTACTTTCCTGAATTAAATCCACCGATTTGGTAGGAACGTCGAGTACTTTTAAGTCTTCAAGAGGTGGAGTTTTCTCGCCGCGTTTGTTTTGGGCGATTAATTTTTTCACTTCACCCACTTCCAAATCGTACCACGCCATGGAATGGTCAACATAAGCAAACCACATTCTCTTTTTGAAAACGTCGATTTTAATACAGAAAGCCTTGCCTTTTTCCGTATCTAAAGTAGTTGAAGAAGAAGGGAAATCACTTAAAGCATCGAGGTAACTGTCGAGTTCGTAGTTCAGACAACATTTAAGTTTTCCGCACTGTCCTGCTAATTTTTGAGGATTGATGCTTAATTGCTGATAACGAGCTGCATTGGTATTTACAGAACGGAAATCAGTCAACCAAGTTGAACAGCACAATTCTCTGCCGCAAGAACCAATTCCGCCCACTTTGGCAGCTTCCTGTCGGAAACCGATTTGTTTCATGTCGATTTTGGTACGGAAAGCGGCGGCATATTCTTTAATTAATTGCCTGAAATCCACGCGATTATCTGCGGTGTAATAAAAAGTGACTTTTTGTCCGTCACCTTGAAACTCCACATCGGTAATCTTCATGTTGAGGTTTAAAGCGTACGCAATTTTCCTCGCCTGAATTTTTACCGATTCCTCTTTTTCTCTTGATTGTTGCCAAACTTCGATGTCTCTTTGGTTGGCTAAACGGTAAATTTTAAGAGGGTTTTCTTCAGTTGCATTTTTCTTTTTCATCTGAATTTTCACCAACTCTCCGGTGAGACTTACCACACCTGTATCGTGACCCGGACTCGATTCTACTGTTACTACGCTCCCAATATGAAGCGGTAAATGATGTACGTTTTTATAAAAATGTTTTCGGTCGTTCTTGAATCTTACTTCCACAAAATCACATTTGGATTCGGAAGGATTGTTGATATTCGAGAGCCAATCGAAGACGCTTAATTTATAGCTATTTCCGCAGGTATCTACACTTTCACAGCCATTCGCAGATTTTGTTCCGCATGAATGGGACGAATCGCCGGATGTTTTGCATCCACAACTCATATTGATATATTATATATTCCTGCAAATTTAGTACAAATTTATTTTGCATATATTAGGAAGAATGTTTTTTGTGAACCATCTTTAGTTTTTAATTAAAATTTATTTTTCTTGCGGATTTGTTAACAATATCTTTAATATTATGCAAATCATATAATTGAAATTTTAAAAAATACGATGATTTTACTGAAAAGATTTAATTTAAACGGTTTATAAAGAGCTTTCTTTAATTTATAAAAATGTCTTATTAATAAAGGATTCGTTTTAAGTTTAAGCTAAAATAAATCTTAAACAAAATAGCGAAATTGAAATTTGTTTAAAAAAAATTAAGATTTATTAACACCTGTTAAAAAAATAATTTTATATTTGAAACCATTAATAATGAATTTTATGAAAAAAATTGTTGTATCTACAGCACTATTGGCCGCTTCTCTTGTGTATGCAGGAGGATTCAGAGTTTCTTTACAGGGCGTAAAGCAATTGGCAATGGCTCATACAAGTGCTCATGCGGAAGATGCGAGTGTTGCATTTTTCAATCCTGCGGGAATTTCGTTTATTCCTAATAAACTGAGTGTTGCAGCGGGAGGGTTTGGAATTAATGCAGAAGTTGAATATCAAAACCTGCAAACCTTGGAGTCTTATAAAACAGACAACCCGATGGGAACGCCGGTTTATTTCGCAGCTGCCTATAAAGTTTTAGACAATGTTTCATTGGGTTTCAGTTTTGCAACGCCTTATGGAAGTACTGTAAAATGGCCAACAGATTGGGCGGGTAAAGAAATTGTACAGGAAATTGAATTAAAGGCTCTTTATTTCCAACCAATGGTTTCATTTAAACTTGCTGATTGGGTTTCTTTGGGAGGTAGCTTCATCTATGCAAAAGGAACGGTAGATTGGACAAAAGCGGTAACGCAATTGGGAGGAACTTTGAATATTAAAGATGACGAAGCTTCAGGGAAGGGATTTGGTTTAGGGTTCTACTTCAGACCGACGGATAAACTTGATGTGAGCATCGCTTATCGTTCACCGGTTGATATGAAGGCAGATAAAGGTGTTGCTACTTTTAATATTTCCCCTAGTTTGTATCCGTTGGTTGGGCTTAACTCAAGCGGACAGGACAACTTTAAGGCGGTTTTGCCTTTGGTTGACGAATACACCATTGGTGCAACTTATAAAGTGACGCCAAAATGGCAAGTTTCGGGAGACTTCAATTACAGCGGATGGGATCAGTATTATGCTTTAACACTTGATTTTGAAAAAGCACCAATAGGAAACCAGGCAAGTGACCCAACTGTTTTGATTACCCCAAAAAATTGGAAAAGCACTAAAACGTGGAGAGTGGGTACACAGTATATGTTTACAGATGCTTTAGCAGGAAGATTAGGATATTATCATGATGAATCACCTTATGCTGATTCTGATTTCAGCGCAGAAAGTCCATCTTTCGAAGCTAATGTAATTACCGGAGGTATTGGTTACAAATGGAAAGGTTTAGGAATTGATTTTTCCGGTGCGTATAACTTCCAAACACCGAGAGAGGTAAAGAATTCTTTCTATAATTTTAACGGGCAGGCAAAAGCCAAAGCATATTACTTTGGTTTAGGTTTATCATACAACGCATTTTAAATAAAATAAGAATCTACACATGAAAAAAATATTAATTTCAACAGTTGCTTTATCAACTTTATTATTTACGGTTAGCTGTAAAAGAGATTTTGATACCGACGTAAGCAGCGTTACGGTTACAAAAGGCGACGCGGATTTCACAAAATACGTTTCAATCGGTAACTCACTAACTTCTGGTTACAGAGACGGAGCTTTATATATCGACGGGCAAAACGAATCTTTCCCTTCCATGATCGCAGCTCAAATGAAACTTGCGGGAGGTGGGGAATTCAAGCAGCCTCTAATGGCGGACAACTTGGGTGGAATTCCTGCGGTTGGCTTCACCAATAAAAGAGTACTTACTCCAACAATGGGATTGGGTTTTGCTGCTGGAACAGGAGCTACAACTTTAGCTAATATTTACGCTTCGGGACCTTACAATAATATGGGGGTACCGGGAGCTAAATCTTACCATTTGGTTGCTCCAGGTTATGGAAATCCTGCAAATCTCCCTTTAGGAAAAGCGAATCCTTATTTCGTAAGATTTGCAAAAAACCCAGCAACATCGTCCGTATTAAGTGATGCGATGGAAATGAAGCCAAGCTTTTTCTCTCTTTGGATCGGAAATAATGATGTTCTTTCCTATGCAACAAACGGTGGTATGAACTCCACCACCGTAAACGGAGTTACCACTTATACTCCAGCGGTTGTTCAAACAGGAAATTTGGATCCCACAACATATAAAGGGAATGATATCTCTGATCCAAACGTTGTGGGTGGCGTAATTAAAAGTGTTTTGGACGGATTGAAAAGTGTTGGTTCTACAAAAGGCGTTATTGCAAATATTCCTAATGTAACAGCAATTCCTTTCTTCAACAGAGTGCCTTATAACACTATTGCGCTAGATGCGACTAAAGCTGCCGCAATCAATTCATCATTAATTAACCCATTAATTGGCGCATTAAACTATCTTGGACAATCAGGAAGATTCGTACCGGTAGTTGCAGGAAACAACCCTGTAATTATTGTTGATAACTCTTTACCAAATGTTTCAGCAGGACTTACAGCGGTTCTAACAGCAAACGGTTATCCAGCTACACAAGCTGCGTTTTTAGGAAATGCTTTCGGGCAAGCTAGACAAGCTAAAGCGGGTGAACTAATCCTTTTAACAGCGTCCAATGAATTAGGTTTAGATGCAATTACCCGTCAAGCTCCAACTGCAACGTCACAATTCATTATTGGTGCATCTTTCCCACTTGCTGATCAGTTTTCTTTAACATCGAAAGAGGTTAATAATATTGCAACAGCAGTTACTGCTTACAACACTGCAATCAGCGGGTTAGCTTCTTCATATTCCCTTGCTTTGGTAGATGCAAATACAAAAATGGGAGAGCTCAATTCTACGGCCGGAATCCAGTTTGACGGAGTAAAATATACTGCAACATTTGTTACAGGAGGTTCATTCTCTCTTGATGGCGTTCATCCAACAGGAAGAGGATATGCTATTTTAGCTAACGAATTTATTAAAGCAATCAATGCAAAATATAGTTCCACATTACCGCTAGTAAATGTAAACAAGTACAGCGGAGTTACATTCCCTTAACCTGTAATTAAAAATCAGTTTGTAAAACCACTCGAAATTCTTTTGGGTGGTTTTATTTTTTTAAATTTGTACATCTAAAAAAGTAAAAATGGCTGAACAGGCAAGTTATCTATTTTCCACCAGAACAAGTAAAGCCTTGGCGGAAAAAATAGCCCATTATTACGGGCAGGACTTAGGAAAAATTAAAGTACAGGAATTTAGTGACGGTGAATTTGAACCCGTTTTTGATCAATCCGTAAGAGGAGGAAGGGTTTTCTTAATAGGTTCCACATTTCCACCCGCAGACAATCTTTTGGAGCTTTTATTAATGATTGACGCCGCAAAAAGAGCTTCCGCAAAGAGTATCACCGTAGTTCTTCCTTATTACGGTTTAGCAAGACAAGACAGAAAAGATCAGCCAAGAGCACCAATCGGCGCAAAATTAGTGGCAAATCTTCTCACCGCAGCCGGAGCAACTAGAATCATGACGATGGATCTTCACGCGGATCAAATTCAAGGTTTCTTTGAAATTCCGGTGGATCATCTTTATGCATCAACTTTATTTATTGATCATATACTTTCTTTAAACCTAGAAAACCTCACCATCGCTTCACCAGATATGGGGGGAGCAAAAAGAGCAAAAAATTACGCAAGTCACCTTGGAGCAGAAGTGGTAATCTGTTATAAGGAAAGAAAAAAGGCAAACGTAGTGGAAGAAATGTTTTTGATAGGTGACGTAAAAGACCGAAACGTGATCCTCATCGACGACATGATAGATACAGCCGGAACACTTTGCAAAGCCGCAGATATTCTGATCGCAAACGGAGCAAAATCTGTTCGTGCAATGGCAACTCACGGCGTTCTTTCCGGAAAAGCGTATGAAAACATACAGAACTCAAAAATTTCAGAAGTTATTGTAACCGATACCATTCCCGTAAAAACCGACTTGACCCCCAAAATAAAAGTACTTTCTTGCGCGGAGCTTTTTGCAGACGTGATGAGAATGGTACATGAGCATAAATCAATCAGTGACAAGTTTATTATTTAATTTTGGATCCTATTCATAGCTAAATCCTTCCGCAGCGAAGGATTTTTTTATTACAAAACAAATTTATATCTTTGCACCCTAAATTTTTAAACATTCATTGAAATGAAATCAATTACAATTCAAGGTACAAAAAGAGAAAGCGTGGGCAAAAAGTCTACTAAAGCTTTACGTGATGCTGAATTAGTTCCTTGTGTTGTTTACGGAGGAAAAGAAACCTTAAATTTTTCTGCAGAAGAAAGATCTTTCAAAGGTTTGGTTTACACTCCTGAAGCACACACGGTATCTATTGAGGTTGACGGAAACACAATTCCTGCCGTACTTCAGGACATCCAGTTTCACCCAATCACCGACAAAATCCTTCATGCGGATTTCTACCAACTTTCAGATGACAAAGCTGTGGTAATGGAAGTTCCGGTAAGACTTACAGGTCGTGCAAAAGGTGTTGTTGCAGGTGGTGCACTTCGTCAGTCGTTCAGAAAGTTGAAACTAAAAGCGATCCCTGCAAACCTGCCGGATGAAATCGTGGTAGATGTAACGCCGCTTAAAATTGGTAACAAACTTTATGTTGGTGATATCAAAGCTGATGGATTTACCTTCATGCATCCAGACAATGCGGTAGTTGTTGCCGTGAAGATGTCTAGAACTGCAATGAAAGGAGGTGCAGCTGCAATGGATGAAGAAGACGAATTAGAAGCAGAAGAAGTAAAAGATCAATCTCCAGATGTTCCAACAACTGAAGAAAAATCTACTGAAGCATAAGAAATTCAGAAATCTATACCAAGTCCCGTCAATTATATTGGCGGGATTTTTTATTGCGGGGAGCGTGAAATTCCAGGAAGCAATCTCAATTTTTTTTAGGAGCAACGAAGTTTTCGCTTCTTTAAAAATCCGGTCCCGCTGTCACTACTCGCTTTTTTTCTGCGGCGGCGAAGCCGCCGCAGAAAAAAGAGCTCGAACATGCCGTTCCATCGGGGCTAAAACAAAAACTTCTTTTCCTCTTACCAGCAGGAAATAGTTGTTGTCGATAATTCCTGGTAAATCGTTAATTTTACTTCAATCAAAACTTCAGAAAATGCCCGTAAACGATCCAAGAGTAGATGACTACATCGAAAAATCCGCAGAATTCGCAAAACCGATCTTAATTTATCTACGAGAACTCATCCACGAAGCCTGCCCCGAAGTTGAGGAAGGTTGGAAATGGAGCTTTCCCAACTTTATATACAAAGGTAAAATTCTCTGTTCGATGTCCGCATTCAAACACCATTGCGCTTTCGGATTTTGGCTGGAAAAAGAAATGAAGACCATGAAGGTACTCACCAAAAACATCGAAAAAAACTCCATGTTCTCTTTAGGGAAAATCACCAAAATTTCAGACCTTCCCTCAAAACCGCAACTTAAAGCCGCTATTAAAGAAGCAATGGAACTTACCGATATGGGCATAACCATAAAAAAAGCGCCACCGAAAAAAACTGAAATCGAAACACCAAATTATTTTCTAGAAGCATTAGATTCAAATAAAAGGGCAAAAGAAATTTTCGAGAAATCATCACCTTCTTTCCGTAAAGAATACATTTTGTGGATGACCGACGCTAAAACAGAAACCACTAGAAACAAGCGATTAGAACAAGCTGTCGAATGGATTTCCGAAGGAAAAGGCAGAAATTGGAAATACGAAGAATGTTGATTTATATTTTATATTTACATTTACATCAAGCAAACTTTGCCATGAGCAAAAAATTTTTTTTCATGTTTTGTGTTTTTGGTCTGAAATTATTTTTCGGACAGCAAAATATGGAGTTTAAATCGGTGAAGAACTATTTTGATTATCAACGATTTATGCTGAATAATGAATTTAAGAAGCGATTTGATAAAGAGCAGAATGTTTCCGGCAAAATCAATATTAAAAAAGATTTTTCAGAGTTCATGAAAAAAATGGACAGTATTCAAAATACAGCTTTAATTGGGGCTTTAATCAAAGTAAAAAACAGAGAAGATTTGAGCCGCCTAAACTTCCAGAATTTGCCACAAATCAGTTTAGAAAATCCTACAAAAACCGAACTTAGCAAAGAAGCAAAATATCCGGGAGGATTTGAAAATCTTCGCAGCCAGGTTGCCGATTTGTTTTATTCCGACGCTGTTTACACGCAAGAAAAGCAATTAAAAACAAATGTCGTTTTTGTAGTGGAGAAAGACGGCTCCATTAGCTATGTACATGCAGAAGGCGAGAATTTCACCTTCAACCGACAAGCGGAAATCGCAATGTATCTTCTCCCGAACAAATTTGATCCCGCATTTATTAATGGTACAGCTGTTCGCTACAGATTCCGGCTTCCTTTGGCCATGAATTTTGAATAATTTTCTGATCATGATTGAAATCAAGGAATTGGATTTGGAGGAAAATGGGTTGCAAAGAAAAATATAATTTTTGAGGCGAGTTCAGGAATTGCTAGAAGATTCGGAGTTAAAGAAACGAGTGATTTTTTAGATGAGGTAAACAAAATTACAGGAAAGGGTACCTGGAATTGTTACCGTTTCTACTATATAAAAAATATTGATGAAAAGGTTTAGTTTTGCACTGAACCTTTTTTAATATTAAGACCTAAATAAATTAATGTTTTCCGACGAATATTTTATGAAAATCGCTTTGCAGGAAGCAGAAACCGCACTTGAAAAAGATGAGGTCCCAATCGGCTGTATCATTGTTTCCAACAGCAGAATTATTGCAAGAGCGCATAACCTCACCGAAACTTTGAACGATGTCACCGCACATGCAGAAATGCAGGCAATTACTTCCGCCGCCAACTTTTTGGGCGGAAAATATTTGCAGAATTGCACAATGTACGTCACGCTTGAACCTTGCGTCATGTGTTGCGGCGCTTTGAATTGGTCGCAAATTTCTAAAGTGGTCATCGGAGCAAGAGATGAACAAAGAGGATTTATCAACAAAAACTTGTCACTTCATCCAAAAACGGAAATCGTTTCTGGAGTTTTGGAGAATGAGTGTTCTGCGATTGTGAAGGATTTTTTTAAGAATAAGAGATGAAAATTGGGTCTTGGCTCTTTTTAATTGGGCTCTTTACAAATCTTTCCCCAAAAAATACAATCCCTTCAACGTATGCAACCGATCCGCAACGTGAATTTTATCCGTCAATGGTTTGTAAACATGTGATACTCCGCCTGTTGCAACCACGAAACAATCGTCGTGTACTTCATCATTAATTCGGTCAATAAAACCTTCCACCATTCCAAGAAATCCGTAAACCATTCCGCTCTGCATACAGGAAACGGTGTCTAAACCGAGAACTCTTTTAGGTTTTACCAATTCAATTTCAGGGAGTTGTGCGGTTTGTCCAACTAAAGAATTCAAGGAGGTAATAATTCCGGGAGCGATGATTACGCCTAAAGTTTCGCCTTTTTCGTCAATGCAACTTGCGGTTAAAGCCGTACCAAAATCGAGGATGATTTTCTTTTTTCCGGGATAAAGGTAGTGTGAAGCAACTAAATTTGCATAAATATCCGTTCCCATTTGCTTTGACTTAGGCTGAACTTCAGAATGCGTGGTTCGGTCGACAATTACCGGTTTTTTGCCGTGAATTTTTTCGATCGCCCTCGAAATATCGTGCGTCAATTGTGGAACAACGGAACCGATGATGATTTTATCAATATTTTCAGCTTCAATTTTGTGGGTTTGATACATCATCATAAATTGCATCTGCAATTCATCGCTTGTTCGGTACGGTTTGGTGTTCAGAATCCACGAAATGTCGCAATTGTCGTCATCAAAAAGTCCGAATCTGATGTTGGTATTGCCGATGTTGATTACGATTGAATTCATCTGGTTTTAGTTTAAAGTTTCAAGTTGTGCTAAAATTCACCATTGACAGCGAAGCGAATTCACCATTCACTCCGTAGGAATCACTTCACTTCCAAAAAATTATCCTCCGGATTCACGTCTGCCAATCTTTGAGAAAAATCAATTCCCAAAGCAGAAATCTGAGATTTGTTATAAGGAATGGTAAAGGTATATTCTTTTTGCGTCCATTTCCAATAATCCAAAGTGTTGAAGTCGCCGTAGATATCTTTGGTTTTCCAAACGTGTGTCATGCTCATTGGAATTTGGTAATTCACCACTTTTTTGTCTTTCGTCAAGATCGAAAAATCTATCGGCATGGGAATGGAGCCTTTGTTTTCTAAAGTAATTGTCGTGGAATTTGCTTCGTATTTTACATTTTTAATGGCGTAATCAATCGTTTTGGTGGTATTGATCCAATAATGCTGAAACCATTTCAAATCCATTCCCGAAGTTTTTTGTGCGATGTGCAGGAAATCTCTTTCCGTCGGATGTTTCATTTTCCATTGGTTGAAAAATTCTTTCATAATTAAAGACAAATTTTGTTCACCAACAATATAACCAAGCTGTACCAAGAAAACTTCACCTTTCACGTAAGAAGCTATGGAATAAGCGTTTCCGCCCTCATGATGATCAGCTAACCAAACTGCGGGTTCTTCTTTTCCTGTTTTCGTGAAATTAACGTAAGATTTAATTGAGTTAACAAAAGGATTTGCAACGGGTTCTTTCGGCGGAAAAAGTTGATGCATAATCAAATCATCATAATAACTCGTGAAACCTTCATCCATCCATGGTCGCACACTTTCGTTATAAGCCAACATTTGCTGGTTCCAAGAATGTCCTCCTTCATGAACCATCAAACCAATCAATCCTTCCAAAGTTCTACCTTCACCGAGCATCAAAGTACACATTCCGTATTCCATTCCGCCATCGCCGCCTTGAATAAAGGCATAACTTGGATAAGCGTATCTTCCCAAAGTCGCGTTCATCAGTTGGAAAAATTTGGTTACATAAGGTTTTGATTCTTCCCAAAGTTGTGTTTTTTCAGATTTTTGATAGACGTAATAAATTTTTGGTCCGTCTAAAATCGTGAAACTTTCCACCGTGTAATCTCTATCAGCAGCAAACGCAAAATCTAAAATATTTTTTGCCGTCCATTTCCACGTTGCTTTGTTTTTTGAGTCAGATTTAATGTTTGCATTTTGGTCGTAACCTTTTACTTCTAGCGGGTTTTCCAAAGTTCCGCCTGCTCCAATAATATAACCTTTGTCGATTTTAATATTGACTTCAAAATCTGCAAATGGTGCGTGAAATTCTCTTCCGATATAATCAAAAGTTGCCCAACCATCGTAATCGTATTCTGCGATTTTTGGATACCATTGCGTCATCGACATGTCGATTCCTTCACGATTGTTTCTTCCTGAACGACGGATTTGTTGTGGAATTACGGCATCCCATTCCATCGTAAAAGTGGTGGAAGAATTGGGTTTTATCGGTGTATTCAGTTCCACTTTCATAATGGTTTCCTGAATTTCAAATTTTAAATCTTTCCCGTTTTGTTTGATCCAATGAATATTTTGTGCGCCTTCCTCCTCTTTGGGAATGGAAGCCAATCTTGAAACGCCATTCGTTTGTAATCTTGAATCTCCGTTTTTCCCTTGACTTTGAACTCTTTGATCCATCATGGAATTGGGTTTAAAGGCATTCCAATAAAGATGAAAATAAACGACTTTCAATTCATCGGGAGAATTATTGATGTAGGTTAAAGTCTGATTTCCTTGGTATGTAAAGTTTTGTGCATCGATATCGATGTCCATTTTATACTTTGCAGATTGCTGATAATAAGCGTTTTGCTGTGAAAAAGAAAAGATCGAAATTGCTGAAAATACGATTGTTAAAAGAAGTTTCCTCATTTAAAAATTTAATTTTACCAAAGATAAAAATTTAAAATAAAAAATCCTTTCAAACCAAAAGAATGAAAGGATTCGATTATTATTTAAGAAAATTATTTCTTGGCGACAGTTTTCGAACTCTCCAAAATTTTCTCCAAAATTCGATAGGTAATTAGATAAGTCGGCTTCACACCTGTCAAACCAAGTCCGCCCGAAGAAAGGGTAGAACCCGTTTCCAAAGGATTATCCGATGCGTAATAAGCATACATCACAAATAAATCCTCTGAAATGTGATGGCGAATTTTTGAGGCAACCTGAATCGCTTTTTGGTAATGTGCACCTTCCATTTCAAGTCCGATGGCTTTCCATGAAGTGTCCATGAAATATCTTAAAATATCTTTGTTTTGAAGCGAAGTTCCCAAAACGGTAACCATTCCGCCTTCAAACGCTTTCAATTCATCGTCTTCGAAATCAGCGAGTTGCAATGCATTGTGGAACGGATAATTATCTGCAGTTCCCTCAAAAACGTGGGAAGTTGGAATCATAATATCTCCTTTTCCGCCCATCAAAATTCCTGCTTTACCCATGATGGAAATTGATCTCACCTTCATCGTGTAAATTTCGCCGTTGTAATCGTACGGACGAAGCAATTCATCCATGATTTCGTAAGCTTGTTCACCGAAAGCATAATCGAAAACCATCACCACATCGTCACCAGAAAATTTCAGTCCTGAAAATGGAGTGTTTTTCAAATCTGTTTTTGCCAAATCAATGATTTGAACGTCGATATTACTTCCACTTTGATCGTCAATATAGATTAAACCTGCTTTTTGTGAATGTTCGAGAACTTTTTCCTGCAAAGCTTTTTTGTTTGAAATTTCCTCATACATTTTGTAATCGACACTTTTCGTGGCTTTTCTTCCGAGCGCGTCATTTCCGTACAACATATTTTTCACGGAATGCATATTGGCGGAAATAATGTGTAAAGGTCGCATCTGCAGATTGTTTTCCGCTAAAACTTGCTTTACTTTATTTGCCCATTTTTCACCAAAAAAGTGGTGACCAATTCTTTCCCTTAAAATCGCTGTGAAGTGGACTTCTCTTTCACGGATTTTTTTGTAATCGTTGAAGCTTACATTTCCAAGGTGATAGATGATTTTGAAAAGACGGTCCGGATTTTTATCGTCACCGAAATTATTATAAGCATCCAAAGTTTCGTCAAAAGTTCTTCCCAAAAGTGCAGAAAGATGAATCAATGCTACTTCCTTTTCCTTTCTGCTGAATTTTTTCTCGCCTTTCGCCACTTCCTCGATGATTCTCCAAGTTCTTGTCGGTTTATCATTTTCATCGGCAACGAAAGCAAGGTTTTTAATTTTATCCGCTTCAATATAAAGGAAAGTAAGGTGCGTCAAAATATCGTAAATCTCTGAACGGCCAAGAAGAACCTCAATATTCATCTGATGCTCATCGATTCTGTAACAGTTTCTCCTTCTCTTTTTCGGAACGATCACCTCAAAACTTCCCTTTTCAAAACCTTCATCGGAAGTGAGGTGAATGAACGAACACTCTTCAATTCCTTCCGGAAGTCGGTCGAGAACATACAGCAAGCCGTTCAGTTCTATTTTGTTGGGAACGCTCATTGTGCCGTAAATTTCAGGATTGATGGTCATTAACAAAGACCGAAGACTTTCGCCGGAGATTCCGGATGGTTTGAAAAAACCGCGATAGAATAAGTGACGCATCGAAACATAAAGTCGCTCAATAGCTTCTGTAGTTTCGCGTGCTCGTGAATTTACCATAGGTGTATCTTTTGGCAAAGATAATACAAACCTCCAAATTTTCCTATACCTTATCTATACACATGGTTAATTAATTGTGAATTTTAAAATTAGTTTTACAAATAAATATATTAAAAATTTATTAATACCCCTAAAATTTTTAGGGTAAAATGATTTTGTTTTATATTTTTTTATAAATTTGCCCCGTAAAAACGTACAGAAAATGTCAAATTTAAGATTTAAAGCATTAGAAACGCTGTCTTTTAAAGATTTCAGAAAAGACAACGCGATTGAAGTTCCTTCAAAATTATCGGAACTTTTCTGCCAAAATGTTTTCTCCGAGGAAACCATGAGGTCGTATTTAACCAAAGAAGCATTTACTTCCATACAAAACGCGATAAAAAAAGGAACCAAAATACAGCGCGACGTTGCAGACCAAATTGCAGTGGCGATGAAAGATTGGGCTTTAAGCAAAGGCGTAACCCACTATACACACTGGTTCCAACCATTAACAGGAACAACTGCGGAAAAACACGATTCTTTTTTTACTCCTTTTGAAAGTGATCGAGCGATTGAAAGATTTTCTGGCGGAATGTTGATTCAGCAAGAACCGGATGCGTCTTCTTTCCCGAATGGTGGAATTAGAAATACTTTTGAGGCAAGAGGTTATACTGCATGGGATCCAACTTCGCCTGCATTTATTTTGGGAACTACTCTTTGTATTCCGTCAATTTTTATTTCGTACACCGGTGAAACTTTGGATTATAAAGCACCTTTGTTAAGAGCGCTTCATGCAGTGGACGAAGCAGCGACCGATGTTTGTAGATCATACTTTGATAAAAACGTAACGAAAGTAACTCCCACTTTAGGTTGGGAACAGGAATATTTCTTGGTAGATTCTGCGCTGTATCAATCAAGACCGGATTTGGTGATTACTGGAAAAACTTTGCTTGGACATTCTCCGGCGAAAGGACAACAGTTGGACGATCATTATTTCGGTTCCATTCCGACAAGAGTGATGAACTTTATGAAGGAGTTGGAAATCAAATGTATGCAATTGGGTATTCCTGTAACGACTCGTCATAACGAAGTTGCTCCCAATCAGTTTGAGTTGGCTCCAATGTTTGAGGAAGTGAATGTTGCAGTAGACCACAATTCATTGTTGATGGATTTAATGGCGAGAGTGGCACACAAACATCATTTCCATATTCTTTTCCATGAAAAACCTTTTGCGGGAGTGAACGGAAGTGGAAAACACAATAACTGGAGTTTGGCAACCGATACAGGGGAAAATCTTTTAAGTCCGGGAAAAAATCCGAAGAAAAATTTACAGTTCCTTACCTACTTTGTGAACACCATTAAAGCGGTTCATGATTATGCAGATTTGTTAAGAGCAAGTATTGCTTCTGCAAGCAACGATCACCGATTAGGAGCAAATGAAGCACCGCCTGCAATTATTTCTGCTTTCATCGGTTCGCAACTTTTCGGAGTTTTAGAAGAGTTGGAAAAAGTAACCGACGGAAAACTTTCACCGGAAGAAAAAACAGAACTTAAATTAAATGTTGTTGGAAAAATCCCTGAAATTCTTTTAGATAATACCGATAGAAACAGAACTTCGCCTTTCGCATTTACCGGCAATAAATTTGAAATCAGAGCGGTTGGTTCTTCAGCAAACTGTGCAGAAGTAATGACCGTGATGAACACGATTGTTGCTAAACAGTTACAGGATTTCAAAAAAGAAGTTGACGCTTTAATTGAAGGTGGACTGAAAAAAGACGAAGCAATTTTCAATGTTTTAAGAGAGTACATCAAAGTTTCTAAAAACATTATGTTTGAAGGCGATGGTTACTCAGATGATTGGGCGAAAGAAGCGAAAAAGAGAGGTTTGAACAATTTAAAAACCACTCCAGAAGCTTTGAAAAAGGAACTTGATAAAAAATTCATCCAACTTTATGAGGAACTTGGAATCTATTCTCACCGCGAAATTGAAGCGAGAAATGAAATCAAGTTGGAGAAATATTCAACCGTACTTTCTATTGAAGCAACCGTGTTAGCGGATATTGCGCGAAATCACATTATTCCTTGTGCATTAAATTATCAAAACCGTTTGATTGAAAACGTGAAAGGCTTGAAAGAAATTTTCGGTGAGAAAGAATTCAAAACTTTGGCGAAAGAACAGATGGAAATGATTAAGGAAATTTCCGAACATGTTTCTGTGATTAAAGTTCAGGTAGAAACTTTGCTTGGCGCGATTAAAAAAGCAAAAGCAGTTCAAGACTCACAAAAAATGGCGGAAGCTTTCTGTAATGATGTTAAACCACTTTTCGAGGCCATTAGAAACGCTTCGGACGAATTAGAAATGTTAGTGGATGACGAACTTTGGCCTATGACAAAATATAGAGAATTGCTCTTTACGAGATAACAATCGTTACGAGATTTGGTTTAAAGTCCGGGATTTTTATTCCGGATTTTTTTTGAACTAATTCCATCATTATAGAAGAATGTTATAAAATAAATAGATGCTTTAGATAAATGTTAAGAAATCTTAATAAAAATAAAATTGCAATCCCCTAAATAAAGGGATTGCAGCTTATTTTCTTTTAACATTCCAAAAGGAAGTGTTAAAATGTGTTAAAATAGGTTTTCAAAAAGGGTGTTTTAACCCTATTTCTAACCCGAATATCTACTTTTGTCTTGCTTTTAAAAACAAATATTACTTTTTAACACAGATAATCAAATATATGAAGAAAAGAGTTCTGTTTTATTTTGCTGCTGTTATCGCTACTTTTTCGCTACAGTCTTGTGTAACCAACTATGTAGTTTCAACACCAACAACTTACGTTAACGAATACAAATCGAATGCCAAACTTGCATCGATTGACAATAAAAAATTAGAAACTGCAAAAGCACAATTAATTAACAGTTTCACTGATGAGAAGGCTGCCGCTGCAAAGAGCTTAGAAGCTTCTTTAAAAAACGAGGAAATCGCTAAAACCATCAAATTCACCAAAAAAATCGACGAAATTTTAACCGAAGCAGAATCTTACCTTGGAACTCCTTACCGATACGGAGGAATGACAAGAAGAGGAATCGATTGTTCAGCGTTTGTACTTTCAGTTTTCGGAGCAGTAACAGGAATGAATTTGCCAAGAGTTGCTGCAGCGCAGGCTCAAGAAGGTGAAAGAGTTGAAAAGTCGGAACTTCAGAAAGGAGATTTAATTTTCTTTTCGCACCAAGGAGGAAGCAGAATTTCACATGTTGGAATCGTTGAAAGTGTAACCGAAGAAGGTGAAGTTAAGTTTATTCACGCCGCAACATCGAGAGGAGTGATGATATCTTCACTAAGAGATTCTTATTGGGGACCGAAATACAGGTTTGCAAAAAGAATCCTTTCCCAAGAAAATTTCAACAACAGTTTCGCAAATAATAATTAATAGATAATTGATCTTATAAAAGCCACCGATTTGGGTGGCTTTTTTGTTGGGTTTTTTTGAATGGTTTTCAGAAAATGCTAACTTTCATGAAAATTACTAAGATTACATCGATAGAAATGTCGGCTACTAAGAATTGAGAATAATTCTTGAGAAAATTGACTCAATCGTTTTCTATTTTTCTTGAGTTAAGCGTTTATTTTTCATCAGTAGGAGCGGGATTCAGCCTGCTTAAAATAGATAAATAGGTAAGGATTTAGCCGAAATTTAGAATAATCCAAAATGTTATGTGGTCAAGCTACGAAAACTAAATGATAAGTTCAATACTGTTAAATTTGCTTTGCAGCAGTGCAGAACTTCTGTTATCGACCTCAGAAAGAGAAGCCTTATTCCATAAAAATGAAATATTTTTACACCAAACTATTTCGATCCGCGTAATTCAGCTTAAAGAAAATAAAGGTCATAATCGAGAAGGCTAAAAAAGAACTTCCGCCATAACTGAAATAGGGAAGTGGAATCCCAACCGTTGGGAAAAGTCCCATCACCATTCCTAAATTAATGGCAAAGTGCATCAATAGAATTGAGGCAAAACAATACCCAAAAACACGATTGAATATTGATTTTTGTCGTTCAGCCAAATAATAAATTCTTCCGATGAAAACAGCGTAGAAAATTACAAGAAGCGTTGCACCAAAAAAGCCCCATTCTTCACCAACGGTACAAAAAATATAGTCGGTTTCCTGTTCTGGAACGAATTTTCCTTGCGTAACCGAACCTTCTTTATAACCTTTTCCGAAAAACCCACCCGAACCGATTGCTGTTTTCGAATACAACAGATTATAGCCCGAAGTATCGCGGAATGCTTTTTCACCTTTGTAAAGAACTTCAATTCTTTCACGTTGGTGTTTCGGCATCTTTTCTAAGATTTTAGGAGTTCCGTAAGCAAGTCCCGCAAGAAGGAGAAACGATCCAAAAAAGGAAGCTACAGACATCACATTCCAGTGGATTCTATAAAAATTAAGAAAAATAATGAGCAAGAAAACTACAGCAATTCCACCAATTACATATAGAGGGTTAATCGCTAAAGAAATTAGGAAAACCGCAGCGATAATTCCAATCACGCCGAAGAACCATCCGCTTAAACCTTCACGATAAAGTGCAATGAAAAAGGCTAGAAAAACCAATAACGAACCCACATCGGGAATGGCAAGAACTACTATTGCGGGAATTCCAATGACGGCTAAAACCGTATAAACAGATTTTTTATACTTCAAATTAAAATCCGGTCCCGAAACATAATTGGATAACATTAGAGCAACTCCAATTTTAGCAAATTCTACGGGCTGCATTGTAAATCCGCCGAATTTATACCAGTTCTTTTGTCCTAAAATTTCTGTCCCGAAAGGAAAAAGCCCGATTAAAAGCAAAACACCTAAAACGTAGATAATACTTGCGAAATTCTCAAAAAATTTGGTTCTCATCATGAAAATTATCCCACCTACAACCAACGAAATACAGAAGAAAATCAACTGTTTTTTTCCCAGACTTTCGTCAACACTGTAGATATTCGTCACCGCAAAAAGAGAAATTGCGAGATACAGGAAAATACTTAACTTATCTAAACCTTCTGCCCACTTCATTTTTTCGGAGTTATGTTTTTTAGTCTGAATCTTAATGAATCTCTTTTATAAATCAATCTTGCTTTTAAGGTTTCGTTTTTCACGATTTTGATGCTGTCTTCCAACTGCATTATTTTTATAGAATCTTTATTGGGTTCTTTGTAGAGTCCCTTTCTCTTTAAATCAACCACCCATTGTCTTTTGTATTCAGGCATGAAGCTCGCATTGACCATTTTTTTGTACAAGTGTTCACGTTTCAAATCGCCTAATAAATATCTTTCGGCAATTACTGTCGCAGCCGGACCTGCCCAAGTTGCCCCGAATCCTGCGTGTTCCATCACTGCGGCAACAACAATTTTAGGATTTTCAGCCGGAGCAGCCAGAACAAAAATAGAGTTGTCTTTCCCTTGCGGAACTTGTGCAGTTCCCGTTTTGGCAATCATTGTAAAGTCGTTGGATTTTAAACCACGTGCTGTTCCCGCCAAAACCACTTTTTCCATTCCTTTGATGATGGGCTCGAAATATTTGGGTTGAACCAAAGTTTTGTGTTTTACCTTAAATCTTGGATCCGGGTTTGGTTTTCCGTCAATCGCTTTTACGATATGAGGAGTGTAATACCAACCTCGATTCACGATTGCCGCTGTTGCATTTGCCATTTGTAAGGGAGTCAACAAAACATCGCCCTGTCCCATTCCGTTGAAAATAGAACCGTTCATCGTGTAATCGTTGCTCCAATCTTTTTTCCCGCCGCTTCGTTTTTCATAAAATGCACCACTTGGAATTCTACCTTTTGAACCAACCGCCAAATCGTTGTTTAAAAATTCTCCGACTCCAAAACTGCTCATAATTTTTTTCCATTCATCAACACCTTTGGATGGATTTCCAGGATATTTGTTCATAATCGCAATAAAGGCATACGAAAAATAACAGTTACTCGAAACTTGAATCGCAGGAATCAAGGGATCAGCTCCGCCGTGACCTTTAACTCTTAAACCTTTATAATTAAATCCTCTTCCACAAGGAAAAATGGTGTTTTCATCCATCACACCCATTTGTTGTGCAGCAGCAGCAGTCAACAATTTGAAAGTCGATCCGGGTGGATAAGCCGCTTGAACAGAACGGTCAAAAGTTGGACGGTTATTGTAGATCGTGTCCATTTGAAGACGATATAAATTTTTGGTTTTTTCTGGGCCTGTAAAAAGATTTGGATCAATATCGGGACCGGTTGCCATCACCAAAATTTCTCCGTTTGTAGGATCGATTGCGACAATTGCTCCCTGTTTGTTGACCATCATTTCTTCCGCCATTCTTTGTAAGTCGTAGTCAATAGTTAAGGTGATGTCTTTTCCGGTAACAACATCTTTATCCAAGCTTCCGTTTTTATAGGGACCAATGCTTCTTAATTTAATATCTTTTTGAATGTATTGTACTCCTTTAATCCCACGAAGTTCTTTCTCATAAGATTTTTCAACACCGGTTTTTCCGATGAAATCGCCAGGTAAATAATAAAGTGAATCTTTCTTAATGTCGCGGTCGTTTACTTCATTCGTATAACCCAGAAGATTTCCGGAAGTTGAAACTTCATATTGTCTCTGTGGTCTCGAAACGATATTAAAAGCGGGATATTTAAAGATTATTTCCTGAATTCTGGCAATTTCCTCCCGACTTAAATTTTTCATGAAAGTCATCGGAGTAAGTTTCGAATAATATTTTTCTTTCTTAATGTCTTTAATTCTTTTAATGAAATCTGCTTTGTTGATTTTCATTAAATGACAAAAATCTAACGTATCAAAATCCGGCCGCATCAAAGCTTCTGTGAAGGAAATTTCATAAGAAGGCTGGTTTCCCACCATAATTTTTCCGTTTCGGTCGAAAATGACGCCGCGTTGTGGAATGATGTATTCGGTTTTAATGGAAGTATTTGCCGCATTCAAGGCGTAGCGGTCAGTAAACAACTGCAAATAAGCAAGTCTTGCTATAAAAATTGCAGCAATAACGGCGAGAATAACGGTTATTTTTAAATATTGTGACTTCATTAAATTATGGTTTTTTAAACCAAATTAGAGAAATAAAAATCCTTACAATCTTAACTTTCTTAATGGCAAAAATTCCATTAAAGTTTGTGACTATTTCAAAGAATTGTTACTATAAGTTTTAGATTCTTTGCTTAATCCTAAAAGCCAAAGCGTACATCAGGATAAATATAAAGGAAATCCCGCTCGTTGCCAAAACATTCAGAAATATTTCGAAAAAACGGCTGAATTTGAAAAACTCGATATACTGCACCAACAATTGATGGAAGAAAATACTCGATGCGATGAAGAGCAAAAACTGCGTCCACTGCAAACTCTGAAAAGAAAAGAAATCCGTGGAAGTATCGGTAGAAGTTCGGAAAATCAAGGTTCTAAAATAGGCTATAATTGTGGTTGCAAAAGCATTGATTCCCCAAGTGTAAAGAAACGCATCAATCGACAAACCGAGCAAAAAACTCAACGCCAAAAACTGAAACCTATTTCTGAAAAACGGATAAAACATCACAAAAACCGGATAAAGAACCGGCGTATATTTTCCGAAAAGCGTAATTCTGTTCAGCACAAAAATTTGCAGTGCCACAAGAAAAACAATCATCAAGATGTCGGTAAAAAGTGTTCTGCTTATCATTTTTCTCTTTTAATTGTTGCCTGCAAAGTATCTTGAATTCTACTTACTTCTGCTTTTTTCAAGTTTTTTACTACGTAAACTTTGCTCAAATTCCCCATCTTTTCACTCAACTCTACGGCAATATCCCAAAAACCTGTTTTGCTGTCGACTTCATAGCCTGAAATTCTTCCAATCATCACTCCTCTTGGGAAAATGGCTGATTTTCCGTCGGTTACAACGGTGTCGCCAATTTGAAGCGGAACATATTTAGGCACATCCGATAAATGCATCGTTCGAGAATCGTCTCCTCGCCAAGTCAAAGTTCCAAAATATCCCGATTTTTTCAGCGCGGCATTGATTTTAATTTTATCCAAACTTAAAACCGATTGAACCAAAGCATAAGAATCGGTAGTATTAATAACGATTCCTGCAATTCCTTTCGGCGCCATGACGCCCATTTTCGGCATTACTCCGTCTCGTTTACCTCGATTAATGGTGAAATAATTGTCTTTTCTGTTGATGCTGTTGAAAATAATTTCGCCATCCACGAAAGTGTAGATTTGTCCGCCACCGATTGTGTCGTGAACCTTTCTAAATTGTGGGATTTCCGACGTTCCTTTTCCGTAAACTTGCTCCATTAAAACTTTGTTTTGGGCAACAAGCTGTTCGTTGATTTGCTTGAGTTTCAGGTAAGAAGCACCTTCATCAATATATCCCGAAACCCACGAATTGAATGCGGCAGTTTGTGCGGCAATCCACGACTGCTGCATCGAGTTTCTGCTGAAAATCAATACCAAAGCAATGAGCTGCAGGAATATAAAGAAGACGAACAAACCGTTCTTCGAAAATAATCTCAGCAAAAATCCCATCAGTGAATGTCGTAAAAGTTAACGGTTTATTTTATCAGGAAGTTGAATTTATCCATGTTTTTCAATGCGATTCCGGTACCGCGAACTACTGCTCTCAAAGGATCTTCCGCTACGAAAACAGGTAGTCCTGTTTTCTTGTGAAGTCTGTCCGCAAGTCCACGAAGAAGCGCACCACCACCTGCAAGATAAATTCCTGTTTTGTAGATATCTGCAGCCAATTCAGGTGGAGTTAAGGATAAAGTTTCCATTACCGCATCCTCAATTCTGATGATGGATTTGTCCAAAGCACGCGCGATTTCCTTGTAGTTCACCATAATTTCTTTTGGTTTCCCTGTAATTAAATCACGTCCTTGAACCGGAATGTCCTCGATCTCAACATCCAATTCCTCGATAGCGGAACCAACTTCGATTTTTACTCTTTCAGCGGTTCTTTCACCGATGTATAAATTGTGGTGTGTTCTTAAATAATAGGCAATATCGTTGGTGAAAACGTCGCCCGCAATTTTTACGGATTTGTCGCAAACGATTCCTCCTAAAGCAACTACGGCGATTTCAGTTGTTCCACCACCGATGTCGATAATCATGTTACCTTCAGGTTTTTGCACATCGATTCCCACACCGATTGCTGCAGCCATTGGTTCATAAATCAAACGAACTTCTTTAGCATTTACTTTTTGGGCAGAATCACGAACCGCACGTTTTTCAACCTCGGTAATTCCCGATGGAATACAGATAACGATTTTTAAAGTCGGCTGAAAAAGTTTTCCTTTAATTCCCGGAATTTGTTTGATGAATTCCTTGATCATGTGTTCAGATGCGTGGAAATCAGCAATTACGCCATCTTTCAAAGGTCTGATTGTTTTAATGTCTTCGTGGGTTTTCCCCTGCATGTGTTTTGCTTTTTCACCTACTGCAATTGGTTTCCCTGTAGATCTTTCGATTGCCACGATCGACGGTTGGTCGATCACAATCTTGTTATTATGTATAATTAGTGTGTTCGCTGTTCCCAAGTCTATCGCAATATCCTGCGTGAACATATCAAATAACCCCATTTTTCTGCTAATTTTTTAAAGTGTACAAAGATATAAATTTAGAACCGTTCTAAAAATTTGATTTCAAATAAATTCCGTTAAATTTTTATTAAAGTTCACGGATATTCTACTATAACTTTTTAATGGTGAGAATATTTGATTTCAATTGAAAATCAAATGACGAAATGGTTTTTTTTAAAAAGCTGGAATCATAATAGAAAGCGAAACTGATTTTTTCTTTTCCAATAGATTTCACTGATAATCTTCATATTCCGCGCCTTTCTTTTATTCAATATAAAGTCTTAAATTTGCGGTTGCTTTATGAACACGGATAAAAATCTACACAAAACTTCTAATTTCGCTGTGTTAAGCATCAGTTTTGAAAAAGCCGATGCCGAAACAAGGGGGAAATTTGCTTTTTTTGATGAGAATATTAAAAATTTTGTCAACGAAATTCATGACGAGAATTTGGGTGACGCGTTCGTGGTTTCTACCTGCAACCGAACCGAAATTTACACGACAACTCCGAATTACCTTTTGATTGCGGAACTTTACTGCAAAACAATCGGCGTGAGTTTAACGGAATTCATGAAGTATGTGAATATTCTGAAACACGAGGAAGCGCTCAATCACCTTTTCCGTGTTGCTGCAGGTTTGGAAAGTCAGATTATTGGTGATTTCGAAATTATTGGACAGATTAAAAATGCTTATCACCGCTTCAAAAAAGAAAAACAAAACTCGAACCCATTTTTGGAAAGAGCCATTAATTCCGCCATTCAAATTTCAAAAAGAATCAAGAATGAGACGGGAATTTCCAACGGAGCAGCTTCGGTTTCTTACGCAGCGGTGCATTATATTTTAAAAAATCAAACTCAGATTTCCGACAAAAATATTTTGCTTTTGGGAGTGGGTGAAATTGGACAAAATACGGTTGAAAATTTGGTAAAACACGTTTACAAACCGAAAGTAAAAATTGCCAACAGAAGCTCCGACAAAGCGGAAAAAATTGCAGAAAAATATAAAATTCCACACATCGAATTTGCTGATTTTAATAACGAACTCAAGAAAACCGATATTCTGATTGTCGCAACAGGAGCGCAACATCCCATCATCAACAAAACCCATTTCCCAAATGGAAAGGAAACTTTGGTGATAGATTTGTCGATTCCAAACAATGTGGAAAAAAACATAACCGAAAATCAAAACGTAAGTTTGGTAGATGTGGACGAACTTTCACTGCACATCAGCGAAACGATGGTTCAAAGGCAGAAGGAAATTCCGAAAGCCGAAGAAATTATCAAGGAAATGACCAAAGATTTCTTGGAATGGGAAAAGAAAAGAAAACTCGCTCCAAACATCCATCATTTCAAGGCTGTCCTGAAAAATATGGAGCGCAACGAAATGCACAACATCCACAGAAAACACAAATATGTTGATGTGAATGACATGCAGCTTTCGGAGAAAATGATACAGAAAATCACCAACCGTTTCGCAAAATATATCATCGACAATCCGTGGAAAGCAGAAGAAATTAGCAAGTTAATGCACGAAATTTTCGTGGAACAACCCAATAAGGAATTCAATGAGAAGCATTAAAATCGGAACCCGAAATTCGCCGCTCGCACTATGGCAAGCCCGTGAAGTCGCAAGAAATTTACAGAACAGAAATTATAAAACGGAAATCACGCCCATTGTTTCAACGGGTGATAAAAATTTGACGCAGCCGCTTTATTCATTGGGAATTACAGGGATTTTCACCAAAGATTTAGACATTGCTTTATTGAATAACGAAGTTGATATTGCCGTTCATTCCTTAAAAGATATTCCAACCGAACTTCCTGAAAATGTGGAAATTATTGCGGTTTTAAAGCGTGATTTTCCACAGGATATTTTGGTTCGAAGAAAAGGCGCAGAAAATCTTGAACTAAAAGATTTGAAAGTCGCGACGAGTTCCCTCCGAAGAAGAGCATTTTGGTTAAAAGAATTTCCCCAAGCTCAATTTTCCGACATTCGTGGAAATGTTCAAACCCGATTGAGAAAGTTGGAAGAAGAAGATTTCGACGCCACACTTTTTTCTTTGGCGGCTATTGAAAGAATAAGCTTAGTAGTTGATTATGAGTTCCTTCCGATGATGATTTCCGCTCCTGCACAAGGAGTTGTGGCGATTACGGCAAGAAAGGATGACGAGGAAATCCAGGAAATTTTTGAAGAAATCAATCACCTTCCGACCCAAATTTGCGTTGATATTGAAAGAAGTTTTCTGAACACTTTGGAAGGCGGCTGTACTGCGCCAATTGGGGCTTTTGCCGAAATGAACGATAAAAATGAAATCCGCTTTCAAGGAAGATTATGTTCGTTGGACGGAAAAAACTGTATCGAAACCGACGAAATTTTCCTTTGGGAAGAAGGCAAAAATTTTGGAAAGAATTTGGCTGAGAAACTTTTGGAAAACGGCGGAAGAGAATTGATGGCCGAAATAAAAACACAGCTGTAAACCCGAGATTTATCAACAGTTACATTTTTCATACACTTCAATTCATGAAAATATTATTCACAAAAAAGCTTAATGAAAAACAGGTTTCCGAGAAATTGGGAAATGGTTTTTCATGTGATTTTGTGGAGGTTATCAAAATTAACCATAAAGAAGTTCGTCCGTTCGACTTGGAAAATTACTCGTTGATTTTTACTTCGGTAAATGGAGTGGACGCTTTTTTTTCAAACGGTTTCAAACCCGACGAAAATTTTATAGATAGACATTTCAACAGAATTTATTGCGTCGGGAAAAAGACAAAAGCGCGATTGAGAAAATACGGTTTCGGTGTTTTTAAACTGAAAAAAAATGCCAAAGAACTTTCCGAGTTTATCGTTGAAAATTGTGCGAAAGAACGGTTCATCCATTTTTGTGGAAATTTGGCGTTGGATATTTTGCAAAAAAAATTGCCGCTTCAAAACATCGAATATCGAAAAGTGGTGGTGTATGAAACCGAACTTCTTTATCCAAAAGTGGAGCACCAATACGACGCAGTTGCATTTTTTTCGCCAAGTGGAGTTAGAAGTTTTGTGCAACATAATTTGTTGAATTTCAGCAAGATATTTTCAATTGGTGAAACAACCACTTCGGAAATTTACAAGTTTACCGATAAAAAAGTGTTCACCGGAAAAGACAATGATTTAGCAGCTTTACTCCAATTAATCAAAGTGGAAGGCAAATAAAAAATTAGAAATTTCTATAATGAATAGGAAATTTCAAAAACTTAAATAAGTAGAAATGATTAAGAACGACCTGTATTTAAAGGCATTGCGAGGAGAAACCGTGGAAAGACCACCGGTTTGGATGATGAGACAAGCGGGAAGATTTTTACCCGAATTTCGTGCAATGCGCGATGAATACGACTTTTTCACAAGATGTAGAACTCCGGAACTTGCTGCAGAAATCACGATGATGCCAATTCGCAGATATCCTTTGGATGCCGCGATTTTGTTTTCAGATATATTGGTGGTTCCACAAGCAATGGGAATCGATTTCAAAATGGTGGAATCCATCGGACCTTGGTTGGAAACGCCAATTCGTACCGCTGAACAAGTTCAGAATATTGAAGTTCCTAATGTTAATGATACTTTGGGATATGTTTTCGATGCGATTGAATTGACGCTTCAAAAACTCGACAACCAAATTCCTTTGATTGGTTTTGCAGGTTCGCCGTGGACAATCCTTTGCTATTGCGTGGAAGGAAATGGCTCGAAAGCGTTCGATATCGCGAAATCTTTCTGTTTCCAAAATCCTGAAGCAGCACATTTATTATTGCAAAAAATCACCGATACCACGATTGCTTACTTGAAAAGAAAAGTGGAGAAAGGGGTTTCCGCAGTTCAGGTTTTCGATTCTTGGGGCGGAATGTTGTCACCGGAAGATTATCAGGAATTTTCATGGAAATACATCAACCAAATCGTGGAAGCACTGTCACCATTAACTCACGTGATCGTTTTCGGAAAGGGATGTTGGTTCGCTTTGGAAGAAATGACGTTGTCAAAAGTTTCCGCTTTAGGAGTTGATTGGACCATTCGCCCTGAATTTGCAAGAGTTTTAACGAATCACACCATGACTTTGCAAGGGAATTTTGATCCTGCAAGATTGCATTCATCGCCAGAAACCATCAAGAAAATGGTGAACGAAATGATCAACCGTTTCGGAAAAGACAAATATATCGCAAATCTGGGACACGGAATTTTACCAAATATTCCTTTGGAAAATGCGGAAGCGTTTATTCGTGCGGTGGTGGATTGGAAGCCGAATTAGGAGAATCTTGGCGCGAGCGAAGCGAGCGCCGAAAAGAGTTTTAAGAAATTTTTTGAACACGTCATTTTGGCGTGTTCAGCTTTTTATGGCTTTTCAATTTCATAATACAGCAATTCCTCGTCATCATCCGGAAGCCGAACCTTTTTCTGAAATTTCAAGCCCAATTTTTCAATCAGTTTTTGGGAAGAAATATTTTCTTTGGTCGTAATGGCTGAAACTTTCTTTAAACCAAATTCTTTAAATCCAATTTCTAATAATTTTGAAGCCGATTCAAAACCGTAACCTTTTCCTTCAAATTCGGGCAGAAAACTGAAGCCGATATCGTGAACATCCAAACCATCCCGTTCGAAAATTCCAACGCCGCCGATTTTCTTTCCGTCATCTTTTTTGGTAATCAAAAAGTTTCCGTAACCAAGTCTTTCCATTTGAGGAAGAAACCTGTTTTTGATATAGTTTTCCGCATCTTCAAGCGTTTTGATATTTCGGTCACCAATAAATTTGATAAAGTTCGGCGAATTGTACAACTCAAAAATAAGTGGTGAATCCTCGACTGACATTGGTTTTAAAACAAGCCTTTCTGTTTCAATTATTTTGTTTTCCATTAAATTCCTTTTTTGCCAGCGAGAATCATTTCAATCATTTTCACTTTCCTGTTTTCGCGAGTTTCGGGTTTTTTCGCTTCCACAATCCAACGGATGTATTCTTTTTTGTGGGTGTAACTCATTGCTTCAAACAATTCCTTTGCTTTTAGATTTTCATTAAAAACAATTTGCACATCTTCGGGAATTTCGACAATTCTTTTCTCCTTATCTTCCCAAAGTTTTACGGAAACGGTGTCGCCAAAAGATTTTCCAAGATTATTTCGCACTGCTTGCGTTAATCCAAGAATGTGGCAATCGGAGTTCATCTTTGCCAAACTTCCACGATATTCCACTTTTCCATCAAAAATCGCTTTGATTTTTACCTGACCTTTTTTCCCAAAAAGTTCTTCCACTGAAAAAGGAAACTCGACAAACGCAGCGTTAATTGTTCCCGACTGTTGAATGATGGCTGGAAATGAAATATAATCTTGAGTCATTTTAATAAAAATTCAATTTCAAATTTAGGAATAACGGCACAAAAATGGGAGTTAAGTGGGAAAATTATTTTTATGCAAAAAATAATCGCAGTATTACTGTTTTATGCAGGAATTTTATTCGTTCAAAATTGTTCTACTAAAACTTTAGTTTCAGGTGAAATTAACCGACAATGGATGTTGATTGAATTCCAAGATTTCCCAAGAGATTTGATGGTGAAAAATCGTGCAAACATGGATATGTCGCCTACGAAAACAAATCCGAATCAATACGGAGCAACAATGGGTTGCAACAAAATGTTTCTAACCGCTACGTTTTATTCGAACGGAACCGTGAAATTTTCCGATATTGGAAGTACGATGATGTATTGCGAAGGAAACATGGATTTGGAAACCGCTTTTGCAAAGTCGCTTCCAACAATGGCAAAGTATCAAATCGACGGTCATCACCTCACGCTTACCAACGATAAAGGCGAAAAAATGAAATTTGTTGCGGCAGATTGGGATTAGACAATTAGCAAAGGGTAATGAGAAATGGCAGAAGAAAAGTTTAAGAAATTTTATTTGATTTTAGTATTGCAGATTCTAGATAAATTATTTAGTTTGGGTAAGTTAAACTTATTACCCCATTACTCAGTACTAATCACTTATGAACATAAACCCTGAAATAATTGGATTTGTAGCGGGAGGATTATCTTCCGCACTTTTTATTCCGCAAATTATTAAAATTCTGAAGGAGAAATCAGCGGAAGAAATTTCGTTGCTTACCTGCATTATCGGAATTTTGAGTAGTGGGTTGTGGCTGTGGTACGGAATTGTTCAAGACCATATTTCCATGATTGTGACCAATATTATCGCAGCTTTGGCAACGATTGTTCTACTTGTCTTAAAATTTATTTACAATAAGTAATTGTGAACAAAAAGGTTTGGAAAAAGATTAAATTTGTGAGGTGAAATTTTATAAAATATGAACTTCAACCCTGAAATTATTGGCTTAATAGGAGGATTTCTTTCCTGTATCACCTTCGTTCCACAAATATTTAAGACTTGGAAATCAAAATCGGTAAAAGATATTTCGGTTTCTACATTTCTCATCGTTTTGGCAAGTACCATTATTTGGATTGTTTACGGCGTTTTTAAAGACAGTATTTCTGTGATTTTAACCAATATCGTGGTTTTCTTTACTGCAATTGTTATGCTTTGGATGAAGTGGAAGTTTACAGAGAAATCACACAGATAACACGGATTTTCACAGATATTAAAATGTTTACTGCCTATAATTTAGATTAATCATTAACGAAATCTGTGGAAATATGTGGAATCCGTGAGATATAAAGCCTTAAATTTGTAAAAGCCGAAAGCTGAAATTTTATGCTAGAAAAAAAAGACCATCAATACGAAAAAGCCGTTCTTGTAGGCTTAATTACGCAAAATCAAGACGAAGAAAAACTCACAGAATATCTCGATGAACTCGAGTTTTTGGCATTTACAGCAGGTGCAACTGTGGAAAAACGCTTCACCCAAAAAATGTCGCAACCCGATTCCAAAACTTTTGTAGGAAGCGGAAAAGCCGAAGAAATCCGAAATTACGTAAAAGAACACGAAATTACCACCGTGATTTTTGATGACGAACTTTCACCTTCACAACTGAAAAATTTAGAAAAAGAACTTGAAGTAAAAATTCTGGACAGAACCAATCTCATTCTCGATATTTTCGCACAAAGAGCACAAACTTCCTATGCAAGAACACAAGTTGAACTCGCTCAATACGAATATTTATTGCCTCGATTAACGAGAATGTGGACCCACTTGGAAAGACAACGAGGCGGAATTGGAATGCGTGGACCCGGAGAAACAGAAATTGAAACCGACCGAAGAATTATCCGCGACAGAATTTCATTATTGAAAGAAAAACTAAAAACCATCGACAAGCAGATGTCCACACAAAGACAAAACCGCGGAAAAATGGTGCGTGTCGCTTTGGTTGGTTACACCAACGTTGGGAAATCTACCTTGATGAACGCACTTTCAAAATCGGAAGTTTTTGCAGAAAATAAATTGTTTGCAACCTTAGATACTACAGTTCGCAAAGTTGTAATTGGTAATTTACCGTTTTTGTTGACGGACACCGTTGGTTTTATCCGAAAATTGCCTACACAGTTAGTAGAAAGTTTTAAATCCACTTTGGATGAAGTTCGTGAATCGGATTTGCTGATTCATGTCGTGGATATTTCCCACGAGAGTTTTGAAGATCACATCAATTCCGTCAATCAAATCTTAATGGAAATCGGAGCACATCAAAAACCGATGATTATGGTTTTCAACAAGATCGATGCTTTCGCTTACGAGAAAAAGGATGAAGACGATTTGACGCCGGCCAACAAAAAAAATATTTCACTTGCAGAATGGGAAAAAACATGGATGTCGAAATCGAAATATCCAACAGTTTTCATTTCGGCTTTAACGAAACAAAATTTCCCTGAAATGAAGAAAATGATTTACGATGAGGTGTTGAAAATCCATATTTCAAGATTTCCGTATAATGATTTTCTGTTTGAGTATTTTGAGGAGGAAAACGCTTAAACCCAGAGACCCGGAGTTTTACCATCGCAAAAGACTCTAATTTATCAATTTATAAAACAACTTTACAGTATTCTGTTTAAAATTAAAAATCAAATCATCACCCAAATCAAATCCGCTCTCGATTTTCTTTCCATCAAAGAAAAGGCAGAATTTTTCCCCCGATTCTTCAAGGCAGGAAAAGGTGAATACGCAGAAGGCGACCAGTTCATCGGCGTTACTGTTCCCGACCAAAGAAAAGTGGCAAAAGAGTTTTGGAACAAAATTTCTTTGGAAGAATTGGGAGAACTGCTTTCCTCAAAAATTCACGAACATCGTCATACTGCGCTTTTGATGTTGGTGGCAAAATTTGAAAAATCAAAAGACCCGAAAGAGAAAGACGAAATCGTAAAATTCTATCTCAAAAACAAAAAACAAATCAACAATTGGGATTTGGTAGATAATTCCTGTTACAAAATTTTAGGAAGATATTGCTTTGAAAATCAGGACGATAAAATTTTGAGAAAACTTTCGGAAGAAAATAATTTGTGGAGCAAAAGAATGGCAATTGTTTCTACAATGTGGCACTCAAGAAAAGGAAACAGTTTTGAGTTACTAAAAGAATTGGCGTTAAAAAACCTTCATCACGAACACGATTTAATGCACAAAGCAAACGGTTGGCTTCTCCGAGAAATGGGAGAAAAGAACGAAACCGAACTTCTTGATTTCCTAAAACTTCATTACAAAACAATGCCAAGAACTTCACTTCGTTATGCCATTGAAAAACTGGATGAAGCTTTGAGACAGGACTTTTTGAAAGGGAGAATTTAGGTTTGTTTAAATCTTTTCAATTGATAAAGCCTCGCCGATTTTGCTGATTTCTCAGATCTCTCACCGCATTTTATCTGCGTGATTTGCTAAATCTGAGAAGAACATTAAAACATTTAAAATAAATCTAAATGAGTTCTAAATGATAGACCACCTTTTTTACCTTCGAGAATTCATCCACTATTTTCTGCATCTGGTTTTTCCGATTGTCATTGCGAAAGTTTTCTTCAAAAATAATTGGAAACATGCCTATTTTTTGATGTTCGCAACGATGGTGGTAGATTTGGACCACGTTTTTGCCAATCCAGTTTTCGACCCGAATAGAAGCAGCGTTGGTTTTCATCCGTTGCATTCTTATCCGATGATTGCTGTTTATTTTTTAGGCACAATTTTTCTTAAGGGAAACTACAAAATCATTGCAGTTGGACTTCTTTTCCACATGTTTACCGACTTTCAGGATTATTATTTGTGGAAAGCAATGTTAAATAGTTATTAATTTTTTGAATAACTATTTGATTTTTGATAGATTTTTTATATTTTGTCGCAAATCTTAAGTTATGAAATTGAAAAAATTACTTCATTGGTCGATTATTTTTCCCGTCATTTCTTCCGCTTTTTATCTTTTAGGCGGATTAAATGACACCATTTTTTCCAATATTGTGGGTGCAATTTTATTATTTGCCACGGTTTTGGCGGCAGTTCATCACGCAGAAGTGGTTGCCCATAAAGTGGGCGAACCCTACGGCACAATAATTCTCGCCATTTGCATCACCATTCTTGAGGTAGGATTAATTATTTCGTTCATGCTTTCCGGTGGAGAGGGCGCGGTGACTTACGCACGAGATACCGTTTTTGCAGCGGTCATGATTATATTGAACGGAATTCTTGGCATCTGTATTTTGGTTGGGAGCAGAAAATATAAGGAACAATTCTTCATCACCAATTCCGCGACGACTTATTTGGTTAGCTTGATTGCGATTTTGGTTCTCACTTTAATTCTACCGAATTATACTTCAAGTATTCGCGGGCCGTTTTATACCGAAAGTCAGTTGGTATTTATTTCTTCGGCGTGTCTTGTGATTTACGGCAGTTTCTTAATGTTTCAAACTGTTCGACATCGTAATTATTTTGTTGTAGAAGAGCCAGATAACACTACGCATGAAGCAGCACCTCCAACAATTCTCGAGACGGTTATTAGTTTGGTTTTGCTAATAATTTGTCTTGCAGTTGTAATTTTTATGGCAAAAGGACTTTCGCCGGTTATCGAAAATTTTGTTGAAAATGTGGGCGCTCCGAGAGCTTTGGTTGGAGTAATTATCGCTTTCGTCGTTTTACTTCCCGAAGGTTTGGCTGCAATTCGTGCGGCGAGCAACAATCAAATTCAAACCTCCATCAATCTTGGTTTGGGTTCCGCTTTGGCGAGCGTCGGATTAACGATTCCCGCAATTTCTGTGGTTTGTATTCTTTACGATATTCCTTTTGTATTGGGACTCGACATGAAATCGATTATTCTTTTGGCACTTTCCGTTTTCACGGTGATGCTTTCGTTAAGCCGAGGAAAAACCAATCACCTGTACGGAACCGTTTTGCTCGTGAATTTGGCGGCGTATATTTTTACGGTGATTGTGCCTTAATTCTTATTTAACCTCGTTGCCGTTTCCATTTTGAAGCCCATCAAATTGGCAATATTATTGGCTTTATAAATCGCGGTTTCCGCCATTTCTCCGGAGAAGTTTTCTTCAATCGTGGCAGTCCATAATTTTACCCAATGTTCGAAATGCCTTTTTTCCATCGGTATTTTTTCATTGATCGGGAAATGTACTGCCATCGGATTTCCTTTATACGTCATTTGTCCGAAAAGTATGGTTTCCCAAAACGAATACATTTTGGGCAAATGTTTGCTCCAATCCACTTTTGCAACGTCATTGAAAAAGAAACCTATCGTGTCGTCATGCTGCACTTTCTCATAAAATTTATTCACTAAAAGTTCTATATCTTCTCTTGTTTCCAATTTTTTCATACATCAAAATTACTTTTTATTTATGGCTAAACTTATGATTTCAGTCAATAAAGTTTAATTTTGCAAAATTATGGCAAGAAAATTAAGAATAAAATCGCGCTAATACAGCGGTTTTAGGAGCAATTCCGGGGTTCCAAAAAGCAATTTTTATCGTCTTAATGTGGAGTTGCACAAAATTATTTTATTGTAATTAAATTGGACGATTGTTCATAAAATAGATGAAGATTCTCCATTTTTCGGTTTTGCGAAAGAAGATTTTCACGATGCTGAAACCGATATTCAAATCATGGTTCAGATTCGAGCTTTCGATGAGGTTTTTGCAAACACAGTGGTTCAGAAAACTTCCTATATTAATTCTGAAATAATTTACGGCGCGAAATTCATCAAAAGGTATGAATAAAGCGAAGACCACAAAACCACTATTCTAGATTTGAGCAAAATTGATGCGTATGAAAAAGTAAATATTTGAGTTTGATTTTGTTTGATTTTGTTTGATTTTCATTTTCAAAACTATTTCAAACCCCCTCAAACCACTTCAAACGATTTTAAACAAAAAAAGATGGATTTAGAATTCTACAAAAATCAGGCATCTTTAAAACAGAAAGAACACAAAAAATTTCTTGAAAGTTTAAAGAGAAAGCCGCCCAAGAACCTGGATTATCTGGTTCAGGAAACCCACGACGAAGTTTTCGAAGAAATCGATTGTCTGCAATGCGCCAACTGCTGCAAAACAACCGGACCACTTTTTACCGAAAAAGACATCGAAAGAATTTCCAAACATTTGAAAATGAAAATTTCCGATTTCGAGGCAAAATTTTTGCGAACTGATGAAGACAACGATAAAGTGTTGCAACATCTACCGTGTTGGTTTTTGAATGAGGACAATACCTGCTCTATTTATGAAGTCCGTCCAAAAGCGTGTAGAGAATTTCCACATACGGACAGAAAAAAGATTTACCAGATCAATCACCTCACGATTAAAAACACCCTAATTTGTCCGGCTGCCTTTGAGTTTGTAGAGAAAATTCAGAAAAATTTGCAGAGGAAATAATTTGATTTTGCAAGTCTTAAAGATTGATAAAGTTCGTTAAACTTTCAGAAGAGAAATATTCTTTTAATTTTATTTGCGTTGTTTTACCGTACTAATCAAATTTAATTATTATGAAAAAAGTAGTTTTAACTGCAGCAGTATTGATTGCAGGAGTGTCGTTCGCCAATGCTCAAACCGCAAAAGCTGAAAAGATTTCTAAGGCAAAAGCTGAAGTGGCAACCAAAGCAGCTGTAAAAGCAGAAGCAAAATCAGATACCGCTGCTGCAACAGAAGATCAGGTTGCCGCAGAAAAGAAAAGAATTGAAGCAACCGAGCAAAAAGCAGAAGCAGCTGCAGAATTGAAAGCAGAACCAGTAAAAGAGCAAAAAGCGGAAGCGAAGAGAGAAAGAATTGAGTAAGCTGCACATCAATAAATCCCGATATTTTTCGGGATTTTTTTTCACAAATAATAAAAAGCATTGAAAATCAATGCTTTTTATCCTTCCATTTTACTTTTTCCCATTTTCCCGGGACAGGATTTATCTAAAGAAAAAAGCCCGAAATTTTCGAGCCTTTTCTATTTTTATACCACTCCTTGAGCCAACATTGCTTCCGCGACCTTCACGAAACCTGCGATGTTTGCACCTTTTACGTAGTTTACATATCCGTCTTCTTCAGTTCCGTAATCTTTGCACGCTTTGTGGATCCCAATCATGATTTCCTTTAAACGGGCATCAACTTCTTCGGAAGACCAGTTCAGTCGGATGGAATTCTGAGTCATTTCCAAACCAGAAGTTGCAACTCCACCTGCATTGGAAGCTTTTCCTGGAGAGAAGAGAACTTTGCTGTTTAGGAAATAATTAATCGCATCCAAAGTTGAAGGCATATTTGCGGCTTCCGTCACGCAGATCACTCCGTTTGCAACCAGAATTTTCGCATCCTCAAGAAAGAGTTCATTTTGTGTAGCAGCAGGAATCGCTACGTCGCATTTTATTTCCCACGGTCTTCTTCCCGGATAAAATTCTGCATTTGGATATTTCTTTCTGTAATCTTCCGCACGGTTGTTTCCGCTCGCTCTTAACTCTAATAAATAGTCGATTTTTTCACCGCTGATTCCCTCTTTATCGTAAATATATCCATCAGGACCAGAAATCGTCACAACTTTTGCTCCAAGTTCTGTCGCTTTTTTCACAACACCCCATGCAACATTTCCGAAACCTGAAACGGTAACTACTTTATCTTTAAAATCCTGCCCAATTGTTTTCAACATCTGTTCAGCGAAGTAAACAACGCCGTACCCAGTTGCTTCAGGACGAATTAATGAACCTCCGTAAGCCAAACCTTTTCCGGTTAAAACTCCCGTAAATTCATTTCTAATTTTTTTGTACTGCCCGAATAAATATCCGATTTCTTTTGCGCCAACTCCGATATCACCTGCAGGAACGTCGGTTTCTGGGCCGATGTGTTTGCAAAGTTCTGTCATAAAAGCTTGGCAAAACCTCATGATTTCCATATCGGATTTTCCTTGCGGATCGAAATCTGAACCTCCTTTTCCGCCTCCCATCGGAAGGGTGGTTAAAGAATTTTTGAAAGTCTGTTCGAAAGCCAAAAATTTAAGAACAGATAAATTCACCGTTGGATGAAAACGAATTCCACCTTTGTATGGACCAATCGCCGAGTTCATTTGAATTCTGAAACCACGATTCACCTGGATCTCATTTTTGTCATCAACCCACGCAACCCTGAAAATTATAGTTCGCTCTGGTTCCGACATTCTTTCCAAAAGTTTCATACCGTTATATTCTTTCTTGGTCGCGATGAAAGGTATTACAGTAACCGCAACTTCTTTTACCGCTTGGAGAAACTCGGGTTCATTTGGGTTCTTGGCTTCGATTTTCGCAATAAATTCCTGAATTTTTTGCTCTACATTGTAATGTTCCATAAAGGGTGAGTATTATTGATAACAAATTTAATTTTTTTTACAAATACTGCAAGATTTTTTTTGCAATTTGCTAAAACTTTAATAAAAACACGTATTATTTTTATTAAATTGATAATTTTAACTTTAAAAATATGAATTCTTGAATGTTAATAGAATATCAATAAATTATTAAAAATTAAAAATTCCTAAAGTGCAAGATATTGTCTCCCAGAAAGCGCCTTCACAAAACCAGAAATTTCCAGTTGAAGCAAATCTGGCAAAATTTTGAAGGTGGGTAAATCTATTTTTCCAGCAATTTCGTCTAGAGATAAAGGTACGGCTTTATCCAAGGAGTTCAAAATAATTTGCTGACTTTCCGGTAACTGAATTTTAATTTCCGAAGTTGGAAAAAGTTCGCCAATTTTGGAAATATCTTTTTGAAAACCAAGCTGTTCTATAAGCGAAGATACTGTAGAAATGACTGCGGCTTTATTCTGAAAAATCAACTGATTGCAACCTTGGCTGTATTTGTCGGAAATTTTTCCTGGTAAAGCAAAAACTTCGCGATTGTAATTGCTGGCAAAAGTTGCCGTGCTGATTGAACCGCCTCCAAAAGCAGTTTCCACAACAATTGTAGAGGGAGAAAGTCCTGCAATAACACGGTTTCTTTGAATGAAGTTCTCGCGGTCCGGTTTTTGGGAAGTGTTGAATTCGGTGAACAAAACGCCGTTTTCTTCTAAAATTTTGTCAGAAAGCTTTCTGTTTTTTGTTGGATATAGCGTGTGAAAACCATGCGCCAAAACTGCAATGGTAGGAATGTTGTTTTTAAGCGACTCTTCATGAACTTCTGTATCAACACCTAAAGCAAGTCCGCTGACTGTGACTAAGTTTTTGTTTTTTACCGCTTCTAAAAAATCTTGTATAAAATGTTTTCCGTATGTCGTGACATTCCTTGTTCCAACGATGCTTATGGGTTTTAGAGAAGAATTTAAATCTCCTTTTTGATAAAGAATTGCAGGAGCATCATCACATTCATTCAAAAATTTGGGCAAATGTCCAAGATGACGAAGGTTGATTTTGACATGGTGCTTTTCACAAAATTTGAGTTCTTTTTCTGCAAACTTCAAATGTTCATCGTTTCCGATTTCATGTGAAATTTTTTTGCCGATGCCGTAAATGTTTCTTAATCCCGATTTAGAAAGCTCCCAAACTTCCTTTGCAGAACCTATTTCACTAACCAGTTTCCGGAAGATAATATCGCCAACTAAAGGGCAATGACGAAGCGCGATGGAATAAAGGGTTTCTTCGGAAAACATGGTTATTTTTTTCAAATTTATTGAAAAAAATTCATTTCATTAGAATCATTTAAGGAAGTTCAGAATATCCGTTTTTGCGAAGTTCATCCAGTCTTTCCCAAACATTGTCCTTCTTTTTGTACGGCAGTTCCTGAAAATCTTCTGGATGAGCTTCTCGGTATTCCTGCCAAAGTTTGTCGTCTTTTTCGTTGTAATAATTAGGGTATTCCCAGATGAATTTTTGCTTTTCTTCGCCTGTTTTTCTAAAGATAAACGCCATCATTACGCCAATCACAGCGCCGGAAAGATGCGACTGCCATGAAATTCTGCTCGGTGTTTCAAGGGTTGAGAAAAGTTCTTCCGGCATCATTCCCCAAACCAATCCCCCATAATAAAGTGCGACCACCATTGAAACGGTGAGTAACTTCATGTTCCAACGAAAAACGCCGCTGAAGAATAGGAAAAACGCGAGGACATACACAATTCCACTTGCGCCAATTATGCAGACATAATTATAGTCGCCTGTAAAAACATCAATCGGAGGAAGCAGCCAAACAAGAAGTCCGGTGAGAATCCAACCCAAAAAGAAAACCTTTTTAGCAATGAAAGGATAAAATTGAAACAGTAAAAAGATTAAAACAAAAATGGGAACGGAATTGCTGAAAATATGTTCCGTGTTTCCGTGAAGGAAAGGCGAAAAAATCACCCCTTTCAAACCTGAAGGAACTAGTGGAATAATGGCACCGTTGCAACCTTCAAGCAAACCGATGTTCTGTGCCAAAAAACCAAGCCACATCAAGGAAACCATGATGGCTGCGTAGATTACCGCTTTATAATTTAGGGCTTGTTTGAACATAATTTCTTTTTCAGCGAAAATGCAGCCAAATCAATATTTAAGTAAATATGGCTATTTCTTTTTGAAAATCTATAAAAAATGCAGACAAAAAGTAATAAAAGTTCAATATCCATGTTTTTATATTTTTTGTGATTGTCTTAAATTTGCAGCTATGAGAAAAATTTGGGTTTTTGTTTTAAGCTTTATTTCTGTACTTGCTTTCTCGCAGATCAGAAATGATGTTCAAAAACAAATAGATTCAATTTCGCAAAGCAAATGGAATTCGATTGCTCTTGATCTGGACAGCTTGGCAAATCCAAAACTAATCAATCTTGAAGCGCATTTCAAAGACACGATTGTGATTCATGATAAGGTTGTGATTGCGAATATTACGGGCGAAATTCCGGTTACGCCTTATAATATTCTGAAAAAGAATGACGTCATCAAATGGTTTTACTACGGGCAACATAATTTGGTTTTTAACCAGTCATCATTTTCCAATTGGAATTCGGGAGGGAATAACAGTATCGGCGTCATCGGGAAAATCAACTATAATTTGACGTATAAAAATGGGAAGCATTTTCTTGACAATACGCTGAAATTAGGCTACGGTTTTGTTTCGTCCCGTGGTGAATCAGCCCGAAAAACCGAAGACTACATCAACCTCATGTCGAACTACGGTTATGATATTGGGAAGAACTTCTATCTTTCTACAGGTTTTCAATTTTTATCCCAATTTGCGCCGGGATACAATTATTCTTTAACGCCGGATCCAAGTTATGACGACCGCGTTTCCCGATTTATGGCACCGGGTTATTTGAATGTCGGAGTCGGTGTTTCGTATAATCCGAGTGAAAATTTTCAGGTGATTTTTCGGCCGATCAATGGAAAATTTACCTTCGTGATGGATCCTCATTTACAATATGCGGGGAAATATGGTTTGGAGCAAGACGGACAAAATGTAAAAGCGGATTTGGGAGCGTTACTGAATATTCTTTACCGGTTAAAAATTTATGAAAACATTAATTTCACCAATCAGGTTAATTTTTTCAGCAGCTACTTTGATCATCCCGAACGAATCGATGTGTCTTACAACGGGACTTTGGACATCAGATTCAATAAATTTATTTCTGCGGTGGTGAGTTTGGATTTGCTTTATGACCATGACCAATTGCAGAAGCTTCAAATGAAGCAGACTTTAGGAATTGGTTTCTCTTACAACCTCGGTTTTGAGAACAAAGAAAAAAACAAGAAACTTATTAAGCCTTTCATTGTAAATTAGCTAAAAAAATAATTGATGGAAAATGCAACCTTGGTCAACACTGCTTCACTTTTCTCAAATTATTTGGATCACCCGGAAAGATTGGTTCTGTCTTATGGAGGGGTTTTAAACATGAAAATCAACAAATATGTTTCTTCTGTGATTACATTGGATTTGTTGTACTATCACAAGCACATCTGGAAAACGCAGGTTAAGCAAACTTTGGGTGTTGCTTCGCTTATCATATTGACAACGGTGTAAAACGTTCTGATAATAAGAACAACCAGACTTGGAAATAAATTTTCAATAAAAATTAAAAAATTTGCCACTTCATAATTGAGGTGGCATTGTGTTTATACATTCCAAAACTCCCGATCCAAGCTTCTATATTGAATGGCTTCCGAAATATGGGCGGAACTGAGGTTTTCAGCTTCCTCTAAATCTGCGATGGTTCTTGCGACTTTCAGAATTCGATCATAAGCTCTCGCTGAAAGATTGAGTTTTTCCATGGCGTTTTTAATGAGATTTTGTGAATCTTCGGTAAGTTCGCAGTACTTTTCAATGTCTTTCGGTCCCATTTGAGCATTGTAATGAATTTCGAAATCCTCATATCTTTTCGACTGAATTTCTCTTGCCTTTAAAACGCGGGTTCTAATTTCATCACTCGATTCGCCTTTTCTTTTATCGGAAAGCTGTTCGAATTCTACTTTCTGAACCTCAATGTGAATATCAATTCTGTCGAGAAGCGGTCCGGAAAGTTTGTTCATGTAACGCTGCATTTCAATTTGTGAGGAAGTATTATTGGGATCGTCGGGGAAATATCCGCTTGGACTTGGATTCATACTTGCGACCAACATGAAACTTGCAGGATAATTTACGGTAAATTTTGCCCGGGAAATAGTGACTTCTCGATCTTCCAAAGGTTGACGCATTACTTCTAGAACGGTTCTTTTAAATTCGGGCATTTCGTCCAAAAACAAAACGCCGTTATGAGCCAGAGAAATTTCTCCAGGTTGCGGATAACTTCCGCCTCCAACAAGTGCGACGTCCGAAATGGTGTGATGTGGACTTCTAAAGGGACGAACGGTCATCAAAGAAGTTTCCGTCCCGATTTTTCCTGCCACAGAATGAATTTTTGTGGTTTCTAAAGCTTCCTTTAAAGTTAAGGGCGGCAAAATACTGGGAACTCTTTTTGCCAACATGGTTTTTCCACTTCCGGGAGGGCCGATTAAAATGATATTGTGACCACCTGCAGCAGCGACTTCCATTGCTCGTTTTGCGGTTTCCTGTCCTTTGACTTCAGAAAAATCGGTGGAAAAGAAATTAATTTTTTCCTGGAATTCTTTTCGAGTATCAATAGTAGTTCTTTCTAATGGAATCCCATTATTAAAGAAATCGATGACTTCCTTGATGTTTTCAATCCCATAAACTTCTAGCTGACCAACGATTGCAGCTTCACGAATGTTTTGTTTCGGTAAAATTATTCCTTTGAAACCTTCTTCCCTCGCTTTGATGGCAATTGGCAAAACACCTTTTATGGGAAGCAAACCTCCGTCCAAAGAAAGTTCGCCCATGATGACATAATCGCCGATGTTTTCCGCTTTAATTTGTTCGGATGCCACAAGAATACCTAAAGCAATGCTCAAATCATAGGCAGTTCCCTCTTTACGAATATCGGCAGGAGCCATGTTGATGGTCACTTTTTTTCCGGGAATTTTGAAGCCTTGGTTTTTTAACGCTGCTGAAATTCTGTAGCTGCTTTCTTTAATCGCACTATCTGGAAGTCCCACCACATGATAACCCACACCTGAAGTATCCACATTGACTTCAATGGTAATGGTTTGCGCAGAAACGCCGTGGATAGCACTCCCATAAATTTTGACTAACATGATTCGTGTTTTGAGTAAAATTAGGAAAAATTACTGAATGTTGTAGAAAAAATTGGAAGAGTCTTTAGGTACATAACAAAAAAATCTCCCAGTTTCCTGAAAGATTTTGTTTTGTGGGTCCTGAGGGATTCGAACCCCCGACCCTCTGGGTGTAAACCAGATGCTCTGAACCAACTGAGCTAAGAACCCGATCAATTTGGTGATTCAAATTTTCGTTCGGCAAATATACGAGGTTTTTTTATTTCTGCAAATTTTTTTCTAAAAATTCTCCCACGACAAAGTTGCTTCCACCGATGAAAATCATTTCACCATCGCTAACATTCTGTTTTGCAGAAAGATATCCTGAATTGACGTCTTGAAAAATTTTATAATTTATTTTTGATTTTTTCAGCAATTCTTCATACTCCAACGGATTTCTGCCACGATTGATAGACGGTTTTACAAAATAGTAAGTAGCGTTTTCAGGTAGAATCCTCAATACTTCATCGATTTTCTTATCATTAACAAAGCCTAAAACAATATGCTTAAATTTTGGAATCTCATTCAGTTGTGAAAAAACCATTTCCAATCCCGCTTGATTATGTGCGGTGTCGCAAATTGTTAAAGGATTATCTGAAAACTCAAACCACCGACCAATGAAGTTAGTGTTTTTATGGACGCTCATCAATCCTGTTTCAATATTCTTTTCAGAAATCTTTAAACCTAATTTTTGTAACTCATTGACCAGGGCCAGAACAACACGAATGTTTTTTTCTTGGTAGTTTCCTAGTAAATCAGACCTTAAATCGGTTTTTATTAAAGTAGCATCTAAAAATTTGGAATGAAGCTTCTCCGATTTTTCTTTAATGATTTTTTTCACGAGGTCATTCTCGTCGCCTGAAATAATCGGAGTGTTTTCTTTGATGATTCCCGCTTTTTCTACTGCGATTTGTGCAATTGTGTCGCCCAAAATATTTTGATGGTCCAGCTGAACATTCGTAATTGCAGAAACCAAAGGCTTGATAATGTTTGTGGAATCCAGTCTTCCGCCTAAACCAACTTCAATTATCGCATAATCAACTTTTTGCTGATAAAAGTACTCGAACGCCATAATCGTGGTGAATTCGAAAAAAGACGGACGAATTTCTCCCGGTAAATTTTTTAATTTCTGAATGAAATGATAGACAAATTCCTTGTCGCAATTTTCCCCATCCACCTTAATCCTTTCCGTGAAATCGATTAAATGTGGGGAATTGTAGAGACCGATTTTATAACCGCACTCCTGCAAAACCGAAGCGAGCATATTGCTTGTAGAGCCTTTTCCGTTCGTTCCACCGATATGAATGGTTTTGATTTTATCTTGTGGATTTCCGAAAAATTCGCATAGTTTTTTGATGTTGTCAAGTCCTGGTTTGTACGCTTTTTGTCCGTCGATTTGATAATTCGGCATCTGTACGAACAGCCATTCGATTGCTTCCTGATACTGCTGATTTGTCATGACGCAAAATTCTTAAAACTTTTTGGAATTTTGATTTTTTTTTGAATCTACAATTTTTGGAGAACTATTAGGTTTCGGAAACCTATAAGGTCCAAATTTTGTAAAAAAAATAAACTTGTTGTAGAAATTAAAAAAATCCTATCAAATTAAAAAGTAATGCGATAAGTCCCGGTTGAGGAAGTATTCGCTTTTTCCGCCTTCACATACCTTTTCACCCATTCCACCGAAGTTGTTGCCACACAATTATCGGATATTCCGCCCGAACGACGCGCAGAAATTACGTTTCCGGCTTTATCAACCGTGTATGAAATGTTAATGGTTCCGCTTGCAGAACAGTTGTGCGCAGGTTGAGCACCGCCTCTCCCCATCGTTCCGGGAATAAAACCAACTAATTTTCTATCAACTCCGATTTTGCTGTCGCCGTTTCCATCGCCACCCAATGGATCTCCTGTGTTTCCTGTTGTCCCATTGGTTCCTTGAGTGCCAGTTTTGGTTCCTCGCCCTTTAATTAAATTTCCAATTGCGGCAGTTCCTTTTCCATCACCGGTCCCAGTTTTTGAATTGGGTGTTGCTGCTTTTGTTGCGGCAGCTTTAGTAGAAATTGTTTTTGTAGGTGTTTTTTCCGTTGCTTTGGATGCGGTTTTTGTTTCTGTTTTGGTAACGTTTTCGACTTTTGGTGCGGAAGCTTTACTGTTGTTTCCTGTTAAGATTTTCTCTTTTACAGGTTTTGCAGGTTCAGCTACAGGTTCAGGTTTTGATTCCTTCACTTCTTCTTTAACGGGTTCCGGAACAGTAACTTCACTATTTGCAGCCAAGCTTCCTTCCTGTGTTGCGGGTTCTTCTAAATCAGCTCCGTTTTGATTGTCACCGAAATTGATGAGCATCGTGGTAATCTGTTCAGGTTTTTGGATGGTTTGTGTGAAAGTGTAGAAAAAAATCAGCAAAAAAACCAACAATGAAGCCAGAAAAGTAATTATCGCACTTTTCGTTTTGTCTTTTCGTTCGTTTCTGATATGCTGTGCTGCGTAATCCATTAGTCTGTTTGCGTAGTAGCAATCGCTAAATTGTATTTGTGAGTTTCCGCAATTCCCATCACGAAAACTACGTCTTTATGTTTGGTGTTTTCGTCTGCTCTAATTGTAAATGAAGGGTTTTGTTCTCCCTTTAAAGCTTCTACTAAATAATTTTCAAGTTGTTCTTTTGGAATTTCCTTATCGTTCACAAAATACTTGCCGTCTTCCTTTATCGTCACTGTCGATGGATCTTGAACGCTTGGGTTTGAAGCATCTGCTTTTGGCAGTTTAACATCAATTGCGCTTTGTGAAATGGCGGAACTCGTAATCATAAAGAAAATCAATAACAGGAAAATAATATCCGTCATCGATGCCATGCTGAATTCGGCGTTTACACGGTTTCTGCGTTTCAGTTCCATTGCGAGAATTTTGTTTAAAGGGTTTATTGTTTTGTTTCAGGTTTTCGGTTAAAAAATTCACCATTCACTTCCGAAGGAAAATTTACCATTCACACCTGGTTCTTGGCTCTTTTTACTTGGCTCTTTTACAATGGCTTATTCAACGTGTCCAAAAACTCGTTCACATGCGTCTGAATTTTCAAAACCAATCGGTCCACATTCGTCACCAAAATATTGTAGAAGAAGTAGGCGGGAATTCCCACGAATAAACCAACTGCAGTGGTCGCCATCGCCGTATAAATTCCTGATGCTAAAAGTTTCGGACTTACCGCTCCTGTAACATTTGAAATTTCAAAAAACGCCATAATCATTCCGACCACTGTTCCCAAAAAACCCAACATCGGCGCTGCTCCTGAAGCTGAAGCCAAAATATTCAGGTTCTTTTCCAATTTAGAAACTTCAAGTTGTCCCTGGTTTTGCATCGCGTTGGAAATGTCGGAAATAGGTCTTCCAATTCTTGCCAAACCTTTTTCAATCATCCTGGCTTCGGGAGAATCGATGGTTCTGCAATAATCTACTGCGGTTTGGATTTTACCTTCCTGAACAAAATCTTTGATGTTTTCAAGAAAATTCGGAGTTTCTTTTGAAGCTCTTTTAATGAAAAAGTATCTTTCTAAAAATATATAAAGCGCCAAAATTCCCGTGAGAAAAATAGCAATCATAATCGTGTTTCCAATGATTCCGCCGCTGAAAAGGATTTCCCAAAGCGAAAAGACGTGTTTTTCTGTAGCCGTATTTACAACTTGAGTAGGGGTCTGTAAAAACATTTTCTAGTTTTTGATGTTAAAATTTAACGGCAAAAATAACTTAATATTGTGGAAATGCCGATGTTTAGAAGATTTAAATGAAAATCATCCCGTATGAAAGTAAAAATTGAAAAGGATTTTAGTCTTCCTCAATCACAATTTCATCCTGCTTGAAATTGCATTTCAGTTTAAAGGGAATCGGTTCATCGGAGCCGGTGTAGAAATCATCAATATTTCCCTTCCAATAAAGATTTAGCTCGCCTTCACCATCTTGTTCAAAAGCAAGTTCGCTGTCGTAAAGGTAGGCATCCTCATCATCGAAAAGGTCGACATTGGTGTAAGTTTCCTCATTGGAATCATTGATTACTAAAGTTTTTCCTGCAAGTTCGGCATCTTCAATCGGGAAATCGAAGATATTCATCGAAAGTTGCGGAAAATTGTATTGCAAAGAATCATCATCAACATGGTCCAAAGAATCGTCCGTGATGATTTCAACTTCCAAAAAATGTTCTTTATTGGTGTAAACCGCTTTGCAGTAAGTGCTTTTGATGTGGTATTTAAGGGTTTCTTCGGGGTGGTAGATTTTTAAAATCCCTTTCATTTCGGTAGAAAAAAATGTGTTAAATGTTTGATAATTAAACTGATTGAACAAAGATAAAAAATAGATTGTATGTGCAAAATTTTTTGAGTTTTTTTTGATACGCGTTACGAGTTTCGGGATGCAAGGTTTCAAAATGCAATCTTTACACATAAGGAGAATTGCTCATTTCGAACGATGTGAGAAATCATTAAGTGCTGAAAATTGTTTTCCAGATTTGGAATTCCGAGACGCGCACCTCGAACCTCGAACCTCGCATACTGTATCTCGAAACTTTATTATAATTTAGCAATCACAAAATTTTAAAAATGAAAAAAACGTTTTTTAAAGTAATTCTTGCATTGTCGGTTTTTGCAATGATTTTTTCGTGCAAAAAATCAGATTCGCCTTTAACCAAAGTTACTCCAGTAGAATTGGATTCCATTGCTTCTAATTATTATGAACAATATTTAAAGCTTTATCCTCTTGAAGCCACTGCTCAAGGCGATTTGCGCTACAATGACCAATTGCCGATTAATATTGACAAGGATTTTATCTCGGGTGAAATTTCTTTTTACAATTCTGTTCAAAACCAATTGAAAAAGGTGGATTATAAAAACTTGAGCGACGATCAGAAAACCGTTTACGATGTTTTGGATTATACTTTAAAAGACAAGATAGAACGTTACGCTTATCATCCTGAATACATTCCGTTCACGCAGTTTGGTGGATTGCCGCTCGATTTTCCACTGTTGGGAAGCGGACAGGGAAGCCAACCTTTCAAAACCGAAAAAGATTACGACGATTGGTTGAAGAGAGCCGAAAAATTTCCGGATTGGATGGATACCGCGATTGAAAATTTCCGAACAGGAATTGCCAATAGTTATGTGTTGCCTAAAAAATTGGTAGTGAAAATGATTCCGCAAATGAAAGCAGATGAAATCATCACGACTAATTTTGATAAAAATATTTTTTACGGACCCATTAAAAATTTCCCAAAAAGTTTTAACGCAGTTCAAAAAGATAAATTCACCGTTTTGTATAAGGATATGATTACCAAAAAAATCATTCCGACTTACACCAAAATGGGCAACTTCCTTGAAACAGAATATTTACCGAAAGCGAGAAATACCGATGGAATCAACGCTTTACCAAAAGGAAACGAAATTTACACCTACTACGCAAAAAGTTGGACGACGACCGGAAAAACTCCTGAAGAAATTAATAAAATTGGTTTAGAACAAGTCGCGATGCTGCGAAACGAAATGGAGAAAGTAAAGCAACAAGTGGGATTTAATGGGACATTAGAACAGTTTATTTCTCACGTTAAAGAAGACCCGAAAGCAATGCCTTACAAAACCAACAAAGAAGTGTTGGCAGCTTTCAATGGAATCTTAACAAAAATCACCCCAAAACTGAAAACCATGTTTTCCATCACTCCGAAAACACCGTTCGAAATTCGACAGACCGAAAAATTCCGTGAAGCGAGCGCAAGTGCAGAATATGTGGTGGGAACTCCCGACGGAAAAAGACCGGGAATTTTTTACATTCCCCTTCCAAATCCTGAAAAATTTAATGTGACTTCCGGTATGGAATCGCTGTTTCTTCACGAAGCAATTCCGGGACATCATTATCAGATTTCTTTGCAGCAGGAAAATACAAAACTTCCAAAATTTATGCGTTTCGGTTGGTTTGGAGCTTATGGTGAAGGTTGGGCTTTATATTGCGAATCACTCGGAAAAGAGTTTGGACTTTACACCGATCCTTACCAAAAAATGGGTTCGTTGAGCGATGCGATGTTGCGTGCGGTTCGCCTTGTTGTGGACACCGGAATTCACACCGGAAAAATGACGAGAGAAGAGGCTATTGCCTATTTCCTAAACAATATTGCGTACGATGAAGCAGGAGCAACCGCTGAAATCGAGCGGTACATGGCGATGCCGGGACAAGCTTTGAGTTACAAGATCGGCGCTTTAAAAATCCGTGAACTCCGCGATAAATACCAAAAACAGTTGGGTTCAAAATTCAGTTTAGCCAAATTTCATGATGAGGTTTTGAATCAAGGTTGTCTTCCGTTGGACGTTCTTGAAAGAAAGATGGACAATTGGGCGAAAAAGCAGTAATTTTTTGACGATTTACAGGGTTAAAACAAGCAATATCCACCGAATTTTTGGTGGATTCGTTTTATATTTTAGAATAATTTATAAATAATTAAAAATTGTTGCCGAAATGAAAACATCTTTATTTTATGGTTGTATATTTTAACCATAAAATAAAAAATAGTAATAAGGAATGAAAAATATTCTTTATTTTTACCCTTCAAAAAACTATGTTGAATGCAAGAGAATTTTCCGCTATCAATTTCGGGCTTAAAAGGGGATGTTCTTGAAAATTTATTAAATCATATACCGTTCGGTTTTTCAGTGATGACGGGCGATTACCTCGTTGAGTCCGTTAATGATTTTTGGCTTCAGATTGTTCAGAAGACAAGGGAAGAAGTTGTCGGCAAAAATCTTTTTGAAGTTTTCCCTGAAACAAAAGAACAGTTATTTCCTATTTTTGAAAATATCAAAACAACAGGCGAACAATTTTACGCTCCCGAATACAGCATCAAAATGATTCGCAACGGGATTTTGCAGGATGTTTTCTTTAATTTTGTCTATCATCCGATTTATGATGAAGATGGAAATTTCCAATATTTTGCGACGGTTGTTATCGAAATCACAGATTTAATCGGTATTAAGAGTAAAATTAAGGAAGCGGAGGAACGTCTTCGTTTGGCGACAGAAAGCACCCAAACCGCAACTTGGGATTAGAATCTCAGAACCTTCGAAGTTGTTCATTCACCGTATCTCGCAGAAATTTTTGGTTACGATAAAGACGAGAAAATTCTTCATGCAACCATGCGCGAACATCTCGTTGAGGAAGACCGAAAAAATGTGGTGGAAAAAGCCTTCGAGAAAGCGTTAAAAACAGGAATCTATCAATACGAATCACGCTTAATCGACAAGAAAGGTGCTGAAAAATGGATTGCCACCCAAGGGAAAGTGTTTTTTGACGAATCAGGAAATCCTTACCGAATGTTGGGCGTTATGCGCGACATTACGGAGAAGAAAAACAACGAAATTCTCTTGCAGCAAAGCCATCATCAGTTGAACACCGCGATGGATGCCACAAAACTCGGCAGATTCGATATGGATCCCGAAACGTTGGAAAAATTTAATTTCTCACCAAGATTTTTGGAGATTTTCGGGTATGATGTAAATACCGAAACGATTGATTCCAAAATTTTCGAGAAACATATTCATCACAAATTTATCCCGATTCGTCTTGAAGCTTTAAAAAAAGCAAAAGAAACGGGCGATTTGTATTATCAGACCAAGATTGTTCTACGTGACAAAACCGTAAAATGGATTGAAATTTATGGTCGATTAATGCCGTCTCCCGATGGAAGAAAATCATACATTTCAGGAACAATCCGTGATATTACCGAACATAAAGATTTCGAAAAAAATATCAGCGAAAGTGAAAAAAAATACCGATTTCTTGCCGATTCCATGCCGCAAATCGTTTGGATTGGCGAACCCGATGGAACTTTGACCTATGTCAACAAAGAAACTCTAGATTATTCGGGGAAAAATTACAACGACTTCATTGAGGAAAACGGTTGGACAGAAATCGTGCATCCCGATGAACAAGAGGAGAATATCCGACTTTGGACGAGAAGTGTAAAAACGAAAAAACCGTTTTTCTTTGAACACCGCTTCAGAAATAAGGAAAACGAATACCGATGGTTCATGAGCCGCGCCTATCCCGAACTCGACGAAAACGGAAACGTAAAAAAATGGGTCGGAACAAGTACGGATATCGACGACATGAAGAAGCAGGAAAAGCAGAAAAATGACTTCATCAAAATGGCAAATCATGAACTGAAAACTCCTGTTACAACAATAAAAGGATATGTTCAGTTACTGAAAAAAATGCGTGGTGAATCGGATGATAAATTCTTGGTGAATTCATTAAACACCATTGAAAAGCAGGTCAACAAATTGACGGCCTTAATTGGTGATTTATTGGATATTTCAAGAATAGAATCGGGGAAACTTCCACTCAATAAAAAAGAATTTTCGCTTCTGGAACTCGTTACCGAAACCATCGAAGACATCAAAGCTTCTGAACAAAGTCATCAAATAAATTTTGAGTTGAAACACACTTCAGATATCGAAGTTTTTGCCGACAAGGAAAGAATAACCCAAGTTCTGAATAATCTTTTAACGAACGCCATTAAATACTCCCCACAATCTGACAAAGTGAACGTGGAAATGTATGTCGATGGAGAAAGCGCCGTAGTTTCGGTTCAAGACTTCGGAATTGGAATGGAACATGACGAACTGACGAAAATTTTTGAAAGATTTTACAGGGTTTCAGGCGACGACGAAGAAACCTACCCCGGTTTCGGTATCGGACTTTTTATCGTGCAAGATATTTTAGAAAGACACGACGGAAAAATTTGGGTGGAAAGCAAAAAAAATGTGGGAAGCAAATTCTATTTCGCTCTTCCTCTTCACAAAGATTAAAAAAATAAACTGTGGAAATATTAGTGGTAGATGACAATCGCGACATTTGCGAACTCATCGAAAACATTCTGCTCGCCGAAGGTTACAACGTGGGATCCTGCAGTAATCCATTAGAATTTGGAAAAATTATTGAGGGCAACAAACCCAAACTCATCATCACCGATATGCTGATGTCGGGAGTTGACGGGCGAACTTTAACCAAGGAAATGAAAGGAAATCCAGAAACTGAAGGCATCAAAATTATGATGATGTCCGCGCATCCCGACGCAGTGAAGATCAGTGAAAATGTGGGAGTTGACGATTTTCTGTCAAAACCTTTTGAGATTGATGATTTGGTGAAAAAGGTGGAGAAATTGTTGAAATGATGAAAAGTTAATGGTGAATTTTTCCTTCGGAAAGTGAATTGTGAATTCTCTCAACTACATCATTAATATTCACTCTAAAAGAAATTCACTGCGAAGCAAATTGACCACAAAGTGAATTCACTTTAAAATTTTTTCAAAAAGCATCTTCGTCAAAAAATCCCTTTCCTGATTTCCTCTTGCGGGTGAATATTCCCTGCCGTAGAAAATAATTTGTAAATGAACTTTGTTCCATGTTTCTTTTGGGAACAATTTTTTGGCATCATTTTCTGTTTGAGCCACATTTTTTCCTTCTGTCAATTTCCATTGTTTCATAAGTCGGTGAATGTGGGTATCGACAGGAAATGCGGGAAATCCGAAAGCTTGACTCATCACCACACTTGCAGTTTTGTGCCCAACTCCGGGAAGTTCTTCCAATTCTTCGAAAGTTTGGGGAACGATTCCGTTGTGTTTTTCGACCAAAATTTCAGACATTCTTTTCAGATTTTTTGCCTTTTGATTCGTTAAGCCGATTTCTTTGATGAGGTCTCGGATTTCTTCAAATTCAAGTTTAGCCATTTTAAAAGGCGTGTCGGCTGCTTCAAAAAGTTTTGGGGTGATTTCGTTCACCTTTTTATCGGTAGTTTGTGCAGATAGTGCTACTGCAACAAGAAGCGTGAAAGCATCTCTGTGATTTAAAGGAATCGGAACTTCGGGATATAGTTTTTCGAGTTCACGCAAAATGGTTTCGGCTCTTTGTTTTTTGGTCATTTTTGGGGTAACTTTACACAAAAGTAATCAATATGTTAAAAGTTGGCGATAAACTACCCGAATTCGAATTGAAAAACCAAGAAGGAAAAACCATCAAATCCTCAGAATTTATGGGAAAGAAATTGGTGATTTTCTTTTATCCAAAAGCGAATACACCAACATGTACGGTTGAAGCGTGCAATTTGAATGACAATATTTCCAAATTAAAGAAAGCAGGATATCAATTATTGGGAATTTCAGCAGATTCAGTGAAAAGGCAGAAAAACTTCCACGAAAAGTTTAGTTTTAAATATGATTTACTTGCGGATGAAAATAATGAGGTGATTGAAAAATTCGGAGTTTGGCAGGAGAAGAAAACTTTCGGAAAAACGTATATGGGAATTGTAAGAACAACATTTCTCTTCGATGAAAACGGAATTTGTAGCCGAGTAATTTCTGATGTAAAATCTAAAATTGCGGCGGAACAAATTTTGGAAAATGCGTAAAATTTTCTCCCGCAGATTACGCAAATCTCGCAGATTTTTTGTGCATGATTAATCTGCGTCATCCGCGAGAAAAAGATCAAGAAAGCATTTTCTGCGCTTTTTTCACGCCTTCAACCAAAATATCAACTTCTTCAAAAGTATTGTAAACCGCAAAACTCGCGCGAATGGTTCCTGCAATGTCAAAGAAATCCATAATCGGTTGAGTGCAGTGATGTCCGGTTCTCACCGCAATTCCGAGTTTGTCGAGAATCATTCCAACATCGGAGGCAATTCCAATTCCTTCAAGATTGAAAGATACTACGCCTGTTCTTTTCGCTTTTTCTCCGTAAATTCTTAAGCCATCGATTTCTAAAAGTTTTTTCTGCGCATAATCCAACAGAGCGTTTTCATGATTCTGAATATTTTCGTGACCGATGTTTTCCATAAAATCGATTGCTGCTCCTAAAGCAATATTTCCGCCTACATTGGGAGTTCCTGCTTCAAACTTAAAGGGCAAATCTGCATAGGTCGTTTTCTCGAAAGAGCACGATGCAATCATTTCACCACCGCCATGAAAAGGTTGGATTTTTCTCAAAATCTCTTCTTTTCCATAAAGAATTCCTGTTCCCATGGGTGCGTACATTTTATGCCCGGAAAACACGAAGAAATCGCAATCCATTTTTTGCACATCTATTTTCATATGTGGAACAGATTGTGCGCCGTCAATCACGATCAGCGCATTTGAATTTGCCCGGGTTTTAGAAATAATCTCATCAATTGGATTTACAGTTCCCAAAGCATTGGAAACTTGATTCACAGAGACAATTTTCGTTTTTTCGCTTAAATTTTCATCCAAAAAGTCGATTTGCAAAACTCCGTTTTCATCCATAGGAATCACTTTCAATTTTGCTCCGGTTCTTTGGCCGAGCATTTGCCACGGAACAATATTAGAATGGTGTTCTAAATACGAAATGATGATTTCGTCATCTTTTTTTATCAGATTCGTTAAAGAGTAGGCGATAAGGTTCAAACCTTCCGTTGTTCCTTTGGTGAAAATTACTTCAAAATCATGTTTCGCATTGATGAATTTTTGAATTTTTCTGCGCGACAGTTCCATTTCTTCCGTTGCCAACTGACTTAAAGTATGAATTCCCCGATGAACATTGGCATTAATTTTTGTATAATATTTCATCCAGCAATCAAGCACCAATAAAGGTTTTTGCGAGGTTGCCGCATTGTCGAGATAAACCAAATCCTTACCATTTATTTTTTGTGAGAGAATAGGAAACTGACTGCAAATATTTTGTATATCGAACATTTTTATTATTTAGAATGGTTCAAATTTACGGAATTATAATTCGAGAATTTTATAGATTTGAAAAGAATCAGCCTCAAAAGTTTTTCGAAACTTCATTCACAATAAATCCAACCTGTTCAGGTCTTCCTTTTACGTCTTTTGGTTGATCTTTGTAATTGCCGGTTTTCACGATAACCATCTGTTTTTCAGGAATTAAAATGATGTATTGTCCGTAAAGTCCCCAAAAATAATAATGTTTAATCGCGGCATCATAATTAATCCAAAGTCCCATTCCATAAGCTCCGTTCGAAAGTTTGGTTGGTGTTCTCATTTCTTCCAGGAAATTAGAATTCAGTAATTGTACATCGCCCACTTTTCCATTATCCAGAAACAATTGACCTAATTTTGCAAAATCCCGCGAATTGGATTGTATGCAGCAAAACGTTTTTTCCATTCCGTTTTCATCAACAGTCCAGTCTGCATTTTGTTCCATTCCGAGGGGTTTCCAAAAATTTTCGGATGCATATTCTGCAAGTGGTTTGTTTACGGCTTTTCGCAATGCAAATCCCAAAAGTTGCGTACTTCCACTTTGGTATTCAAATTTAGTGGCAGGTTTGTTTTTGAATCCGCGAAGAAAAACCGCTTCTGCTAATGATTTTCCGTAATAGGCTTTTGCGTTTTGAAGGAACGGGTTTTTGTAGTTTTCAGTCCAATCCAATCCCGCCTCCATTTTTGCCAAATCGCCGATGGTTAAGTCTTTCCCAAATTCCACATTTTTGTAGTTTTCGTAAAAATCAGCGTATTTTACATTCAAATTTTTGATTTTTTCTTCTTCAATGGCTTTTCCGAGCAACATCACCGTAACCGCTTTTGCCATGGAGAATGAATTGGTTTTTGAAGTATGTTTATAGCCATCCCAATATTCCTCGTGAAGCAATTTGCCGTTTTTAATAATAAGAAATGAAGCGGTATGAGATTTTTTTAAATCTTCAACTAAAATTTTCGGTAAAAGCTTTTTATTATAAAGGGAATCTTTAATCCACGGTTTAGAATTTCCCTTTGCAATGAGGTGTGAAGGGAAATATTTGCCATCATCAATGCTAGAGCCCGTTTCTCCACGAAGATAAGTTTCCCGAATTCCTCTGAATAGATAGTCGTAACCAAAACCATAAGTAAGCGCAATTATGAACGCCAAAACAGCAGCGGATCCTTGAAAAACTTTCTTAACCATTTGCAAAATCTTTAGAACAAATTTAATGTTTATAAACCACAGTTAAAATCATATTTAAAAACACTTTTTGATTTTTATTAGCGATGGGATTAAGGTTTTTATCTAAGATGACGTACTCGAATTTTTTGGTTTTGTCACCCGATTTCCCGTAACCGAAAAGCGTGAAGTAACCGATAAGATTATCTTTCTGGTCAAACAATGCAAAATGCGAGTAGCAGAAGTTTTTCCATAAAGTTCATTTTACCAAATATAAAAAATTGATGCTTTTTAAATATGAATTTTTTTGAAGTGTGATTAAAATCGGTGAAGTTCATTTTTCATCTTAAACTGAAGGAAAAAAAAGCCTCGAATTTCTCCGAGGCTATTATAGTTTTATTTTGTCTGAGCATTAAATCTTCTGCAACAAATTTCTAAAGTTGGTCTTCTCGTCAATAATTCTTCTTAAATCTGCAACAGCAACTCTTTCTTGCTTCATCGTATCTCGGTCTCTTAAAGTTACCGTATTGTCTGTCAAAGAATCGTGGTCAATAGTAATACAGAAAGGTGTTCCGATTGCATCTTGCCTTCTGTAACGTTTTCCGATGCTGTCTTTTTCTTCGTAAATCACGTTGAAATCGTACTTCAAATCGTTGAAGATTTTTTCGCCGTATTCACCAAGTCCATCTTTTTTCATTAAAGGTAAAATCGCCGCTTTCACAGGAGCTAAAGCAGGTGGAAGTGTAAGAACCGTTCTTTCTGAACCGTCTTCTAAAACCTCTTCTTTCAAACAGTTAGAGAAAATTGCCAAGAACAGTCTGTCCAATCCAACCGACGTTTCTACCACATAAGGAACATAGGTTTCGTTTCTTTCCGGATCAAAATATTGTAATTTTCTTCCCGAGAATTTTTCGTGAGCCGCCAAATCGAAATCGGTTCTGGAATGGATTCCTTCCAATTCTTTAAATCCAAATGGAAACTTGAATTCAATATCTGCAGCAGCATTTGCGTAATGTGCCAATTTTTCGTGATCGTGGAATTTGTAGTTATCGGAACCTAAACCTAAAGCCAAATGCCAATTCAAACGTTTTTGTTTCCATTCTTCATAGAAAGAAAGTTCCGTTCCCGGTGGAACAAAATACTGCATTTCCATTTGTTCAAATTCACGCATTCTGAAGATGAACTGTCTTGCAACGATTTCATTTCTAAATGCTTTACCTATTTGAGCAATTCCGAAAGGTAATTTATGGCGGGAAGTTTTTTGAACATTCAAAAAATTTACAAAAATTCCTTGCGCAGTTTCCGGACGAAGATATAAATCAGTCGCGTTTTCAGAAGCGGCGCCTAATTTGGTTCCGAACATCAAGTTGAACTGACGAACATCGGTCCAATTTTTTGAACCAGTTTCCGGATCGGCAATTTCGAGTTCTTCAATCAAAGCTTTTACATCGGCTAAATCATTGTTTTCCAACGAGCGAGCCATTCTTTTCAGAATGGTGTCCTGTTTTTCACGGTATTCCAAAACTCTTGGATTGGTCGATTCAAACTGTGCTTTGTCGAAAGCGTCGCCAAATCTTTTTTCCGCTTTTTCAATTTCCTTTTGCGCTTTATCTTCCAACTTCGCACAATAATCTTCAAGCAAAACATCGGCTCTGAAACGTTTTTTCGAATCTTTGTTGTCAATCAAAGGATCATTGAAAGCATCGACGTGACCGCTCGCTTTCCAAATGGTTGGATGCATGAAAATTGCAGAATCAATTCCCACAATATTATCATTGAGCTGAACCATCGCTTTCCACCAATATTGCTTGATGTTGTTCTTCAGTTCCGCACCGTTTTGTCCGTAATCGTAAATCGCCGAAAGTCCGTCATAAATTTCACTCGAAGGAAAAATAAATCCGTACTCTTTCGCATGTGAAATCAGTTTCTTGAAAACATCTTCCTGTTTTGCCATCGTTTTTAGAATTTGTGCAAAAATAGGGAAATTTTCCCTATTTACTCTTGGCAATTAATTGTGCAAAATAAATCTTCAATGATCTTTATAGATTAATTCGGGTAATATAAGACTGCTCTAGATTAACGGCAGTTTTATAAGGTCTGAATTCGGTATAAAACGGTTTTCCCGAAATCGTTCCCTTAAATGTTCTAGACAAGTCCGTTTGTCTTTTTAGATAAGCGTAATCCTGATTTCTTTAATTTTGCGAAAACAAAAAAATGCTCCAAAAGAGCAAAGCGAAAGTTGAAAGTTTTTTCATTGTTGTAATATGTTATACCGATTTTAACATTTTTTAACAAAAAATTAAGATTTTATTGACATTTTTATTTTGTCTTCGATTTTCCTATTTTTACGGGACAAAATTTCCTGATGTACAAATCACTGATTCGCTCCATTCTATTCAAATTCGATCCTGAAGAAGTTCATTATTTCACCTTTACTATTCTTAAAAATTTCGGCTTTCTGAACAAATTACTTTTTCCAAAACCTTTGGAAGACAAAAGATTGGAACGTGACGTTTTTGGTTTAAAGTTTAAAAATCCCGTTGGTTTGGCGGCAGGTTTCGACAAGGATGCGAAAATGTTCAGCGAACTTTCTGATTTAGGATTTGGGTTTATTGAAATCGGAACTTTAACTCCAAAACCTCAAGAGGGAAATCCGAAAAAAAGGTTGTTCAGATTGAAAGAAGATTCTGCCATCATCAACAGAATGGGTTTTAACAATGGTGGAGTTGATGCGGCTGTAGAACGGTTGAAGAAAAACAAAAACGTCTTAATCGGCGGAAATATCGGCAAAAATAAAGTCACCCCAAATGAAGACGCCGTCAATGATTATATCATTTGCTTCGAAAAATTATTTAATCATGTGGATTATTTTGTGGTAAATGTTTCTTCACCCAACACGCCAAATCTTCGGGCACTTCAGGAAAAAGAACCGTTGAAAGAACTTTTGGGAACTTTGCAAAAACTCAATTCAGAAAAGGAAAAACCAAAACCAATCCTCTTAAAAATCGCACCCGATTTAACCGATGAACAGCTTTTAGACATCATCGAAATAGTAAACGAAACAAAAATTGCGGGCGTTATCGCCACAAATACTACACTTTCAAGAGAAAATTTAGTTTCAGAAAACAAAAAAGAAACAGGTGGTCTCTCGGGAAAACCTTTAACAAAACGTTCCACAGAAGTCATCCGATTTCTTTCCGAAAAAAGCGGAAAAGCTTTTCCAATTATCGGCGTTGGTGGAATTCACACAGCAGAAGATGCTTTAGAGAAATTGGAAGCGGGAGCAAGTTTGGTGCAACTTTACACGGGCTTTATTTATGAGGGTCCGAAATTAATTAGAAGAATTAAGGAAGATTTATTAAAAATGGAAAATTTTTTGTATATTTAATTTCAAATATAATTTATATTTGTTAACAGAAAAAATATTATGAAAACCATTAGAATTTCCAAACAATCCGTTCAAACAGCGAATAGGATTTTAGTTGAAAGGGGGAAGTCAATGTCGCCTCCTGCTAAAAGAGGAACAACAGTTCGTCTTTCCGCAGCAGAAATTAATACTGCATACAAAAAGGTATTAAGAGATGGCAAGAAAATATAATTATATTTATTCCAAACTAGTTGAAGGCGAGACTGATTTAATCGGTCTCGTTGCTTATGGTCTCTATAAAAACAATAAAATTGAATATTTACAGAATTTTAAGAAAAAAAATAATAGAGAACCTTTCGAAGAAGAATTGGATCAATTTAATGAACTCTCGTGCACAGAAAGCTCCCTTCAAAATTATGTAAGAATTGCTGAAACGAATATTAATGATTTAATGAATGAAACAATTTATCAAGAAGTTGAACGACAAAAAAGTGATTTTTATAATAACCAAACAGAAGAAATAAAAAATATAGTAAAAGAATTAAAACCAAAATCTCCTTGGGAGGGTTTTGGAATGAGAATTTTGCAAAGCTTTATTGCATCCATCCTTGTTGCGAGTATAATATTCTTGATTATTTTTATAATAAAATCAAGTCAAGAGGGATTGATAAACACGTTGAAATATTTTATTAACAAAAACTAAATAAAAAATTCCGCCACCGTATAAATAATCAACCCAACCAAACCGCCGACTAAAGTTCCGTTTACTCGAATAAACTGCAAATCTTTTCCCACTTCCAATTCCAATTTTTCGCTCAATTCTTTTCCTTGCCAATTTCCAACGGTGGAACTTATTAAATCGCCAAATTGATGCGTGTTTTTTAAAATATATTTATAAGCAGTTACCCGAACCCAATGGTCGATTTTATGTTGAAATTTCTCATCGGTTTGTAGATTTTGTGATAACTCAGAAAGATTTTTCTTGAGATAAGTTTTCAACGCAGATTGTTCTTCGTCCAATTCCTTCGACAAAGATTTTTTAATAGAGTTCCAAATGTCTTTTGAATATTGATGAAGTTTTTCCTCTTTCAAGAAATCATTTTTAATACCACGAAATTCGTCTTCCCATTTTTGTTCGGTCTGAACTTCCTTTGAAAAAGAGTAGAGTTTTTGCGTGATTTCATTTCGGAGTGAATGGTTTTCATCGTTTTCCACTTCGTCAAAATATTTCGAAAGTCCGGAAGTAATTTTCTCTGCTATCGCATCATCCACAAATTTAGGAACCAGGAAATAACTCTCTTTTTTCACCCTTTCTTTTACCATTTCCTGATTGTTCAACACATAATCTTTAATCTGTTTGGAAAGATTGGTGATGAGTCTTTGATGGTCGTTTTTATTCAAAACATATTCGATTCCGTTTCCCACGATTTGATTGATTTTCAAATCATCCGACATTTCTTTTGCCTTTTTTCCGATGAAATTTACCACCGCAGAATCATCCAGTTTATTCAAAATATCGAGCACAATATTGGAAACTTCGTTCACCAATTTATCTTGATTTCTTTCTTTCGAAAGCCAATCTCCCACAAAGTGAGAAACCTTTAATTTTTGAATATACGGACGAATATTTTGCGGAGAAAGAAAATTAGAAACCACAAAATTCCCGAGATTGTCACCGATTCTTTCCTTGCTGTTTTCAATCAGGTTCGTGTGTGGAATTTTTAAACCTAAAGGATAATTGAAAAGAGCAGTTACTGCAAACCAGTCCGCCAAAGCTCCAACCATCGCCGCTTCGGAAAAAGCTCGAATATAGCCAATCCAATGCGAGTCATCATTTTTTTGAAGAATGGTCGTTATAATAAAAATAACAGTCATCAGAACAAAAAGTCCTGTAGCGAATGCTTTATATTTACGCAGCTGTTTGCGTTTTAGTTCGTCGTTCATTTAAATCAAAATTACTAAATTTGGAGGTAATGAAATTAATTTCGTTCATATTTACGTTCCTTTTTCTGCAAACTTGTTCGCAGACCAAAAAACCTATAAACACCGCCACAATGGAAAATCCTACAACAAAAAACAATCCATATTACTCAAGAACCGACCGAACAAAACTAAACGTTCCCAATTCTGAATGGAAAAAAATACTGCCTGAACATTTGTATGCAGTTGCTCGTGAAGCTGCCACAGAAAGACCTTTCACAGGAAAATACAATGATTTTGATGAATTGGGAGAATATTATTGTGCGGTTTGCGGAAATCATCTGTTCCGTTCGGATGCAAAATTTTCTTCCACTTGCGGATGGCCAAGTTTTTTTGAAGCAGATAAACAGGGAACTGCTTATCACCGCGATTCTTCTTTTGGAATGGAACGAATTGAAGTGGTTTGCAAACGTTGCGATTCGCATCTCGGTCATGTTTTTAATGACGGTCCACCTCCAACAGGAATGAGATACTGTATGAATTCGGTGAGTTTGGATTTCGTTCCGGATTCAGAAAAAAAATAAAAAAATTGCGGAATCATAAGTTCCGCAATTTTGTGTATTCTTTACCGCAAAAGTTACAGGAGAAATAACTGTAAAAATATTGCAAATCAAATAAACTTTGATTTCATCTTTGTGAGCTTTACAAATCTAAATATTCATACTTTACCCAACAAACAAAACTCTTGTGACTTTTGCTGTTTAAAAATTAAATCAGAGGTGCTCCAACCTGCAAATCACAACGGTGATGAGGTTCACCGTGTGGTGGATTTACCGCAGGTTTAGGTCCGATGTTTTGCGTAACCGGAGCCGTTTGCTGCGGCGCTGCAGGAATTGGATTGGTGTTGAAGTTATTATTTACAGGAGCTTGAGGTTGCGGCGCAGGATTTTGAGGAGCCGGAGCACTGTCAATTGGCGCACCAACTGCGATATCGCAACGGTGAAAAGGTTCGCCGTGTGCAGGATTCAGTGCAGGTTTTTTTCCTGAAGGATTTGCTGCTACTGTAGTTTGAGGAACTACTTGCCCATTTTGAGCTGGTTGCGGAGCATTCACTTGAACTTCCTGAGTTTGTACTGAAGGATTTTCTGTTGCGGCAACCACTGCAGAATCTTTTGTTTGATTTACCGCAGTTTCTGTGGCAGTTTCTGTAGTTTCATTTTGCTTTTTATCACAAGAAATTGCAAGTGCGGCAACAAAAATGATTAATGAAATTTTTTTCATATCTATTGATTATTTTTTGTTAAAAAGTTACATCCAACCCGAAGTATACATTGGCAGGCATTATAGGCGCATAAACCATTCCGCCGTCAAAATAATTTCCGAAAGGATTTTTTGCATCGATGATTGGGTTATTCTGCATGTAACTTGTCAGATTTTCTCCTCCCAAATATACACGAATATTTTTATTGAAATTTCTTGAAATCTGCGCATTCAATGTCGCAAAAGAATCCGAATATTCCGGAAGTCTGAATTCCGTTGGATTGGAATTTAAGTTTGGAAGTTTCTGTTTTCCAACAAGTTGAAGGGTGGTGTCGAAATTCCAAAATCCACCTTTGTCATTTTTATTGGTAGTGTATGAAGCGTTGAAAAATCCTCGATGTTTCGCCATAAAAGGAATTTCTCTTTTGCCACCAACAAAATCTGCTTCAACATCATAATATTTATAGGCCAATCTCAGCTCCAAATTTTTTGCAGGAACAAAATCAAGCTGTGTTTGGAAACTGTTTGCATAAGATTTTCCATCCAAATTATAGAACACGATTTTGTATGGTGAAACGTCCAAATCTGCCAAAACTTGGTCCTGAAAATCGGTTCTGAAAAAATCAGCAACCAAAGTCGCTTTTCTGTTGAACAATTTGAATTCCTTTTGCAAACTTGCGCCGTAATTCCAAGCGATTTCAGGTTTTAAATTATATATTTTCCCACCATTTCCCAAGATTTCAATTTCTCGATTCGATGCAAAATATTGTTGGTTTTCCGCAAAAATATTCGCAGTTCTGAAACCTCTACCCGCAGAAAGTCGCAAAATCGTATTCGGTGATAAGTCATATTTAAAGTTTAATCTCGGCGTGAATTGCGTTCCCGCCAAATTGTGGAAATCGGTTCTTGCACCGGCAACCAACGTGTATTTCAGTCCTGTCAAAGTATATTCGAAAAATAATCCCGGAACGGTTTCCGTTCTTTTAAAATTTTGAGTTAAATAATCTTCATTGAAATCATCATACAAAAAACTCGCACCTGCTTTATATTTATGGTTGGTATTTCCGAAAATGCTCTCAAAAATTAAGTTCGAATAAAAGGTCTTTTCATTTCCCAAATAATTTCTTTTACCGAAAAAACTGTCCTGTTGATGATAGGTAAACTGATTCATCCAACCGATACTTTGGTATGGTTTGTCTTTAAAAACGTAACCCGTTTTATTCCAAACATCAAATTTTGCAAGCTTGATTCCAACGCCGTACAAATTCTGTTGGGTGTGGTCAAGTTTGTGATTAAAATCTTTTTGTCCACCAAATCTTTCATCTTTCACAAAACTAATTCCGAAATGAGTACCTAAACCTGAATGTTCTAAATCATTGTAATTCAACAAATAAGTTGCATTAATTTGATTTCCTGTGGGTTGGTCGAGAAAACCGTCATGATTGGTGTCCATTTTCGCCAAAGTCGCATTTCCGTGAAGTAAAACCGATTGATTCCAGTGGTCATTCAATTTGTTGGTGGAAGTGATGTTGGTTTCAAATCTTGAGTTGATATCTCCAAAAATATTCAAAGAAGTTTCCGGTTTATCTTGAAGTTTCAAAAGTTCGGTGTTGATTTGTCCTGTAATGCTTTCGTAACCGTTTGTTACGGTACTTCCGCCTTTTGTCAGCTGAATTCCACCGATCCATCTTCCCGGAATTAAATTCATTCCATAAGGTGAAGCCAAACCACGAATTGAAGGCAAAAGTTCTTTGGTCAAACTTGTGTATTTTTGGTCTAAACCCAACATTTTCAATTGTTTGGTTCCTGTAACTGCATTGCTGAAAGATACATCTACGGTTGCGTTAGTTTCAAAACTTTCGGACAAATTACAACATGCCGCTTTCAAAAGTTCCTTGGAACTGATATTGAAAGTTAAATCTGCATTTTTCTTGCTCAAAGCTGTTGCTTCCTGCATTTTAACGAGCTTCACTTCCTCGATACTTTTGTCGACATGGTCAGAAAATTGGGTGAAATCTTTTTTTGGTTTTGGAGTTTCCTCGTGATGAACCAAATCACTTTTCAAGCCTAGAGGAAGCTTTCTGTCGTAAAGACAACAATCTGGAAGTTCTTTATAAACGTCATCGGAAGCGGTGAATTTTTCATTGTCGTGACCAACATCTGCAATTCTCTTTAAAATCAAATCCGCTGAAGTTTTTGCAGGGTCGAAATCGAGTTTTACTTTTTGCGTTTCAGCGTCCCAATTTGCAGAAATTGCACCGGCTTCTTTCGCCGCTTTTTCAATTCTAGCCTTACAGGAACCGCAGTTCCCACGAACAAAATATTCGTTCTCTGCTTTCTGCGGAGTTTCTGTAGGTATGTTTTTTAAAATAGAAGTTTTCCTTTCGTAATGGCAACAACCTGGAAGATTTTCATACACGTCGTTTGGTGCGCTAAACATTTCGTTGTCGTGACCAACCGCTGCAATGTTCTTTAAAATTTCTTCTGCTGAAGTTTTTGCAGCGTCAAATTCCACTGATAATTTTTGAGTTTCAGCATTCCAATTTGCGATGGATGCGCCTGTTTTTTTTGCGGTGGTTTCTATTCGTTCTTTGCACATTCCGCAATCTCCTTTTACCAAAAATGACGATTTGGTGATGGTTTGAGCAAATAAAAAGTGGGTAAATAATAGTGAGAAAGTAAAAAGACTTTTCAATAAAGTTTTCATTGTTGAAAATAATTTAATTTAAAAATAGTTTTCCGAAAGAACATACTTTCGGCTGTAAATCAATAAATTAAGCTATTTTCGGCGGTTGCCAAATGTTTAGAAAATTAGATGGATAAAAAGAAATTCCATATCCGAAATTAACCGATTTCATCGCAAAAGTATTCTTTGCAGACTTGAAAATTTCGGACGAAAGGTAATTGAAAACAAAATGAGAAGCGCAGGAATGACAGTTTGCACAGTCGTCTTTGCAATTGTTTTTGTCCGAATCTTTTTTGGAGTTTTCCGAGTGACAAGGTTTTGTTTTTTCGGTTTTGCAACAGTTGTCCTTTTCAGATTTTTTGTCGCAGCATTGTTCAGTAGTTTGTGCAAAAATCATTTGCTTTGGCAAAATGAAAATTCCCAAACCGAAAATAATCAGAAATATTTTAATCGTTCTGAACATGACTCTGCAAAATTAGTAAATTAAATTTTAATCGAAAGCTTTGCGTTAAACTTTCTTAAAAAAGCGTTAAAAGTTTCACTTATAATTTGTTGATAATTAAAACTTTGTAATTTTGCCCCACCAAATTTATTTAACATAATACAGAATGAAGAAAATCCTTGTGATGTTGAGTTTCGTGATGTTTTTTGCAACTTCTTTTCACAAAAGCGAAATTCAACCCAAACAAAATTCAACAGTTCCATTAAAAACTCAACCTCAATTTTCAATTACCAACGGCGAAAAAAGTTCAAAGACCAACAACGCCATTAATGCTGAAGAAATTTACGCTTCTATCAATTTCGAATCCATCAACAAGCTTAATCCCGACGTTTTCACCAAGGCATTTTTAGGTTTTAATAATTTAAAGAAGGCAGGAAAACTTGACGAAAACGCCAATATCTTAAGCATCTGTGATTTCTCACTTTCTTCGACTCAGAAAAGACTTTGGGTCATTGATTTGAACGAGAAAAAAGTCCTTTTCAATGCTTTGGTTGCCCACGGAAAAAATACAGGGGAGGAATTCGCGCAAAAATTTTCAAACACGGAAAGTTCTTATCAAAGCAGCCTCGGTTTTTACATTACAGAAACTACTTACAACGGCGAAAATGGTTATTCCCTAAAGCTTTTGGGGATGGATAAAGGTTTCAACGACAACGCTTTACGACGCGCAATCGTAATGCACGGTGCAGATTATGTGAGTGAGGATTTTATCAAAACGCAAAACAGAATCGGAAGAAGTTGGGGTTGTCCTGCAGTCCCGCGAGCTTTGGCTGAACCGATTATCAATACCATTAAAGGAAAAAACTGTTTCTTTATTTATTATCCCGACCGTCAATATTTGTCTTCTTCAGAATGGTTGAAAAATCAGGAGGAAATGTAAATTTTATCGCGAAATTTTTATGAGATCAAATCCCAATTCAGCTCTAGAATTGGGATTTTTTGTCTCATTTTTAAACCATATTTTCAGGTTTTACCCATTCATCAAACTGTTCTGCAGTCAAAAAACCTAGATTTATCGCTTCCTCTTTCAAAGTCGTTCCGTTTTTGTGTGCGGTTTTTGCAATTTTTGCTGCATTTTCATAACCAATGTGAGGATTTAAGGCTGTTACCAACATTAAAGATTTATCTAAAAGTTCTTTAATTCTTTCAAAATTGGGTTCAATTCCAATGGCACAATGGTCGTTAAATGAAATACAAGCATCTCCCAAGAGTTGTGCTGACTGTAAAAAATTAAACGCCATTACTGGTTTGAAAACGTTCAGTTCAAAATTTCCCTGAGTTCCTGCAAATGAAATCGTGGTATCGTTTCCTAAAACCTGTGCACAAACCATTGTCATTGCTTCGTTTTGGGTTGGATTCACTTTTCCAGGCATAATGGAAGAACCAGGTTCGTTTTCAGGAATTAAGATTTCGCCAATTCCACTTCTCGGTCCGGAAGCGAGCAAACGAATATCCTGTGCAATTTTGTAAAGAGCGACTGCAAGTTGTTTCAAAGCGCCGTGAGTTTCTACGATTGCGTCGTGAGAAGCGAGTGCTTCAAATTTATTTTCCGCAGTTTTGAAAGTAAGTTTCGTAAATTCTGAAATATATTTTGCGACTAAAACATCGTAGCCTTTTGGGGTATTTAATCCGGTTCCAACCGCAGTTCCGCCTAAAGCCAGTTCTGAGAGATGTGGCAAAGTGTTTTTAATCGCCTTCAACGAAAAATTGAGTTGAGCAACGTATCCCGAAAATTCCTGACCTAAAGTTAAAGGTGTTGCATCCATCAAATGCGTTCTTCCAATCTTCACTACTTTTTCAAATTCTCTAGATTTTTTCTCTAAAGTATCACGTAATTTTTCAACGGCAGGAATGGTGTGTTCCACCACTTTCTTGTAAGCCGCAATATGCATCGCTGTTGGAAAAGTATCGTTGGAAGATTGCGATTTATTCACATCGTCATTAGGATGAACTTCTGATTTTTCGCCTAAAATTCCGCCGTTATTGACGTGCGCTTTGTTCGAAATCACTTCGTTCACATTCATATTACTTTGCGTTCCACTTCCGGTTTGCCAAATCACAAGTGGAAATTGGTCGTTGAGTTTTCCTTCCAAAATTTCGTCACAAACTTTAGCAATCATGTCTCTTTTTTCCTTGGAAAGAACACCTAAATCACAATTTGCAAAAGCTGCAGCTTTTTTCAAAACTGCAAATGCCTCTATAATTTCATGCGGCATCGATGCTTCAGATCCTATTTTAAAATTATTTCGTGAACGTTCGGTTTGTGCTCCCCAAAATTTATCGGCGGGAACCTGAACTTCACCCATGGTGTCGTGTTCTGTACGGAATTTCATTTTTTTCTTTTTAATTTTATAAAATTAGTCAATTCAAATTTCGAATACAATTTAAAACCATTTTAAATATCGATTTTAAAGACTGATACATTTTATTAAACATCAATATTTCCTTAAATTTACACTTCTAAAAAATCAAAAATGGAATTTCACTACCAAGAACCTTATCCAATTCTAAAAGACGACACCCAATACAAAAAACTCAGTTCCGATTTCGTGAAAGTTGAAAAATTCGGCGACAGGGAAATTCTCACCGTTGATCCAAAAGGTTTGGAACTGCTTGCAGAAAACGCTTTGGCTGATGTTTCGTTTATGTTGCGTTCTTCACATCTCGAAAAACTAAGAAAAATTATCGACGATCCGGAAGCAACCGACAACGACCGTTTCGTTGCTTACAATCTTTTGCAAAATGCGGCAGTTGCCGTGGAAGGCGCACTCCCAAGTTGTCAAGACACTGGAACCGCGATTTGTGTAGCCAAAAAAGGTGAAAATGTTTACACCGGAGTTGAAGACGCAGAATGGATTTCCAAAGGAATTTACAATACTTACCAAAATCGCAATTTAAGATATTCCCAAATCGTTCCTTTGACGATGTTTGAAGAAAAAAATTCGGGCTCCAATCTTCCGGCGCAAATCGATATTTATGCGGAAAAAGGCGATGCCTACAAATTTTTATTTTTAGCGAAAGGCGGTGGTTCAGCCAACAAAACTTTCCTTTACCAAAAAACAAAATCACTCCTCAACGAAAAATCTTTGGATGAATTTGTAAGAAAAACCATTCTCGATTTGGGAACTGCGGCTTGTCCACCTTATCATTTGGCTTTGGTCATTGGCGGAACTTCGGCGGAAGCAAATTTGGCAGCGGTGAAAAAAGCAAGTGCAGGTTATTACGATCATCTTCCTACCGAAGGAAATATGGGCGGACAAGCATTCCGTGATTTGGAGTGGGAAAAACGTGTTCAGAAAATTTGTCAGGAAAGTTCTATTGGAGCGCAATTTGGCGGAAAATATTTAACACATGATGTTCGTGTAATCCGTCTTCCTCGTCATGCTGCAAGTTGTCCTGTTGGAATGGGAGTTTCGTGTTCTGCGGATAGAAATATTAAAGGAAAAATTACCAAAGAGGGAATTTTCTTGGAACAATTGGAGGAAAATCCAAAACGATTTTTACCGGAAACTCCACCACATTTGGAAAAAGCCGTAGAAATTGATTTGAACAGACCAATGCCGGAAATCCTTGCGGAACTTTCAAAATATCCAATCAAAACACGTTTGAAATTGAACGGAACTTTAATTGTAGCAAGAGATATCGCTCATGCAAAAATTAAAGAATTATTAGACGCCGGACAATCAATGCCTGAATATTTCAAAAACCACCCGATTTATTACGCAGGACCTGCAAAAACTCCGGAAGGAATGCCTTCAGGAAGTTTCGGACCAACAACAGCCGGAAGAATGGATGTTTATGTAGATGAATTCCAAAAAAATGGCGGAAGTATGGTAATGCTCGCAAAAGGAAACCGAACCAAAGAAGTTACAGACGCTTGCGCTAAATACGGTGGATTTTATCTAGGTTCCATTGGTGGTCCTGCTGCAATTTTGGCAAAAGAAAACATATTAAGTGTAGAAGTGGTTGATTTCCCAGAACTTGGGATGGAAGCGGTGAGAAAGATTGAAGTGAAAGATTTCCCTGCATTCATCATTACCGATGATAAGGGGAATGATTTTTTTGCATCAATTGCGCATTAATTTTTTGGTAGAATTATAACTTCCAGCTTCCATCATCCACCACCCAGCTTAAAAAATAATAAAAATCACGGATAAAACTTTTGCGAAAACAGAAAATTATCCTATTTTTGCCTAAAATCTATACAAAGATGATGTTATCAGCATTTTTTCCATTTTACCAGTTCCTTTGGACCGTTTATTTCTTAATCATGTTCCTCGTAGGATTTTGGTGTATTTTTATGTTTTTCGGATATGTAATCCCGATCTGGCTTACTGCAGGTTTGGCAGAATATTTTGGAAAAACTAAAGCTTTCGATCCAGAAGAAGTAAGAAGAAAAACTTTGCCGGAACAAGGCGCAGAAGTTATCTACAGCAATCCACAAGGAAGCGGCCCATTTTTACACAGCCACGACAATCACGGTCATCACTAGTTGATGTCACTGCGTTCCCGCCTTAATTTTGGGAATTGCGGTCACAAAGCAAAACAATATATTACAATCAGTTTCTGAATTTCAGGAACTGATTTTTTGTTCCCCTATTCCAGAGGGGTGGATTCGCCTTTGGCGGAGAGGGGGTGTCTAGTCCACAATTGGAAAGATGTTCATTTTCTTCGTGCAAAAAAGGAGCAACACCTGTTCGCTTCTTTTCAAAACCCGTCCCGCTCTTCACTCTATCTTTTTTGTTTTTCCCAACCCAATTCCCTTCGACAAAAACAAAAAAGGATGCCGTTGCGATCGGGGCTAAATTAAAAATTCATTTTTTTATTTGAGACAAAACTTTAACAAGACCCTTAGACTTCCGACTTCCATCTTCCATCTTTTTCCGTATCTTTGCACGCACAAAAATTCCACAATGTCAAAGTCACTGATTCCAAAATTAGAAGCCATAAAGCAGCGCTACAATGAAGTAGCAGATTTGATTATTCAACCCGACGTAATTTCTGATCAGAAAAAATATGGGCAATTAAATAAGGAGTACAGCGACCTTGGAAAAATTGTTGTTGTTTTCGATCAATACAAACAAGCTTTAAATACGATTGAAGAATCCGACGAAATAATTGCAGACGGGTCTGATAAGGACTTTGTGGAACTCGCCAAAATCGAAAAAAACGAAGCCATCGAAAAAATTCCCGGCCTGGAAGAAGAATTAAAAATCCTTTTAATCCCAAAAGATCCTGCCGACGACAAAAACGTGATTGTGGAATTACGAGCAGGAACTGGAGGAGACGAAGCCGCAATTTTTGTGGAAGATGTGTACCGAGCTTATGCAATGTATTTTAAATCAAAAGGTTGGAAACACGAAATTACCGATTCCAATGAAGCTTCAAAAGGTTACAAAGAATTGATTTTGAAAGTTGAAGGTGACGGAGTTTACGGAATCATGAAATTTGAATCCGGCGTTCATCGTGTTCAACGTGTTCCGGAAACTGAATCTCAAGGAAGAGTGCACACCTCTGCAATTACAGTCGCAGTTTTGCCGGAAGCAGAGGAAGTTGATTTTGAATTGAATCCTGCAGATATCGAAATGCAGACTTCACGTTCAGGAGGAGCAGGCGGACAAAACGTAAACAAAGTAGAAACAAAAGTTCAGTTGACGCACAAACCTTCAGGATTGGTGGTTGTTTGTCAGCAAGCACGTTCTCAGTTGGCAAACCGCGAATTGGCGATGGAAATGCTCCGAACAAAATTATACGATATCGAGCTTCAAAAAGTTCAGGGTGATGTTGCCGCACAAAGAAAATCGATGGTTTCCACAGGTGACCGTTCCGCAAAAATCAAGACGTACAATTATCCTCAAGGAAGAGTTACCGACCACAGAATCAACAAATCCATTTATAATTTGGATGCTTATATAAATGGCGATTTGCAGGAAATGATCGATGCGGTAATCATGGCGGAAAATGCGGAGAAAATGAAAGGAGAAGAGGAAAGCTATTAAGAATTTTTTACAAATTAATATAAAAAGGCTGTCTCAAAAATGATGCAGCCTTTTTTATATGGAATGTAAAACGGGAAGTCAGAATGCTTTTCCCAATTCCAACATTTTTGGTAAATTACTGAATGTTATTCGGTTAAAAGATAACCTTTGTAAAATACAATTTCGAGCAAAATTTTCTTTTCCTGCCAAATTTATTGGATTTTATCGAAGAAGCGACTGCTTTCCATCAATAAGGAATGAAATAAGAACTTTCAAAAAATGCCTACAAAATAATAACAAAAAACTAGAACAGATCGCGCTTTTCAGACAGACCTTTTTGTTTTAGTCGATGTTATATTCTTCTTTTTCCTCAACGGGAATTTCCCGTAAAAAATTATCAAATTCCGGACCGGTATAATTGCTTTCAGAACCGTAGGAATCTAAGATAGTTGCTTTTTCACCGTCTTTGTCTTCCAAAACATAAAGCACTGCGTTATCATCTGCACTGCTGTTTCCTTCAAAACGGTATGATTTCACAATGCACAAATCTTGAGGTTGATAAATTTTTTTGCTGTCTTGCAAAACCATTTGTTTTTGTTCGTTCATGCGGATTTCTTTGGTAATTCCTCTATCGCGCAAAACGTTTAGAACTTCTGATAGTGTTTTTAAGTTATGTGCTGTCATAATATTGTGATTTAATGGATTTTAAAGTTACGGAAAAACTTCAAGAATAATTCCAAAAGTGAAATTTTTGAAAATAGAATCGGTTAATTTTGGATATTTTAACGCAGTAGTAAACAAAAACCCTCTGAAATCAAACGATTCAGAGGGTTTTTTGTACCCCGGACGGGACTTGAACCCGTACGTCCTTGCGGACACAGGATTTTAAGTCCTGCGTGTCTACCAGTTCCACCACCAAGGCAAAAGTAGATGAGCGAAAAACGGGATTCGAACCCGCGACCCCGACCTTGGCAAGGTCGTGCTCTACCAGCTGAGCTATTTTCGCAAAAAAATTTCTAAAAAAATTTAGAAATTTATATTTTAAAAGTGCGGATGAAGGGACTCGAACCCCCACGCCTCACGGCACCAGATCCTAAGTCTGGCGTGGCTACCAATTACACCACATCCGCAAAAATCTTCTTCTCTTTTTTAGTGAGTGCAAATATAAAAACTTTTTACCGTTTAAAACAAAAAAATTCCGCATTTTTTATCTTTTTTGAAATTTTTAAAAATCACGCTTCGTTTTCTCTGCTTAATTTCATACTTTTACATCTTTAACAATTTATTATGGAATTACAGGGAACAGTAAAAAAAATCACTGATATTCAGACCTTTGCAAGTGGATTTCAAAAGAGAGAAATGGTACTTACCACCGAAGAACAGTATCCGCAACCTATTAATATTGAATTCTTACAAGAGAAAGGAGATTTGCTCAACAACCTAAAAGAAGGCGATAAAGTAAAGGTCGGAATTAATTTGAGAGGAAGAGAATGGACTTCGCCGCAAGGTGAGGTAAAATATTTCAACTCCATTATCGGTTGGAGGGTTGAAAAATTAGACGGTGCAGCAAATTTCAACGAACCTGTTGATGCGAAACCAACTGAAACAAAACCTGTTGCAGAGAAAAATGTTTTTGAGGAAGAGGAAGACGATTTGCCTTTCTAAAATTCAAACAAAATATTGTAAATCCTGTTTCTAAAACAGGATTTAATTTTTTTAAAAATGGTTTATCTGAGTCCCAACGAAATTTCTTTTCCAGACCCGCACTTTCTAGAATCAGAAAGTGGTTTGATGGCAATTGGCGGCGATTTATCACCAGAAAGATTACTTTTTGCTTATCAACTTGGGCTTTTTCCATGGTTTAATGAAGGTGAAGAAATTCTGTGGTGGTGTCCAAATCCGAGGTTTGTCATTTTTCCGAACAAATTGAAGGTCTCTAAATCCATGAAGAAAATTCTACGCGATGAAGTTTTCACTTTTACCGAAAATCAATGTTTCAGAAGAGTGATGGAAGAATGCAAGAACGCTTATAGAAAGGACCAAGATGGAACTTGGATTTCCAATGAGTTGATTAATTCCTTCGAAATTCTCCACCAAAACGGAATCGCAAAAAGTGTGGAGGTTTGGCAAAATAACGAATTGGTCGGTGGATTTTACGGCGTTCAAATAGGAAAAGTTTTTTGTGGAGAAAGTATGTTTTCAAAAGTAAGTAACGCCTCGAAAGCGGGCTTTATCAATTTCGTGCAAAAAAATTCAGAAGAACTGCAATTAATTGATTGTCAAATTCATACCGAACATTTGGAAAGTCTCGGTGCAACGATGATTCCCAAACTCGACTATTTAACAATTTTAAAAGAAAACCAATGAATCCGGAAAAAGAAAAATGGGTTTTGCTTGCGATACTCTCCATTATTTGGGGTTCTTCATTCATCTTAATCAAAAAATCACTCGACCATTTCAACCCTTATGAAGTCGGTGCTTTACGGGTTTTGATCGCAGGAATTATTTTACTTCCACTCGCCATAATGAACATCAAAAAATTCCCGAAAAAGCATTTTAAATGGTTGATTCTCGCCGCTTTAACAGGAAATTTCATCCCGATGTTTCTTTTCCCGATTGCGGAAACCAAAGTCAGCAGTAGCATTGCGGGAATTATCAATTCAATGATGCCTATTTTTGTCATTATTGTAGGCGCTTTAATTTGGAAATTTAAAACCACCAAACGCCAGTTATTCGGAGTTGCCATTAGTTTTACAGGAGCTTGCATTTTGGCGATTTCAGGTGGTGAAGGAGGAGAAATCAAATTGATTCCAATTTTACTGCTTCTTCTTGCAACGCTTTGTTACGCGATTAGTACGACAACGGTGAAGTCAAAACTGAACGCTATTCCCGCAAAAACTCTTTCCGCATTTGTTTTTTCTTTTGTCTTAATTCTGCCATCGCTAATTTCACTCGTATTTGCAGGATTTTTTAATGATTTTAAAGCGGATAAAAACTTATTAGTAGGACTTGGATTTGTCAGTTTACTTTCCATTTTCGGGACGGGTTTAGCAATGATGATGAATTACAGATTGCTCAACATTTCCACGCCGCTTTTCGCGTCCACGGTAACTTTACTAATGCCGATTGTTGCTGTAATTTGGGGCGTTTTAGATGGAGAGAAACTAACATTAATGCAAGGTTTTGGTGGCATGATCATTTTGGCGGGCTTGATATTTCTACGAGCGAAACCTTTAGACCAAAAATAAAAAACTGCATTGTCAGAAGACAGCGCAGTTTGAAATAAATCTAATAAAAAGTAAAAATGAAAGGCGACAAAGATATATAATTGTTTTATTATGTTGCAAATTTTTTCATTTAAATTTTAAATTATTTTTATTAATGCCGCTCTAATTAAGATTTTTCCTAAATTTGACTAATGTTTATCAAAGATTATATTTCCAAAGATTACCCCGCGTTCAACATCAGCGATTCCATAGAAGAAGCCAACGAAATTGCCCAAGAATTTGGCTACACCCATGTTTTCGTGAAGAAGAAGGGAATTTATCAAGGTGCGATAAGTCAGTCGTTTTTGGAGGAAAGTCCGGAAGGGAATTTGGCTTCTCTTGCCATTCATTTCGAGAAATTTGCAATTCTTGACGATGGCCATATTTTAGATTCCATCAAGCTTTTCCATACTTTCAATGCGAATGTGGTTCCCATTATTTCCAAAGACGAAAAATACAGAGGCTACCTTTCATGCGACGATATTTTCAGCGAGTTTTCGAAATATCCTTTGTTCTCGGAGAACGGAGCATTGTTGGTGGTACAGGTGAATGAGAAGAATTATTCCATGACTGAAATCTGCAAAATTGTGGAGTCGAACAACGCCAAAATTTATGGTTGCTACATCAGTTCAATTATTGAGGACGATATTCAGGTGACTTTGAAAATTAGCAGCGACAACTTAAGTTCCATTGATGAAACTTTTGAAAGATACGGCTACAACGTGGTTCATAAATATTACGACGACGAAAAAGAAGAACTGCTGAAAGACCGTTTCGGCTTTTTCCAAAAATATTTAGAGTTTTGATTAAAATGATTTTTCGCTCATTGGGTTAATAAAAATTTAGAAAATTGTAATTAATGAAAGCTGCCATTTATTCACAAAAAAGCGATTTAGATACTTTTCTGTATTTAAGCAAATTCGTTTCTGAACTCGAAAAACGTGGAGTTCAGGCGGTTTTGTATGAGGAGATGGCGAATGCGATGCAGTTTTCGAAAATTTTCGAAACCTTTGCAGGAAAAGAAGATTTAAAGACAAAGAAAGTGGATCTGTTTTTCACTTTCGGGGGAGATGGAACGATTGTCAACTCGCTACTTTTCGTGCAGGATCTGGAAATTCCTGTGGTCGGAGTGAACACGGGACGACTCGGTTTTCTCGCAAGTTTTACCAAAGAAGAAGTTTTTCTTGAACTCGACGAAATTATTAAAGGTGAGGTAAAAATCAGCAAACGTTCTGTCATAGAAATTGTATCGCCCAATAAATCAATGTTTTTTCCTTTTGCATTGAATGATTTAACGATTTCCAGAAAAGAAACCACCGCAATGATTACCGTGGAATCCTACATCGACAACGAATTTCTGAATGTTTTTTGGGGAGACGGCGTCATTATTTCAACCCCTACAGGTTCTACTGCGTATTCTTTAAGTTGCGGCGGTCCTATCATCACGCCAAATAATGAAAATTTTGTCATCACGCCTATTGCTCCGCATAATTTGAATGTTCGTCCGCTCATCGTCAACGATAAAGTGGAAATTCGTTTGAAAGTAAGAAGCCGTGTTCCGCAATACACACTCTCGCTCGATTCCCGCCTTTTTCACATGGAAACGGATGTGGAAGTCATCTTAAGGAAGGCGAAGTTTCAGATTTCATTAATTCATCCAAACAACTTAAGTTTTTACGAAACCATTCGTCAAAAACTGCTTTGGGGAAATGACAAGAGAAATTAGTCGCTAATTTTCTTTTCATTTTTTTCATTTTAAAGGATTTCTCACTTCGTTCGAAATGACAGTTCAATTATTATTTGTCGACCGCGAGGATTGGCGCGGCTTCGCCGCGCCAATCCTCGCCGCATTTCTCATATAAAAGACAATTGTCATTTCGAACGAATTGAGAAATCTCAACAGAATAATTTTCATGCTTCAGAATCCAAATTAATTCCCGCAAAATCCGTAACTTTACGTTTCTAAAAACAACAAAAAATAATTCTATTAAAAAACTTCAATTATGAGCAGAAAGTTTCCGGCAGGTGTTGCCACAGGACAAATGGTTACAGACATCTTTCAGTACGCCAAAGAAAATAAATTTGCACTTCCGGCGGTAAATGTTATCGGTTCGAGCAATGTGAACGCGACCATGGAAACCGCAGCAAAACTCAATTCGCCGGTTATTATTCAGTTTTCAAATGGTGGTGCAGCTTTCAACGCAGGAAAAGGTTTGAACAACGACGGACAAAGAGCGGCAATTCTTGGCGGAATCGCGGGTGCACAACATATTCACACGCTTGCTGAAGCTTACGGAGCAACCGTAATTCTTCATACCGACCACTGCGCCAAAAAACTTCTCCCATGGATTGATGGTTTAATGGATGCCAACGAAGAATTTTTCGCAAGAACAGGAAAATCTCTTTATTCATCGCACATGTTGGATTTGTCGGAAGAACCGATTGAAGAAAACCTTAACATTTCCTGCAAATATTTCGAAAGAATGGCAAAAATGGGAATGACTTTGGAAATTGAATTAGGCGTAACCGGAGGTGAAGAAGATGGCGTTGATAACACAGGGGTTGACTCTTCCAAACTCTATACACAACCCGATGAAGTTGCCTATGCTTATGAAAGATTGAAAGCGATTTCTCCAAACTTTACGATTGCTGCAGCTTTCGGAAACGTTCACGGAGTTTACAAACCGGGTAACGTGAAACTGACGCCGAAAATTTTGGATAATTCTCAAAAATATGTTCAGGAAAAATTCGGAACAGGAGAAGAGCCGATTAACTTCGTCTTCCACGGTGGTTCAGGTTCGTCTTTGGAAGAAATCAGAGAAGCAATTGATTATGGCGTAATTAAAATGAATATCGACACCGATTTACAATTCGCTTATACTGAGGGTATTAGAGATTACATGGTCAATAATATCGAATTTTTAAAATCGCAAATCGGAAATCCTGATGGAGACGATAAACCAAACAAAAAATATTACGATCCAAGAGTTTGGGTAAGAAAAGGTGAGGAAACTTTCGGCGCAAGATTAGTTCAGGCGTTTGAAGATTTGAACAACATCAATACGCTATAAGAATTCTTGATACATTTAAAAAGAAATTTTCTTCTCGGAGAAGATTTCTTTTTTTAACTTTGAACCTGAAATTATTTAGATTCTACCTAAAAAGTGGATCTTTAAACTTTAAACAAAATTTCCCATGGCATTCGATTGGTTTAGAAGAAAAGAAAAAAATATCACTACTTCCACGGAAGATAAAAAGGACGTTCCAAAAGGACTTTGGCATCAAACTCCGACCGGAAAAATTATTGAGCACGAGGAACTCAAGGCCAACAATTACGTTTCTCCGGAAGACGGTTTCCACGTGAGAATCGGCAGCAACGAGTTTTATTCGATTCTTTTTGATGACAATAAATACACTGAGCTCGACGCCAACGTGGAAAGTGTGGACATGCTCAACTTTAAAGATACAAAAGCATATTCCGACCGTTTAAAGGAAGTAAAAGCCAAGACCAAACTGAACGATTCCATCCGAAATGCTGTCGGAAAAGTGAACGGAACCGAAATGGTAGTTTCCTGTATGGATTTCGCATTCATCGGTGGTTCTTTAGGTTCTGTGATGGGCGAAAAAATTAGAAGAGCGGTGGATTACTGTATCGCAAACAAACTTCCTTACATGATTATTTGTCAGTCAGGTGGAGCAAGAATGCAGGAAGCGACGTATTCATTGATGCAGTTGGCGAAAGTTCAGTCGAAATTGGCGCAGCTTTCAGAAGCTGGACTTTTATATATCGCTTATTTGTGTGACCCAACTTTCGGTGGAATTACCGCGTCTTTCGCAATGACCGCCGATATTATCATGGCAGAACCGGGAGCTTTGATTGGTTTTGCGGGACCAAGAGTAATCCGTGAAACTATCGGAAAAGATTTGCCGGAAGGTTTCCAAACTTCAGAATTTTTGCAGGAAAAAGGTTTCGTAGATTTCATTGTGAAAAGAACCGACATGAAACAAAAAGTTTCGCAAACCGTGAATTTGTTGACCAACGCTTAATTTATTTGTAACAAAACCATAAAAATCTCACCTAATTTAGGTGGGATTTCTTTTATGAGGATAGCAAGAATTTTCATCAACACATTAAAGACATTGAGTTTTGCTAAGATTGTCAAACTTCTAAGATTGACAGTTCCTCATCCTTTGTTTTCAATTTTGGGATTTTATGCAACTGTAAAAAGCTTTGCGATTGCACAAAAGTATTTTCCCGAAACCAATTCCAACAACGGAATCGGGAATGCTTTTCGTCACGCACTTTGGAGTTGTTTGATTATGATGTATTGCTGCAAAATTTCGTCGCCAAAAAAATCGTTGGACTTCTGTAAAAGAATGACCGATTTGCACGAAGAACTTTTCCCAAACGAACCATTAGAAACCAAAATGGATTTGCACAATAACAAAGTGGGAATGGATTTATTCATGGAAATGCTGAAAGGAATTCACCGTCAGTTTTTTGAAACTAACTTTTTCGTTGACCAACTTTTCGAGAAAACAAAAACCGCAAAAGTTCTTAAAAACCTTAATGATGAATTTGGGAATGAATTGGTTTATTTAAAAGAAAATTAAATTGTATTAAAGCAATTTACAGTTTAAAAATAAAAAAACCATCAACTTTTGCTGATGGTTTTATACAAAATTCGCTCAGAATTATTTTTTAGAAATGTCGAAAGATGCTCCTACAGCAACATTGAACTGGTTGTTTAACAGTTCGTAAACTGCGGCTTCTTTCTTGAACTTAGCGATTGGGAATTGGATTTCCGTGAAAAGACCAAATCCTTTATCAAAGAAAACTCTTGCTCCAACGTGACCACCGAAGTTTTTCAAACCTAAATCCAAACCAGGGTAAAGATCAACATTTTGAGGAAGTCCAATCACGTCACCAAGATGAGCGCTTGCTCTTGCTTTCAAATCAAATCTTTGATCAGCAGATGGTTTATCAACACCTGTAAATTCTTTGAATCCTAAAACGTATCCACCAACTGCTCCGATTGAGAAACTTTCACCTAAACCATAGTCCAAAGAAGCTTGAATTCCAGTTCCCCATTTTTGGAAGTTTGCACCAACCTGTGCCTTTAAATCACCTGAACCTTTGAAAGCGTCAGTTTGTGCATTAGCAAAACCGAAAGCACCAATCATCAAAGCAACTACTAATTTTTTCATAATTGTTATTTAAAATTTAAGGGTGCAAAGATAAAACTTTATTTTTTAGAAATCTTATACAGTTTTCCACTGTCGGAAACAGCATAGAGATTTCCATCGTTTCCATTGAGAACATCTCTAATTCGGTCTTTTTTATCTTCCAAAAGCCATTCTTCACCAATAACTTTATTGTTTTTAATAACTAGTCGGATAATTTTCTCACCACCTAAACAGCCAAGAAAAAGATTGTTTTTCCATTCCTCAATATTTCCAGTGTAGAAAGTAATTCCACTCATGGAAATCGATGGATCCCAATAATAAACAGGCTGTTCTGTTCCTGCTTTTTGCGTGGTTCCGTTGTTGATTTTTTTGCCGCTGTATTCAATTCCGTAGGTTACGTCGCCCCATCCGTAATTTTTTCCGGGTTGGATCAAATTGAGTTCGTCGCCGCCTCTCGGTCCCATTTCCGCTTCCCAAAGTTGTCCCTTTTCATCCATCGCCATTCCTTGCGGATTTCGGTGACCGGTGGAATAAATTTCAGGTTTCCATCCTGAAATATTTGGATTTCCGGGAGCAGGTTTTCCGTCTTTGGTGATTTTTAAAACTTTTCCTAAATAAGAATCCTGTTTCTGGGCAAAAGCCCGTGTCTGCAAATCTGAACGTTCACCGGTGCTCACGAAAAGATTTCCGTCTTTATCAAATACCAATCGACTTCCGTAATGCAATCTTCCGTCATAAGTTGGAGTTGCCCGGAAAATCACGGTTGGATTTTCAATATTTTTTTCGTCCGCTGAAAGTTTTCCCTTTCCAACTGCAGTGTGATTTCCACCGGAAACAGGTTCAGAAAAGCTAAAGAAAATCATTCTGTTATTTTTAAAATCGGGATCTAGCGCAACATCCAAAAGTCCGCCTTGTCCGCGAGAATCTACTTTTGGAAAACCTTCGACTTTAGAAATGGTTTTACCATCCGCAGAAACGATATTCATAACGCCCGATTTTTCTGTAATTAAAAATCTTCCGTCGGGTAAATTGGTAATTCCCCAAGGTTTTCCTAAATCAGAATTAATGGCTTCAACTTGATATGGAGTTGAGGTTTTAATGCCTTCAATTCTTGTTTGCCCTGAAAATGCCGGTTTATATTCGGGTGAATTTGGGGTTGAAGTTTCGGGATTTGGAAGTTTGCCGTTTTCGACAACGGTTTCGTTTTGAGTATTTTGAGATTTAGAATTTCCGCCGCATGAAATTAAAAGAATTAAGCCGAAAAGCGGAAGGCCTTTGCTGAATAGAGATTTCATATAAAATGGGTTGTGATTGGTTTTAAGGGCATCAAAAATTGTTCCGAGTAAAAGTGTAGTAAATTTCCATTTACAATTTTGTATTTTTGTGAGACTCAATCACAAACTACTTTTGTGTTTTTTACGTTAAAAAATGATGCACTTCCAACTTCAATCAGAATATCAACCAACCGGCGACCAACCGCAAGCAATCGAAAAATTGACAAACGGTCTAGAAATTGGCGAAAAATACCAAACGCTTCTCGGCGTGACCGGTTCCGGAAAAACTTTTACAGTAGCAAATGTGGTGAATAATGTGCAGAAACCAACTTTAGTTTTGGCGCACAACAAAACTTTGGCCGCGCAACTTTTCATGGAATTTAAAGAATTTTTCCCTGAAAATGCGGTGGAATATTTCGTGAGTTATTACGATTACTATCAACCTGAAGCGTTCATCGCTTCGACAAACACCTATATTGAAAAAGATTTGTCCATCAACGAAGAAGTCGAAAAACTGCGACTTTCCGCAACGGCAAGTTTGCTTTCGGGAAGAAGAGATGTTTTGATTGTTGCTTCGGTTTCCTGCATTTACGGTATCGGAAATCCGACCGAATTTAATAAGTCTTTGATCTCCATTGAGAAAAATCAGAAAATGTCGCGCACGACTTTGCTTCATTCTTTGGTGAATGCTTTGTATGCGAGAACTTTAAACGAATTTCAGCGTGGAACATTTCGGGTAAAAGGCGATGTTGTCGATGTTTATCCAGCTTATGCGGATAATGCAATTCGAATTCAGTTTTTTGGCGATGAGATTGAAACCATTCAAAGTTTTGACCCTGTTTCCGGAAATGTGATGGCGAATTTTGACCAAATTCAAATTTATCCGGCGAATTTGTTTGTGACTTCTAAAGAAACGCAACAAAATGCGATTCGTGAAATTCAGGACGATATGGTAAAACAGGTGGATTTCTTTAATGAAATTGAAAAACCATTTGAAGCCAAACGTTTGCAGGAACGAACCGAACTCGATTTGGAAATGATGAAGGAGCTCGGTTATTGCAGCGGAATTGAAAATTATTCAAGATATTTTGATGGACGACTTCCCGGTTCGCGTCCGTTCTGTCTTCTCGATTATTTTCCAAAGGATTATTTGATGGTGATTGATGAAAGTCACGTAACGATTCCACAAGTTCATGCGATGTACGGCGGAGACAGAAGCAGAAAAGAAGTTTTGGTGGAACACGGTTTCCGACTTCCTGCGGCGATGGATAACCGACCTTTGAAATTTGAGGAATTTGAAGGGATGCAAAATCAGGTGATTTATGTTTCCGCAACTCCCGCTGATTATGAACTGGAAAAAAGCGGCGGTGAATATATCGAGCAAATTATTCGTCCAACAGGACTTTTGGACCCTGTGATTGAAATTCGACCTTCCTTAAACCAAGTTGATGATTTAATGGAAGAAATTCAAAAAAGAGCGGAAGTTGACGAACGAACTTTAGTGACGACTTTAACCAAAAAAATGGCGGAAGAACTTACCAAATATTTTACAAAATTCGGAATCAGAACACGTTACATTCATTCCGATGTGGAAACGTTGGAGCGAATTCAGATTATGCAGGATTTGCGTGTCGGACTTTTCGATGTGTTGGTTGGTGTAAACCTTTTGCGTGAAGGTCTCGATTTACCTGAAGTTTCTTTGGTTGCGATTTTGGATGCTGATAAAGAAGGAATGCTTCGTTCGCGCCGTTCGATGATTCAGACTGTTGGTAGAGCTGCGAGAAATATCAACGGGAAAGCGATTATGTATGCCGACAAAATTACCAAATCAATGCAGGCAACGATTGATGAAACCAATTACCGCCGTGAAAAGCAGATGAAATATAATGAAGAACACGGTTTGGTTCCAACGGCTTTAAACAAAAAAATCTCCGAAGTTTTGGTGGGAAGAAGCAAAGATTTCCCGGATTCAAAATATACCCAAAAAGAAATTTTGCAGAAAGTGGCAGAAGAAAGAGCAAGTTACGGAAGCGAAGATTTAGAAAAAATGATTGCCGAAAAACAAAAAGCAATGGAGGCAGCGGCGAAAAACTTGGATTTTATAAAAGCGGCTAAATTGCGGGATGAGATTGCGGTGTTGAAGGGTTGATTGCTCACAATGCGAGTGACAGATTTTGATTATTTCTGTTTAAATCTGTGAGAAATTACATCAAAACTTATAAACTCTCTTCTTCGGTTTTGCATAATCTACTTTTCCACGAATTGGTGTCAACAAATCCATCAAACCATTTAATTTTATTTCATAAATTGTTGAAAGTTGCATTCCCAATTTTCCTTTTGGCATTCCTTCGCGCTGAAACCACTCCAGATAATTGATAGGCAAATCGGCGAGAATGGTACCTTTATATTTTCCGAAAGGCATTTCAACTTCGCAGATTTCTTTTAGTATTTCGGGATTCGGAATTTCGTTTAACATTATTTGATTTGGTTTGATTTAATTTGATTTTGTGTTCGGAGATTTAATCGAAGTATTTTAAAAGTTCGAAAAATTTAAAAAATTCTACTTCTACCCTTTGCAACAATTGCACCTTGCACCAATTTGCACCAATTAGATAGTTAAATCAATCTTGTCCTCAATCTCCTTCGGTTCCGGCATAATTAATTCATTCTCGTCGCTGCTGAATTCGTCCCGATAAACCTGAATTAAAAGAACGGTAATTGAAATCAAAATCGGTCCGAAAATCAAACCCATAAAACCGAAAAGATTCATTCCCATGATAATTCCAAAAACAGTATTTAAAGGATGAATGTTTTCTAATCTTTTCAAAAGAGTGAATCTCAATAAGTTATCGGTTAATCCAACTGCAATCAAACAATAGGCAGCCAAACCTAAACCGGGACCAATATTTCCTTCCGCAATCATAAAAATACAAACCGGAACGTAAACAATCGCAGCTCCTACAATGGGCAACATTGATGCAACGCAGGTTAAAGCGAAAAGTAAAACCGCACTTGGTGCACCAAAAATTAGATAACCAATCAACGCAACCAAACCTTGTCCGATCGCCACAACCGGAATTCCGATCGCGTTTGCAATGACCATTTTTTGAATTTTTTCCCCTAATAAATTTACGTTTGCTTTTTTTAATGGAGCAGAAGTTTTGATCAATCTTTCAAAAAGCCTTGGTTTCTCTAACATGAAGTAGAGAATGAAATACATTGACATCACCACGGTCAATGTATTGAAAGTACCGCTCAAAGCAGAAGTGGAATATTTCCCGACATTGTCTTTTAACTTCGCTAAATTCTCTTTGCTTAAAATATCAAAATTGGTTTTTTGATATACATAATCGTGAATTTTATCTACAAAAACATTGAATTTCTGCATATAAGCTGAAGCATTTCCCAATTTTTCAATCAGCAAATCTCCGATGAAATATATTGGCAAAATCAAGATAAATAAGGTCGCCAAAATTAAAACGGTGGAAGCAAGCCACGGTTTCCATTCTTTGACTTCTTGTAGGTAGAGATTGTATTTTCGTGTAATAATATAAAGCGTAATCGCTCCCAAAACCGATGGGATAAACATCGATAGGTTCGTGCAAATCAACCCGATAAGTACGATGATGACGAGAAGCAAAAAAATCTGCTTTATTTTCACTGCGCTGATTTGTTGTTTTCGGTTCGGCATATTTTCTATTTAAAAAAAGCAACAGGAAATTCTGTTGCGTTCAAAAGTACGATAATTATTGGCTTGTTGCCTAAAATTAATTTTTGAATTCAATTTGTCGCGGTCTTCCTAAAAATGCGCAATAAATGGAGTACATCGCTACCAAAAAGAAAGGCATCGTTGCAATAATTCCAATTCCGCAAAGTAAAATTCCTGAAATACTTATTAATAAAGAAAGTAACGAAACACCTAAAAAGGTTCCATAATTTTCTTTGGCAATGTTGAAAGATTTGCTTAAAGCCTCGGCAAAACTAGCGTTCTCAAAGAGCAAGATTGGGTAACCCAACATCAGGAACGGCATTACCAATAATCCTGGAAGTAAACACATCATGAAAGTAACCGTAAATATAATACTAGAAATCAAGCTGTAAATAACAATATTTAAAAAATTTTGCTTGTAACCGATAAATAAATCCGAAAAGTTGACAGGTTGTTTAAAATTGTATTTGTTCGCCACATAAATCACACCTACATAAAGCGGCGCCAAGAGCAATCCCAAAAGTCCTGAGAGACCATAATAAAGCTTCATACCTGGAATCGACCAAATATCGATTGAAGTGAAATCCCCATCTGCAGAAGTAATTTCTTCCGAAAATGCACGAGAATCAAATCCTGAAATCGGCTGAATAAGCATTGATGCCACAAAGTAAAGCACCATCGCCAAAATTGCGTACAGGAAGACGCCTTTATACGTTTCAAAAGCGTGGGAAATTATTTCCGAAGTGGATTTCTGCGGCTGATTCTGTTGACTAAATTCTTGAAAGTCCATAGTTTATATTTTTTAATGTTGCTCAAATTTAGAATTTTTTCTGAAATAATGAATCAAACCTGCTTTAAATTTCCTTCATTTTCGTGGTAATAATTTTTGTAAAGAGAATAAATCACCGCATTCCAAAACGGAAAAGTGAACAGAAAACCAAATCCGAAAAGAAGAATTCCGCTTAAACTAAAGAGCAAAGCAACAATCACTGAAATTAAAATTGTTACAAAATCACGCTTCAAACCTTTAATGGTCAAACCAATTCCCTCAAAGGTTTTTACATCCATAAAAAACATTAGGGGAATGGAGAATAGGGTTATGAAAACCCAAACAATTCCCAAAATCAGCAATGAATTGGCATAAGTGAAAATAATCATCCAAAAAAGGTAAAATCCAAAAAATTTGAAAAAATCGAAACCTAGATAACCGGCGAAAAGGTCGTTCATTTGAGGTTTTTCTTTTAAATCGAGTTTTCTATAAATTTTGTAAAAACCCACATTTAAAGGATTGATAAGTGCGAAAAGTCCGAACACAGCCAACGCAAAATTTCTCGTTTGTGGAAGTTGGGCAATTTCCTGCATTTTTTGGTTGAAGGCGGGGAAATCGGTTCTTGCCAAATCTTGATATTGTGCAAATTCATCCCAAAGCCCAAAATATCTGAAAAGGTAAAAATAGCCAAGAAAAAACAGCGAGAAGTAGAGCAAACTGTACATGACCTGAAACGAGATGGTTCTGTTCCAATAATTAAAAGCGTCTAAAAGTATCGCGTTGATTCCAGATTGTTGAGGATAATTTTTTTCCATGCGGCAAAAGTAAGGAAAAGAACTTGGCTAAACTCTAAAAGCTGTATTTTTGCACCAATGATTTCCATACTTCACCCGAATTTTAATCGAATGGATGAACTTTCACAGCAGAAAGTTCCTTTCTTTTTTATGGTGGATTTCTTAATGGAAAAAGTGGAAGTTTTTACAGAAAAAGAATTATCAGAATCGAGTTTGTTAATTGATTTTGAAAAGTTTACAAACTTCAGTTTCCGACACAAATCAAATAAGATCCTTGAACTTCATTCTTTCCCGCCATCAAAGGAAACGTATAAAATAGGATTTGATGTTGTTCAAAAAAACCTTAAACTCGGAAATTCTTATCTCACCAATTACACCTGCAAAACCGAAATTGAAACCAATTTTTCTTTAGAAGAAATTTTTCATTTTTCAAAAGCGAAATACAAAGTTTTGTATCAAGACCAATTCGTATTTTTTTCCCCTGAAACTTTTGTGGAAATTATTGAAAATAAGATTTTTACGCATCCAATGAAGGGAACAATTGATGCTGCAAAAGAAAACGCAGTGGAGGTTTTAAAGAATGATGTGAAGGAAAAAGCGGAACACTACACTGTCGTCGATTTACTGCGAAACGATTTGAGCATGGTTGCGGATGAAGTTCAAGTGAATGAATTTCAACGAATAGACTTCATTAAAACCAAACAGAAAAATCTGTATGCGATGAGTTCTGAAATTTCGGGAAAATTGAAGCCGGATTTTCAAAATAAAATTGGAAGCGTGATAAAAACTTTACTTCCTGCAGGTTCGATTCTCGGTGCGCCAAAAGCAAAAACTTTGGAAATTATTTTGGAGGCGGAAACTTACGAACGTGGTTTTTATACTGGAGTTTGCGGTTGGTTTGACGGGAAAAATCTCGATTCCTGTGTGATGATCCGGTTCATCGAAAAAGAAAATGGAAAAATGTACTTCAAAAGTGGTGGCGGAATCACACATTTGAGTAATTTAGTCGACGAATATCAAGAAATGAAAAACAAAATTTATGTCCCAATTCTTTGAAAGCATTAAAATAGAAGACCAAAAAATATTTCTTCTCGACCTTCACCAAAAGCGCGTCAATGAGACTTTCGCCAATTTTGGGAAAGAAGGCTCCATCGATTTGGGTAAGATTTTCAAAAGTTTAAATCACGATGAAGACGGTTTGTTCAAGCTCCGAATTTCTTATGATTTGGATAAAAGTTTTAGAACGCAAATGATTCCGTATGCTATTTCGGAAATCAATGATTTCCAGTTGGTTGAAAATAATTTGTACGATTATTCCTTTAAATTTGAAGACCGAAAAGAGTTTGAAAGAATGAAGATCAAGGCAAAAGCTGACGAAATCATCATCGTAAAAAATAATCATATTACCGACACTTCGTTTTCAAATCTGCTTTTCAAAAAGGGAAAGGAATGGTTTACGCCAAATACATTTCTTCTGAATGGTGTTCAGCGACAACATTTGCTGAAAAACAAAAAGATTAAAGAAGTGGAAATTACCCCGCAGAATCTTCAGCAATTCTCTCACTTTCAGATTATTAACTCTATGAATGATTTCGACGATATGTTTATTTATCCGATTTCTAAAATCACCAATCTGCCTGAAAGCGGAGAATATCTTGAGATTTGATTGAAATCCGCTTAAAATCAGCGATTTGGTCTGATTTTCGCTTTTAACTTTCCCACTTTTTGCTGCTGATTGATAATGAAAGAAATTCAGTTAATAAAGCCTTTTGCTCGGGTTTTACAACTTTTAATTTTAGTTTTTGCTGCTACTTTTTCATACGCCCAAAATAAGATTTCTGGGAAAATTGTTGATGAAAAAACTCAAAAACCGATTTCGGGAGTTGAGATTTTCATTAATAATAAGGAAAAATCGGAGATGATTTCTGCGGACGGGAAATTTCAGATACAATCTGACTCTGGAGTTGCAACGGCAACATTTGTAAAGAAAAATTTTAAGACAGAAATTGTAAATTTTCAAAATTTAATTTTCGAAAATTTAACCGTGAAAATGCAGCCTGAAAAAGTGGAGCAAATTCAGGAGGTTGTTTTGGTCGCCGGTAACAAAAAAAAATACAAAAACAAAAAAGAAAATCCAGCTTACGCCATTATGCAGGAAGTTTGGAAACGAAAGAAAACCAATGGCTTGGCTAATTACGACGATTATCAATTCAAAGAATATGAAAAAATTGAGATCGGGATAAGCAATATTGATTCGGCGTTCATGGACAAGAAAATTTTCAACAAATTGGAGTTTGTCTTTAAATATGCCGATTCTTCCGACTTTGATAAAAAGTTGAATTTACCCGTCTTCCTGAACGAAACGCTTTACAAAATCTACGGAAAAAACAAGCCCGAAAAAAAGGAGAATAAAATAATTCTTGCCAACAAATTTTCGGGATTCAATAATAATGAACTCATTGCTTCTACGGCGAAAAACCAGTTCAAGGAAGTGAATTTATATGATAACACGCTCAATTTCTTTAATATAGGATTTCCAAGTCCGGTTGGAACCGATGGATTTGCGACCTATGATTATACTTTGTCGGATTCGCTTGTCGTGGACGGCACAGATTCCTATGAAATAAAATATTTCCCGAAAAGAAAGGAGGTTTTGGCGTTTCAAGGGGTTTTATACATCTCGAAAGACACGTATAATATTGTAAAAGCAACCTTGAAATCGACCAACAAAATCAATATGAATTTCGTGAATGGAATCTATCTCGAAACAGAATATGACGCACCAAATGATTCGGTTTTCATTGCTAAACGGACTTATTCCGAGTTGGAGATGTCAATTTTCAGCAAGAAAAAAGATGCGAAAGGTGCGGTTTTCAAAAGGACGCAGGTTTTTAGCGACTACTTATTCAATACTGATTTTGATGACCAACATTTGGCTGAAAACAATCAGACTTTAAGTGACGAAAACCTGAAAAAACCCGATGAATTCTGGGACAAAGAAAGAACGGAACCATTGGAAGAAACTGAAAAGAACATCTATAAAATGGTGTCGGAATTGGAGCAGGTTCCAAAATTCAAACGGATTGTTAATGCGGTGGAAATTGTTAATTCAGGTTACATTAACGCTTGGAAAGCGATTGATTTTGGTGACATTTTTTCCGTTTTTGGTTATAACGAGGTGGAAGGTTTTCGTTTGAGAGCGGGTGCAAGAACGTATTTTTCACACAACGATCTTTGGCGAATCGAAGGTTACACTGCGTATGGATTCAGAGACCAAAAATGGAAATACGGTTTTGAAGGTAGATACATGTTCAATCGTGAAAACCGCGCCACAATTGGTTTTGGCGGAAGAAATGACGTGATACAGCTTGGCGCACAATTAACCAATGACGATGGAATTATGAACCGTTCGTTCGCTTCTTCCTCGATTTTTTCTTCAGGGAGTAACTCTTCTTTGAGCTGGTTGCGACAGAATAATTTGTTTTTTTCCATGGAACCTGTGAAAAATTTTCAAGTTCGTTTGGATGCATCTTTGCAAAATATAAAATCGGCCAACCCCACAAAATTCAATTTGGATTTTTACAAAAATAGCGAGTTGAAATCAGAAACCAATGATTTTCACACGACTTTCAGTTTAATTGCAAAACCGGGCGCAAAGTATTCACAGTATGGCGTTGACCGATATGAGTTTACCACGCTTTCTCCAGTTTTTGTTCTAAAATTTACGCACGGATTTGAGAATGTTTTGAAAGGAGATTTTGATTATAACAAACTTCAGTTTTTGTACTCGCAACCAATTATTTTAGGGAATTACGGAAAGACCATTATCAATTTCGAGGCAGGGAAAAACTTCAACACCGTTCCGCTTGCTTTACAAAATATTATTCCTGGAAACCAATCCTACAACTTGATTCCCGGAACTTTTGCGTTGCTGAAGTATTACGAATTTGTTGCAGATGCTTACTCTACGTTGAATATTGAACATCATTTTAACGGAAAGTTGATTTCTTATCTTCCTTTGATCAAGAAATTGAAAATGAGGGAACTCGTCTTTTTCCGTGGTGCGTATGGAACTTTGAGCGAAGTATCCAAAATTATCAATTTTGAAAACACGCTATACTCCGCTCCTGACCAACAAATTTATTACGAATACGGATTTGGTTTGGAGAATATTGGTTTCGGAAACTTCAAATTACTTCGACTCGATTTCAACTGGCGCGGAAATTACCTCGACCGTCCCGAAGTTTCAAAATTTGGGGTGAAGTTTGGTTTGCAGATGAATTTTTAGAGGCTGGAAGATGGATGCTGGAAATTTTTTTGCTCAAATCTGCGAGAGAAATCAATTACTTCAAAAACTCGAAGTATCCTTTCAAAACTTCCGCATTTTCCACTGCAGAAGTATCTACTTCCAAGATTTTCGCTTTTAGATCTGGTTTAAAGAAATTTTCAAGTACACGTAAAAGCGTATCTTCCTCATCAACTTTAGTGTAACCGAAGCCAAAATGTTTCGCAAGAAGTTCAGCGTTTTTGTGATGTTTGGTCAAAATAAATTCGTCCAAAGCATTTGTGGAACTCGGTCCTGGAATAATTTTAAAAATATCTCCACCGCCATTATTGAAAATAATAATTCTGGTATAAGGTGGGATGTAATTGTTCCAAAGTCCGTTGATGTCGTAGAAAAAACTCAAATCTCCCGTCACCAAAACCGTTTGGTTTTTATTGCGCATCGCAAATCCCATCGCAGTGGAAGTGGAGCCGTCAATTCCGCTTGTTCCTCGGTTGCAATAGACTTTGTTTTTGTTGAAGTCGAAAAGTTGCGCATAACGAATTGCGGACGAATTGCTGAAATGAAGATTGATATTTTCTGGCAATTTATGAGAAAGCGATTCAAAAAATTTGAAATCCGAAAAATTGGTTAAAACGCAATATTCCTGATGTTTCAAATCTTTTTTATCCCGTAAAACATCCCACAAATTATAAAAAGGTTGTGGTTCTAATTTCGCGAAATTCAGCAATTTAGAGAAGAAATTTTCAGCGGAAGTTTCAATTTTTTCGGTTAAAGAAAAGAAAGTATCGGGTTGCCAAACTTCATCGATATGCCAATGATTTTTCGGTCTTGCCTTTCTCAAAAACTTTTTTATTTTTTTTGAAACCACGTTTTGTCCAACCGTAATCAACAAATCTGGAGCGTAAGTTTTATGGTCTTCTTCGCTGAAATTATAGATATACCGGTCTATATGGGAGAAAAATTTTTCATTTCTTAAATTGGAATTCGCCTCACACAAAACAACAGCGCTATGATTTTTAACCAATTGTGAGAGTTGCATTTCCAGTTCTTCGCTGTAATCACGAGTTCCGACCAAAATCATGATTCGTTTTGAAGTATTCCATTCCGCCACAAGATTTGATGGAATTTCAAATGATTTTTTCTGAATCGTTTTTTCAACAGGCGGAAAAGTCTGAAGTTCAGAAACCATTTCATAAAGCGGTTCTTCCAAAGGAATATTGATGTGAACCGGACCTTTTTTCTCGAAGCACAATTCGATGGCTTTCTTGATTAAATCAAAATTTTGTTCATCCGCATTTTCTTTTCCATCCTCCAATAGCTGAAAGTCTCCATAAGAGTGCTGCGAATATAACTCCTTTTGACGAATGGTTTGTCCATCAAAAATATCAACAAAATCGGTTGGTCGGTCTGCTGTTAAAACCAGAACAGGAACGTTCTGATAAAACGCTTCTGTAATTGCAGGATAATAATTTGCCGCCGCAGAACCGCTTGTACAAGTTATTGCTACAGGTTTTTTCTCGCTTTTCGCCATTCCCAAAGCTACGAAACCCGCACTTCTTTCATCCACAATGCTGTAACAATTGAATTCATCTGTTTCCGAAAAATGAATTGCTAAAGGTGCGTTTCTTGAACCTGGAGAGATTACAAAGTTGAAAATTCCGTATTCTTTTAGAACATGTGATAAAATCTGGATGCTTCGCTTGGAAGAAAATTGCTTCATGATTAAAATTGATAGGCAAATTTACTGATAATTAAAATTCTAGATCCGATTGTTTGCTGTTAAAATTTTACTGCCAAAAATCATTATTTCAAAATTTAAAATTTCTCAAAACCAATCTAAATCTTTTGTAACTTTAGTTTCCGAAAAAAAAGGAAGATTTGATCGTTTAATTTAAATCAAACAAAATCAAACAACTTTAAATCATATCAAACGTGAAACTTAAATAAATAGAGATATGAGTACCAATACCCAAAATTTACGAAACGTGGTGATGCTCGGTCATTCCGACAGTGGCAAAACCACGCTCATTGAAGCCATGTTATTCGAAGGCGGAGAGATTAAACGCCGTGGAACTGTAGAATCACAGAACACGGTGAGTGACAATACCGACATTGAACATGAGAAAGGAAAAACCATTTTCTCACACCAAATGTTCGTGAACTGGCGCAATAACAAAATAAACATTATCGATACTCCCGGATTTGACGATTTCGTTGGCGAAGTCGTTTCTTCGTTAAAAGTTGCAGATACCGCTGTAATTGTGTTAAACGCTGCAAACGGTGTAGAAGTAGGAACTGAACTCGTTTGGGAATACGTGGAAAAAAATCTGACTCCAACAATTTTCGTGATCAATCAAATGGATCATCAGAAAGCTGATTTCGATAAAACTTTGGAGCAGGCGAAAGATAGATTTGGTTCTAAATTGGTTCCGATTCAATATCCTTATAATTCAGGAGCAAATTTCAATCAGATTATTGATGCGTTGAGAATGGTGATGTACGAATTCCCGGCAAACGGCGGAAAACCTGAAAAGAAACCAATTCCTGAAAGCGAAATGTCAAAAGCAAACGAAATGCACAACGCTTTGGTAGAAATCGCTGCAGAAAATGAGGAGGGTTTAATGGAAAAATATTTTGAGGAAGGAAATCTTTCCGAAGAAGAGCTTGCGAAAGGAATTACCATTGCCATTGCAAAACAACAGTTTTTCCCGGTTTTCGTAACAAGCGGTTTGAAAGATATGGGAACTGGAAGATTGATGGGCTTTATTAATGAAATTGCTCCGTCTCCTTTGGACAGACCAAAACGTGTGATGGAAGATGGTAGTGAAGTTGCCTACGACCCGAACGACAAAACCACGATTTTCATTTATAAAACCACCACAGAACCACAAGTTGGAATGGTTTCTTACTTCAAAGTTTTGAGCGGAACCATAAAACCGGGCGACGAACTGATCAACGCCAATAATGGTGAAGTGGAAAGAATTTCCCAACTCTTTGTAGCCGAAGGTAAAGACAGAACGCCAGTTGCACAATTGGAAGCAGGAGATTTGGGCGTTACCGTGAAATTAAAATCGGGACACACCAATAATACGCTAAATTCCAAAGGTTTGAATAGAAAAATTCGTCCGATGGAATTTCCTGAAAGCCGTGTAAGAAAAGCGGTTTCCGCAGAATCTTCCGCCGAAACAGAGAAACTTTTTGCTGCACTGAATAAAATTAAAGAAGAAGACCCGACGCTGAAAGTGGATATCGATCACGAAACACACGAAGCCATTCTTGGAGGACAGGGACAACTGCACATTGATTTGGTGAAACAGCGGTTGGAAAAAGAATTCGGCGTAAAAATGGAAATGAAAAATCCAAAAGTTTCCTACCGAGAAACCATTACCGGAAAAGCCGACGCCGATTATCGACACAAAAAACAATCGGGTGGAGCCGGACAATTCGGTGAAATCCATATGCGCGTAGAAAATTTCTACGAAGGAATGGAAGAACCAACCGGAATGAACATCCGCCAAAAAGACGTGGAAGATTTACCTTGGGGCGGACAATTAGCATTCTACTGGTGCATCGTTGGTGGCGCTATCGACAACCGTTACATCGGCGCGATAAAAAAAGGAATTATGTCGCAAATGAAAAACGGTCCACTCACGGGTTCTCCTTGTCAAAACATCCGCGTTTCTGTGTATGATGGAAAAATGCACAGTGTGGACAGTAACGATATTTCCTTCCAATTGGCAGCAGCAGGAGCGTTTAAAGAAGCCTTCCAAAAAGCGCATCCGCAACTCTTGGAACCGATGTATCACGTGGAAATTCTTTGTCCGGACGATTCAACCGGCGATGTAATGGGCGATTTGCAAACACGACGCGCAATCATTTCAGGAATGGATAGCGAAGGACATTATCAAAAAATTCTTGCAGAAGTTCCTTTGGCAGAAATGAACGACTACGGCTCACATCTGCGATCCATCACCGGAGGAAAAGCAAAATTCACAATGCGTTTTTCTGATTATCAACTCGTTCCGCCAAATGTTCAGCAGGAATTGGTGAAAAAACACGCTGCTGAAGCTGTGGAAATGTAAACACACTTTGCCTCCACTTTGTAAAGTTAAAATCTTTGACAAAGTTTTAAAATATCCTTCAAGAAAATCAACCTTGAAGGATTTTTCATTTAAATTGATATTAAGATAATAAAGTCCGATTAAAAATTATCCTTAACTTTGTTGAAGTCAAAATTATAATATGAACAAACCCATAAAAAGAAACGAAAACCTGGTTCCTGTTTCTCGCGAACATCACGCCACATTACTTTTTTGTTGGAAATTGCGAAACGGCGTAAAAGCTGAAATCAATCCCGAAAGAATTACAAAATACGTCAATTGGTTTTATCAAAATCATATTCAGCATCATTTTAAAACCGAAGAAAAGCTGCTTTTTACAGATTTTAATGATGAAATGGTAAAACGTGCTTTGAATGAACATCAATTAATTCTCGCAAAAATCAACGAAATTAATGTGAAAGCTAAAGAAAATAGTTATGTTTTATTCAACGAACTTGCAGATTTGGTTGATGGTCACACAAGATTTGAAGAACGGCAGCTTTTCCCATATCTCGAAGAAACATTTTCAGAAGGTGAGTTAGAAAAAATCGGTGAAATTCTACACGGTGATGAACATTCCGCCGTTGAAAATTACGAAGACGAGTTTTGGAAAAAATAATAACCTCAAAAAGCCGTTTAGTATTCATTAAAAACGGAATGATGAAAAATTTCAAGATTTTACTTTTTCTCTGTGTTTCTACCTGTTTCTTCGCTCAGAAAGAATTTACTTTCAATATCAACAATGTTGAACGGAAAGCTTTAGTTTTTGAACCATCTCAAAAATCACAAAAAATTCCAATGGTCTTCATTTTCCATGGACATGGCGGGAACGCGAAAAACGCCTCGCAAAAAATAAACTTCCAACATGAGTTTCCAGAAGCAATGGTGGTTTTCATGCAGGGAATTCCCGGAACTTCAGGTTATGTTATCGATAAAAAAGGACTTTTGAACGGTTGGCAAATGTTTCCCAATGAAAACGGAAATCGTGATGTGCTGTTCTTTGATGAGGTCTTGAAAAATTTACAGAATAAATTCTCCATCGATGAGCGTAGAATTTATTTGGTCGGTCATTCCAACGGAGCCCGATTTGTAAATGTTTTATGGAAGGAACGCGGTGAAAAAATTGCCGCAATATGTTCAGTCGCCGCACAAGGTGGAATGATGGCAAGAAATGCGAAACCCGTTTCCATTTGGATGAGCATGGGAAAAAATGATCCTTTGGTTCCTTACGCCACCCAAAAAAAGTCGATTCCCATCGTGAAAAAAAATTTGCAGATTGACGAAATTTCTACAGTTCACAATGGCGACACCACAACTTTCAAAGGAATCGAAAACACAGAGTTAGTCATTGAAGAAAAAAATGCAGGACATGAATTTCCTGCATCTTCAATTCCAAAAATCGTAAATTTTTTTCAAAGACATTCGCGGTAGATTAACTTTACGCTTCTTCCAACTTCACTGTAAAATGTCGTAAAATCTCCGATTCCCAAGTAATATTGTAGCCTTTCAGAATTTCTTCTCTTCGGTCGTAAACGTTTTTGATGGCAACCGCAATATAATCCATGTGATTGTTCGTGTACGTTCTTCTCGGAATCGCCAAACGAACCAATTCTAGTTTTGGGTAGCGGTTTTCTCTCGTTTGTGGATCGCGGTCGGCTAATAAGGTGCCGATTTCCACGGTGCGGATTCCGGCTTCTTTGTAAATTTCGTTGGCCAAAGTCTGCGCTGGATATTCTTCACGCGGAATATTCGGTAAAAATTTTAATGAATCGATAAACACCGCATGTCCACCAATAGGCTTCTGAATTGGGATTCCGAATTCAATCAATTTATTTCCAAGATATTCAACCTGTGAAATTCGACTTTCCAAATATTCAAATTCTGTAGCTTCATTTAAACCCACCGCTAAAGCCGCCATATCTCGTCCCGCCATTCCGCCGTAAGTGATAAATCCTTCATAAATAATGGTAAAATTGGAAGCGATATTAAAAACATTTTCGTCATTCAAGGCGATAAATCCACCGATGTTGACAAGGCCGTCTTTTTTGGAACTCATCGTCATCCCAACGCCGTAAGAAAAAACTTCTTTGCAAATTTCTTTGATGGTGCGGTTTTCCTGACCGGCCTCTCTTTTCTTGATGAAGTATGCATTCTCCGCAAAACGGGCAGAATCGAAATAAATCGGAATCCCATAACGGTCTGAAAGTTCTTTCACCGCTTTCATGTTTTCCAGTGAAACAGGTTGTCCGCCGGAGGAATTACACGTAATTGTAATTAAACAAAAAGGAATTTTTTCTTTAGGATAGGTTTTATAAACATTTTCCAGTTTTTCTAAATCGATATTTCCTTTGAACGGGTGAAGGTTTTCAATATCGAAAGCTTCGTCAATCGTACAATCGATCGCATGAGCTTTTCGGAATTCGATATGTCCTTTTGTGGTGTCGAAATGGGAGTTTCCTGGAATCACGTCTCCTTCTTTTACCAAAACCGAAAACAATACATTTTCCGCCGCTCTTCCTTGATGCGTCGGCAAAAGGTATTTGTAGCCTGAAATTTTTTGAACAGTTTCATGAAGTTGCTCAAAACTTCTCGAACCCGCATAACTTTCATCACCGGTCATCAAAGCAGACCACTGTTTGTCGCTCATTGCTCCCGTTCCGGAATCGGTTAAAAGGTCGATGAAAACCTGCGAGGATTTTAGGTTAAATAAGTTGTAATTGGCATCTTTCAGCCATTGTTCTCTTTGTTCACGGGTGGATTGGTGAATTTCTTCCACCATTTTTATTCTGTAGGGTTCTGCGTAAGGGAGTTGCATTTTTGTTTACAGTTTAAGGTTGATGTTTAAAGTTAATTTTGAAATAAATTTGAAGTGGTTTAAAACTTTAAACCTTAAACTTCAAATACGAAGCATTCACGAACTCAAATAAATGTTAATTCCGTGAGTAAACTTTAAACTCTCATTCCGGTGCTTTAAAAACATTATCATCCGAATGAAAACCTGCAACACCGCCACTTACCGCAAATTTCATTGCTTGTGCAGCGCTCACATTTTCAAGAATTACGATGTTGGTCGCCAAAACAAAAACCACCCAACCTGAAACGGCGTAAGAATGCGGCAAATATACCGCAACATAATCGGGATAACCAACGGAAGATAAATCACTCTGCGTTAAGAATCCGACACGCCAAATTTCGGGGTTTTCAGAAGTTTTAATGAGAACGGGTTGGTTGAATTTCTTTTTATCACCCACAAAAGAAGTCATCACATCTTTCAGCGAGGTGTAGATGAATTTTATTCCGGGAGTATGTTCGAGGAGGTAATCGAAACTGTCCACAACAACTCGTCCAATAATGAATTTATTCCCAAGATAACCAATCAAAGTGGTGCTTGCAATAACTATGAGAAAGGTAATTCCTGGGTAGGTTTTTTCTGAAAGTGCGGGAATAATATTGTCGATGCTCGAAACGATATACCAAATAATCCAAACCGTTAAAGCAAACGGGCCAATTATCAGCAAACCCTGAAAAAAGGATTTTGCCAATAAGTTCAGGTTCTGTTCGAGACGCGATTTGGTCATTGTTTAATTTGGTTTCGAAATTCGAGATTTTAACTGTGATGTGATTCAGTAAAAGTAAGAAAATTCTGAAAAACTTTAAACCTTAAACGTCAAACCTTAAACTAAAATCCTTCACCCGTGAATGGTCTCCTTCGTACCGTACGATTTAATGATTTCTGCTTCATATTCCAACCATTCTTCCCAACGCTGGTTCACTTTTTCGGGATTGCCCAATTTTCTGGCAAAACCAATGAAGGTCGTGTAATGATTCGCCTCGGAAATCATCAGTTCTTTGTAAAAAGTTTTCAGTTCTTCGTCTTTAATGTTTTCCGTCAACACTTTGAAACGTTCGCAACTTCTCGCTTCAATCATCGCAGCGAAAAGCATTCGGTCGATAATATAATCTTCGCGACTTCCCTGAACAATGAATTTGAAAAGTTGATTCACATAATCGTCTTTTCTTTCTCTTCCGAATTCGTGGCCGCGCTTTTTGATGATTTCATGAACTTGCTGAAAATGGTCGAGTTCCTCTTGCGCGATTTCCAAAAGTTCGGTTACGATTTCAGGATATTCGGGAAGCATCGTGATTAAAGTGATGGCGTTGGTTGTTGCTTTTTGTTCGCACCAAGCATGGTCGGTGAGGATTTCCTCTAAATTTCCTTCGGCGATATTGGCCCATCTTGGGTCGGTAAGCAATTTCAGTTTGAACATGTTGTATTTTTGATAAAAGAAGTGTTGTTATCGTAGTTACTTTGATACAAAAGTAACCAAAAAATCAAGACTGGATATTTTTGCTAAAAAATCGAAATTTCTTTCAAGAAAATTTCCAAAACTCGGGCGGAAAGTCAAGTTACTATTTAAGAAAATGTATTGTCGCCACTCAAACAATGGAAATTTTTATCCATTTATAATTAAGACAAATCTCGCTGAAAGAAATTTCAATTTTTCTTAACGCAAAAATTTCCTTGGTCAACTATAAATAATGGTGTTAAAGGTTTCTATTTGTTGTGATTTTTTTAAGATAAATAAATTTCATGGCATAAAACTTGAAAGCTAAATTACATAACATTTAAAAAAATAAAATTATGAACACTGCACTATTTTCAAAAAAAGCGGAACAATTAGGAATGTTCCTTTTAACTTTCTTCTTCAGCATCGTAGCATTCGCACAGGAAGCAACGCCAAAAGTTGATGTTACTACTACTTCCACAAAAACCACTACTACAACTGAAGAGTGGTTTACAAACCCTGTCTATTGGGTAATCGGAGCGCTTTTATTAATCATCTTGATTGCTGTAGTTGCAAGAGGAAACGGAAAAAGAGACTAATTTTTCCACTGCCAAAAAATTTAAAAACCGTGTTCAGTTATCGAGCTGAAGCGGTTTTTTTTCGTAAAAATTCTAAGATTCTCCAACCGAAAGCGTCTAATTTTTTCAATCCTTCCGCAATAATTACGGCAAGCGCGATGTTGATAACGAAAATTAAAACCATCAAAATCCACCATTCCATTTTGTCTTTTAAAGGTACCACGAGGAAATAGACGAGTGATGAACTCATTCCCTGCGCAAAATAATAAAAGATTGCATTTTTTCCGATATAAGTGATGAAGTTGTTTTTAGTGATTTTCAATCGGTTGTAAAGAACAAACAAAGTTAGAAGAGAGAAAGACGACCAAAAGATGTATAATAATTTTGGTGGGAACTTGGCCTTGTTCATTTTCATGAAGAGTTCTTTCCCGAAATTCCAAAACAGGAATATTAAAATAATGAAGAGGATTCCATAAAGAATCGGAATTGCGTTCGTCGGAATTTTTTTTCCTTTCAGTTGATGCGCTAATAAAAATAATCCGAGGTAAAAAGCGACGTAACCAACTTGTCCGGTTGGATAAAATTCTGGCAATAAATTGAATATCAAGGTCAATCCAAAACAAAGGGCGATAAACCAATTGAGGTGTTTCGGAAAAAATCGTAAAATTAATACGCCGAAAACGGTAAGGATGAAATATACTTTCAAATACCAAAAACTTCCCATCACCACAGGAAAAGTATCTGCATTGGTGTATTGATGTAGATACCAATTCCCGAGATTTTGCCATTGTGGGACATCCGAAATATTTTGCGGAACATATTTCGCCCCGAAAGTGGAGTAGAAACTTTTCATCCAATCGAGCCCGAAAATATGTAATCCGAAAACCTTGAAAAAATAATCGAGGAAGAAAAGAAAGGTCACGAAAATCATGAAGGTAATTTGCAACTTCAGTAGTCGATAAAGCGTTTTTTCCACATTTCCGCCCGAAGTTAAACCACTTAAAGCGTAAAATAAAGGAACGTCAATTAAAAGTGAAGCAACGCGCCATTCTGTTGGAACGTAAAACTGTCCCGACCAAAAAACGGTATGGATAAAAATAATGGCAAGTGTGGCAAAACCTTTTGCAAAATCGATGTAGAGGTCTCTTTTCATACAGTTTATTTGAAAATCAAAAGTAGGAAAAAGATGGAAGATGGAAGATGGAAGACGGAAGTTTTTTATCAGGCTTCTGTTTTTTGTTTGAGGTTTGAAAAGGAGCGAAAACTTTTAGGCCTGATTGAACGGCGTGTTTGAGCTCTTTTTTCGGCGGCGGCGAAGCCGCCGCCGAAAAAAAGCGAGTAGTGAAAGCAGGTTCCCGGCTCCTAATTTTTAGTTTGAGGGTTTGATACTGAGAGCGTTTGGGAGAAATTGGGAGTAATTTTGTAAAACTTCCAGCATCCAACATCCATCTTCCAACAAAAATTTGTGGATAACTATTTGTATTTCAGAAAAATTTCTTACTTTTGCACCTCGAATTAACTAACAAAATTTATAGACAATGTTTGCAATTGTAGAAATAGCAGGGCTTCAATACAAAGTTGAGCAAGACCAAAAGTTGTTTGTAAACCGTTTGAAAGGAGACAAAGGAGCGAAAGTTTCTTTCGACAAAGTTCTTCTTACTGTGAACGGTACTACATCAATCGGCGCCCCGGCTGTAAACGGTATCACTGTAGATGCTGAAATCCTTGACCACGTGAAAGCGGATAAAGTAATCGTCTTCAAAAAGAAAAGAAGAAAAGGTTACGAAAAGAAAAACGGTCACCGTCAATCTTTAACTCAAATTCAAATCACTGGGATCACCGGATTTGACGGAGCTAAAAAAACGGCGAAAAAAGAAACCGCTAAAGCTGAATCTACTGAAGCAAAAACGTTAAAAGCAGAACCTAAAACTGAAAAAGCGGCTGCTCCAAAAGCTGAAAAGACAGAGGAGAAAAAAGCTTCTTCAAAAGGTGATGCTGCAACGGTAAACTTCAGCGAAGAACACGAATTGAACTATCTTCTTCAAAAACACGGTATGTCTGAATCTGCAGACAACAGAAAAGTTCTTGTAGAACTTGGTAAAGAGTTGAAAGAAAAAACTGAAAAGAGAGTTTTAGCAACGGAAGATTTCGATGCTTACATCAAGGAAAATATTGAAAAATTAACTCCAAAAAAATAATTCCAAGAAATGGCACACAAAAAGGGAGTTGGTAGCTCCAAAAACGGTAGAGAATCGCACTCTAAAAGATTAGGTGTTAAGATTTTCGGTGGACAGGAAGCAATCGCGGGAAACATCATCGTGAGACAAAGAGGAACTCAACACCACCCAGGTGAAAACGTGGGAATGGGTAAAGACCACACTTTGCACGCGCTTGTTGACGGTAAAGTAGTTTTCAGAAAGAAAGCAAATAACAGATCTTTTGTATCTATCGAACCAAACGCATAATTGATTGCGTTTCATAAAATTAATCCTGATTGCATTTCCAGTCAGGATTTTTCATTTATTTTACTTTCCGAAAAAAAAAATATGAATCTAAAATCTACACTTTTACCCATCATTCTTTCATTAGTAGTGCTGCTTTGTTGTTCGATAGATCAAAATTAAACTCCCGCAAACATTTGCGGAATCGTGAACAATGTTAGTTTCCAATCGTTTGCGACAAATGTATCTTTAAATTTTGGGGCCGGAACTAATGCCAATTCATTTAGGATTGAATATGGGTTATCTGGCTTTTTGGCGGGAACAGGAAAATCGGTCACTACTTCAAACACAAAGCTATACGATTTCTCTTATTCAAAATGTCACCGATCCGCCAAGTTCGCAGATTTTTACTACTTCAAATACTTCCATCGCCATTTCAAACATGTATTGTAATTGGAAAGGATTTTATGTGAAAGCAAATTGCGCGAACGGAAACAGTGGAGATTGGGCAGGTCCTTTTATATTCTAAGCAACTACATTTAATAATTTTCCCAATCTTTCGGTTGGGATTTTTTTGTACTCCTAAAAATTAATTTTCTATTCACCTTTATTTCATATTGAAATCCTAACTTTGAAAAAACTAAAATGGAAAAACGAAAAATCCCGATTGTAGTTCTTTCAGACATTCATCTTGGAACTTACGGTTGTCATGCAACAGAATTGGTGGCTTACCTGAAAAGCATCAATCCAAAAATATTGATTCTTAATGGCGACATTATCGATGGTTGGGCTTTTTCCAAAAAGTATTTTCCCAATTCCCACATGGCGGTTTTGAGCGAGTTTTTTAAGATGATGAAAAACGGCACCGAAATCATCTATATCACAGGAAATCACGATGAATTTTTGAGAAAATATTCAGATTTAACCATGGGAAATCTTTTTCTCACCGATAAATATTTGGTAGAAATCGACGGAAAGAAAACCTGGTTTTTCCACGGAGATATTTTCGACAATACCACGAAAGGCGGAGCAAAAATTATCGCAAAAATTGGCGGAATTGGTTATGATTGGCTGATTTTGGTGAATCGTGCGATCAATTTTGTTCTGGAAAGTTTTGGACAGAGAAAACTTTCACTTTCGAAAAAAATTAAAAATTCGGTGAAAAATGCAGTAAAATTTATCGCCGATTTTGAAGAAAAAGCCATTGAACTCGCCATTGAAAATCATTATGATTACGTCGTTTGCGGACATATTCATCAACCTGCAGATAGAATCGTGACCAAGGAAAAAGGTTCCGTACATTACCTGAATTCGGGAGATTGGATTGAAAATCTTTCTTATTTAGAATACGATAAAGGAACATGGCAACTCCTTTTCTTCGATGAATCCAAATTTGAAAAACCTATTATCGAAATCAACGATGTTTCAGTAAATGTGGAAGAATTAATTCATCCTCACGTTTTTGCCGCTTTCGTTGGCAACAAAATGACAGAAAGCATTTAGGTCTTTTTTACTTGGTTCTTTTTGCTCGTTTCTTGGCTATTTGTTCAAAAAAGCATCCCAACCTTGAGCATTCAGCGCTACCAATTCATTGCTTCCCCTTGCAACCAAAAAATTTCCTTGTTCTAAATCTACAGCGTGACCAATGATGGTAAAATCTGGATGATTTCTAATTTTATCAAAATCGTTGTGAGAAATCGTGAAAAGTAATTCATAATCCTCACCACCGTTTAAAGCGCACATCACAGGATTTAAATTCAGCTCTTCCGCGGTGGAAATTGTCAAAGAATCCATTGGGATTTTATCTTCGTAAATTCTGAAACCCACTTTGCTTTGGTCGGATAAATGTAAAATTTCAGATGACAAACCATCGGAAACATCAATCATCGAAGTTGGTTGAATGTTGAGTTCCGCTAAAGTTTTTTTGATGTCGGTTCTTGCTTCGGGTTTTAATTGTCTTTCCAAAATATAGTCGTAACCTTCCATTTCGGGCTGCATATTTGGATTGGCAAGAAATACGGAATGTTCTCGTTCCAAAATTTGCAAACCAAGATAAGCACCGCCTAAATCTCCCGTCACCACAAGTAAATCGTTTGGTTTTGCGCCGTTCCTTTTTACTAAATTTTCACAGTTTTCAAGTCCAATAGCAGTAATACTCATCACCAAACCTGAAGTAGAACTCGTTGTGTCACCGCCAACCAAATCAACTTTGTAATGTTTGCACGCCAAAGCAATTCCCTCATAAATTTCCTCCAAAGCTTCCACAGGAAATCTGTTAGAAATCGCCAGTGAAAACAAAATCTGTGTCGGCGTTGCATTCATTGCGGCAATATCACTTACATTCACCACAACCGCTTTATAACCCAAATGTTTTAGCGGAACATATCCCAAATTAAAGTGAACTCCTTCTGCCAAAACATCGGTGGTAACAACTACTTTTTTATTTTCGGGATTGATAATTGCAGCATCATCACCAATGGAAACTTCCGTAGATTCATTACTAAAATTAAAGTTTCCGGTGAGGTGTTTAATCAGTCCAAATTCGCCATAAGCAGAAATTGGGGTAAGTTGCGGGTTTTTATCTTCGAGGATGGACATAAGTTATGAATGATGGTTGATAATGGATGAATGATGCTACAAACCAAATTTATTCTTCAGAATTTTCTTCCTTATTTTTTCGCCAGGTGAAGGTATTTCTTTTATGAAAAGGCTCTACGTTTTCAGGTTTGAAAGGTAGCTTTCGTAAATCCTCTTTAGTCAAAATTTTTATACTTTCCGAGCTGAATTCCTGCATTACTTCCAAAATGTCATCGGGTGGAGTAGTCGTTTTTCTAAGCATCATATCAATCCAAACTCCGGTTGCTTCCGCAGTTGCCATGTGCGTTCCATCAGGAAGATAAAATTTGTGGATGAACTGATAAATACTCGCATCTTCTGACATTCCCGCAATTTCTAATGAAACAAAAACCGTCTGGTCTGCATAAATTTCCTTGAAAAAAGAATACCTCTCATGCAAAATAACTGGACCAATTCCCCATCTAGAAAGTTCTTTAAGTCCCATTTTATGGGTGTTCATAAAAGCCATTCTCGTTTGTGCACAATATTCCACATACGCTGAATTTGCAAGATGTTTGTTGGCATCGATGTCGCTCCAACGAACATCGAATTTATAGTGATAATCTGACATATTATTTTAATGAATAAGTAAAAATGAAAAATTAATCATTGTGATGCGCAAAATTAACTATAATTAATGGGGTAGAAAAATCGTATTTTTGCAAAAAGCTTTGTTAGCGCTTTAAGCGCTAAAAACGCTGATCAATATGAAAGAGAAAATCATTATAATCGGCGGTGGAGCGGCAGGTTTTTTCTGTGCTGCAAATCTTGACGAATCAAAATTTGAGGTGACCATCCTCGAACAAAATTCTGATGTTTTACAAAAGGTGAAAATTTCCGGCGGTGGAAGATGCAATGTTACTCACGCTTGTTTCGACCCTCGAGAATTGGTGAATTTTTATCCGCGCGGAAATAAGGAATTGTTGAGTGTTTTCCACAAATTTCAGCCGGGAGACACGATGGATTGGTTTGAACAGAGAAATGTACCGCTAAAGATTGAAAACGACAACCGCATTTTTCCTGAAAGTAATTCTTCGCAAACCATTATCAATACTTTAGTTCAAGAGGTTTCTAATAAAAATTTTGAGGTTAAAACTAAATCGGTCGTTTTAGAAATTCGAAAGATTGAAAATCAATATTTGGTGAAAACCAATTCCGAAGAGTTTCTTGCTGATTACATCATCTACACCACAGGAAGTTCGCCGAAATCTTTAAAACTTATCCAAAATCTAGGACATAAAATTATCGATCCTGTTCCATCACTTTTCACTTTTAATATTAAAAATGAAACGCTGAAAGATTTGCCTGGAACAAGTTTTAACAATGCCGAAATTTCCATACCGAAATTGAAAACCGATGAATCGGGACCGATGCTGATTACACATTGGGGACTTTCCGGACCTGCAATTTTGAAGATTTCCGCTTGGAAAGCGGTAGAATTGGCTGAGTTGAAATATCAGTTTGAAGTCCTTGTCAATTTTTTAGGGATCGACGTAGAATCGGCTGAAGAAATCTTCAAAAAATTTAGGCAAGGAAATCCGAAAAAAAGCATCGGAAGTTCAAAAATTTTCGATATTACTTCAAGATTTTGGCACCGAATTCTTTGGCTTTCAAAAGTGGACTTAGAGAAAAATATCTCCAATATTTCAGCAAAAGAACTGCAGAAAATACTTGAACACTTATGTCAAAACGTAATGAAAGTTTCAGGAAAATCCACTTACAAAGACGAATTTGTAACAGCGGGCGGAGTTGATTTAAAGGAGATTAACTTTAAAAATATGTCTTCCAAAATTTTGGAAAATTTTTATGTTGCAGGTGAAGTTCTAAATATCGACGCAGTTACGGGCGGTTTTAATTTTCAGGCATGTTGGAGTGAAGCGTGGCTAATTGCGCAGGATTTGAACTTGAAAGAAATTTAGCGGTATAAATTCAGTGCGTAAACATTATTTTATTAAATTTGACAAATTATCTTTTTGAAATGAAAAAATTCTTTTCCATATTCATTATACTTTTGGTTCTCACCGCAACTTCTTGTCAGGTTCGTGTAGTAAGCCAAGTGAAACCCTTGCAGAAAAATTCAATCGAGCTGTATCAAAAATACACGATTCAAACCAATGACGCCAAAGAAGTGAAAATGGAGGTGCTGAAACAGGACGACGAAAAAATCTATGGCAAAACGAAAAACGGCGAAGAAGTGGTCATCAACAAAAGCGACATCCGCGAAGTGAAAAAATTAGACTTGCTTTCAACGATTGCAATTGGTGTTGCTGCGATTGCTGCGGTAATTTTCGTGCCGATTTAGTCTTCAAAAAAGAACAGATATAAAAAGAATCACCATTTCAAGTGATTCTTTTTTTTGGATTATTTAAAAATCCGCCCCACAATATTTCCAATTTCTACGAAATCTGCGGCATTTCCGATGTCTCTTGTGTGTTTTCTGTAGTCGCCTTCTTCTACACGATTTGGGAAAATGAGCAAGTAATTTCTGTTTTTGAAATTTTCATTCAGATAATCAGGAACACGCTGCATTTCAGGAAGATAGGAGGTCATTTCTCGTGTTGCCATAAATAAAATGAATGCATCGTTTTCTTTCATTTTATCGAAAATCTTTTTCATTTCCGACCAATCGTTGAAAATGATTACGGTTGCATCAATATTGACTTTCTTCCTGATGTTTTCAATAACTTTAATAGTATCTTCAGTTCCGTAAAACTCTACTTTTGAACCCGAATTTCGTGCAATATTCCAAACTTTTAGCAAAGAGTGGAAAAATCCTGACTCCAAATGTGCATCGTGCGGAAAAACCACTACATATTTTTGAATCGTAGAAACAGGTTGAGCAGAATGATAAACCAAGACATTCGCAGAAGGATTGTTCAAATAACCGCTATACAGATTATATACAAAACTCGGCGAAAATCCCTTTTCAGAATCCACACCAATCATCAAATCGGTGATGGCATATTCTTTAATTTCATTGTTCACACCGTTGATTACATCTGCATCGTAACGGGTTAAAGGAGTAATTTTGACATCCGCAGCTGCACCAATACTTTGGGAGGAGTGTAACAATTTTTCTGCGTTTTTCTTCGAGGATTCATTTTTTTCCTCATTGATGATATTTAAAACGTAGAGATTTTCTTTATTGCTTTTTGATTTTAAAAGTAATGCAAGATTCGTCATCGGGTCAACTGTATTCAAATGATTTACAGCGAGTAAGATGTTTTCGTCATCGGGATTTGTTTCGGTAATGGTGTTTTCGTTTTCTGCTTTGACCAATTTTTTAGCATTCTTTTGCGTAACAAAAGAGGAAACGGTACAGGAAACCAAAATCAGCAAAATACTTCCGTTCAAAACACTTTCATCCAACAAACGGATTGGTTCTCCGGAATCTGTTTCACCAATAATAATATTGTAACCCACCATCACGATTGCCAAAGTTGCTGCAGCATGCGCTGCACTCAAACCGAAAATAACGCCGCCTTGCTCTTTTGTCAAACGGAACGTTTTCTGTGTTGCAACCGCCGCAAAATATTTTGCAAAAACGGCGATAACCGTCATTAATACTGCGATTTCAATGGTTTTAATGTCTTTAAAGAAAACTTTAAAATCGATAATCATTCCTACACTGATTAAGAAAAAAGGGATGAAAATCGCGTTTCCTACAAACTCAACCCGATTCATCAAAGCGGAAGTGTGGGGAATCAATCTGTTCAAAGCAAGTCCTGCAAAGAAAGCTCCGATAATTGCTTCTACTCCTGCAATTTCTGCGAGAAGTGCCGCCAAATAAATCATCACCAAAACAAAAATATATTGCGAAATATTATCGCTCACTTTTTTGAAAAACCACCTTCCCAAAATCGGAAATCCAAACAAAACAATGATGGAAAAAATCACCATCGAAACGGAAATTTTCGTCCAAAATGCTGCATTAACCTCACCTTGAGTTACCCCAACGCAAATCGCCAAAACCAATAACGCAAGAATATCCGTAATCATCGTTCCACCAACGGTAATGTTTACAGGAAGCGATTTCGAAATTCCCAATTTGCTCACAATTGGATAGGAAATTAATGTATGTGAGGAAAAAATACTCGCAAAAACAATGGAAGTCAACCAAGGAAAATCGAATAGGAAATGTGAGGTCATCACGCCCATCACAAAGGGAATCGCAAACGTGTAAAATCCGAAACCGATGCTTTTCCACTTGTTTTTCTTGAATTCTGCGAGGTCGATTTCCAAACCTGCCAAAAACATAATGTATAGCAAACCGGTCGTTCCCGTAACCACGATACTGCTGTCTCTCGCCAAAATATTAAATCCGTTCGGACCAATAATCGCACCTGCAATAATCAATCCCAAAAGATGCGGAACCTTGATTTTATTGAGTAAAATCGGGGCAAAAAGGATGATAATCAATACCACAAGAAACTTCAAAACGGGGTCTTCGAGCGGTAATGAGAGATTTGCAAGACTTAGAATGGTCAGCATAAATTAGTTTTTAGATTTGTCTAAATCAACAGAAAAACTTGAAACACAGTTGTTGTCACCAATTAATTCGCGGGTTCCTTTTATTTTTGTGTCTTGAATGTCGTTCAAAACAATATTGATTTCAGTTTTTTTAGCTGCGGCGGAATCGCTTTTAAATGTAAGGCGCATTTCAGAACCGTTGTAAGTTCCGTTGTAAATTCTGATGTTTCCTGCTTTATTGGTCACTTTTGCGGAAACTACAGAACCGTTTTCAGAGAATTCCCAAGTATCGTTTCTAATGTCACCAATCTTATTTTCAGGACAGTTGGATTCTGTGCAGATGATTTTTCCGCTCCATTTTCCTAAAATATTTGGTGGAAGAACTACATATTCAACCGAATCTTTTTTAGAATACAGACTGTCGCGCATTTTGATAAGATTCTGATATTCATTTTCTTTCAAGGCGAATTTCTTTTCTTTTTGTGAAAGTTTTTGTTCCCGTTCGGTAAGTTCCGCATTCTTTTTATTAAAGTCGCAGGAATTAAAAACGAATAAACTTAATGCAAAAAATATAAGAAACGAATATTTCATAATGTTGGAATTTTCTGATTGAATTTGGAATTTTTTAAAAATAATAAAAAAAGTCAAGACTGAAAAATCTTGACTTTATTATTTTGATAAGTTTTTGCGGCCATTTTTTCTACAGAATTATTCCTTCATCTTCGCAATCACATCAATTCCGCCTTTTGTTTTGTCGCCAATTTTGCAGATTATTTCCGTGTCTAAAGGAAGAAAAACATCCATCCTCGAACCAAATTTGATGAAACCAAATTCGTGTCCTGCTTTAGCTTGATCGCCTTCTTTGCAATAGAAAACAATTCGTCGTGCCACATAACCCGCAATTTGACGGAACACCACTTTATGGTTGGTCAAACTTTCCACAGCAACCGTTGTCCTTTCGTTTTCAGTAGAGGATTTTTCGTGCCATGCAACCAAATATTTCCCCGGATGATATTTCTTGTAAATCACTTTTCCGGAAACAGGAAAGCGACAAATATGAACATTTAAAGGTGACATAAAGATAGAAACCTGAATCGCTTTTTCTTTTAGAAATTCGTCTTCATCCACTTCTTTAATCATCACCACTTTCCCGTCAACAGGTGCGATTACATTTTCACGGTGGTCCTGAATATCTCGGTTTGGAACTCGGAAAAACCAAAAAACCAATCCGTAAATAATAAGCAACGGAATGATGATTAAAAGCGACCAATTTTGAAGAAAATGAACGGAAAGGAAAGCTACAACAGCAAAAATAATACTTGCAACGATGATGGTTCCTTTGGATTCTTTATGTAGTTTCATGAAATTTTTAAATAAATTTTTCTAAAATAAAGTACAAATATACAACAGGAGCTACGATAATAAAACTGTCTAAACGATCGAGAATTCCACCGTGACCGGGAATAATGTTTCCTGAATCTTTTACACCGAAAGTTCTCTTCAGCTGACTTTCCACCAAATCACCAAGCGGAGCGAACACGGAAACTAAAAATCCTACAACCATCCAATTTCCACGCAGATCGGGATGAAATTTTTCAACGAAAAAAGAAAGGATTAAAGTTAAAATCACGCCGCCTGCAAAACCTTCCCAAGTTTTCTTAGGTGAAATTTTTGGTGCCATTTTATGTTTCCCCAAAAATCTTCCGGTTAAATAGGCAAATGTATCGCTACTCCAAATAAGGATGAATAAAAAGAAAACTTCTAAGGTGAAAGTATTTTCAACACTGTAAAATTTTGGTAATCCCAAAGCAAAACCAAAAGGAAGCGCTGTGTATATAACTGTAAAAATCAATTTTCCGTTATCATAGTATAATTCCTTTGGAAATCTGAAAAGCGTAATAACTGCGATGAGGATTAAAGAAAGTGCAAGTATCTCGGATAAGTTAAAATCAAAATAAAATCCATGCTGAAAATATCTTTTTGAAAACCGGTAAAAAACCAAAACAATCACCGGAAAAACCACCCATTTTTCCCAACTTTTTGGATCGAACTTCATCATCTTCACGCATTCCCACGCTCCTACAAAAAGAAAAAGAGTAATCAATCCGTAATAAAGATTTTGCTGCTGAACAAGGTTTGGTGAAATTTTCCCCAACATTTCCGAACCAAGTGGAGTGGTGCAAAATATAACGACGAACGCATAAAGAAGTCCACCAAAAGTTCGTTGAATTAAATTTTTGTCCAAAATTTTAATGATTAAAAGTTAAGAAATATCATTGCTTTAGGTGATAATAAAAAGCCCAAAGCGATTAGTCTTCGAGCAAAAGTAAGAAAAGTTTGGTATTGTCTTTATTCGGCGTGTCGAGTTTTGAATTGCTTCCGCTGATTGACGTGAGATTTCTGATGTTACCGTTTCGTTTGATTTTTCCCATCGCATCGTTCAGATTCGTTACAATCTGTGAAACATTCGCCATGATGATGATTTTTTCCGGCAACCTAGAAGAATGATAATGAAGAATATTGTTGTGTGAAAGCATAATTCTGCCGTCATAAGCAATCAGATATTCGCAAGTGATGAAGGCGCAATCGTTTAAAAGCTCGAGTTCTTTGGTGTAAGGAACTTTCACCACATCGAGGAAATTTTTTAAATCGTGATCCCAACAGAAAACCGACTTGATGTCCTCAATTTTCAGAATATGATTAAGTGTTTGAAGCGCTTCAGCTTCATCCGCACAATAATTAAAGAAACCGCCGGAATGCGTAAAAAGTTGCGCAAACTTATAGTCAAGATCGGCATTTTTCAACTGATCCCCCAATTTTATCAGGTTCTGATTTTCTTCTTCTTCAGGCTGATTTAAAATTTTACCGACAATTTTCTTAAATAGACTCAATTTCTGCTTTTTATGCGAAAGTTATACAAAAATAGAAAATATTTGCTTATAGATTAAATTTAATAAAAAAATCCTGACTGTTTGTGTAAAACGAAAACAGTCAGGAATATATTTTAATTAAAGTTGTGTATTCGATTCTGGAGCCTGAACCGTTTCCGGAGCAGGACTTTCATCAGGAACAGAAAGTTCTTCGTCTTGCGTTGCAGAAACAGGATGTTCCGTCAATTCAGGATCCCATGCTCTTTGTCCGAAAACTTCCTCCAAATCTTCACGGAAAATTACTTCTTTCTCTAAAAGTTTACCTGCTAAAGCATCCAATTTATCTTTGTTTTCAGCAAGAATTTGTAATGCTCTTTGGTATTGGGTTTCAATGATTTTTGAAATTTCTTCATCAATCATTTTCGCGGTTTGGTCAGAATATGGTTTGCCGAAACTGTACTCCGATTGTCCCGAACTGTCGTAATAAGAGATGTTTCCGAGCTTATCGTTCAATCCATAAATCGTTACCATTGCTTGAGCTTGCTTCGTCACTCTTTCCAAATCAGAAAGGGCACCTGTCGAAATATTTCCAAAAATCGTTTGTTCAGCGGCTCTTCCTCCCAAAGTTGCACAAAGTTCATCATTCATTTGTTCCGTCGTCGTCAACTGTCTTTCTTCTGGAAGATACCACGCTGCACCAAGTGAACGTCCTCTTGGAACAATCGTCACTTTCAAAAGTGGAGCGGCATGTTCCACCAACCAAGAAATGGTTGCGTGACCTGCTTCGTGATAAGCAACTCTTCTTTTTTCGGAAGGTTTTATGGCTTTATTTTTCTTCTCAAGTCCGCCGATAATTCTGTCAACTGCATCAAGGAAATCTTGCTTGTCTACGGATTCGTGTCCGTTTCTTGCAGCGATTAATGCAGCTTCGTTACAAACATTCGCAATGTCTGCACCCGAAAATCCAGGAGTTTGTTTTGCCAAAAATTCTCGGTCGATATCGGGACTTAATTTTATTTTCGCTAAATGAACGTCAAAAATTTGTTTTCTTTCGTGAAGTTCCGGTAAATCCACATAAATCGAACGGTCGAATCTTCCTGCTCTCATTAAGGCTTTATCCAAAATATCGGCACGGTTTGTTGCCGCCATTACGATAACGTTCGTATCAGTTCCGAAACCGTCCATTTCGGTAAGCAACTGATTTAAAGTGTTTTCTCTTTCATCGTTTCCGCCCGTGAAATTACCTTTTCCTCTTGCTCTACCAATCGCGTCAATCTCGTCAATAAAGATGATTGCGGGGGATTTTGCTTTCGCCTGTGCAAATAAATCACGAACTCTCGATGCTCCAACTCCCACAAACATTTCAACGAAATCGGAACCAGAAAGTGAGAAGAACGGAACTTTCGCTTCACCTGCAACCGCTTTTGCCAACAATGTTTTTCCTGTTCCGGGAGGACCGACTAACAAGACACCTTTCGGAATTTTACCGCCGAGTTTCGTGTATTTTTCAGAATTTTTAAGGAAATCCACCACTTCCTGAACTTCTTCTTTTGCCCCTTCTAAACCTGCGACATCTTTGAAAGTAACCTGTACTTTATCTTTCTCGTCAAAAAGTTTTGCACGTGATTTTCCGATGGAGAAAATTTGTCCACCGGGACCGCCGCTTCCGCCCATCATTCTTCGGAAAATAACGAAGTAGAATAATGCCATAATTGCAATCCAAAACAAAGCAGTGAAAAGCAATTCCGTCATTGGATTTTTACCCATTCCGTAATCTTTGGTCGTGGTGATTTGTGGGTTCTCCGCTTTAATTTTATCAAATTTTTCCAGGAATAATTTGATGTCGCCATAGCTGAAAGTATAATCAGGTTTTGGGCCTAAATTGAAGTCGAAAGCCGACATCGGACTGTTATCTTTTTTAGTCGTTTGTACTGCTTCTGCAGCTTTCGCCTGTTTGGTCAGGAAAACGTCTGCTTTTTCGGTGTCCTTATAAATTAAAACATCCTGAACTTTTCCTTCGCTCATCAGTTTATAGAATCCTTCCTCATCAATAGTGTTCAGCGCAGTTTCGCTATTCATGTTCGAGAAGAAAAAGAGCAGAATTGCGCCAATCGCTATCGGGAAAAACCAATTAAATCCTTTATTGTTGTTCATATCTTTTTTATAAAATTTTTGACGAAAAAAAATTCCGTCAAATATCAAATTGTTAATTTTCTATTTTGGTGATTTGCGCATCGCCCCAAAGTTCCTCAATCTCGTAATATTCACGGATTGAACGTTGGAAAACATGCACCACAACGGAAACGTAATCAAGAAGAACCCACATTGCGTTTTCTGTTCCTTCTACGTGCCATGGACGGTCTTGTAAATCGTTTCTTACCTTTTTTTCGATGTTTCCTGCGATTGCAGAAACTTGTGTATTGGAATTACCGCTGCAGATAATAAAGGTTTCCGCCACGGAATTTTCTATTTTAGAGAGGTCGAAAACCATAATGTCTTCCCCTTTTGTATCCTGTATTGCGTCTACGATTTTATCGATAAGCAGTTGCTTTTCTATAGTTTTACTCATTAAAAATTTTGTATAATCTGCAAATTTATTGTTTTTTTATTTAATTTATCCCAAATTTACCGTTTCTAACTCTTAAAGTTTTCCTAAAATGGCTTCGGTTTTATACCTTAAAGAATGCGCTTCTACGAATGACGAAATAGAATCGTTTTTACTTTACGGGCAGTCAGAAATTCAGGCAATTTGTACTTTTAATCAAACCAAAGGAAAAGGACAGTACGGAAATTCTTGGGAATCGCCCGAAAATTTGAACGTTGCGTATTCTTTAGCCATTCCTTCGGAAAAAATTAAAGTACGCGGAAATTTACTCAATTTTCATACCGCTGCAATTCTTCGGGATTTTCTTGCCAATCTGACAAAAACGGAGGCTGCAATTAAATGGCCCAATGATTTAATTATTAAAAACAAAAAGGTTTCAGGGATTTTAATCGAAAAGAAAACGATGAACGAAAAATCTTATTTCATCATCGGAATTGGATTGAATGTTCTGCAGGAAAACTTTGAAAATCTCCCGAAAGCGGGTTCTCTACTGACGCAGACGGGAATTCAGTTTAATCTTGAAGATTTAACGAATCAACTTCATGAGTTTATTTTAAATCATATTTCAGAAGAAATTACTGATGAAAATCTTTTAGCAAAACTCAATGTAAATTTATTTAGAAAAGATTTAATTTCTGTTTTTGAGAGTAACAGAATCAGACAAAATGGCATCATCCAAAATGTAGACGAAAACGGATTTTTGTGGGTGGATTTGGAGAATGAAGGATTGAAAAAGTTTTTTCACAAGGAAATTGAACTTCTTTACTGATTCGCCCTCTTAAAATAAAGATACAGCGCTACAGGACCGAAAACCAAATTGGGAAGCCACATCGCAAAAAGAGGAGTTAAAGTTTTGTTCGCTGAAACTACTTTTAAAACCTCAAAAGAAAACACGAAAACAAATGCCAACGCAATTCCGATTGCGAGATTCAGACCAAGTCCGCCACGTTTTTTTTGTGACGATAAAGACAGTCCCAAAAACGTGAGAATGATTACCGAAACAGGCATTGAAGTCCTTTGATAAAGCTCATTCAAATAATTGTTCAAATTGGCGTTACCCTTTTCTTTTTCACGGTCGATAAATCTGATAAGTTCGGGGGTGGTTTTGTTCTGACCTAATAAAACATCGGGAAAAAGTTCTTCAGGAGGATGCCCGAAACCTTTGTTCATGGTATTTCCGTTTCCGAGTTTTTCTGTATCGTCTTTGTTGATGGTTTTTTCGAGGTAATTGTTCAGAACAAAATGATTTTTTTTGTTTTCCCAATAAAAATCGTTGGCGTTGAGTTGGTAAATTAATCTTCGGTTTTTGTCGAATTTCTGATAGATAAATCCTGAACCGCGTTTTTCCTTTTTGTTATAACTCTTCAGAAAAATATATTCGGTTTTTGAAAGTTGTGTGGAAACTTCTGAACTTCCCGTAAATTCATCCCTGTTTAGAGCGCTATAAGTGTAGGGTTCAAGTTCATTTTTCTTGATGTTTGCCAGAGGAAGAACAAAATGATTCAGTAGTAACGCAACTATCGCAATAAATCCCGACGTAATTAAATAAGGTCTCGCAAATCGGTGGAAACTTGCGCCCGAACTGATAATCGCGACAATCTCTGTATTATTGGCAATCCTCGAAGTGAAGAAAATCACCGAAATAAAAACGAGAATCGACATGAACGTAATGATCAGATTGACAATCCAATACGGATAAAAATTGATGAGGAATTCATTTACCGTAAACCCGTTGGACTCAATTCTTGGAGCTTTTGCCTGAACGTCAATCACCAAAACAATAATCGTCAACAAACCCAACATGAACCCGAAAGTTCCGAGGTATTTTTTGATGATATATAAGTCGATGATTTTCACAATACTATAAATGATGATTGATAAATGATAATTGGTCGGGTTTTCGGTGATTTTAAAGTTTGATTATTCAATGGAATTATTAATTATTCCTTCTTAATTCTCAATTGATTTAAAGCCTTTGTTTTAAAACAGGAACAACCGAGTCTTTCCACTCATAAAAATCTCCCTGCAAAATATGTTCTCTTGCCACTTTTACCAAATCCAAATAAAATGCAAGATTGTGAACAGAAGCAATCTGTTTCGCTAAATATTCCTTTGCTACAAACAAATGACGAACATACGCTTTGGAATATTCCGAATCTACATAACTCGTTCCGAACTCGTCCAAAGGTGAAAAATCATTTTTCCATTTTTCGTTTTTCATGTTCATCACGCCTTTCCAGGTGAAAAGCATTGCGTTTCTCGCGTTTCTCGTGGGCATCACGCAATCCATCATGTCGATTCCTAAACCAATGGATTCCAAAATATTCCACGGCGTTCCAACTCCCATTAAATATCGTGGTTTTTCTTTAGGTAAAATATCGGTGACTTCATCGGTGATTCGGTACATTTCTTCTTCGGGTTCACCAACAGAAAGTCCGCCAATTGCATTTCCTTCTGCGTTTTGTTCGGAAATAAATTCCGCCGAAATTTTTCTTAAATCCGAATAAGTGGAACCTTGAACAATAGGAAAAAGTCTTTGTTTGTGCCCATAAATTTCAGGGTTTTCATTGGTCCAATCGATGCATCTTTTCAACCATCGGTGCGTCATTTCCATGGAGGTTTTTGCTAAATTGTATTCGCAAGGATAAGGAGTACATTCGTCAAAAGCCATGAAAATATCTGCACCGATTTGCCTTTGGATTTCCATTGATTTTTCGGGTGAGATAAAGTGGAAACTACCATCGATATGCGATTTGAATTTCACACCTTCCTCGCTCATTTTTCTACTTGCAGAAAGCGAAAAAACCTGATAACCACCCGAATCCGTAAGAATCGGCAAATCCCAATTCATGAATTTGTGAAGTCCGCCCGCTTCTTGCATCACCTCCATTTTTGGACGGAGATAAAGATGATAGGTGTTTCCTAAAATAATTTGCGCTTTGATGTCTTCTTTCAGTTCTCTTTGATGAACCGTTTTCACGGAAGCCACCGTTCCTACAGGCATAAAAATAGGCGTTTGAATTTCACCGTGGTTGGTAGAAATGGTTCCTGCTCTCGCTTTTCCTGTGGTAGTTTTATTGATTTCGAAAAATTTGGACATATATTTATCTTGCAAATGCAGGTACGTTTTTGGTTTCTTTTAATTTTTTCTCGATGTACATTTTTGCGGCGGGGTCTTTTTCTAAAATAATTTCCTGTGCATTGTTCAGGATTTTTTCTAAATCTCCTGTCGCGGTGTAATATTTATAACTCTCGCTGAAATCGATCCCTTTAATTTTATATTTTTTTAAAGTAAATCGGGTCGCGTTTTCCATGTCGGTTTGCGGATTGATGTTTCCAATCTGTTCATTCATCGCGAATTCTGCGATAATTTCCGACATTTTATCTTTCGGAATCAAATTTTTTGGTTCATCAATCAATTGAGAACAACTCATTATTAAAAACGAAAAAATCATCAACATCCAGTTTCTCATAATTTTCCGATGAGCGATTTCCATTTTAAATTTAATACTCCGAAAACGGCTTCGTGAATAATTCCCCCGTTCATCTTACTTTCGCCCAATTCTCTGTTGGTGAAGATGATGGGAACTTCAACGATTTTAAAACCTTTCGCAAAAGCTCTGAATTTCATTTCAATTTGAAAACCGTATCCTTTTAATTCAATTTTATCCAAACCGATTTCCTCCAAAACTTTTCTTGAAAAACAGACAAATCCCGCAGTTGTATCATGAATGGGAAATCCCAAAATGGTTCTGGTATAAATCGACGCGCCATAAGAAAGCAAAACTCTGCCCATTGGCCAATTCACCACATTTACCCCTTTGGAATATCTTGAACCGATGGTCATATCCGCATTTTTACAGGCTTCATAAAGGCGAATCAAATCTTTCGGATTGTGCGAAAAATCGGCATCCATTTCAAAAATGTAGTCGTAATCTCTTTCAAGCGCCCATTTGAAACCGTGGATGTAGGCTTTTCCTAAACCATCTTTAATTTTTCTTTCGGTCAAAAAAAGTTGGGTTGGATAAAGGTTTTGTAATCTTTTTACGATTTCTGCAGTTCCGTCGGGAGAAGAATCGTCCACAATCAGGATATGAAAATCCTCGTTCAACGCCACTACTGCGGAAATAATATTTTCAATATTTTCCTTTTCGTTGTAAGTTGGGATGATGACGAGTTTTTTCACTTGAAATTTAATTTGCAAAGATAAATAAATATGCGGGATGTTGAATGCTGGAAGTTGGGTGCAAATCGCTTTGTTGTGTTAAATATTTTGTAAAATTTTTAACTGAAAGTGAAAGCAGATTTCAGAAAGCGAATTTTCCTTACTTTTGCAAAAAATTACAAATTGGTAAGAATTACGCAGCAAAACGATTGGGTGGTCTTCATTTTGGTCGGCTGTATTTTCCTTTATATTTTCATGCTTCTTTCGTTGCAGAGGGATTCTTCGGTGAAGGAATTCTTGTTGCAGAAATTTGCTGCTGCCTCTAATAATTTTTTGAGTTGGCTGATTATCAGCTTTGTATTTGTGCTTGTTTTTTCCACTTTTGTTTCACAATATATTCCGATCGTCCCGAAAAAAATCAGCGACATACAAGTTTTAGGTTTTGAACTGAACAAATTTGGATTCACCTTTATCACAGTTCTTGGATTTTATTTTATCAAAAATATTTTATCTTACCTTTTCTATGCAGGAACGGGAACGGTAAAGAAATGGGAGATTTTTTATTTCACAGCCTCAAAATTTTACTTTGTCTTTTCGGTAGTTTTGATGATTTTTTGTCTGATTAACTATTTCTACAATATTGATAAAATTATTGCTTTTGACTTTTTTGCAGGCGTTATTTTATTGTTTTTCGTTTTCAAACAGATGTTTTATATCTTCAACAAGAACAACATATTGCCTCAAAAATGGTATTATAAATTTTTGTATATTTGCACCCTCCAAATTATACCTGTTTTGGTGCTTTGGAAAGTATTATTTTTTTAATGATTATTAAGGATGAAACGCATCGAAAACCTTCTGTATAAAATCAGATTTGGAATTTGAGACGCTCATCTGAAAATAAAAACAGTAAGTAAAACAGATGAAAATTAAGTCTATTTTGGTTTCACAACCTGCACCGAACGAATCTTCCCCGTATCTGGAGATGGCTAAAAAAGAAAAAATCAAGATTGATTTTAAACCTTTTATCCACGTTGAAGGTGTAGATGCAAAGGAATTGAGAACACAAAAAATTGACCTCTCGCAATATTCGGGGGTGATTTTCACAAGCAAAAATGCGGTGGACCATTATTTTCGTCTTGCAGAGGAAATGCGTTTCGCCGTTCCTGATTCAATGAGATACCTTTGTCAGTCGGAAGCGATTGCAAATTATCTTCAAAAACACATCGTTTACAGAAAGAGAAAAATTGCATTTGGTGAGAAAAATTTTGCTGATTTAATGCTGCTTTTCAAGAAATTTCCAAGCGAAAAATATCTTTTGCCTGCTGCAGACGTTTTAAGTCCCGATGTGGTAAAAGTGCTTGAATCCTCCCCAATTGATTGGACGAGAGCGACGATGTACAGAACAGTTTGCAGCGATTTGAGCGATACCAAAGTGAGCGATTACGACATGTTGGTTTTCTTCAGTCCGCAAGGAATTCGTTCTTTAGGTCAAAATTTTAAAGACTTTAAGCAAAACGACACCAAAATTGCCGTTTTCGGTGCAACGACAGAACAGGCGGCAAAAGACGCAGGTTTAAGAGTGGACGTGATGGCTCCAAGCAAAGAAACTCCGTCGATGACGATGGCGATTGAGAAATACATCAGAAATATGAATAAATAATTTCTCGATAAAAATATTTAAAGGCCGTTTTTTCAGTTCTGAAGAACGGTTTTTTATTTTAATTAAATGTTAACTTTACGGGATTTTATTTTTAAAATCGCACCAATATTATAGCCAATGAACGCTCCCAAAGCAAAAAAAATAGAAAAAATTCTAGAAATCCACGGTGACCAGCGCATCGACAACTATTTTTGGATGAACGAAAGAGAAAATCCCGAAGTCACCCAATATTTGGAAGAGGAAAATGCGTACTGTGATTTCGTGATGAAGGATACCGAAAATTTTCAGCAGGAACTTTTCGATGAAATGAAGTCCAGATATAAAGAAGACGACCAATCTTTGCCCTATTTTTTCAATGAATATTGGTACATCGTTCGTTTTGAAATAGGGAAAGAATATCCCATTTTCAGCAGAAAATTTCAGACTTTAGAACAGGAGGAAGAAATTTTGTTGGATGTAAACATTTCAGCAGAAGGACAAAAATTCTTTGAAGTAGGAAGTGTCGCAGTTTCTCCCAACAATAAACTGATGACTTTTTCCACGGATAATATGGGAAGGAGAATCTATAACATTCAGTTCAAAAATTTAGAAACGGGCGAAATTCTTCAGGACCAAATCGCAAACACCACAGGAAAAGCAGTTTGGGCGAATGATAACGAACATATTTTCTACATCAGGAAAGATAAAAATCTTCGGGCTTTTCAAGTTTTTATGCATCAACTCGGGACGGATTCTTCGCAAGATGTTTTGGTTTTTCATGAAGAAGATGACACTTTTGATGTGAATATTTTTAAATCGAAGTCGCTTGAATATATTTTTATTTCGAGTTCGAGCACGATTTCCGACGAACAGCGATTTATTCCAGCAGACGATGTTTTGGCAGAATGGAAAATCGTGCAGCCAAGAATGGATGATTTGGAATATTCGGTGGAACATTTTGAGGACGAATTCTACATCATTACCAATGCAGATATAGCAACCAACTTCAAAATCGTGAAAACCAAAGTCGCAACTCCCGAAATGAAAAATTGGGAAGATGTGATTCCGCACCGAAAAGATGTTTTGTTGGAAGGGTTTGAAATTTTTAGAAATTATTTGGTGCTTGAGGAAAGAAAAGAAGGGCTTTTACAAATCAAAATTATTGATAATCAAACAAATACTTCCCATTATCTTCCGTTTTCAGACCCAACTTATACCGCATATATCGGTTTGAATTTAGAATTCGACACCGAAAAATTACGTTACGGATACACTTCGTTGACAAAACCCAATTCAACTTTCGAATATAATATGAAGGAAAAAACCACTGAACTCTTGAAACAACAAGAAGTTTTAGGCGGAAAATTCCTTCCCGAAAATTATGTTTCCGAAAGAATTTGGGCGCCATCAAGAGATGGAAAATCAAAAGTTCCGATTTCTTTGGTTTATCACAAAGACACCAAAAAATCCGCTGAAACTCCGCTTCTACTTTACGGCTACGGAAGTTACGGGCATACAGTGGATGCAAGTTTTTCCAATGTTCGGTTGTCGATTTTAGACAGAGGTTTTATTTACGCAATTGCACATATTCGCGGCGGGGAATATTTGGGAAGAGAATGGTATGAAGACGGAAAAATGCTGAAAAAGAAAAACACTTTTTTTGATTTCATCGATGCTGCGAAATTTTTGGTGGAAGAAAATTACACTTCGTCGAAACATCTTTACGCAATGGGTGGTTCTGCAGGTGGACTTTTGGTTGGAGCCGTCATTAATTATGAACCCAATCTTTTTAACGGGATTGTAGCGCAAGTTCCTTTTGTGGATGTGGTGACAACGATGTTGGATGAAGAAATTCCGTTAACTACTGGAGAATTCGACGAGTGGGGAAATCCGAAAAAGAAAAAATATTACGAGTACATGAAATCGTATTCGCCGTATGACAATGTAGAAGCGAAAAACTATCCCAATATTTTGATTACCACAGGATTGCACGATTCACAAGTTCAATATTGGGAACCCGCCAAATGGACGGCGAAACTTCGGGAGTTGAAAACCGATGAAAATATTTTAGTTTTCAAAACCGATATGAGTTCAGGACACGGTGGAGCAAGTGGAAGATTTGAGTCGCTGAAAGAAGATGCGTTGGAATATGCGTTTTTGATGAAATTGGAAAACAAATTATAATTAATATCGCCACGAATGCACGAATTTTTCACTTATTATAATGATTACGGCATTAGTGGCAACAAAGTATATGACTGAAGCAGAATTATGGGGCAAGGTTGAAGAATTTTTCGTTGAAAATTTCGATACCGACAAACATCCGCAAATTGACACGATTTTATTTTTAATCGGCGTTCAGGAATTGGGAAGCGGCCAACAAAAATACACGAAAGACGACAAGTTAAACATCCTGCACATCGCAGTTTGCAGGTTGCTTGAGCCGTTTGGTTACTATAAATTTTCTCATTACGACGAAGATGGTTTTCCGCATTTCTATGAGGTAGAAAAATTGCCTGAACTGAAACCGAACGAGCAACAAATTTTAATGAAAAAAGCGGTAATTCAATACTTTATGGATGAAGGATTGTTTTGAAGTCATTAGCAGAAAAAATCAGGAAGCAGTATGCTAAATAAATTCTCTTAATTTCCCCTTACAATCTCTTCCAATTGATTGAGCTGCATTTTAAAGCCTTCTTCAAAACCCATTTCTAAAATCTGTTTCATATCGTCCAACGAATTGAAATAAATATTGAAGGTCAGTTTTGTTCCCTGTTCGATTCCGGTAAAACCAATCAACCAATTCAGTTTTGGCAAGTCGGTATTGATATTTCCGTTCTCATCGGTGAAAAAATCTGAAACGGCAATGCTTCGGTGAGGATTGATTTCCTGATAATTCAATCCCGCAAAATGTTTTTCGTTTTCGGGACTTACCATGGCGTAGTTCCAGCTTCCGCCTTCTCTGAAATCCATTTTTTGGGTTTCGCATTTCCATGGTTTTGGAGCCCACCATTTTTCGAGTAATTCTACTTTGGTGTAATTTTCCCAAATTACCGAAACATCGGTTGGGTAAACTTTCATGATGTACAAAGAAAGCTGTTCTTCGTCTTTGTTAAAGGTGATTGGTGAATTCATTTTGGCGATTTGTAGTTTCAAATTTACATTTATTTCCATTAATCAAAGAAATTTCAATTATTTACAATAAAATGTTAAAAGTCACGTTTTTAAGAAATATTTAATAAAATATTGGTTTTAAATTTGCTTTTATATTCTTAAAATCAGTAATTTTAACAATTGAAATTTAAAATAGGAGATGAATAATAAGTTTATTCCGTTTATTTCTGTGCTGATGACGATTTCACTTATTGTGTTCGTTGTATTGCAGTTTTATTGGATAAAGGAATTGTATACCGCGCTTAACCAGGAATTTTCTAATAAAGTGTATTCCGCTATGGAATCTTCCACCCAAAAAGTGGCGCAACTTGAAGTTGATAAATATTTGAATCAGGAATACAAAAATTTTGGTAAAAACGTAATTGCAGGAAACGGAAGCCAGCCAACGCAAACCTATATTCAGCAGAATACGGATTCGGCAAACCGTTCTACGATTACTTTTCAGAAAAGTATTGTGGAAAGTCAAAACATTCCGATTTCAAGAAGAGGCGACAGTTTGAAGTTGACCAAACTCTATACTGATGAAGGAATTTTAAAAATCAAAAAAGAAAATACTTCCGAACCTTTGACGGCGCAACTGAGCAAAGACATCAATAACAATACTTATGCGCTGAGGGAGTTTGCAAAGCTGAGCGCGTCCAGTTTGCCGATTGAAAAAAGGGTGGACGAAAAAACATTGGATTCGGTTTTAACCCAAGAGTTGAAATTAAATGGTTTAAATACGAAATTCGGTTTCGCGGTAATGAACAATAAAAATGAACTCACTAAAATTACCAGTAAAATTTTCAATGAGAAAAAAAATAAAGATAGTTACACGTATCCACTTTTTACCGATAGTAAAGACAGAACACTTTATACGCTTGCTTTAGTTTTTCCGGATGATGATTATTATTTGGCGAAGAACAATTTGCCAATGTTGTTGGGAACCATTATGTCGCTTCTTACGATTTTAGGGATTTACATCATCTCCATCAATTACATGATGCGTCAGAAAAAAATTGCTGAGGTGAAAACAGACTTCATCAATAATATGTCACATGAGTTCAAGACGCCTTTAGCAACGATTTCGGTGGCGACGGATTCTTTGGCGAACGACAAAATCGCGACCAATCCCGAAAAGGTAAAATATTATTCAGGACTCATCAAACAGGAAAACTTGCGCATGAAAAAGCAGGTGGAAAACGTCCTGAACATGTCCAAATTAGAACGAAATGAGGTGAAACTTTTCTTGAAGGAAACCGATGTTCGTTCCTTAATCAAAGAAATCACGGAATCTTTCGGATTGATTGTCGCTCAAAGAAACGGAACTTTAACGCAAGAATTCAACACGCAGAAATATGTTTTTAAAATTGATGAATTTCACTTTTCAAATGCGTTGGTGAACTTGCTCGATAATGCGAATAAGTATTCCCCCGAAAATCCCGAAATCACTGTTAGAACGAGAAACGAAGGAAATTGGTACGTGATAGAAATTTCCGACAAAGGAATGGGAATGGACATTGAGAATAGAAACAAAATCTTTGAAAAATTCTTCCGCGAGGAAACGGGAAATATTCATAATGTAAAAGGACAAGGACTTGGTTTGTCTTATGTGAAGAAAATCATCGAGCTCCATAAAGGTCAGATTTCAGTGGAATCCGCGAAAGGGAAGGGAAGTACGTTTGTGGTGAAACTTCCGATGGGTTGATTGTGTGAATAGTGAATTCGCTTCGCGGTGAATGGTGAATTTTCCACAAGAGTTAGAGCGATTTTTATTGCTGAACGCTAAAAGCAGAACGCCGAAAGCAAATTTTAAACTTTAAACAAAAAACAAAAGATATGAGCAACAGAATCTTATTAGTAGAAGACGACCAAAGTTTTGGTGCGGTTTTGAAAGATTATTTAACGATAAATAATTTTGAAGTTACCCTCGCTACAGACGGCGAACAAGGGTTGAAAGAATTTACGGAAAACGAATTCGATATTTGTATTTTCGATGTGATGATGCCGAAAAAAGACGGATTTTCTTTGGCGGAAGACGTGAAAAGAATTGATAAAAACACCCCGATTATTTTCCTCACCGCAAGAAATATGCGTGAAGATATCTTGAAAGGTTACCAAATCGGAGCCGATGATTATATTACGAAACCTTTTGACACAGAGCTTTTGCTGTATAAAATCAAGGCGATTCTTCAAAGAAGTACAGTGGTTGAAGATGACGAACAGGAACAGTTCAAAATCAGCAACATTTTCTTTGACTCGATGTTGAGACAGTTGAGAGTAGGAGATAACGAGTACAAACTTTCACCAAAGGAAAACGAATTGTTGAAACTTCTGTGCATGCACAGAAATGATTTCATGCCGAGAGATTTGGCACTGAGAAAAATTTGGAAAAAGGAAAATTACTTTACCGCACGAAGTATGGATGTTTACATCGCGAAGCTCCGTAAACTGTTGAAGGAGGATGACGGTTTGGAAATCATCAACGTTCATGGTGAAGGTTTCAGACTGTTGGTGAAGAATTAGTGTAATCACAACATAAACAAAAAGTTCGGAAATTTTCCGAACTTTTTTATTTCTAATAAAAAGTAATTTTCAAATTATTTTGCTTCCACGCAGAAAACTCGGTATTGAATTGCCAAAGCGGATTTGAAGTACTGTCTGATTTTTGCCAAATCTCCTGCCGCACTTTGTTTGGTAAGGTAACTTCCAGCCATTACTTTATAATTTGGTCTTAAAGAAGCGTCGATTTCCACTTTCATGTTTGGGAATCTTCTTCTGAAATACATCCCAACTTCTCTAGCTTCCTCATTGCTTTTTACCACCGCTAACTGAATTTTGTAGCCCATAATTCTTGGGTTTCTACGGCAAATTTCGGCTTGGGAAAGTTCTCTTTCTGGAACAACAATTTTAGGTGTAGCTGTTCTAGGTGTAGAATCTGAATCGTCATTCCAAGTTTTTCCTGAACCTGTATTGCCGGTTTTAGTGGCGCATTTATCTTCAATATTGCCTATCAAATCGTCAATTCTTTTATCCATAGAAATAGAAAGAGGCGTTCCTGCAATCGTGTCGTTTTTTACAACTTGCTGTGCGTCAATTTGATTAATGGAGAATAAGGATAGAACTGCAATTATTTTAAGAATAGATTTCATCAACTATTTATTTTGGGCAAATTTAATACAAATAAAATTTATACCAATCTTTGTTATTTAGAACGGTTACAAATTAAATGAAATGACGAAAAGCAGACGCTGTTGCTGTTAAATTTCTGTTAAAAGTCTTATTTTTGCCAAATTGAAAAGTAAACTCAATACATTTTAACAACCCAAGATTTTATAAATGATTAGTTGGAGAAAGCATTACAAAAGGGGTCTGATTGCAATAGGACTGTTGTTATCGACCAGTGCTTCTATTTACGCTCAAGGAGATGCCAAAAACGGTGAAAAGCTTTTCAAAGCAGACTGTTCGGCGTGTCACGCATTAGACAAACAACTTGTGGGACCTGCTTTAGGCGGCGTAGTAGACAGACTCAAAAAAGAGCAGAATCTAGATACAGACTGGCTGCACAAATGGATCAAAGACAACAAGGCATTGCGCGCTTCTGGCGACAAATATGCCAATGAGGTCTTCAATAAATTCAACAAAACTGAAATGCTTCAGTTTCCTAATCTTTCAGACCAGGATATTAATGACATTTTAGAGTACACTACTAATCCACCTGCACCAGAACCAGCTGCAGATGCTGCAACTGCTACTGACGCAAATTCAGTTCAGGCAATTGAAGCGGCTAAAAAAGAGTCGATGAATTCCAAAATCATCCTTATTTCTTTGGCTGCGATTGGCGGACTTCTTCTTTGGTTGCTTCTTAAGTTAAGACAGCTCGTAAAACTTCAGCAGACTGATGAATTGGCGAGTCTTAACGCTACAAGAGCTCATTCATTCGCAGATCTTTACAAAAAATACCATTACGTAGGAAAGGGACTCCTCGTTCTTCTTGGAATCTTTGCTGCATACGGAATTTGGAACTGGTTGATGTGGATTGGTGTTTACAAAGGCTACAAACCTGAACAACCTATTTATTTCTCTCATAAAATTCACGCAGGTGAGAATAAAATCGATTGTCAACTTTGTCACTCATCAGCAAAATATGGTAAGGTTTCTGAAATTCCTTCCATGAATGTTTGTATGAACTGCCACCGAAATATTTCCGAGTACAAAGGAAAATACATGGAGCCAGGAAAAGACAAGGCTTTCTACGACGGTGAAATTCAAAAAATATACGCTGCAACAGGTTGGGATCCAGCTACACAGCAATATACTGGAAAAACCAAACCAGTGGAATGGGTAAGAATTCACAATATGCCTGATTTCGTGTACTTTAATCACGCTCAACACGTTGTTGTAGGTGAACAGGCGATTATCAATTCATACAACAAGAAAAATCCAGAGGCTAAAATCGATGTGGTTTGTAAAGCTTGTCACGGACAAGTGGACACCATGAACGTAGTGCAAATGGCAAATGACTTCACAATGGGATGGTGTATCGAATGTCACAGAACAACAGAAGTTGATATGAACAATGGTTATAATAAAGAGTACTTCAAAAATCTACACGAGAAACTGAAAAAACAGTATCCAAAATCTGAAGGTAAGATTACAGTAGATGCAATTGGAGGTCTTGAGTGTGGTAAATGTCATTATTAATAACGAAAAATTAGAAGTATCAATGGCTTCAAATAAAATACAATTCAGAAGTATTCACGAATTAGAAGACCCAACTTTGACAGGAAGGTTGGCTCAAAAGGAGTTCCTTCAGGAAATTCCCGTGGATGAACAAACAGGTGAATTAAAACCTAATGAGTCGGAATCCACAGGAACTTCAAGAAGAGATTTCCTTAAACTTTTAGGATTTTCTACCGCTGCAGTTACTTTGGCTGCGTGTGAAGCGCCGGTGATCAAAACAATTCCGTATGTGGTAAAACCGCACGAAATTATTCCAGGTGTTCCTAATTATTACGCATCCACTTATTTTGACGGGTACGATTTCGCAAGTGTTTTAGTAAAGACAAGGGAAGGAAGACCAATCAAAATTGAACCGAATCCAATGGCAAACGGTTTGGGTAAAACCAATGCAAGAGCACAGGCTTCAGTTCTTTCGCTTTATGATAACGATAAAGTAAAACAGCCAAAACTAAACGGGAAAGACGAAACTTTCGACAAAGTTGATGATTTCGTTTTAAAAGGTTTAACAGATGCTCAAGCAGGGGGAAAAAGAATCGTTCTTTTATCGCATTCTTTTGCATCGCCTACTTTCAAAAAGTTATTTGCTGATTTCAAGGCAAAATATCCTACCGCAGAATTGGTAACTTACGACGCTGTTCCTTATTCAGCAGCTTTGGATGCAGCACAGGAAGTTTTCGGTCAAAGAGCTTTGCCCGTTTACGATTTATCTAAAACGCAGTTGGTGGTTTCTTTCCAGGCAGATTTCTTGGGAGAATTCAACGGCGGAACTTTAGAAACATCTTACGCAGCTGCAAGAAAGCCAGGCCCAGATATGTTGAGACATATTCAGATTGAATCAAATTTGTCTTTAACTGGAGCAAACGCAGATACAAGAATTAAGTTAAAGCCAAGTGCAATAAATAAAGTTTTAGTTGAAGTTTATAACGGTTTAAACGGTGGAGCAACAAGCAAAGAAGCCGCAGAAATTGTAAAAGAACTTCAGGCTAAAGGAAGCAATGCTGTTGTTTTTGCAGACGGTTCAAAAGGAGCGCACGTTTTGGCTCATTTGATCAACCAAAAATTAGGTTCAACAGCTTTCACAGGAAAAGCAAACTTCTTGAAAGAATTTGACGGAGCGAGATATCAGGAATTCCTTTCTTGGATGAACGCTGGTCAAGTTGGCGTGTTGATATCAAACAATGTAAACCCAATTTACTCTAACAATAAAGGAGAAGATTTCAAAAAATTATTGGCAAAAGTTCCAACAATTGTTGCGATTGCCGATAAGAAAAATGAAATGTACAAAGCTGCAAAAGCTGTAATTCCTGTAGCAAACTGGTTGGAATCTTGGGGAGATATGGCACCACAAACTGGTGTTTATACTTTAATGCAGCCGACTATTCAAAAAATTTACAAATCAAGACAAATTGAAGATTCTTTATTGGTTTGGATGAATGGAAAAGGAAATCCTGCAAACAATTATTACGATTACTTAAAAGCAAATGCTGCTACCTTAATAGGTGGAACTACCTTTAACAAAGCACTTTATAACGGTGTTCTTGAAGGAGGAAATACCGCAACACTTTCTTACACAGGTGGAAATGCTGCGCAAGCTGCAACCGAGTTAGGAAATTTGAAAGCATCTGAATTGGAATTGGTTCTTTATACCAAAACTTCAATGGGAGACGGAACTCAGGCAAACAACCCTTGGTTGCAGGAATTACCGGATCCGATTACCAGAATGACTTGGGATAATTATTTGACCATGTCACCAAAAGATGCAAAACAACTTGGAATCAAAAATAATCTGAATGCAAGAATGCAGTTGGATGGTTCTAAAGTAAACCTTACAGTAAACGGAGTTACCATTAAAGATGTTCCTGTTTTTGTTCAGCCTGGACAAGCGGAAGGTTCTTTAGGACTTGCTCTGGGTTACGGTAAGAAAGATTCAGGAAAAGTTGCAGAAACTGGAGTGAACGCGTTCCCGTTATTTGATGGTTCAAACACGGTTCTTTCAAATGTAAAAATTGAAAAAACAGGTGATGACCATGAGTTTGCAGGAATTCAGTTGCAAAATACTTTGATGGGACGTTACGAAATCGCGAGAGAAGTTCCTTTGGATGATTTCTTACACGTAAAATTCGATGACGAAAAATTAGGCTGGAACAAACCTTTGGAATACCACACCATTGGCGGAGCTCTTCCTGCAGGAAAAATTGACCTTTGGGATGCTTTCGATGATACCGATGGTCCTCACTTCAACCTTTCAGTGGATTTGAATTCATGTACAGGTTGTGGAGCTTGTGTAATCGCTTGTCAAGCTGAAAACAACGTTCCTGTTGTTGGAAAAGAAGAGGTAAGAATGTCGCGTGATATGTATTGGTTGAGAATCGACCGTTACTACACAACGATTATGCCTGAAAATCTTGACAAGAACAAGGACGGAAAATTATCACAGGCAGAAGCTGTTGACGGAGGTTTAGACGTTCCAGGAATGTACGGTCATTTCCTTGACAAAGACAGCGGTATCTTGAACCACCCTGCAGACAATCCAGATGTGATTTTCCAACCGGTGATGTGTCAACATTGTAACCATGCACCGTGTGAAACCGTTTGTCCGGTTGCGGCAACTTCTCACGGTAAACAAGGTCAAAACCAAATGGCTTACAACAGATGTATTGGTACAAGATATTGTGCGAACAACTGTCCATACAAAGTAAGAAGATTCAACTGGTTTACTTACAATCTTAATGATAAATTCGACTTTAATCAAAATAATGATTTAGGAAGAATGGTTCTTAATCCAGATGTGGTAGTAAGAACAAGAGGGGTGATGGAAAAATGTTCAATGTGTATCCAAATGACACAGAACGTTATTCTTGAAGCGAAAAAAGATGGAAGAACCGTAAAAGACGGCGAATTCTCAACAGCTTGCGTAAACGCTTGTGCAACTGGAGCAATGACTTTCGGTGACATTAATGACAAGTCATCAAAAGTGAGAGAACTTTACGGAAGCAACAGAAGATATACTTTACTTGAGGAAATCGGTACAAAACCAAACGTTTTCTACCACACTAAAGTAAGAAACAGAAAAGAACAAAATGTTTAAATAATAAATAGGTAAAAAATGTCAGGACATTACGAAGCTCCGATAAGGGAACCTTTAATTATTGGTCATAAGACTTATCACGATATTTCAAATGATATCGCAAGACCTATCGAGGAACGCGCAGGAAAATTATGGTGGGTTTCCTTTTGGATAGCTTTAACACTATTCATCTACGGATTTGGCTGTATCGCGTACACCATTGGTACCGGTATCGGTGCATGGGGACTCAACAGAACCAACAACTGGGGATGGGATATCACCAACTTTGTTTGGTGGGTAGGTATTGGTCACGCCGGAACCTTAATCTCTGCAGTTCTCCTTTTATTTAGACAGAGATGGAGAATGTCGGTAAACCGATCTGCAGAAGCGATGACGATTTTCGCCGTTGTGCAGGCAGCAATTTTCCCGGTAATTCACATGGGTAGAGTTTGGGTAGGATATTGGGTATTCCCTTTACCAAACCAGTTCAGTTCACTTTGGACTAACTTTAACTCACCGTTACTTTGGGACGTATTTGCAATCTCCACTTATTTCTCTGTATCAACCGTATTCTGGTTTATGGGATTGATCCCTGACTTTGCGATGATCAGAGACCGTGCAAAAACGCCTTGGACAAAAAGAATTTATACCTTCCTGGCTTTCGGTTGGGGTGGTAAAGCAAAACACTGGCAAAGATTCGAGGAATTATCGCTCGTTTTGGCAGGTTTGGCAACACCGCTTGTATTCTCAGTACACACCACGGTATCCTTTGACTTTGCTACTTCCGTAATTAAAGGATGGCACTCAACAATTTATCCGCCGTACTTCGTTGCAGGTGCGATTTTCTCAGGATTTGCGATGGTACAGACACTTTTGTTGGTTGCAAGAAAAGTTTGTCACCTTGAAGATTACATCACCATGTATCACATCGAGATCATGAACATCGTAATCATCGTAACTGGTGGAATGGTAACTGTAGCTTACGCAACTGAATATTTCATCGCTTGGTATTCCGGTTCAAGATATGAGGACTTTACTTATCTTTCTCCAGGTGCAGCAACAGGACCTTATTGGTGGGCTTTCTGGGCGTTGATTATCTGTAACCTTGTTATTCCTGCATTATTTTGGTTCAAGAGAATCCGTACGAACATCATCGCAACATTTATCATCGCTTTGGTAATCAACATCGGGATGTGGTTTGAAAGATTTGATATCATCGTTATCAACATTGCAAGAGATTACTTGCCTTCAGGTTGGACGATGTTTAAACCAACCATCATTGATGTAGGTGTATTCCTGGGAACAATCGGGTTCTTCTCGGTATTATTCCTTCTTTACGCAAGAACATTCCCTGTAATTGCACAGGCTGAATTGAAGACTATTTTGAAAATATCAGGTGAAACTTATAAAGCAAAAGACGAAGAAGATGAGCACCACTAAAAAAATATACGGTATCTACGCCGATGACGACGATTTACTGAACGGCGTGCATGCTTGCAATGACAAAGGAATTAAAATTAACGAGGTGTATACTCCGTTTCCGGTTCACGGTCTTGATAAAGCTTTAGGTTTAAGAAAAACTAGGATTTCTGATGCTGCATTCTTGTATGCGGTTTACGGAATTACCATAGGAACTTTAGTAACATGGTACACCATGAATCACGACTGGCCACAAAATATTGGTGGTAAACCAGCATTTTTATGGGCGCACAATATGCCTGCTTTCGTGGTTCCAATGTTTGAATTAATGGTTTTCTGTGCTGCACACATGATGTCGCTGACTTTTTTGGCAAGAAACAAAATGTATCCAGGATGTCCGCCACAAAATCCAGATCCAAGAACAACCGATGACAAGTTTATGATGGAATTTGTAACCGATGATGTTGATGCAGTAAAACAAGTTCTGATTGATACTGGGGTTGAAGAAATAACTGTAAAAGATGCTTAAAATGACAAAGAATATATTTAAAATCACGGCTATTTTAGGTTTTGCAGCAATTTCATTAAGTTCTTGCAGCAAAGAAAATCCACCTTTGGTTTATTTTCCAGATATGTATTTTCCGGTTGCTTATGATCCTTTGATGAAAGCTCAAGATGCTTATTCAAAACATGAGAACGAGATTCCTGCTTTTGTAAAAAATGACGGAGCTACTGGCTTAAGCCCAGTGAACGGAACCGTTGCGCAAAACAGAGACGGAGTTGCTGATGAAGCTGCAAACGTAGCAATGACTCCCGATCAGTACAATGCGGGTTACGATGCATCTAAGTTAGTTACTGCATCACCACTTGATCCAGCAAATCAGGAAAAAGATTTGGCAAGAGGAAAAGATTTATATAACAAAACTTGTGCGGCTTGTCACGGAACAGCAGGTGACGGTCAAGGTCCAATCGTAGCAAGCGGTGCTTATTCTGGAGTTCCAAAGTTTGCTGACCGACAAATTACAGTAGGTTCTGTTCATTATGTTTTAAAAAACGGAAGAAACGCGATGGGTTCTTATGCAGGACAACTAAAACCAGGCGACCGTTGGAGAGTTTCTATGTATGTGATGAATGCATTCAAAGGCGGAATTAATCCTGCTCCTGCTGCAACTCCAGCAAACGCAACGGCAGCTGCACCTGCAGCTGATGCGAAACCGGCTGCTGAAACAGCTCCTGCAACACCTGCAGCAAGTGTAACAACCAGTCCAAAAAAATAAAAAGAATTAAAAATGTATAGTTTTTCACCTAAATTAAGATTATATTCAATCATATTCATCGTTCTGGGATTGGTGCTTTTTGGAGCAGGCTACTTTATGAATCACGGGATTGATGATGCTAAAATTGAGCATTTGATGGAGGCGGTTCATGCGGGAGGTCTTAATAAACCTACGCATTCAAGTGAATTAATTGGTCCGCAAGATCACGCAGCTCATTTGGAACATGCAAAAATGCAGATTCACAATCAGCCACTTGCTGCGGTTCACTCGGTGGCGGTGTTTTTGTTCGCTTTGAGCTGCTGTGCATTATTTTTCTACAGTATTCAAAATGCGGCACACGCAGGTTGGCCAATCATCATCTTGAGAGTGATGGAAGCAATCGCTTCTTATATTCCATGGGGAGGAGCGATATTGATTATCATCATGTTACTAAATGTGACTCATAACGGTCATCTTTTCCACTGGATGGATTCTTCATTAACGACTCCGGGAGATCCACACTTTGACCCAATTCTTTACGAGAAGAAAAAGTTTTTGAACATCCCTTTCTATGCATTCAGAACAATTTTCTATGTTGTTGGAGCATCCTTCTTCGCATGGAAACTAAAGTCAATGTCTAAAAAAGTTGATGAAAATAAAGGAAACAGAAAAATCTACGCAAACTATTACAGTTGGAGTGTTGGTTATATCGCTTTCTTCGGGTTCTGTTCCGCAGCATGGGCATGGGATTGGTTAATGTCAATCGACCCTCACTGGTATTCCACAATGTACATTTGGTACGCGATGGTGAGTGCTTTAGCTTCTTCAATTGCAGTAATCATTTTGATCAGTGTATATTTAAAGAAAAATGGTTTCTTGCCACAATTCAATGACAACCATTTACATGATTTAGGGGTGTTCTTGTTTGCAACAAGTATGCTTTGGACCTATACATGGTTCGCACAATTTATGTTGTATTGGTATGCAAACATTCCAGAAGAAGTTAACTATTTCTTTGGTAGATTTGAATATTACAGTTGGACTTTCTTGCCGGTAATGATTTTTGTGTTCTTGATTCCACTTTTGGTTTTGGTAAGTTCAAGCATCAAGAGAAATTACAAAGTAGTAACAACTATGGCCGTAATCGTTCTGTTAGGACAGTGGGTAAATTATTTCAACATGGTAATGCCGGGAACAGTTGGCCCTTACTGGAAAACACCTGAAGTTTTATTATTAACGGTTGGTGCTTTGCTATTCTTTGCAGGATTATTTGTTTTCGCAGTAATGACGGCATTAAGCAAATTGAAGCTGATCCCAACAGGAAATCCATTCTTGAAAGAGTCAGAGATTTACGAATATCCTTTCTAAGGTTTATTTAGAATATCAAAAATATTATCCCGGCTTTATGTCGGGATTTTTTATAAATTTGTGTTAAACCGAATTACAATGAAAAAAGTTCTTTTTCTGTTCCTGTTAAGTTTTCTTTTTGCGGCCTGCAAAAAAGATAAAGTGGATGCAACCAATCCCAAAACTTTGCAATCAAGCATCAATGATATGGCGTCAAGTTTGAGCACTTTGCAACAGGTGAAATTCAATGAGGCACTTTATATCTTAAAGACTTTTGGGGTGGAAGCAGATGGCGATGTAAATGAACTGAATGCCTTGGGAAAACTCATCAACGGACTAAAAGTTCCGGGAATCCTTTCTTTAGCCGACCAAGTTGCTCAAAAGAATGGAATTGAATGGTCAAGTACAGGTCCACCTTCATTGGGTGAAATGAATATTTTCGGCAATGAATCGGCAAAAGAATCCGATCCAAATGATGTTTCAGCAAGTTCTTTAAGTCTAGAAGCAACCGAAGTTCCAACCGACAATGTTTTGGGAACACAGGCACTTCAAATTGTTCCGCGATTGGTGGATTCTCAAGGGAAGCCGGTTATCTTCACAGGAGCAGGTTTGGAAGCTGTTCTTGAAGTTTTCAGTAACGGAAACAGAATTCTTACTTCCAAAAACTTAATGCAGGACAATAATTTCAAAGGTTTTAATTTAAGATTTGCCTCACTTCCTTCACAGAAAATTATAGATAATAAAATCGACATCACGGTTTCCGTAAAAACCACCAAAAAGACTTTTAAAATGTCTAAAATCGGAGTTCCTGTTAATCCGAAAGCTCTTTTAATGCCTTCAGGAAGTCCAGATCAAAATCCAGCAAATTCTACGATAAGCGATCCAACAGTTGTTCCCGTTGATCCAACTCTACCAACAGATAATTCTGGTACAAATCCTACAAAACCTGCAGCAGATCCGAAAGCAAGTGTGACAAGATTCTTGAACAACCTAAGTTCACAAAATCTTCGTGGAGCTTATGACACCGCTGAAAATCCTAGTTGGGGTTCTTATGAAACCTTTTCTAATCCAACATCAGGTTTCGGAGCCGTAAAAAATATTAATGTAAAAAATATTTCCACCAACAGTTCTTCCGCAACCTCGGCAAGTGTGAATGCAACTTACGATGTAACAGACAAAGAAGGAAAAACAACCGCTTTGCAAGTTACCTTCGGACTGAAAAATGTAAACGGCGAGTGGAAAATTTCAAGCTATAAAATCAATTAAAATGTCGAATCCCGAACTGATCAAAAAGTTAGAACAAACCATCGAAAACATCGCTGATTTCCCAAAACCCGGAATTCAGTTTAAAGACATCACACCGATTTTCCTCAATCCGAAACTGTATGAAGAAGTGATTGAAGATTTGGCAAATTTCAGCCGTGGAAAAATCGACGCAGTTTGTGGAATCGAAAGTCGTGGCTACCTTTTCGGAATCGCGGTTGCCGTTGCTTTGGAAGTCCCATTTATCCTCATCAGAAAAGCAGGAAAATTACCGCCACCGTTCGTCGCCCAAAAATATGATTTGGAATACGGTTCCGCTGAAATCGAAATGCGCACCGGACAATTAAAACCCGGACAAAGAGTTCTCGTTCACGACGACCTTCTCGCAACAGGCGGAACAACTGAAGCCGCCGCAAAATTGGTGGAAAAACAAGGTGCAAAAGTTTCACAATTCAGTTTTTTAATCGGTTTGAAAGACCTTCAAGGAACTGAACGATTGAAACAGTTTGATGCGGAAGTGCATCAGATTTTGGAGTATTGATCAGGGTTATGTAGTTTATCGTAATTTATTCTCAATTTTATCAAAGAAAAGGGGCGATGATAGACACCAACTCACCCACACCATTTATTTTCTTCATAATTTTGTATATCCCTCAAAAACAGTTAAATTTGCACTTCAATTTTTAATACGATTATGGCAAAACATAGACCGCACGTGAACAAAAAAGAAATGGAAGGAAAGGAAACGGTAGAAGTTTTCAAGGATTTGGATAGGGGCGCACTCGATACAGAGCAGTTTTTGGAGAAACATGCGAAAACCTTAATGATGGTTTTCGGAGCTTTGGTTGTGGCAGTTTTGGGATACTTCGCCTACAATCAGTTTTATGTGGGACCAAGAAACGAAGAGGCGACTTTAAGTTATCTTGCTGCACAAAAAAATCTTGCCGACGGAAAAGATGATTTGGCTTTAGGTGGAAAAACTGCTGCAAATCCAGGTTTCCTTGGAACATACAACGATTTTTCAGGAACTAAAGTAGGAAAACTTTCTGCTTACAATGCGGGATTAATCAAATTCAAAGAAGGAAAATATCAGGAAGCGTATGATTTGTTGGATAAATTTTCTTCCGACAACAAAACTTTGATGGCGTTAAAATATGGAGCAATGGCTGATTGTCAATCAAATTTGAACAAGAACGACGACGCACTTTCTTTGTTAGATAAAGCAACTTCGGCTTCAGACGATCCCTACACTTCGTACTACTTCACAAGAAAAGCAGGATTGGTTGCATTGGCTTTAAAGAAAAATGCCGAAGCAAAAAAATACTTCACTACCATCGACGAAAAATATCAGGATTACGACAACGGAATGTCGGATTCCTACATCGAAATGGTTAAGTATTACTAATTGAAAACCAATGATTTTGAATTTTGAATTCAGAATTTTGAATATTGAATTTTAAAAATGGCAACAGTAAATCTTTCAGATTACAAACCATTACAGATCAATGATGCCGGTTCTTTCAGAATCGGTATTGTTGTTTCAGAATGGAATGATTTCGTGACATACAATCTTCGCGACGGCGCTTTGGAAACCTTAAAAATGGAAGGCGTAAAAGAAGAAAACATCCAAATCTTCAAAGTTCCGGGAGCTTTTGAATTGAATTATGCTTCGATGCAGTTGTGCAAAGAAAGAAAGTTTGATGCCGTAATTGCAATCGGTTGCGTTATTCGTGGGGAAACGCCACATTTCGATTACGTGTGTTCCGCAGTGGCGCAAGGAATTAAAGACTGTAATATTTTGACGGATGTTCCCACTATTTTCTGTGTTTTAACCGATGACACCAAAGAACAATCCATCGCAAGAAGCGGTGGAAATCTTGGCAACAAAGGAATTGAAGCCGCCGTAACCGCATTGCAGATGATCGATTTTAAAAGAAATCTTTCAAAGAAAAAGGGAAATATCGGTTTCGGAAATTTGTAATTTTAACCTATAAAACCTCATGGGTTTCCGAAACCTATGAGGTTTCCCCCAAACAAAACACCATGCTATCCAAATTAAAACCCTTCTTTTATCTCGGAATTTTCTACATCATCCTTTCCTTGATTTTAAGGATTATCTTCATTTTCCATCCGATTACTACTGCAAGTTTTGGGATTTTAGAAAGTTTAAAAATTTTGAGTGTCGGATTGGTAACTGATATTTTCGTCTTTATATTGGCGAGTAGTTTTTTGGCGGTTTACTTTCTTTTTCTTTCCAATTCGAAATACAAAAAGCCTTACGGATACTTAATTTTTGGGGTGCTTGTTTTGGCTTTTATTTACACGGCGTTTGTTCCCGGAAATATTTTCAAGCAATATGGCGGGTCATTTCCGGAAGTCGCGATTGCATTTGTTGGACTAAAAACTTTGCTGTTCGGGTTGATGTTGTTTTTGACGACTCAAAGAATAAGGATTCGGAATATCCTTTACTTCATCACGTTGTTTTTGTATGTCTTACTGATTATTTTCAACGCGGTGAGCGAATATTTCTTTTGGAATGAATTTGGGGTTCGATACAATTTTATCGCCGTTGATTACTTGATTTACACCAACGAAGTCATCGGAAATATCATGGAATCTTATCCTGTAGTTCCTTTGTTTTCGGCGATTTTGGCTTTAACTTTATTCGTTACTTGGCTTATTTTTAAAAACACTAAAAACGAGCTTTTAACGCTTCTGAATTTTAAACAGAAATTAATTTTATTGGGAAGTTTTCTTTTGTTGTGCGGATTGAGTTTATTTGCAATTCCTCAATTTGACAAAATTAAATCCGACAACACTTTTGCACAGGAGATTCAGGCGAATGGACTGCCGAAATTTTATCACGCTTTCACCCATAACGAGCTCGATTATTTTCAGTTTTACCCAACTTTAAATCAAAAAATTGCAGAAGAAAATTTTCTGAAACAGTTTCAACCGCCCACTTTAGAAAGAGAAATCGTTTCTGAAAATCCTGAACTTAAGAAAAATGTAGTCTTAATTTCCATTGAAAGTTTGTCCGCAGATTTTTTGGAACATTACGGCAACACTCAAAAAATCACTCCTTTCCTCGACAGTTTAGCGACAAAATCTTTGATGTTTACCAACCTTTATGCAACAGGAAACAGAACCGTTCGCGGTTTGGAAGCTTTAACGCTTTGTATTCCGCCAACTGCAGGGGAAAGTATCATTAAAAGAGAAAACAATAAAAATAAATTCACCACAGGAAGTGTCTTTAAATCAAAAGGTTATGATGTGAAATTTTTGTATGGCGGTTACAGTTATTTCGACAATATGGAAGATTTTTACAAAGGAAACGGCTACGATATTATCGACAGAAATAATTTCAAAACCGAAGAAATTTCTTTTGCCAACGTTTGGGGAGTTGCCGATGAAGATATGGCGAAAAAGGCAATTCAGGTGATGAACCAAGAGGCGAAATCGGGAAAACCTTTTTTCAATCATTGGATGACGGTTTCCAATCACCGCCCATTTACGTATCCTGAAGGAAGAATCGATATTCCCGGAACAGCAAAATCAAGAGAAGGCGGGGTAAAATATACCGATTACTCCATCAAGAAGTTTTTCGAATTGGCAAAAAAACAAGATTGGTACAAAAATACTGTTTTCGTTATTGTTGCCGATCACTGCGCTTCCAGTGCCGGAAAAACTGAACTTCCGATGGATAAATACCGAATTCCCGCCATGATTTTTTCGGAAGGATTTATTCAGCCACAGCAATTCAACCTAACCATGTCGCAAATCGATGTGATGCCTACTTTGTTAGGATTGCTCAACTTTAATTATAAAACTAAATTTTTGGGTCAGGATGTTTTTAAAGAAAATTTCCAACCGAAAGCGTACATCGCCACTTATCAGGATTTAGGTTTAATTAAAGACAATTACCTAACTATAATTTCACCCACAAAAAAAGTGAAACAATATTCATTAAAGCTTCAAAATTCTCAATTACAGGATAATTTTAAACTTTATTACGATGAAATTCCGGTGCAGAAATCGGTACAGAATTTGGTCGACGATTGTGTTTCAGCGTATCAAAGTGTTTCCTATTGGCTGAAAGAAAATAAACTGAATAAATAAAATATTTTGTACTTTTAAAAAAAGTAAATTTTTAGACTATGAAATGGACAAACGACAGAAGCGAAAATGTTGACGACCGACGAGGTTCCGGTGGAGGAGGCGGACTTTTAGTTGGGGGCGGACTTGGAACGCTCATTATCGCTGCAATTATATTTTTTTTAGGAGGTGATCCTTCTGCGATTCTTTCTTCTGGGATGGGAAGCAGCGGAGCACAAACCGAACAGCGTGATCTAACTCCAGACGAACTGAAAGTTAGAGATTTCGTCTCTATGATTACCAAAGAAAATGAACAAACCTGGAGCAAAATTTTCCAAGAAAACGGAATGCAATACCGCGATCCTAAAGTCGTAATGTTCGAAAGCGTAACTCAATCCGGATGCGGAACTGCGCAAGCAGCAATGGGGCCTTTTTATTGTCCTGCAGACCAAACCGTTTATATGGACATGAGTTTTTTCCGTGAACTTCAACAAAGATTTGGAGCGCAGGTTACGGAATTTTCCATCGCGTATGTAATCGCGCATGAAATCGGACACCACGTACAAACACTTTTGGGAACAACCGGAAAAGTGGATCAATTGAGAGCAAGCGGAAGATATTCTGAATCGGAAATGAACAGAGTTTCTGTTGCGACCGAGCTTCAGGCGGATTTCTATGCGGGAGTTTGGGCTAGACAAACCGACAATAGAGAAAAATTTTTAGAACCAGGAGATATTGAATCTGCAATTTCAGCGGCGGAAGCTGTAGGAGATGATAATATTCAGCGTCGCTCACAAGGTTATGTGAATCAGGAAGGGTTTACCCACGGAAGTTCTGCCCAAAGAAAAGAATGGTTCATGAAGGGTTATAATACCGGAGATATTCGACAAGGTGATACTTTCAATGCGCTTTTGAAATAAATTAAGGCTTTAATTAGACCAAAAAAAAATCCCGAATTAATTTTTCGGGATTTTTTTGAATCAAATAAAAACAAACTGAACAAAAAACTGCGACTCAAATTGTGCCGCAGTTTAAAAACTATATGAATGTGAGATTTCTTAGTTTTGATTCATTGAATTTTCAGCAGTTGTTTTTGCCTGATCTACTTTCTGCTGAACTTGTTGTGACAAATCGTTTGCTTTATTTTTCAAGTCATTTCCCCATTTGTTGAAATTGTCTTTTGCAGAATTTACTTTGTCTTTTACTGCTTGCTGCTCTTCTGGCGTTGAGTTTTTGTATTTCCACCAAGCCAATGCTCCAAGTCCTAACAATGCTAATAAGCCGTTTCTTTTAGTGCTCATAATTTTAAGTTTTAAGTTATTTTAAAAATTTGTTTGATAGTCTTATAATTGTAAAAAGCGTGCCACAAACCAGGTTTGTCATATAAATTTTTGTTAAAATATTTTGCCTAAAATATTCAAAAGCAAAAAGTTCCGGCTTTTGCAGGAACTTACTAAGATCTATTTGGACATAGATTATTTTTTCTCTAATTTATATTCTGGTTTTGCGGAACGGTCGCCTACTTTTTCTGCCATAAATACTTGATTTTCACCCACAAAAAATACTTTCTGCATTCCGTCTTTTTCACCATTGTTTAAAGTGATGAAAGAACCGTCTTTGCTCCAAGTGAAAGTACCTTTTTCAGAAAATTTACCATCTTTTCTCTCAAGATAATTTTCGTCTAAAGTGTAGGTTTTGTCATTGTTCAAAATCAATTTTGTTTCAATTCCAGGACAATCTGCGCACGGAATTTTTCCAGTGTAGGTTCCGTTCCAGTCTACCGAGGTTTCTGTAGTGTCTCCTGTTGAAACAACTGCAGTGCTGTCAACAGAAGAAGTTTTTGGTGTAGCTGCGTTTACCGATGTGTCATCAGTTTTCACTTCTTCAGTTTTTTTGCATGAAGTCAACGCAAGTCCTGCGATTAGAACAGGGATGATTAATTTTTTCATTGTAATAGAAGGGTTTTACGGAATTGCTTTAATGCAAATAATGTGCAGAATTTTAGTTTTGTTAAAACTTAACATTACATAAAATAATCTTTGCTTAAAGAAAAAAAATCCGCAGAAAATTTCCACGGATTTATCTTAACCTTAACCTAAACCTTAGCCTAAGAAAGGATATCTATAATCTTTCGGGCTCACAAAAGTTTCTTTGATCGATCGTACAGAAACCCATCTCAACAAATTCATTTTTGAACCTGCTTTATCGTTGGTTCCGGAAGCTCTCGCTCCACCGAAAGGTTGCTGTCCAACAACTGCTCCCGTTGGTTTGTCGTTGATGTAGAAGTTTCCTGCTGCGTTTTCCAAAGCGTGATAAGCTTCATCGATTGCGTAACGGTCTTTTGCGAAAATAGAACCTGTCAAAGAATAAGGTGAAGTTTCATCCACCAGTTTCAAAGTTTCTGCCCATTTTTCGTCTTCGTAAACATAAATCGTCAAAATCGGTCCAAAAATCTCTTCACACATCGATGAATATTGAGGATTTGAAGTTTCAATCACCGTTGGTTCTACAAACCATCCTTTCTTATCATCACATTTTCCACCAAAAATTACTTTTGCGTCTTTAGATTTTTTCGCTGCTTCGATGTAAGATTTACATTTATTAAAAGATGCTTGATGAATCACCGCGTTCACAAAGTTTGAAGGATCTTCAGGTGAACCCATTTTGATAGATTTCAATTGATCTCCCATAATTTTTTGAACTTCTTTCCACAAAGATTTTGGAACATAAGCTCTGGAAGCAGCCGAACATTTCTGTCCTTGATATTCAAACGCTCCACGAACCAAAGCCGTTGCAACCGCTGCTGCATCTGCACTTGGATGAACCATCACGAAATCTTTTCCACCAGTTTCACCTACAATTCTTGGATAAGTTTTGTATTTGTGGATATTGTCGCCAATCATTTTCCACATTCCCTGGAAAACGGAAGTGGAGCCGGTAAAGTGAAGTCCAGCAAAATCAGGGTGAGCAAGAACTTTTTTCGCAGTCTCTGCGCCGGGTGTATAAATTAGATTAATCACGCCATCCGGAACTCCAGCTTCTTTGAAAATTTCCATAAGCACCTGTGCAGAATATACTTGAGAATGAGACGGTTTCCAAACCACCACATTTCCCATCATCGCCATACAACTCGGCAAATTTCCTGCTATTGCGGTAAAGTTGAAGGGAGTCACCGCAAAACAAAAGCCTTCCAACGGACGATATTCTGCCCTGTTCCAAACTCCTTCCGCAGAAATTGGTTGTTCAGCGTACATTTCTGTCATGAATTCCACATTGAAACGAAGGAAATCAATTAATTCACAAGCGGAATCAATTTCAGCCTGCATTACATTTTTTCCCTGTCCAATCATGGTTGCAGCGTTTAGTTTGTCTCTGTAAGGACCTGCCAATAAATCTGCAGCTTTCAGGAAAATAGAAGCTCTTTGTTCCCAACCTAAAGCATTCCACTGTTTCTTTGCGGCCAATGCAGCTTCAATCGCAGCATCAACATGACTCATGTCTCCTTGATAATAGAAACCGAGGTCGTGCTGATGATCTTGTGGAGATTCAATTCGTACTTTTTCCTTGGTTTTTACTTCTTTACCACCGATGTACATTGGGATTTCCACTTTTTCTTTCCACATTTTTTTGTAGGTAGAAATAAGGGATTTCACATCCGCAGAACCTGGTTCATAACTTCTAACCGGCTCGTTTACGGCATAAGGAACTTGTGAAAGTGCTTTTGACATATTTTTAATTTTTATTGATTTTTTTGTGAATGTTACAAAGTTAAGTGAATTAACGGTATGTTCCAAAAAATCACTTTTATGGTTTCACGAGAATTTTTTCACAGACGATTTTGCTTAAAACAACTTGGCTTTTATCAATTTTCACTGCCATTGATTTGTCGTATTTTTCAATTTCCAGAATTTCTATTTTTTTGCCTAACTCCAAATTTCTTGTGTTGAGATAATTCAGGAAATCATCATCCGAACTTGTCACAGAAGCAAAAACTACCTTTTCACCTATTTTACAGTTGCTCAATTTCTGCAAATCTTGCGAGATAATGTTTCCATCTTTATCGGGTATTGGTTCACCATGTGGATCGAATTTAGGATAGTTGAGGATTTCATCCATCTTGTCGAAGAAAATTTCAGAGTGAACGTGTTCGAGCTGTTCCGCAATTTCGTGCACGTTTTCCCAACCGAAATTCATTTTTTCCACCAAAAACATTTCAGTCAATCGGTGTTTCCTAACAATTAAAGCGGCTTCTTTTTTTCCTGAATCAGTGATCTTTAAAGGCTTGTAACTTTCGTAAATAACCCATTTTTTATCGGCAAATTTCTTCATCATGTTATTTACACTCGGCATTTTCACATTTAAAAATTTGCTTAATTCATTAATCGTGACGGTGTTTTCGTCATTAATAAGATGGAAGATTGCTTTTAAATAATTTTCTTCGGTAAGAGAAATCATAAAGTTAGATTGTGAGGAATGCAAATCTAACAATAATAATTTAAAGCAAGAAACGCACATTGAGGTATGTGCGTTTCGAATTTCATTAAAAAATTACCTGAAAAAAATAAATACTATGAAAATTCGATGGGAAAATTGCGGGTGATAATCTTTTAATGTTTTTAATGGTTATTAGTTTCGGTTATTAGTTTTACACTACAAAGGTTGCAATAATTTTACATTAAAGTACGGGTGTTTTCACGGTAAATTATGGGTGAAATGACCGTTTTTTTCTAATTTTAGCACATGAAATATTCTTTCAAAAACGATTATGCAGAAGGAGCACATCCAAGAATTTTGGAGGCTTTGGTTCAAAGTAACTTTACACAGCAAAATGGTTACGGGTTAGATGATTACTGCAAGAACGCTGAAAATTTGATTCAGGAAATAATCAACAATCCAAAGGCAAAAGTTCATTTTGTTTCGGGCGGAACGCAAGCGAATTTGATTGTCATGTCAGCTTTTCTTCGTCCACATGAAAGTGTGGTTTCTGCCGAAACAGGGCATATTTTCACCAACGAAAGCGGTGCGATTGAAGCGACCGGACATAAAGTTCACGGTGTGGAAACTGTGGATGGGAAACTTCGACCTTTAGATATTCAAAAAGTGATTGATGTTCACCAAAATATTCCGCATCAGGTGAAACAGAAATTGGTTTACATCTCAAATTCCACGGAAGTTGGGACAATTTATTCCAAAAAAGAATTGCAGGATTTACATCAGTTCTGTCAGGAAAAAAATCTTTTTCTTTTCATGGACGGCGCAAGATTAGCTCATGCTTTAACTGCCGAAACCAATGATTTGACTTTAGAAGATGTAGCAAAATATACCGACGCTTTTTATCTCGGTGGTACTAAAAACGGAGCTTTGATTGGTGAAGCAATTGTTATTAATAACGAAAATCTTCAAAAAGAATTCGGTTTTCATTTAAAGCAAAAAGGAGCGATGCTCGCAAAAGGTCGAATTCTTGGAATTCAGTTTCAGGAATTGTTAAAGGACCATCTTTATTTTGATTTGGCAAAGCACGCGAATCAACAGTCGATGAAGATAAAATCTGCTTTTAAAGAAATCGGTTGTGAATTTTTATCGGAAACTTACACCAACCAAATCTTTCCGATTTTAAATCAAAACCAAATAACCAAACTTTCTGAAAATTTTGATTTTTACGTATGGAAAAAAATAGACGAACAAAAATCCGCCATTCGAATTATTACTTCTTGGGCGACGAACCATGAAGTGGTTGAAGAATTTATTAATGAAATTCGGATTTTTTTTGGAAATTTTTCGGCGGCGGCGAAGCCGCCGCCGAAAAATTTCCAAAAAAAATCCGTTCAGAACTGAACGGATTTATATTTTGATGAGGATTTTTTTAAATCTCGTATTTCTCAACAACCTTCTGTGAAACTCCAGTGTTGCTGAAACCACCATCGTTGAAAAGATTCTGCATCGTCACTTTTTTAGTCAAGTCAGAAAACATGGCAACGCAATAATTAGCACAATCAAGTGCAGTTGCATTTCCAAGTGGCGACATATCTTCCGCATATCCCATAAATCCTGTGAAACCTTTCACGCCGCTTCCTGCAGTTGTCGGAGTTGGAGATTGAGAAATGGTGTTGACCCGTACTTTTCTTTCACCCCAATAATATCCGAAAGTTCTTGCGATGCTTTCCAAATAAGATTTATTATCGGCCATATCGTTGTAGTCGGGGAAAGTTCTTTGAGCTGCGATATAAGTCAACGCAAGAATAGAACCCCACTCATTCATACAGTCTTTTTCCCAAGCCACACGCATTACTTTGTGGAAAGAAACGGAAGAAACATCCCAACCTTTTTCCAACCAGTCGTAGTTCATTTCTGTATAATGTTTTCCTTTTCTCACGTTCACCGACATTCCGATGGAGTGGAGGATAAAGTCGATTTTCCCAAATTTTGCGATGGCTGCGTCAAACAATTTTTCCAAATCTTCGATGGAAGTAGCATCTGCACCCACCACTTCGGAACCTGTTTTTTCTGCCAAAGCGTTCAACTCGCCCATTCTCATTGCGATTGGTGCATTGCTCAAAATAAATTCTGCGCCTTCTTCATGGCATCTTTCTGCAACTTTCCACGCAATGGATTGGTCGTTCAAAGCGCCGAAAATGATTCCTTTTTTACCTTTAAGTAATCCGTATGACATAATTTTTATTTTAAACAAAAGTAAGAAATATATTGTTTTAGGCATAAAAAAAGAGAACCAAATTTCTTCAGTTCTCCTTCTGCGATTTATGTTGAATTAGTTGGTCGCCTTATTGATTTCTGCTTTTGCGTCTTCTGCAGCGTCTTTGGTTTTGTCCCATGCACCGTCTGCAAAATCTTTGGCCTTTTCCCAAGCGTCAGAAACCGCATCTTTTGTAGTTTCCCACGCGTCAGAAACATTATCTTTTGCTCTTTCGTACCATCCTTCAGCGGTTGGTTCTACATTTTTTTCTCTTTGTTCACGGATGTAGTCTTTTGCTCTGTCTGCGTAATCTTCAACCGTCCATTTTACTTTGTCTACAGCATTTTCTGCTTTGTTATAATCTTGTGTGTCCATAATAAATATTTTAGTGTTAATAATTTGGTTAATGAAAAAAAAAATTAATTTGATATTATGTTAAAAACAATAACCGTTCCTAAAAATATTAAAGTTATGTTAAAGAATTTATAAAGTTTTAATAAAATTACTCCGAAACTCGCAAATGAATTCTACCAAAGGAATTCTTATTTTTGATGAAAATATTTTAAGATGGAAAAAATCCGCTGCAGTTGGTGCGAAAAGGATGATTTATACAGAAAATATCACGATGAAGAGTGGGGAAAACCTGTTTATGATGACGAAACCATTTTCGAATTTTTGGTTTTGGAAAGTTTTCAGGCAGGACTTTCTTGGTACACGATTTTAAATAAAAGAGAGAATTTTAGAAAAGCTTTTGATGATTTTAATTATATAAAAATCGAAAAATACGATGATGGAAAAGTAGAAGAACTCATGCAAAATGCAGGAATCATCCGCAACCGATTAAAAATTTTGGCGACCATCAACAATGCTCGAAAATTTCAGGAAGTACAAAAAGAGTTCGGAAGTTTCTCAAAATATATTTGGGATTTCGTTGGCGGAAAACCCGTTGTGAACCAACCAAAAATTTTAAGTGAAGTTCCCGCAACCACAGAAATTTCAGATGCTTTGGCAAAAGACTTAAAAAAGCGTGGATTCAAATTCCTCGGTTCAACGGTAGTTTATGCGCACATGCAGGCAACAGGCATGGTGAATGACCATATTGTGGATTGTCACTATCGTAATTCGTAAAATAAAATAGCAATCAAATTTACTTGATTGCTACATTTTCACATTGATAAATTGGTAAATCATCAAGGAATAATCCTTTCCAAAACCCATTCAATCATATTTTTCTCCGAAGTGTGGTGATCCGCAGAAAATTCGCCACGTCTTCTGTTGGCAATGACGCAATTAACGGTTAAAGCTTTGTGTCCCAATAATTTGGAAAGTCCATAAATCGCAGAAGTTTCCATTTCAAAATTGGTTACGCCTAAATCATTCAAAGTTTCCAAAAACTGGTCATCGATTGCTCTTAAACGTAACTGTCTTCCCTGCGGCGCATAAAATCCTGGAAAAGTTGCCGTATTTCCGTGGTATTTTGCGTCTTTGTAATAATCCGAAATTTCTTCTGCCCAATCTGAAAAATACAGCATCGGTTTAATTTTTTCGTATGGGAATTTTTCCAAAAAGTTTCTAGAAAACTCGTTTTCAAATTGATAATCAGAATAAAAATGAAGCAATCCATCTAATCCCACCACATTTTGTGTCACCAACATATTATCAACCTCCACATCGGGATTCACACTTCCGCAAGTTCCGAGACGGAAAAGTTCCAGTGCGGTGTGTTCTTTTTTGAATTCTTTTTCTTTTAAATCGATATTTACCAAAGCATCGAGTTCGTTCATCACGATGTCGATATTTTCAGTCCCGATTCCGGTGGACATTACGGTAATTCTTTCTCCGCGTAAAGTTCCGGTGTGTGTGTAAAATTCACGTTTGTTCTTTTTAACTTCTATATTATCAAAATATTTTGAAACTTTTGGTACACGATCAGGATCACCTACCAAAATAATTTTTCCGGCAATTTCTTCCGGCAATAAATTCAGGTGATACACACTTCCATCGGGATTGAGTACCAATTCGGAAGCAGCGAGTTTGTTTAGCATTTTATTTTTTGTTTGATGTAATTTGAGATTGTTTGATATAGTTTGAAACAGTAAATTTTGATTCGATCTTAAAACGTGAATCTTACAGCACTTGTTTATTGGCTCTTTTTATTTGCCCCTTGAAATTTATCCTCCAACTCTTTTCGTTTTGTAACCCATTTCCTGAAGGATTTTCATAATTTTGTCTCGGTTGTCGCCTTGAATGACGATGATTCCATCCTTTTCTGAACCGCCTATTCCGAGAGTGGTCTTTATTTTTTTCGAAATTTGCTTTAAACCTTCGTCGCTTCCCTCGAAACCTTCAATTAAAGTCACGGGTTTTCCGTTTCTGCCTTTCTTTTCAAATTTGCAGATTAAAGGTTCGTTCTGCTGGAATTTTTCTTCAGGCATTTCGAAATCCTGTTCTTCGTGTTCGGGGAAAAGATTTTTGAGTTGGTCTCTGATGTCCATTGAACAAAATTAAGGAAATAAATCTTGTAACGTAGAAAATAAGGACAAATTTACAGCAGGGAACAGTATTAAAAAAAGTTAAAACTAAAATATGGTTCGTTTTGTTCCGAACCTGTTTTATATATTTGCAGCATATATTTTTTACAAAAATGGAAATCGACAAAGAAATTTTTCAGGATTTGGTTAAATTTTATGGGGAAGCATTCCATTTGCCGCCATTGGCTGCGAAAATTTACGCCTACCTCATTTTCGATTTTGAGAAGAAGGGAGTTTGTTTTGACCATTTTGTGGAGATTTTACATGCGAGCAAAAGTTCTGTTTCCTCCAACCTTAATCTGCTTCTGACTTCAGGCTTAATTAAAGATTTTACGAAAATCGACGTACGCAAAAGATTCTTCGTGATCAACGAAAATTACATGGTCATTCGATTTGAAGAAATCGTGGAGAAAATGAGGGCTGAAATCAAAATTCTCGAAAAATTGATGGATTTCAGACAGACGAAAGACAAAGACATCAACAAAAGATTCGAGTTATATAAAACACTTTTAAATAAAAACATCGAAAATATTCAGGAAACTTTAAATAAAATTCAACAATGAAAAATACCATCATCATATTTTCACTGGCGATGCTTTCCGCAGTTTCGTGCAAGAAAAAAGAAGAAAAAAAACCAGACGGACCAAAAGAAGTCCCCGTGGTTGCTGTGGAACAACGAAATGTAACGGGTTATCAAAGTTTTCCGGCATCCATTCAAGGTCGTGTCAATAACGACGTTCGTGCGAAAATCCAAGGATATATTACTCAGGTTTTGGTAGATGAAGGGCAATATGTATCAAAAGGGCAACCGCTGTTCCGCCTCGAAACCAATACATTAAGCCAATCCGCAGATGCTGCAAGAGCCGGAATCGGTGCCGCTCAATCTGGAGTTGCCGCCGCAAAAGCGAGTGTGAATGCCGCGCAAGCCGCAGTAAACGCTGCACAAGTTGAAGTGAATAAATTAATTCCTTTGGTTCAAAAAAATATCATTAGTAATGTTCAGTTAGAAACTGCAAAAGCAAATCTTTCACGTGCTCAAGCGCAACTTTCACAAGCGAGAGCTGCGGAATTGCAAGCAAATGCAGGAGTTTCTCAAGCTACTGCAAATTATCGCGGCGTTCAAGCAAACATTGATTATTCCGTCATTCGTGCCCCGATTTCCGGTGTGATTGGAAAACTTCCTTTAAAAGTCGGAAGTTTGGTGGGTCCAACTGATCCCACTCCTTTAACAACAGTTTCGGATACAAGTGAAGTTGTTGCTTATTTTTCTATGAACGAAAAGGAATATCTAAACTTTCTTGAAGATTCATACGGAGCAACAGTTCCCGAAAAATTGAGAAATATGCCCATGGTAGAATTGGAATTGGCAAACGGAAGCACCTATTCCGAAAAAGGTAAGATTGAAGCCGTTACCGGACAAATCGACCAGAAGACGGGAACAATTCAATTCAGAGTTTCATTTCCAAACGCAGCAAAATTATTGAGCAATGGAAACAGCGGCACCATCAAAGTTCCGAAATTATATGACCAAGCGTTGGTTGTTCCCGAAAGCGCAACTTTCGAACAGCAAGGTTTGGTTTATGTTTATCGTGTTGAAAAAGATACTGCAAAGAACGTATTAATCGGCGTTACAGACCGTGTAAATAATTTGGTGGTGATAAAGGATGGAATTAAGAAAGGGGAAAAAATTGTCGCTCAAGGAGTCGGACAGTTAAAACCAAATTCAGCGGTGAAACCCAAAACAGCCAATTTTGACGAAATCGTAAACGCCATAAAACCGATTTTCTAATGGTAAAACATTTCATAAACAGACCGGTTTTTGCAAGCGTAGTTTCCATCCTGATTGTGATTTTGGGGATTTTGGGACTTCGAGCACTTCCGGTGACGCAATATCCTGATATTGCTCCGCCAACAGTAAGTATTAATGCGAATTACACCGGTGCAAGTGCCGAAACCGTGATGAACAGTGTGGTAATTCCAATCGAGGAACAAGTAAACGGTGTGGAAGGAATGGATTATATTTCTTCTTCGGCGAGTAATAACGGTTCGGCAAATATTCAGGTTTTCTTTAAACAGGGAATTAATCCAGACATTGCCGCAGTTGAAGTTCAGAACAAAGTTCAGCGTGCTGTTCCGCTTTTACCGGCAGAAGTGACGCGTTCCGGAGTCACGGTTCAAAAACAGCGAACGAGTGCATTGATGTTCCTTTCTTTTTATACAGAAAATCCCAACTTAAATGAAGTTTGGCTTCAAAACTATTTGAATATCAATGTGATTCCCGAACTGAAAAGAGTAAGAGGTGTCGGTGAAGCACAAGCATTTGGTGGAAAAAATTATTCGATGCGGATTTGGATTGACCCAGCAAAAATGGCTGCATACGGATTGCAACCAAGCGACGTTTCTGCGGCAATCAACGAGCAATCCAGAGAAGCCGCTGCAGGACAACTTGGACAAAACAGCGGAAATGCTTTTGAATACGTCATTACATATAAAGGAAAATTCAACCAGGAAAAAGATTACGGCGACATCATCTTAAAATCCCTTGGAGACGGACAATTCCTTCGGTTGAAAGATGTTGCGGAAATCAAATTGGACGCTCAAAATTACACTTCAGTCGGAGAAAATAATGGGCGAACCGCAATCAGTATGGGGATTTTTCAAACTCCGGGTTCCAATGCGCAAGATATTATCAACGACATTAAAAAATTCCTTGAAGAAAACGCAAAAACTTTACCGAAAGGAGTTGGTTACACCATTAACTTTGACACCAATGATTTCCTTGAAGCATCGATTAGTAAAGTAGTTACGACTTTAATTGAAGCTTTTATTTTGGTGTTCTTGGTGGTTTATTTGTTCCTTCAGGATTTCCGTTCTACGTTGATTCCGGCGATTGCGGTTCCGGTTTCGATTATCGGTTCGTTTTTCTTCCTGAATTTATTTGGATATTCCTTAAACTTATTGACACTTTTCGCTTTGGTTCTCGCTATCGGAATTGTAGTGGATGACGCAATCGTCGTCGTAGAAGCAGTTCACGCAAAATTGGAACATGGATATACCGATGTGAAAGAAGCCACCGTTTCCGCAATGGATGAAATTACGGGAGCAATTATTTCGATTACTTTGGTGATGGCGGCGGTTTTCATTCCGGTAACTTTTATTACAGGTCCAACTGGAGTTTTTTACCAACAGTTTGGAATTACTTTAATTGTGGCGATTTTAATTTCTGCGGTGAATGCGTTGACTTTAAGTCCGGTTTTATGTTCCTTATTTTTAAAGCCGAATCCAGCGCATCACGAAGAATATTCGAAATTGAATTTTCTGCAAAAATTTTTCTATAAATTCAATGTCGCATTTAGAACAGTAACCAACCGTTACGGAAGGTCTTTTGTTTTCCTTTTAAGGCATAAATGGGCGACCTTAATCATTTTCGCATTGGGCGGATTATTTTTCTGGTGGTCGAATTCCACGATGCCGAAAGGATTTATCCCAAAAGAAGACCGTGGGATTATCTTTACCGACGTTTCGCTTCCTCCGGGTGCGTCGATGGAAAGAACGTACAATGTTTTGAAAAATTTGCAGGAAGATGCCAGAAAAATTCCGGGAGTTGCGAACGTGACTTTCACGGCGAGTCGTGCGTTTATGTCGGGAAGTGGTTCCAACACGGGACAGGCATTTGTACGGTTGAAACCTTTTGACGAAAGAGCGCATGACGAGGACCTTTCCGTGGAAACCATTACCAAAAAATTATTTGGTGTCGCCTCGAAATATCCGGATGCAAAAATCGTGTTTTTTTCGCCTCCAAGTGTTCCGGGATTTGGTTCAAGTGATGGTTTTTCCGCGGTTTTGTTGGATAAGTCAGGCGGGAATTTACGAGAATTGGACAATGTTGCTAAAAATTATCTCGGCGCTTTGATGGAAAGACCTGAAATTCAGTTTGCCAACACGTCATTTAATACCAATTATCCACAGTACGAAATGGTGATTGATGTTCCGCGTGCAAAAGATGTCGGTGTTTCGATTACGGATATTCTTGCAACAATGCAGGGTTATGTGGGTGGAATTTACGCGGCAGATTTCACCAAATATGGAAAACAGTTTCGGGTGATGGTTCAAGCGTTTCCGGATGCGAGAAGACAACCTTCTGATTTGGACGGAATTTTCGTGAAAACTGCTTCCGGACAAATGACGCCGATTTCGCAGTTCATTACGATGGAAAAAACATTCGGTCCAAAATCCGTGGAAAGGTATAACCTATTTACATCGATTTCGATTTCTGGCTCGAACAATCCAGGATTCTCGACAGGTGATGCGATTAAAGCAGTTCAGGAAGTTGCGGCAGATAAATTACCGGCTGATTATGTGGTAGAATTTACGGGATTGTCTAAAGAAGAATTGAGCTCCGGCTCGCAAACCGCAATTATTTTTGTGTTGAGTTTGGTGTTCGTTTACTTCATTTTGGCGGCACAGTATGAAAGTTTCTTACTTCCGCTATCGGTGATTATTTCACTGCCACTGGGAGTTGCAGGAGCTTATTTCGGACAAAAAATTGCCGGCCTTGAAAACAATATTTATTTCCAAATCGCATTAATCATGTTGGTTGGACTTTTAGCAAAAAACGCGATTTTGATTGTAGAATTTGCGGTTCAAAGAAGACATCATGGCGAAACTTTGGCAATGTCTGCAATCAATGCGGCGAAAGCGAGATTGCGACCTATTTTGATGACCTCATTTGCCTTTATTTTCGGAATGTTGCCATTAGTTTTCGCTTCTGGAATTGGGAAAGTTGGAAACCAATCCATCGGAACCGGTGCTGCAGCGGGACTTTTGATCGGAACATTTTTTGGTTTGATTGCCATTCCTGTTTTGTATGTGATTTTCCAATGGCTGCAGGAAAAAATTAAACCGATAAAGGAAAAAGATATCAATGTGGCGGAATAATTTCCCTCCTTCGGAGGGGTGTCTTCAACGAAGGTGAAGACGGGGGTTAATCAATTACCAAAATCAAAAAAAACTTCAATGAAAAATAATTTCAACATCAAATATTTTGCATTTTCATTAATGGCTTTATTTGTTCTTTCATCGTGTATGACGCGTGAAAAATACGAGCGATCAAAAGAAGCCGTCAATGAAAATCTTTTCAGAACCGATAAACTTCCCCAAGATTCTACAAGCATCGCTACAGTTTCATGGCGTGAGATTTTCACCGACAATGTTCTTCAAAAACATATTCAAAACGGTCTTGAAAATAATCTCGATATCAGAATTGCTTTACAGAATATCGTTGCCGCAGAATCTTATTTAAAGCAAAGCAAAGCAGCGTATCTCCCAACGATTGCGATTGGTCCCGGTTACACTTTGCAGACACCGTCTTTAAATGTTGGAAATGCAAGTGAAAGAAGGTACAACAATATTTTCGATGTAAGTGGTGACATTTCTTGGGAAGCAGACATTTGGGGAAAATTAAGGGCACAAGAAAAATCCCAATACGCTCAATATCTAGGAACAACAGCCGCTCACAAAGCAGTGAAGACGGATTTGGTTGCAGCAATTGCTTCGGCTTATTATCAGTTGTTGACTTTCGATGAACAGAAAAGAATCATCAACGAAACCATTAGTTTAAGAAAGAAAAATCTTGAAACCACGAAAGCGTTGAAAGAAGCCGGAACTTTAACTGAAGTTGCCGTTCAACAAAGCGAAGCGTTGGTTTTCAATGCGGAATCTCTTCTAATCAATATCGACACACAAATTGCACTTTTGGAAAATACGATGAGTTTGTTGATGGGAATTCCGTCGCAAAATATTGAAAGAACTACTTTGGCTCAACAGAAAATGCCTACAAATTACAAACTTGGATTTTCTGCAAATCTCCTTTCAAACAGAGCAGATGTGATGCAATCCGAATACAATTTAATGTCCGCTTTTGAATTGACGAATGTAGCAAAAGCACAATTTTACCCAAGTTTAAGAATTGGTGGAAGTGGCGGAATTCAAAGCTCGGATATCGATAAATTGTTTAGCGCAAATTCTCTGTTTGCAACGCTTGTTGGAAGTTTGACTCAACCGATTTTAAACCAAAGGCAAATCCGAACCAACTATGAAGTGAGTTTGGCGAACAAGGAAAAAGCCTATCTCAATTTCCGTAAAACACTTTTGAATGCGGGAAAAGAAGTTTCTGATGCGTTAAAAGTATATGATGCTCAAGACGCTTTCATCAATTTGAAAAGAAAAGAATTGGTCGCTTATCAAAAATCGGTCGAGTTTTCACAAGAATTGGTGAATTATGGAATGGCAAATTATCTGGAAGTTTTGAATGCATCTGTAAATTCTTTAAACGCAGAACTCAATATTTCCAATGCGGAATATGCGAAAATGAAAGCGGGAGTGGAGCTGTATCAAGCTTTAGGAGGAGGTTTGAGATAAATGGGGTTTGAAAGTTTAAGCTACTGTATGGTAAGGACAAATCGTGAAAACTAACGAGGTCAATTGTTCAAAAATAGAAGTTTTTTTTTGCGACAGAAGATTTTCAAACAATTTCAAACTCAATCCAACAACATCACATTGTTTTCAAACTCTTAAAAAACTCCCACATCACAATTCCCCCACAAACCGAAACATTCAGGGAATGCTTTGTTCCCAATTGCGGAATTTCGAGAAAAGTGTCATAAAGAGAAAGAGCTTCGTCGCTCAAACCATCCACTTCGTTTCCTAAAACCAATGCGTATTTATTATTTTTGTCAATAACGAAATCGGTGAAGATTTCTGAATTGGTGGTCTGTTCAATTCCTAAAATTTTGAAGTTTTCTCTCTTTAAATTTTCGAGAGCTGTTGAAATATCTTTCTCGTAAATCCAATCCACACTTTCAGTCGCGCCCAAAGCCGCTTTATGGATTTCGCGATGTGGTGGCTGCGGCGTAATTCCACAAAGAATAATCTTTTCTACCAAAAAAGCATCCGCCGTTCTGAAAACCGCACCCACATTATGCATACTTCGAACATTGTCCAAAACCACAACCAACGGAATTTTCTCTGTTTGCTTAAAAGTTTCTACATCGATTCGGCCTAATTCTTCGAGTTTCAGTTTCTTGGTGGATGACATCTAAAAGTAATTTCTACAAAATTAACCATTTCCCATTAGATTAAAAATTATGTATTTTTGTCATGAGATTGAGCCCTAAATGAAAAAAATAAAAGATGAACTACAAAATATTAGTAGAAGAGATGGACCAATTGGCGGTGAAAACCTTATCAAAACCTGGGAAGAAAATGAAATCCCAGGTGTCCAAAATCAAGAAATCAAGCATCTCAATCAATAAGAAATTGAAGTAATTAAAAATAATTTTTCAAAGTTAAATTGATCAGATAATTTTGTCGAAGACAAAATTTTTTTTTATTCAAGTTGAACCAAAACTAAAATGGCAAAAAAAGAAACACCTTTAATGACGCAGTACAACGCCATCAAGGCGAAATATCCTGATGCGCTTTTGCTGTTTCGGGTGGGAGATTTCTACGAAACTTTTGGTTCGGATGCCATTAAAACCGCACAAATTTTAGGAATTGTACTCACCAAAAGAGCAAACGGTGAAGGTCATGTCGAATTGGCGGGATTTCCGCATCATTCCATCGATTCTTACTTGCCGAAATTGGTGAGAGCCGGACTTCGTGTCGCCATTTGCGACCAACTGGAAGACCCGAAATCCGTGAAAGGTATCGTAAAACGTGGTGTTACGGAATTAGTGACACCCGGAGTGACGTTCAACGAACAGGTTTTAACTTCCAAGAAAAATAATTTTCTGCTTTCCATTCATAAAGAGAAAGAGAAGTTCGGAATGTCATTGGTGGATATTTCCACGGGAGAATTTTTGGTTTCTGAAGGAAATTTAGAGAAATTACTACACATCGTTTCTACTTTTGATCCGAGCGAAATTATTTATCAAAGAACGACTGAACTTCCATCACAGCTTAAAAATAAAAATTCTTTCAAGCTTGAAGATTGGGCGTTTCAATACAATTACGCTTACGAAAAATTGACCAATCATTTCAAAACCAATTCACTTAAAGGTTTCGGTGTGGAGGAAATGAAGTTAGGAATTATTTCGGCGGGAGCAATTTTTGCTTATTTGGTTGAAGATACGCATCACGCTCTTTTACAGCATATTACAAAAATTCAATTGATTCCTCAAGACGATTATTTGATGATGGATCAATTCACTTTAAGAAATTTAGAAATCGTTTATCCAAGCAATCCGCAAGGAAAATCGTTGCTCGATATTATCGACAAAACTTCAACTCCGATGGGTGGAAGATTGTTGCGAAGAAGATTGATTCTCCCATTAAAATCTGTGGGTGAAATTAACAGAAGATTGAGTTTGATTGAGTTTTTCAACAAAGAAGATTCGCTGAAATATAAGATTTTACAATTATTAAAATCCATTTCCGACCTCGACCGTTTGATGGGGAAATTGGCTTCGGAAAAAATCTCACCTAAAGAACTCGGTTATCTACGTCAAAGTTTGATGAATATTCATCAAGTTAAAAATTTGCTTCATCAGTTTGATGAGGTTATGGCGTGGCTTCAACCTTTGAATAATTTGGAGGAACTCATCAAATATTTAGAAAATTATTTGAATGATGAACTTCCCGTGAATATTTCCAAAGGAAACGTTATCAAAAACGGAATCTCCGATGAACTCGACCGACTGAGAAACCTTCAAAGCAAAGGCAAAAATTTCCTCGATGAAATGTGTGAAAGGGAAATCGAACGTACAGGAATTTCGAGTTTAAAAATCAATTTCAATAACGTTTTTGGCTATTTTATTGAGGTTCGAAACACGCATAAAGACAAAGTTCCCGCCGATTGGATTCGTAAGCAAACCTTGGTCAATGCCGAAAGATACATCACCGAAGAACTGAAAGAATACGAGGAACAAATTCTCGGTGCAGAAGAAAAAATCTCCAAAATCGAACACGAGCTGTACCGAAAAGTTTGCGAAAATGTGATGATTTACATCGACCAAATTCAGGAGAATTCTAAAATTATAGCAGAACTCGATTGCGGTGTCGGGTTGTCGGAACTTGCGGTTTCTGAAAGTTATACGCGACCCATTCTAAACGATACTTTTGAAATTAGTCTGAAAGAAGCGCGGCACCCGATTATTGAAAACGCACTTCCTCTCGGTGAAAAATATATTCCGAATGATTTATTTTTGGATAAAGATTCTCAGCAAATCATTATGGTTACAGGTCCGAATATGGCGGGAAAATCAGCCATTCTTCGGCAAACCGCTATAATTTGTCTGATGGCGCAAATCGGAAGTTTCGTGCCCGCAAAACATGCTGAAATTGGTATTCTTGATAAAATTTTTACAAGAGTTGGAGCAACCGACAATATTTCTGCGGGCGAGTCCACTTTCATGGTGGAAATGAACGAAGCGGCAAATATCCTCAACAATATTTCTGAACGAAGTTTGATTCTTTTGGACGAAATTGGTCGTGGAACGTCCACTTACGACGGTGTTTCCATCGCGTGGGCGATTGCGGAATATCTTCACCAACATCCGACACAAGCCAAAACTTTATTTGCAACGCATTATCACGAACTCAATGAAATGACCGTAAATTTTGAACGAATCAAAAATTTCCATGTTTCCATTCAGGAAAATAAAGGAAATATTATTTTCATGAGAAAGCTCGTACAGGGCGGAAGTGAACACAGTTTCGGAATCCACGTCGCAAAATTGGCGGGAATGCCTTCAAAAGTGGTGAATCGTGCGAATGAAGTTTTAAAGACTTTAGAAAAAAGCCATTCACAAAGCGGCTCCAAAGAAAAAACAAAGGCGATTACGGAAGAAAATTTGCAACTTTCTTTCTTTCAACTAGACGATCCCGTTCTAGAAAATATCCGTGAAGAATTGACGAAAATCGACATCAATACTTTGACTCCGATTGAAGCGCTGATGAAACTGAATTCGATTAAGAAGTTGATTGGAAGGTAGATTTCACCTAGTATTTTCCTGTTTTCAGAATTCCTTCAAAATAATTCACCAATAAAACTCTTTCCGCTTTTGTCAAATTCGCTTCCGGATGTTGCGGAAGATAAGCCGTCATCGGCATGGAATAATCTTTTACGGATTTTGCCGCGTTTTCCAACATATTTTTCTTTAAATCCTGATTGAAATTTCCCCATTCCGAAAAATTAAAATGTTCTCTTCCTTCATTGATATGATGTTTAATCGACCATGAAATTGGCGCGACATAAGCGTAATTTGGGTACACCGTTTCGTTGGAATGACAGTCGTAACATGCTTTTTTCAAAATTTGCTGCACATTTTTTGGCGTCTGAAAAACATGTACAAAATTCACTTTATGGTCAACCGGTTTATTGGTTCGGTCAACAGGAATGAACTGAATTAAGGCAATGACAATCAGAAACCAATAAACGATATTCAAAAATGTTTTCATTCGGATTTTTTAGGTTCGGAAGTTTTTACATCAGAAATCTTTGTGGGCTCTGTTGAAGAAGGTATTGGCGTTTTTGCTGCGAGATTCCAGGTTTCCCGAATTTCCCACAACGGACGGATATCGATTTTCTTGTCCAAAATGTTGACATCTTCCGCAAACTCGCCATTGGCAAAATCTGCAGTGTCCCAAATTCCGTTCTCGTTATTATCGACTAAAATTCGCAACTGATATTTTCCCGGTTTCAGAGAATTGAAAGTGATTTGGCTTTCTTTTCCATATTTTGAATAAATCACATCGCCACTTTCGTTCAACATTTGAAGCCAAAAAATATGAGTGGGTGGATTTTCAATTGTAATGGTAAGGGTTCCGTAATTTTCTGTTTTATCTCCCTCAAAATCAAAACGATATGATTTCTGAATCGATTCATAAAAAGAAGAAACGGTTTCTTTAGGAACGGTCAAAGAATATTTTTTACCTTCCTTAAAAGCTGATTTTACTTGAATTTCGTATGGATTGTTTTCAGAAATTTTTGCGGTGAAATCCTGTTTGATGCTGTCTGAAACTAAAGTCCATTTTTCAGGTTGAATCTTATCGATGAAATAGTTTGACGTAATCGCGAAATCTTGATTTGGCGGCAGTAAACTACCTTTTGAGTTGGAAACCGTCATCTCGTTTTTCGTGTTGTAACGATAAAAAATCGAGACCGTATCTTTTTTTGCACCGTTGTCATAACTGAATTTGAGGTTTTCACTTTGAGCAATTCCGATGTTCTGTTTTTTTGCATCAAACCAAATATTCACGGAATCTGATTTTGCAGTGTGAGTGACTTTGTAATCCTGCAATTTCTCGGTCAGGGAAAGTACTTTTACCTTTTCGGGATTTCCTTCAAAAGTCATCAGAATTCCACCCGGATTTTCCTTCATTTCTACATATTTCAATGTTTTCTTCGAAGGATAAAGATTGATTTTTAACCCCGAAATACTTTGATCAAGCACGATTTCATCTTTCAAAAATCCGACATTTTCTTTTCCTGCATCGAAAACGGAGTTTGCATTGGTGTCTTCAAAAGCGAGGATTCTGTATTTTCCGGGCGACAAATAATTCAGTTCAAAATATCCGTCTGGATCGGCTTTGGTGATGTAGTAAGGTTTTTGGCGGTAATTCATCGTGTCTTTTACCTGATACAGTCCGACTACCAAATTTTTTTCCTCGGTTTTGGTTTCTTTATTCGCAATCAAAGATTTTACTTCTCCGCTGATGTACAAATCGTCAATTTTATCTCCTGTGGAAAAAGCGAAATTGTAATATTTAAGGGCGTTTCCTTCGTTATTATCCACAATCGCATTTCCAAAATTGAAACTGTATGTTGTGTTGGCTTGAAGCGTATCGTCCCATTTAATCAACAAATATTTATTGGCCATTCCCGAGGGAAGAATTTTCTTCATTTTTTTGATGGGCGGCGAAATAATGAGGTTTTTATTGATTTCTTTCAACGTAATATATTCATCAAAATCAATGCGAAGTTCGCCAATATTTCGGGGAACATTCACTCTTGACGTGTCGATATTGCTTCCCACAACTTGCGGTGCAATCGTATCTTTATCACCACCAACAGGCGAACCAACTCTTGCGCAGGAAAACAAAATGAGGTTGAGAATAAAAAGAAAAACAATTTTCTTCATTGAAAAATTTTGAACAAAAGTAAGAAATTATTCGCTGTAAGAATCCACGGAATCTTTTCCTGTGGAAGTTTTCAAGCTATCAGTTTGATTCATTTCCTTATTGAATTTTTCTGTTTCATAAGGGAAATTTTCAAAAAGCCCCGAAAGCGCCAAAGCCGAATAAACCCTACGCGAATATTTATTTCCAATGGCGATAATCGTGACATTGGATTTCAGCAAATGTCCGAAAACAGAATTCGTTCCGTGCCACCATCCGTTATGATAGGTGAGTTTTTCGTTATTGTCGAAAATTTTCATCCTAAAACCAAGACCATAATTATTGATTCCCGGTTTTTCGTTGCTGTACGGTTCGAAAATCTTTTGATACAAGTCATGCTGCAGAAAATTTTTGGCGAACATGGCTTTGGAAAAATTCAGCAAATCTCTTGGCGTTGTGTACACATTTTTGTCGCCATAAATCTTGTCTAATCGGTCATAAGGATAAAGTTTCGGGCCGCGCTGATAAAAAGATTTTGCGGCAGTTGCAGTATCTTTTTCCTGAAAAATGTAGGTGTTTTTCATCCTTAAAGGGCGGAAAACAATTTGCTGCATCGCTTCTGGAAAGGGAATTTTTGAAATTTTTTCAATTATTAAGGCAAGGAGCGCATAATTCGTGTTGCAGTACATGAAACCCGTGTCGGTATCCCGCGAAAGATCAGGTTTATAGCGAATCAACATATTTAAAATATCCTGATTGGTAAGGAATTTTTTGGAAAGTTCTGCTGGTTGCGGCTGAATTTTCTCGATAAAATATTCGTATTTAGCCAGTCCGCTTCTTTGACTTAACAGCGTGAAAATCGTCACTTTCGGATAAGGAAAATTTGGAAAAAACTTGGTAACGGGATCCTCGAGTTTCGCCAAACCGCCTTCAACCAATTTCAGCATCGCCATTGCAGTAAGTGTTTTAGAAACCGACGCCACATGAAGCGGAACATCTTCTGTAATGGGTTCCTGATTGTTGTCCTGTGCAAATCCGCGATAACCTTCATAAAGAATTTTGTCGCCTTTTGCCACTAAAAATCCGCCCCACAAATCACCTTTTTCCCAAACATTTTCATAATAGTTTTTGATAACCGAAACGATGGAGTCTTTATTTTCTAAACGGTTGTCTTTTCGCTGGAAAATATCGTCCAAATCGATGTTGCCATAATTGGGTAAATCGGTTTTTATGTTTTCGGGATTGTTTGGGTTGTCTTTTTTACACGATAAAAGTGCAAAACTGAAGAACAGTAGAATGAGAATGTTTTGGATAAACTTCATCTGAAAATTTTGGAATCAAAAATCCCCGCAAGTTAATGGTTTTTCAGAAAGTTTTTTAGAACTGAAATCATAAAGATTTGTTAAGAAATCGAAAATTCCATCAAAATCTTGTCCACAATTACCTGCGCCAATTTTTCTTTGCTTTGAATCGTCCAACCTGCGATATGTGGAGTTACAATGACTTTTTCTGAACTGAGGAGAAATTTTAAATCTTCGTTTTCACTTGCACTGAGCGAAGTGGAAGTGTCTAAATTTTCAAAAGAAGATTTCTCGTATTCCAAAACGTCGAGTGCGGCTCCTTTTATTTTTCCTGATTGAAGGGCTTCAACTAAATCTTTGGTTTTTACGTTTTTTCCTCTTGCCGTATTGACAAAATAAAAATTCTTTTTCATTTCTGAAATGAATTTTTCATCAATTATATAATGGGTTTCAGGTGTAATTGGAAGGTGAAGACTCAAAATATCGGCTTCATTTTTAATTGTTTCCAAAGAAACTTGAGTTCCGTATTCATCAGAAAGATTGGGTAGAATATCATGAAAAATCACCTTCACTCCAAAACCTGAAAGTCTTTTTGCAACCGCTTTTCCCATGTTTCCGTAACCGATGATGCCAAAAGTTTTGCCAAGAAGCTCGTCGCCGCGGTTTTCCTCGCGTTTCCAAATTCCGTTTTTCACTTCATTGGAAGCGATGAACAATCGGTTCATTACAATTAAAAGCATTCCGACAACATGTTCCGCGACAGAATCTCTGTTTCCTTCAGGAGAACTGATGAGTTTTATGCCTAAACTTTTCGCAAATTCCACGTCGATGTTTTCCATTCCTGCACCAACTCTTGCGATGAATTTCAGATTTTTTGCATGCTCCAGAAAATTTTTGTCAACAGGAATTCTGCTTCTGATGATGATTCCGTCATAATTTGAAATCTTCTTTAAAACCTCATCATAAGAAGATGTGAAATCTTCCTCAAACACAAATCCTTTCGCAGAAAGCTGTTCGGTGATTAAGGGATGGTTTTTATCTAAAAGCAGGATTTTCATTTGATACGAGTTGTGTGACGCGAGTTGCGAGATGCGTGTTTAACTCGAAACCCGAATCTCGTATCTCGAATCTATTGTTGAAAAAGTTTTTTCAGTTCCACAGAATCTGCTGCTTTCATTCTTCCAGATAGGATTAGGGAAAGCTCTTTTCTTCTTAAAGCTGCTGCAAATCTTTCTTTTTCCAAATCTGTTTCAGGTTCCATTTGCGGAATTGGGATTGGTCGGTTGAATTCATCTACCGCAACGAAAGTATAAATTCCTTCGTTGGTGTGAATTTTTTTCTGATTGATCGGGTCATCCAACCAAACATCCACATAAATTTCCATCGAAGTTGAAAATGCGCGGGAAACTTTGGATTCTAAGACCACAATTCCACCTTCGGGAATTGGATGATTGAAGGAAACGTGATTTACAGAAGCGGTTACTACGCGTCTTTCACAATGTCTCGCCGCCGAAATTGACGCGCAACGGTCCATTTTCGCCAAGAGTTCGCCGCCGAAAAGGTTTCTTAACGAATTGGTTTCGTTCGGAAGAACGATATTGGTCATCACGGTTAACGATTCTGACGCTTTTTTGATTTTTTCCATTTAGATTTTGAATAATTTTTGGAGCTCCATTTTTTTGCCGACGTTTTCGGAGTAATTGCAACGCCTTCTATGGAATCTGTTCGAATGGAATCTTCCTTTATTTTGGTGGAATCCACTTTCAAACTGTCTTTCACCACTTTCTGAAATGGTTTTTCGTCAGGAAGTTTATTATTGAAAGATTTCTTTCCGAAAATATATTCAGGTTGTGTTATACCAAAATAAGTAATGGCTCCAATTCCAAGGATGATCGGCAAAACCCACCAAATTGAGTTACTGAATTGATAAGAATTTTCTTTAGATTTTTGCTTTGAATAAATTCTTGGTTTTTTGATTTCAGAAATATTAATCTGTTCCAATCCATAAAAATCGGGTGAAAGATTTTCCGTCCTTGATCCTGAAAAATGAATCTTGCTGTCATCCAAAGAAAATGTTCCAAGGTTTTCTACAATGAGTTTTTTCTCTTTATCCAAAGTTCCGTTCCAAAAATTGACTAACTTTCTAACTTCGATTTCGGCATCGATTAAAGGAATGTTTTTTTCTTTGGAGATGAAATTTGCTAATCTTATGGCATTTCCCTTAAAATCAGCGTTAAAAGCGATTTCTTTTCCGGGCGGTAAAATGTTTTTTGTGTCTTGATCAACAACTGCATTCGTATTTTTCAGGTAAAATGTCCCAAATCCCGAAACGGAAGTTGGTCCGTTTTTTTGCAAAGAATCGAGAATGACAGAAGAAAAATTCATATTGTGGCAAATTTATGTTTTTTGACCGACTTAATCAAAATAAAAAAGACCGCTAAAAGCAGTCTTCCCTAAATTTCTGAATGCAAATTATTTTGCAAATTTCACCACTTCATTTTCAGAACCGTTTGTGATTTTTACTACGTACAGACCATTTTTACAAAGTTTAAATCAATGGCTCTTCCGTCTGCTTTTGCTTGTTCTTTTTGAGAGTTAAGGCGTCTAACTTTTTTAGAAAATCGATTTCGGCTCGCAGTCTTTCATTTTCCAGTAACAATTCTTCTTCTCTGGTCAATGGTTTGCCAGACTTTTTCTTTTTACGTTGGTAATCGCTCATAATTGCTGGTCTTCCTTTGGGTTTATTCTGTAACCCTAAAATACCACTTTTTTCGTAAGCGCTCCGCCAATTGGTGATGCTGGATTCTGCAGCGATATTAAACCGTGCAGCAGCTTGCTTTAGAGATAAGTCTTGTGCCTTGATCGTTTCCAAAACTCTTAACTTAAATTTTACGTCATAACGGCGATTGCTTCTGCGTTGCAGTCCTTCAATTCCGTACAAATCATAAAACCTTTTCCATTTGCGAACAACCGTCGCATCCAAACCTACTTCCTGTGCCAAAGAGTGGATCGACAGATCATTTTTCTTAATCTTCTCCACACAACTCACCTTAAATTCTAAACTATACTTTGATTCTCCCATAATAAAAATGCCCCTAAAAAGTGTCTAACTTTTTGGGGGCAGTCCATTATTGTTATTATTATTTTATTTCAATTGCATAAAAAAAAAGAAAACTTTAGATCTTATTTTTTTTATACGTATTATATACTGCAAATTATTAAAAAAAACGTCCTATAGTCAATAAGTTTTGTAGATATTTTTCTACAAACATACTAAAAAGGACTTAAATATCCTGTTTAAATTTTATCAAACGAAAAATTCATTGAAAATTTGGTTTTGAATAATTTTTATCACAGGCTTTTAGACTATGAAAGGAGGCGGTCGTATCGCTTGAGATGAAAGAATGTATTTATTGAAAAATAAATGATCGATACTGAAATAAGGAGTTAAATAATGATAAAATAACCGCACAAATGAAGGGTTATCTTTTTGAAGAATTGCTTTGAAACCTTTAGATCCAGAAACAGGAACGACCAAAGCTGGGCGCTCTCGCAATGAATTGGTAAGTTGCTCTTCTGATGAGGAATTAAAGAAAACGAATTGAGTTTTAGCACTATTTTCCGAAATTTCTTTTAGCTTTTTTTTCTGATCGTCTTTGGACGAGTTGCGAGTATCAACAATTGAAATTTTCTTAGAAACCGATTTTGTTTCCTTTGCTTTTTTCGGTGCGCTAACGATGATTTTGGCGTTCGAAATACTCTCGGCATTATAAATAAAAGCACCTGCTTCAACATATACAATTCCTTGAGCGGTGGAACCTTCCTCTGCCTGCGCATTGAAAATTTGTGAAATAAATAATAAAACAAAAACCAAAAGCCCTTTCCATAATCGGAAAAAGTTACCTTGATTTCTATTTAATCTTATTGCTTTCAATTCAATAATCTATTCTATTAAAATCTTATTCTTGATCTTGTAAAAACTAATAACTCTTTAGTAAGGAACTATTAGTCTTTTATTGAAAAATGTGTTTTTATAAATCCCAGCGGTTTTGTTCGTAATTTAATGGGTTGGTCGCCAACATTGTTAGTTTCAAAATTTATAATTTGCAATATTAGTGAAAATAAAACAACCAAGAGGTAATGAAAACGAATAAAGCATCCCCTTTTTGTAAAAAGAGGATGATTGCTTTAATGTCATTCGTTTAATCATCATTTGTGTTTTCTTAAGATTTCATTAATAAAATCGAAATTTAATAGTTAAGATTTTAATTCTAAACCATCTTAAGTAATTCTTTTAGCAACAATACGAAAATACCACTCAAATAAAAAACATTTATGTTAGTATTTATGGAAAAAGGCATTCGGAAAAGATAAGAATAAATAGTAAATCGGTTAAAACAAGAAAGCAAGATTAATTACCTAGAAATAAATGCTTTACAATCGACTTCTGCACTTGTTATTCTGTAATTTATAACATGCGAATCTTATAAAGCTCTGAATATTTCATACTTTTGCTTTTAGAGAAAAAACAGGTATGCATTTCATGTACAACCAAAACAAAATTTTATGCGGAACTTTATTTTTTTATTGTTTATTCTTATTGGAGTTAGCGCTTATGCCAAAACAAATATTGAGGAAACAAAAAAAGCGATAGTAGCGAAATATGACGCCATAGAAATAAAAGATGAAGAAGAAGCAAGAATTGATGAAATAAAAGCTTTATATAATCAATCGCGCGAAATTAATTTTGATCAAGGAATTATTCGGGGATTAATTATTTTACAAAGAACTGCATTAGTACAAAATGATTATATCCTTGCTGGTAATTACGGTAGTGAAGCAGAAAAAGTAGCAATCAAAATTAATGATTATGGTGCTTTAAGTGGCATTTATGTTATCAAAGGGCAAATCAATAGTATTTTAGATAAATACCCAGAAGCCAAAGCTGATTTGGAAACTTCACTTTCCTTTTCTGATAAAATTACAAATTTGGCAGATCGATACATTCAGCAATCTACGATCTATGCTAATTTGGCGGGAATGTCGGAAGGTGAAAATAAGGACGGTGCAATTTATTCTTACCTTCAAAAAGCTTATGAAGTTATTGAAAAAGTGCCTACTCAAAACCTCACTGAAATTCAGAAATCTAATTATTATAATTTGTACGCAACAGCATTGATGAATTTGGGCAGCTATAATGTATATTTAGAAAAACCCGATTTAAAGACTGCTGAATTGTACTTCAATAAAATGCTGGAATTTCAGAAAGAAAATCCCAAATACACACAATCTCTTGAAATTGACATCTATGACAAACTGAGTCGTTTTTATTTCAAAAAAGAAGAATATGAAAAAGTTGTTGATTATTCTCAAAAATTACTTGAAGCAGAACGATCTAAAAACAGTCCACGAAATCGATTATTTGCCTATCAACATCTAAAGGACGCTTATGGTTTACTTAAGAATAGCAGCGAAGAGAATAAATATTTGCGCTTATATACCACACTTAACGATAGCATAAAACGTGTTGAAAAAGAAGCGATCGTTCAGCAATCAAGAGCGCAAGTAGCAAAGGTTAACAAGGAAGCAGATTACGAAAGAAACAGAAATGTCATCATAAGTACAGCGGTTATTTTGGTATTATTGGTAGTGTTAATTGGCTATGTGAACCTCAAAAATCGACGAACAAAAAAGAAATATAATGAGCTGACCTCCAAAATAAAAATTAATGCTAAAGAAGAAAAGCAGCCCGTTGCTGAATCAAAACAAATAAATATTGCTGATGACACTCTTTCTTCGTTACTCAACAAGCTAGAAAAATTTGAAAACTCCAATAGATTTATCAAAAAAGAAGTGAATTTTGCTTACTTAGTCAATTATTTAGATACCAATTCAAAATACTTAAATGAAATTTTAAAACAATATAAAGACAAATCATTTAGCCAATACATCAATGATTTACGAATAGATTATATTATGAAACTTCTTTACGAAGATCCAAAATACAGAGCTTATAAGATAAGTTATCTTGCCGAAGTTTGCGGTTTTGCTTCGAGGGAAGTATTTACCATAACCTTTAAAAAGAAAACTGGCATTTCGCCTTCTTGTTTTATTGAAAATCTACAGAAAGAAAACAATTCACCTTCGGAAGATTCTGAAAAAACAGTTTAAGTAGAGAAAGAAAATAGATGAAATATAAAAGACTTACAATCAGTCGTCTAAGTCCTTGGATTCTGTTTAAATTTCTTCAAAATTAATTTCCGCTATCCATGCTTCGATAATCTTAGCATCAAAAAACAGAAATTTTCAAAGAGTTTTCTTTCCAAGAAATAGAGTTTTCTCCAGAAGAGCAATAGCTGTGTCGAAAAAAATCATGTAATTGCGTGGAGTTCCAGAGGAACGGTATCTTTTATGCTTCTATATTTTTAAATTGGGTTTTATTGGTCGCTCCTCTGGAGCTCAATTTAACTTTATAAAAATTCCCTACCAATAGTTTGTCGCTCTGCGACTTTTTACTTCATTCTAAACAATGTTTTTCAGTCATTGAATTTTTTTTTTTTGAAAAAATAGTTTTTAACCTGAGTTCGATTATTGCAAAAACAATAAAATACTCAAAATCAATCTGTTCAGCAGCAATCAATTGCGTCGGGCTTTAGCCCGATGTAGCAATTCCCAACATCCAAGGCTTTAGCCGAAACTTAAGATAGGTTTTGGCTAAAGCCAACTCTCATTATTCCTTTTTATAAACGGGCTAAAGCCCGTTCCTATTGATCTTTACAAACAATTTAATAATCGAACTCAGGTTTTTAGCAAATTTACACAGGCTCTTAAAATATATTGTTAAATAGTTGTTCGTCTTAGTTTAGATTCTCTGTGAAAATAGAACCTAAAAAAATAGTCCGTTTCACAATATGCGAAACGGACTATTCTTTTAGAATAAATGAGTGGCTAAATTATTTTTTCAATAGTTTAACTCCTTGTGATTCATTATTTAATTTCAAAATATACGCACCTGCTGGTAGGTTTGATACATTTACTGGTTTACCATTTTCAACTTTAGAAATTGTTTTAACCAATGCTCCATTAGAAGAGTAAATTTTGATCTCGTTCATTTTTTGTGATGCATTGATGTGAATGTAATCTTTAGCTGGGTTAGGATAAATGGTAACGGCATTACTTTTCGTCGTGTCGTTTACTCCTAAAGCGTTTGTGCAAGTTACTTGTGTTGGCACGTAGCTATTTGTCGTTGTACCATCGGAATTACCTAATTGATAAAGATTATCAGCTCCCCAAGCCCATAAAGAAGTATCATTTTTCACAGCACCAAAATGGAAACCACCAACTCTTAAAGCTAAAGTTTTCCAATTGCTATCAGCACCAACTTGTTGTGGAGCCAAATTATTTGTATCTCCTGCAGTGCTGCCTATTGTACCATTGTGATTAACTCCAAATGCATAAAGTGTATTGTCGTTTTTAAGAATAGCAGAACCATCCCAAGAAGTTGCAATTTGCTTGTAATTAGAAGACGCTTCAATAGCTTGAGGTGTTCTAAAATATTGAGCACCTGCTCCTACAATTCCTAATCTTCCATTTCCACTAAATCCCCAACCGAATAGTTTTCCTGTAGTTTTAAGACCTAAAACGTGGTAAACGCCACAAGAAACATCTTTCCAATCAGCATCAGTTCCTACTTGTACAAAAACGTCGGATTCGCCACCTGTTGCTCCTGTACCTGTTTGTCCTTCTATATTGGTTCCACAAGACCAAAGTGTTCCATTGGTTTTAATTCCGAATGAATTATAATAACCTGCAGATGTTTTTTCCCAATCTGTAGCAAGCGAAGCTTCTTGCTGCCATGTGTTATAATATCCTACGCTTGTTCCCATACCAAGTCCGCCCCAATCATTGTAACCAGATCCCCACATTGTGCCATCGGTTTTTACAATCATTGTGTGATGATAACCCGCAGAAAATGACTTCACGTTTTCAGACATTTTAATCGGAGTGTATTGATTGGTATTGTTTCCATTCGCTAAATTACCATATTGGTTATCTCCCCAACCGTACAAATCATTGTTTGTTTTTTTAGCTAAAATAAACCAACGACCTACTGCAATGTCTGTCCAGTTATTTTCCGTTCCTATTTGCGTAGGATGTTGTACCAAAGTCGTTGTTCCAGAACCATTTCCTAAAACACCATTGATGTTTTGTCCCCACATCCAAAGCGTTCCGTCTTCTTTTATCGCAACACTAAAAGTTTCTCCTTGTGAAAACTTTTTCCACCCGCTCGTGGAGCATTGTGCACTAACACTTAAACCAAACAAGAGCATAAATAAGCTAAACATCGCTGTTTTTGTCTTGTTTCCAAAAAATACAATTTGTTTCATAATCTGAATTTTAAAAATTATTTGGCTGTAAAATAAGTACTAAAACCCGATTGAATCAAAACACTACCTGTTAGTATTTCTGGAAAAACACACACGGTATGGGATTTTTTCTACCTCACAAGGTATATAATATGAGTATGTTAGGAGTCAAAAATTTTAAATACTTCATTTTCGTCTAAGCTTTCTTGTAGGTAAGCTTTTTCGCATCAATGCTTAAGAATCAGCTTTTTTTCTTTTGTATTTCCGAAAATCAAAATAATATTGCGATAGAGTTCTTTGTTTTTTTTCTCGAATTGCCTACACGAAAAGCGTCGAATCACGGTGGAAAACAAAAACCGTATTTGAAACGACGATTTATTTAACGTTGATTTAATTTTTAAAAGATGAGCCAAATCATGAATGTATTCTTTAGACCAAAAATCATATTAGTTAGTAACACTTGCGATGTGAATAATTGTTCAAGTTTCACATCACAAGTGTAAAAATAAAAACAGATAATCGGAAATATTCCGATTATCTGTTGAGTATTTTGCGGTATTTAAATCAAAATTAAATTTGATTAAGGTGAATTTTTACTGATACTTCAAACTCACTCCAAACATAAAATTAATCCCGGCTTGTGAAAAATAATAAGGATTTGATGAATCTACAAAACCGTTGTTCACATATTTTTTATTGAAAATATTGTTCAGCAAAAACTTGAAATCGACTTCTGTTTTATTTAAATTTAAAGTGTATTTTGCATTGAAATCGGTGAGGAAATAATCATTGAGTTTTAAATTTTCATTATTCGTGTTGTCCAAATACTGGCTTCCAACGTATTGATTTTGAATTCCTAAACTGAAATTTTTGGTTGGATTGAAATGAACTAAAACATTTGCAATTGCTTTTGGTGAAAAAGAAATCGGTGTATTTCCAAGGTTTTCAATTCCTATCGAAGTTTCGTTTCGGAAATCCTTGTTTTCATTTTTACTTAAAGTGAAATTCCCCGAAATATTCCATTGTGCCGATAGTTTTGCCAAAGCACCAAATTCAATTCCCATTCTATAACTCGCGCCAGAATTCACTCTGATAAATTCACCAATATTATTAATTTGTCCATTCAAAACCAATTGATTCGCATAATTTATATAATAGAGATTGGTGGTAAAAGCAATTTTTCCGACGGTTTTTTCAATTCCCGCTTCGAAATCATATAATTTTTCGGCTTTGGTTTCTGGGTTTGCAAATAAATCATCACGATTCGGTTCTCGTTGTGCAATCGCCGCTGAAATGAAAATTTTCCCCGTTGGGATTTTGTAATTAATTCCAGCTTTTGGATTAAAGAACGTCCAGTTTTTATTCAAACTCACGCCTTCATCATCACCTTGTTGAATGATTTTGGTGTCATAATTAATATTTCTCAATTGTAAATCACCAAAAAATTCAAATTGATTGACTTTAATAATCGCTTTTGCAAAACCCGCCATTTCATTTTTAACAGAATGGTTTCTATAATATTCAAATTCATTAATTTCAGGAAAATAAACTCCGGTTACATTTCCAAAATGTTTTCCATCATATTGATTGGCAACGATTCCGAAATTCAAATCCAAGTTTTCAAATTTACCGTATAACGTAGAAACTGCGCCATAAAAATCATTATCCAGCCATTTTTTTCTAATGAAATCGGTTCTTTTAATCTCTTGATTTTCAATAATTAAATTGGGTAAATTGTATTTTGAAAACTTCTCATCCTGCTTATAATTTTCGTAATAACCTTTTCCTTTGGTGAAATGGAAAGTGGTTTCCAAATTCCAATGTTCGTTGAAATTTTGCTCCCACAATAATTGGTAGTGATTCTGCTTGTAATTATCGGTCTCGTTATCATAAAATCCGACAATATTTTCCCAATTCGAATCATAAATCGCTCCAGAATAATTAAATTTCGGGTTGGTTTCCCAAGTCGCTTTATCAATTCCGTTCCACGCTTGATAGGTTTTTTCTTTTCCTCCAAAAGCCAAAAAACGAAGTTTCGTTTTATTTTCCTCGAAAAGCGCGGTGAGATTATAGGAATCCAAATTAGAGAAAGCCCTGTCAATATAGCCGTCGGAATGAATCTTGGTGTAACGTCCCATTAAACTCAAACGATTTTTCCAAAATTTTCCGCTTCCGATTTCCGCCGAATATTTATAGGTGTTGAAAGATCCGTAAGAATTATCCGATTTTACATAGAATTTTTCATCGGGATTTTTGGAAATTACATTTACACTTGCTCCAAATGCGGAAACGCCATTAGAAGAAGTTCCAACTCCACGCTGAATCACAATTTGTGAAGCAGAACTCGTCAAATCCGGAACATCCACAAAAAAAGTTCCCTGACTTTCGGAATCGTTGTACGGAACGCCGTTCATCATCACATTAATTCCGTTTCCACCCACTCCACGAATTCGGAAACCGGTGTAACCCACTCCATTTCCCGCATCAGAAGTTGAGATCACCGACATTTGGTTTTTCAGCAAAATCGGCAAATCCTGACCGAGATTTTTTTGGTCTAAATCTTTCTGAACATTGATGATTTCTTTGGCGACAGGAAGCCGTTGGGTGAAGTTGATGGCTTCAATTTGTGATTCCTTGATGGAATCTTTCTGAATTTGTGCATAAAACACAGCCGGACTAAGAAGTCCTAAAAAAATAAATCCTTTCATTCTTTTAATTTTTAAGATTAATTGAATAAAAGGGGCGATTATCATGAGCAATAAGTAATTGGTAAAAAGTAATATTGCTGATTGCTTATTACTCATTGCTTATGTATTTCCCTAAACAGCATTACCTGTTCCAGGTTCATTGGGTATAATCTCAGCGTTTTACGGCACCCCTTTAATTTCTGGTTGCAAAAATACAAAATTTTTAATTAATAACCTTTATTATTGATGTCGATGTAATAGTAGTTTTTACCATCCTTGGTCACTTCGAAAAGTCGGGCGAGTTTCCAGCTGAAATTTCTTTTGATATCGCTGTACTCAAAAGGAATAATGACTTTGTTGTGAACATCGATTACTCCGAATTTATTTTGGTGTGATGCGATAATCATGGGGTTTTTCAAATCGTCACCTTCTAAAATATGCAGATAATCGTATTGAGGATAAATTGTATACTGACGGTAATCTCCGGGATTTTCAAATTTAGAATCTTCGATGATCCCGTACTTGTTCATGAGAATATAAGCGTGAAAAAGTTGGGTTTTAAATTCCGGATTGCATTTTCCTAAATCTTCATCTTTGAACTGATAGACGCGTTTTCCGTTTTGGTCAATTCTAAAATCAACGCCATTTAATCGAACGGAAGCGTATTCTTTCGAGCCAAATTTTTTCACCTTTTCGTTGGGAGAATTTAGAAGGTTGCAGTCTTCTGTAAAAAATCCCACGTTGCTGTATTGATGCTTGATGATGACTTTTCCTTTTTGATTGATGAAACCAAATTTTCCATCCACTTTTTGTGGAATTAATGCGGGAATGGAATCATTAATTTTAACTAAATCTGAATTGATTTTTGGTGGAACCGATTTTTTAACCGTCGTTTTCTTAACCGTTGATTTTTTAGGTAAAATCTTTTTCTGTGCAGAACACAGAATTGCGAAACTCAAAAAAAATAAGATGAAAACATTCTTCATGGAAACTTGTTTTGCAAAATTTTAGCCAAAAATAAGGTTTTAAAAATTTCTGAAAATGAAGAATAAAATTACGATTGCGAGAATCATCAAAAGTGAATTTCTACCAAAAAGAAACTTTTCGGTTTTAGGAAAGCGGATTTTTACCCATTCCATATTAAAAATAAAAAACAGCAGAATATAAGGAATTGCAAGTACGAGCAGCGCATTATATTTAAAGGCTTTTTTAAAATTTAAATGGAGAATTTCATGAATTGCACGTTGTGAACCACAACCGGGACAATCGAATCCTGTAAGCGATTTGAAAGGACAAGATGGAAAAAACATTCCTTCCGATGGGTCGAAAACAAAATAAATCGCACCAAAAATTAGGGCTAAAAAAATGATGAAAAAAACCGATTTATTTTTCAATAATGAATTTTTTATGCAACCTACCTTTATCACTCAAAATCTCCATAAAATAAACTCCGCTTTTTAGATTTGACGTGTTTATTTGAGAATTTTCAACTTTCGGATTAGAAAATAATTTTCCGGAAGAATCATAGATATTTACTTTTTTAATGATTGAATGGGTTCGAATGTTAAGAATATCTTTTGCCGGAATTGGATGAAGAGAAAATTTCCCTGCTATATTTTCATTTTCCTGTATACCTAAAGAAACTGTACCGTCAATTGGAGCCGTAAAATTGAGTGATACGGTGTCTTCCAAACTACTATAATCACAGTTTACTACATCTGCGGAAGTATATAATTTTGTAACCAATGTATAATTTCCATTGTTGGGAATGTCAATATAAAAATCGTTTTCGGGATAGGATATTCCACCGAAGTTGGTCATTGAGTAACAAATCGTAAGAGAAATTGTGTTTTGGGAAATATTTACTGTATGGGTAAGATAATCTCCAACATAAGGCATGTAAATTTTAGAATGTACCTTTATTTGATTCACTCCATTTTGGGTAACAGATAAACTTGTTATAGCCTGTGAAAAGAAAAGGTTTGAAAGAAACAGTAAAATGATAAAGTAAATTTTTTTCATATACAAAAATATTTTTTTCAAAAGAATTTCGTGTGTATCAAATGTACAAAAAATTGTATTGAAATGTATTTTACTTTTAAGCAATTGAATTATTTTATTTATAGATACTCCACATCATATTTATATTTAATCTAAAAAGTCAGTACGATGCTGAAAAATTTCGTATTTTTGGACTTCAAATATTTTCACTAAAAACATACCGATATGACTTTTGACATTGATATGATTAAAAAAGTGTACGAACGCTATCCTGAACGCATTGCGAAAGCAAGAGAAGTGGTGGGAAAACCTTTGACACTTGCAGAAAAAATTCTTTACACGCACCTTTGGGAAGGCAATGCGACACAAGCTTATGAAAGAGGAAATTCTTATGTAGATTTCGCTCCGGACAGAGTTGCAATGCAGGATGCGACCGCTCAAATGGCGCTTCTTCAGTTTATGCAGGCCGGAAAATCCAAAGTTGCCGTTCCATCAACCGCACACGCCGATCACTTGATTCAGGCGAGAGTTGGTGCAGAAGCGGATTTGCAGGAAGGAATCAACAAAAATTCTGAAGTTTTCAATTTTTTGAGCTCGGTTTGCGATAAATACGGAATTGGTTTTTGGAAACCGGGAGCAGGAATTATTCACCAAGTCGTTTTAGAAAATTATGCATTTCCGGGCGGAATGATGATTGGAACCGACTCTCACACCGTAAATGCAGGTGGTTTAGGAATGGTTGCTATCGGAGTTGGTGGTGCAGATGCAGTAGATGTAATGGCAGGAATGGCGTGGGAATTGAAAATGCCAAAATTAATCGGAGTTAAATTAACAGGAAAACTGAACGGATGGACTTCTGCTAAAGATGTTATCTTAAAAGTTGCCGGAATTCTTACCGTAAAAGGAGGAACTGGTTGCATCGTAGAATATTTCGGCGAAGGTGCAAAATCACTTTCTGCCACAGGAAAAGGAACAATCTGTAACATGGGTGCTGAAATTGGAGCGACCACTTCAACTTTCGGTTATGATGATTCCATGAGAAGATATTTGGCGGCGACAGGAAGACAAGATGTGGTAGATGCAGCTGATAAAATTGCAGAACATTTGACGGGAGACGACGAAGTGTACGCAAACCCAGAACAATATTTCGATCAAGTTATTGAAATCAATTTGGATGAATTGGCTCCACATTTGAACGGACCTTTCACACCAGATTTGGCAACCCCAGTTTCAGAATTTCATGATAAAGCGGTTGCAAACGGATGGCCAATCGACGTAGAATGGGCTTTAATCGGTTCTTGTACGAACTCTTCGTACGAAGATTTATCGAGAGCAGCTTCCATCGTTGAAGATGCTTTCGCAAAAGGAGTTAAACCTAAAGCAATTTTGGGAATCAACCCAGGTTCTGAACAGGTGAAATTCACTGCGGAAAGAGACGGTTTCTTGGATTCTTTCAGAAAATTTGAAAACGCAAGAATCTTTACCAACGCTTGTGGACCGTGTATCGGCCAATGGGACAGAGAAGGTTCTGAAAAAGGGGAGAAAAACTCCATTATTCATTCTTTCAACAGAAACTTTGCAAAAAGAGCGGACGGAAATCCAAACACCCACGCTTTCGTAGCATCGCCGGAAATGGTTGCGGCAGTTGCAATTTCAGGAAGATTAGATTTCAACCCAATTACAGATACTTTAACCAATGAAGCCGGCGAACAAGTGAAATTGAACGAGCCAACCGGTTCTGAACTTCCTGCAAAAGGTTTCGCAGTGGATGACAACGGTTATCAAGCGCCTTCGGAAGATGGTTCTAAAGTGGAAGTGGTAGTAAGTCCAACTTCTGACAGGCTTCAGCTTTTAGAAGAATTCCCAGCTTGGGACGGATTGAACATTACGGGAGCTTTTGTTTTGATTAAAGCTTTCGGAAAATGTACAACCGACCACATTTCTATGGCGGGACCTTGGTTGAAATACAGAGGTCACCTCGACAATATTTCAAACAACATGTTGATTGGTGCAGTAAACGCTTACAATATGGAAACCAATAAAGTGAAAAATTTATTGACTGGAGAATACGGCGAAGTTCCTGCAGTTGCAAGAGCGTACAAAGCAGCTCACGTTCCGTCAATCGTTGTTGGAGACGAAAATTACGGTGAAGGTTCTTCCAGAGAACATGCCGCAATGGAACCAAGACATTTAGGTGTGAAAGCGGTTTTAGTAAAATCTTTCGCACGTATCCACGAAACGAATTTGAAAAAACAGGGAATGCTTGGTTTGACTTTCGCAGATAAAGCCGACTACGACAAAATCCGTGAAGATGATGTGGTAAACTTCCTCGACTTAGACCAATTTGCGCCTGAAAAACAATTGACTTTGGAATTCGTTCACAACGATGGAACTAAAGATATTGTAATGGCAAACCACACTTACAATGCTCAGCAAATTGATTGGTTTAAAGCGGGTTCTGCTTTGAATTTGATTAAGCAGATGGAAGCAAACTAAATAAAATGGTTTTTTTAAATCTTTGAAACCACTCAAGAAATTGGGTGGTTTTTTGTGAGTATTTTCATATTATGTATATTTGAAACCGAAGTAATTATATGAAAATGAATAAGAAATTTTTGCTTAAAATAGAATTCAAGTTGATTTATATTCCTGCACAGCAATTCGAGCATGTGATTGCAACTTTTGAAAAAGATGACAAAGGTTTCAGATGCGTTTTAAAAGGAAGCTTTGAAGACATAAACCAAGTTGATTTTGAACATGAATTTGATGGGTTCACGTTTCAGTCGGTCTTTAATAAATTTTTAGAAAAAATTTCAGAATTTCAAATAGGCTTAGGAGCATTTAAAATCATTAATATTGATGCTTCCATTAGAAAACTTTATGTAAAATTCTTAATTGATAGACTAAATCATTTTCAGTATGAAAGCATTGATGATAAAGTTATAGAAAGTTTTGAAAACCATCTAAAAATTAAACTTAAACGTATAAAAAAGGCAAAAAAACTTGACTATAGTGAGGTGTTTCTAACAAATTCTGTCACTGGTTCAAAAGAATATATAGTTGGAAAAATAAACTTAGTTGATGGTTTAATGTTAATTTCTGATAAGAAAGATAAAATCAAAGCAACATTTACCGTTAAAGATTTCTCCATTATAACAAAAAAAATTAATTCTAAATATTTTTGGTATTTTGATCCAATTTGTTGAAAATTGATTGTAGATTATTAAAAATAGTGTTAAATTATTTTTTAGTATTATAAATATTTATTATATCCTATTGGAAAGTTTTATATGAAAATAAAAAGATATTTAAATGGTTGATAAGTTTTCGATTCGTGATACGCTTGTATATTCATTTCTTGGTTTCACAGTTGCTCTGTTTAGTTTTTTACATTTTGACAAAATAATTGTAGATATAATTAACAAGTTTAAGAACTATTCAGATTTTAGCATTTTACTAATTATTCCCTTTTTTTATTTATTAGGTCATATTTTGATGAGCATAGATGATTTCATTTTTAATGGCATTTTGATAAAAATATTTCCAAATCCAAAAAGAGGATTTGGGAAATTTTTCAACTTTTTGTTCTTTGGTTATAGAAATATTGGACTTATGCGACAATTAGAAATAGATAATGATGATTTTTTTAAAACTTGTGACAAAATTATAGGGAATGAAATTTATAAAAAAGCTGAATACTATCAGGTAATGAGCGATTTATTTAAAGGTATTTTTCTATTAACTATTATAAGTTGTTGTCTTGACGTTATAAATTTTAGAATTTATTTTTGGAAAATTTTGCTTATTATACTAATGTGGTATCGCGCTCGTAGTTTCTCAGCATATTATGTGAGAATAATAAAAAGAAATTTTGAAACTAAAATTTCGTGATAATTTAAACAGTCACTAAATTCTTTCTTTGTCTTTAAATATTGTTCTTAAATCAAGTAACAAATCCCAATTCCACTCGTCTAATTGTTCATAATTATATTTATGAAGAAATCGATTGCAACAACTTTATTCTTATTTTCAGCAATTTACATCAACGCGCAAGAAAAACCTGCAACCACAAAAGAAAAACAAATTGAAGGCGTTACGATTACCGCAACCAAAAAAGCCGTCGAACAAAAAGCCGACAGAACCATTTTCGATTTTTCGGAGCAACCGGCTTTGAATTCGGGAACTTTAATGGAAGGCGTGAAAAAACTTCCAGGTTTAGTAGTAACCGATATTGCGGGAATGATGTATCAAGGAAAAATGTTGGCGGTTTATATGGACGGTCGCCCGCTGAATATTTCGTCAAATGAATTGCAGTCTTTTCTAGACGGAATGCCTGCAAATGCGGTGGAAAGAATTGAAATTATTACACAACCAGGCGCAGAATTTCCTGCAACTTCAGGTGGCGCGATTTTGAATATCATCACTTCTAAAACGGCGAAAAATTATCTATCTGCAACCTATTCAGGAAATTACAGTTTCACGAATTATGATAAATGGAGAAGCAGAACCAATAATTCTTTAAGTTTAAATGCGAAAAACAAATATTTTGGATGGCAACTTAATGTGGGTCAAAATTACCGCGAAGGAATGATGCGTGGAAATATCGACAACCTTTCGCTTACCAATTCAGATGGGCAAAGACGTGGATATTTTGCAAAAGCAGCCATGACTTTCGATATCGGAATGGACCGATTGCTGTTGAATTACGATATTTACCACAACAATAACGATAATTACACCTACAGTACAGGAAATTTTTTCGGAACGCCCTATCAAACAGAAGATGACGCCAAAACTTTAAACCTGAGAAATGAAGCCGTTGTCACTTATCAGAAAAGATTTACAGACAAAGCGAAAAAGCTCGACTTTAAATATAATTTTAGCAATGCGAAGTCAGATTTTACGCAAAACAACAGACTTTTGAACCAAAACGTTTTGGAAAACAATTCCAATATGAACGTTTCTACTTTTAAAGTGGATTATTCGCAGCCGATGAAGATTTTGGATGAAGGGAAAATCACCATTGGCGGTTTGTACGAACTTCAAAATTTTGACACCCAAAGTCGTGGAATTACCAATCTTGATTACCAAAGACAAACCGCGTCAACTTATTTGGAACTTCAGGCGAAACTTAAAAAATTTGATTTCACTTTGGGAACAAGGGCGGAAGATTACGATATTTCGGGCATAACAAGAAGTAACGATTTAGCAGGTAATTTGGTGGAAAAAGATTTGATTCCTTTCAAGAAATTTAAACTTTTCCCAAATGCGAGTGTTCAGTACAGTTTCATGAACCGTGTTTATCTTGCCTTGAATTACAACAAGAAAATCAATTTACCAAGCATTTCTTCATTAAATCCGAACAATACGATTTATCAGAATGGGAACTCGGTTTCCACGGGAAATCCTGAACTTCAGCCGACGATTTTCGACAATTACGAGGTGAAACTTTCCGCTTTCGATTATGCGTTTATCGGTTATAATGTGAGTGTGGCGAAAAATCAGGTGATGCAAATCGTCACGAGAGAAACTGCCGTGGATGCCAATACGGGTTTAACCAATGATTACATCTCTAACCGACAACAAAATATTTCGGAGATGAAAATCCATAATTTCAACATCGGTTTGCCAATTCCGTTTATGATTTTTTCAAAACCGTTGAAGGAGATTATGAAATTCAATTTCAATCCCGACAAAATTAATTTCCTTTATGTTTATGCTGCTTTTCAGAAGCACGAACTTCCCGATATGAAGACGAAAGGCTACATGATGTTGAACTTAAATGCACAAATAATTTTGCCTAAAGACGTGATTTTCAATGCAAATTACTTCATTATTCCACCGAGAGGAAATTACTATTATTTTCAGGCGGTAAATCCTATCGGAAATAATTTAGATTTAACTTTAAGCAAGAAATTCATGAAGGACCGTTTGAAAGTTTCTGTTTTTGCGAATGATGTTTTCAACGGTCAAAAATTCTCTTTCCGTTCTGTGAAAGAAACTTCTTATGTCATCATGTCGAATAAAACCGACAGCAGAAGTTTCGGAATTTCGGTGAATTATAAAATTCCAACCAAGAACAAATTGGCGAAAGAAGCTCCAAACATGCTGAATCAGGAGAAAAAAGAAGATGGTGGACTGCTGAATCAGGGACAATAATTCATGAGTAATGAGCGATAAGCAATGAGTATAAAGCCTTTCCAGTTTTGGAAGGCTTTTTTGTTTAAAAATTTCATTCACACGCTTTCCAAACAGAATCATTCGAGAATGAATTAGAAAAGATTTTTTTGTTTTAATATTCGAAATTTAAAATGTTATTCTTACTTAATAACTTTAAAAATTTTATAAATTTGTAACATGGGGCTTTTTTATGATGAAAATATATTTAATGAGGTTTTAGAGAAATTAGATTTTTCTATATCAAATAATATTTCAAATGAAGAAAGCCCAAAACCCGAAATTGTTTTCGTAAGCAATCCACCTGAAAATCTTCACCCAAAACATTATATTGCTTTAGAGTTTGCCGAGTCACTTGAAGCCACTGCTGTTTATTTTCGTTATTATGAAGATAATAGATATTGTGTTCCCCAAGTTTATTTTTATGATAATAATCGTAAAAACAGGAGCAATTCGGACATTTCAGAAATTCACAAAAAAGTTTATAGTAGTTGTCAAGTTCCTTTAATTTGTTTTATTGACGATATTTCTATCACGATGTATGATTGTAGAATTCCTGTAAAAGAAATTAAAAATGGAATAAGTAACAAAAGCGCGATATTCAAAAAACCTGAATCAATTCACAATTTAGAAACTTTAAAAAAATATTTTTCCGCAAAAAAACTAAACTTCGGATTTTTTTGGGAAAACGAAGAGTCTGAAAATCACTTCCTTAATAATAAATCTGCCTATGAGAAACTCGTAGGTGTTCTTTCCGATTTAAGAAAGGGGTTTATTAAGAACTTTGTGAAAGAAGGGATTTCACAAAGTTTTGCAGATGATTTATTATTTAAATGTATTTTAATAAAATATCTTGAGGAACAAGGTAAAACCGATGAAAAAGACTATGCTAAAGAATTCTATCAAAATAAAAATCTTAGCCACAACTCTTTAAATAATTTTCTTACAAGAGGTAAAATAACGGAACTTTTTATTGCTTTAGAAAATCATTTTAATGGTGGAGTTTTCAAAATTTCTGAGGAAGAAAAAAATTTAATTGAAAAAACCGACTTGACCATTCTTGCAACTTTATTAGAAGGCACTTTAGATAAAAATAATCAATCTTCAATTTGGAAGATTTATTCTTTTAAAGACATTCCAATTGAATTAATCAGTAATTTTTATGAAGAATTTATACCGAAGGATAAAGAAAATAAAGGAACGGTTTATACACCGAGTTTTTTAGTTAATTTACTTATTGACGAGTGTTTGCCATTATCTCCAACAGAAACAAATTATAATGTTAAACTAATTGATGTGAGCTGCGGAAGCGGAATTTTTATTTCTTCTGCTTTTAAAAGATTAGTTCAAAGATGGAGGGTTTCAAAAGGGAAAAATGGTAAACCTCTTGAAAAAGAAAAAATAAAGAAAAAAGATGTAAAGGAAATTTTGACAAAATGCATTTATGGAGTTGATAAAAATGGAACTGCAGTTAAACTCTCAAAGTTTAGTTTACAATTAGCATATTGTCAAATAGTCCCAAACAATGAACTATGGAGATGGACAGATGAAGATGTTTTTGAAAAAGTTTTTGATGATTTAAATGAAAATATAGTTGAATCCGATTTTTTTGATTTTCTCACAGACAAAAATAAGAGCGAATTGCATAGCTCTTTTGATTTAATCATTGGAAATCCGCCATTTTTTGGAATTGGAGAAAAAAAATACAAAGAATATAAAGAAAAACTTAAAAAGATAAATTTTGAATTTAAAGTAGATATACCAAGAAAACAATTGGCTTTACTTTTTTTAGAGGTTAGTCCAATACTTCTAAATAAAACCGGAAGAATTTGTTTTATACAAAAGTCCACTTCACTGCTATATAATCAAGATAAAAAATCTATTGATTTCAAAAACCATTTTTTTAATAACAATCATGTTAGTCAAATTATTGACTTTACTCTTTTGAAAGATTGTCTATTTGAAAACGCAATGGTAGAAACTTGTGCCGTATTCTATGATAATCAGAAGAAAGATAATTATTTAGTGAACCATATAGTTTCTAGATTATTAAAAGTGACAAAAGAATCTTTATCATTTGAGTTTGATTATTATGATTTTTTTGAAATTCCCAAAGAAACCATAATAAAAGATAATGCAATTTGGAGGAGTAACTTATTAAATGGAACTAGATTGAATCATTTGCTTAATAAGCTTAATAATAAAAATTCCTTCCAGACTACTTTAAAAGATTATGTCTATAATTTTCTAAATTTAGAAAAAGAAAGATATGCAATTGGATTTCAAATTTCAACAGAGGATAACTCGGCTAATTTTATTACGGAAAAAAGAATATTGTTTAATGAATTGTTTGAAAATGAAAAAATAGAATTTAAAAATCTTCCTGCTACACAAAAATTTGGAAGAACTAGAAATGCAATTCTTTATGAAGAGCCATTAATTGTAATTAAAAAAAATATTTCTAATAATACAATACCTATTGAATATTTAAATATTGATACCGCTTTTGATGAGAGGATTGTCGGAATTAGTTTTCCGAAAAATAAAAGAGATGAATGCAAAAAATTGCTAAATAATCTGAAAGAAAACCAAAAAATAAATATTTTAAAAACAATTTCTTCTTGTTCGCAGTTTTATTATCGTGGCGATACCGCCATTTTAAAACAAGATGTGGACAATTGGACAATTCCTATTTTGGCTGACAAAATTGAACTGTCAAAAGAAGAAATAATTATTGTTGAGGACGTTTTAAATTATATTTATCCATCATGGTATAAAGGTTTTGAAGCAGAAATTAATAAAAATAATGCTACCGAAATTGAATTAGTTGATTACGCAGAAGTTTATAATGATTTATTTAATTCTATCTATAAAAAGAATGATAGACAACAGATTTTAAAAAAAATAATAAAAGGAAAGGATTTTTATGCTTTAGAATTTTTTTATGGAGATAAAGTTTCAAAAACAGAAATAATTGAAAATGAAGAAGAATTAAGTTTTCTTATTAACAACGAAATATCTAGAACGAAAACTATAAAACGTATTATAAGAATTGATGGAAAGAACTCTACCACTTTTATAAAGCCAAAAAATTTAAGATATTGGTTAAAGTCTATTGCATTGCGAGATGCAGATGATTTGTTCGAGGAGATAATTGAAAATGGGTTAAGGAATGGATAGACCTAAAATATCATCAAATTCTGAAAATCTACAATCTGTCATTGAGATTTATGAAAATCTATTTTATCTATTGGATAGAAATTTAGATCGTTTTTTAAGTTTTAAAAAGGAGGCAGAAAACGAAAAAAAGAAGTATGGAGAAATGCAAAAAGATTTTCTTGAAAGCGAACCAGATATTTCAAATTCTCTAGACAGCTTTTTAAATTTTGAGCTGCCGAATAGTATTTTTGAATTCCATTTTAAATACGAAGCGAAAGTAACAGAAAAAAATGAGCATACAGATGTGGGGGTAATTTCAAAGAAATATAATAAGCATCTAGTCATTTGTTTTATTGAAGCCAAAAGATTGCCAACAGACAAAATAGGTGGAAAAAGAGAAAAGGAATATGTCTTGAATGGGATAAAACGGTTTAAAACCAATAAACATGGGAATAAGCTTCCATATAGTATAATGATTGCATATGTTCAACAAGACAATTGCGATGTTTGGTTCCAAAAGATAAACAGTTGGATTAATGAAGAAATTTTCAATGCACCAAACAATAATATTTCATGGAGAGAAGAAGATAAATTAACTGCGAATGTTAATTATTGTATCCCAAAATTTGCGAAATTTCATTCAATTCATTCAAGAAAAGATGAGTCTTCTAAAATTAATCTCGTTCATTATTGGATGGAGTTATGCTAATCTTCACAAGCCTTCCAAACCCCATCATTCTGCGGAACAGGCGCAATAATTTCCAGATTTTCTTTCGTAACGGGATGAACAAATTCCAATTTTCTCGCATGAAGATGAACTCCACCATCGGGATTGGAACGCGCAGAACCATATTTTAAATCGCCCTTTATCGGAACGCCAATTTTTGAAAGTTGCGCCCGAATTTGATGATGACGACCGGTTTCCAAATCTACTTCCAACAATTGAAAATTATCTAAAGATTTAAGAATCTGATAATTAAGGATGGATTCTTTCGCACCTTGAGTGGGTTTTGGAAAAACAGTGGCTTTGTTGGTTTTCTCATTTTTTTGAAGATAATGAATCAGTCGCTGACTTTGCGGTATCATTTCCTTGGCAACAACCGCCCAATATGTTTTTTTGATTTCCCGGTTTTTCACCATTTGCGTCAATCGCGAAAGTGCTTTGGAAGTTTTGGCGTAAATCACCAATCCAGAAGTCGGTCGATCAATACGATGAACCAAGCCAAGGAAGACGTTTCCCGATTTTTGGTCGCGTTTTTTGATGAAGTTTTTAATTAAATCGAGCAGGGAAAAATCTCCTGTTTTATCGCCTTGAACCAATTGTCCCACTTTTTTATTGATGACGATGAGGTGATTGTCTTCAAAAACGATTTGCGATTCAGATAAGTTTTGGTGATCCTGCATGAGTTGATTTTACGCCTCAAAATTACGGTAAAATTTAAAATTTTTAGACTTCAATGTGTAAACACAAAAGTTACTGTTTTTTAAATCCACGTAGGCACATAGAAAAATTGAATGTCATAAGCTAAAGTTGAATCGAAGCTTTTGTTTTTATAGAACATGTTTTTTGCTAAAAATCCATGGGTCTATGTGGCTGAAATCTCAGTAAATGTTTTCAAAGAAATATTTCTGCGAATCGAATGCAATATCTTCAATATCAATCTCTGATTTTTTCAGCCAAAACGTTCCCGAGATTTCCGAAATTTCAAGTTTTACCTCAAATTTTTCTGAAACTTCGTATTCGTAAAAAAGGTCTAAAGTATTGTAGGGAATGTTTTTATACACATAAACATTCGGCAAACTCGCCAAATATTTTAATTTGGAAATATCGACTTCAATGTTCATTTCCTCGAAAAGTTCGCGCACGCAAGTTTGTTCCGCAGATTCTTTGGGATCTACAAATCCGCCCGCTAAATCGAGTTTTCCTTTTTTGGGTTCCTGATTTCTCCTGGTAAAAAGAATTTCATCACCACATCTTATTACAACTGCAACCGCACCTGCAACGTTGTGAAACAAAACATAATCGCAATCGCTGCAGCTCCATTTTTTTTGACCGTTCCATTGCAAAGTTTTGTGACCGCATTTTGGGCAGAATTTCAGTTCCTCCATTTAGCCTTTGTTTCTTGGATGATAATTGAGGATCACATCACGAAGTTCTTCGTTTTTCAAATGGGTGTAAATTTCAGTCGTCGTGATACTCGAATGTCCCAACATTTCCTGAATGTAGCGCAAATCTGCACCGTTTTGTAAAAGATGCGTCGCAAAAGAATGTCGGAAAGTATGCGGCGAAATCTTCTTGTTGATTCCCGCTTTTTCGGTTAATTCTTTAATGATGATGAAGACAATTACTCTCGACATCGCAGAACCGCGACTGTTCAAGAACAGGATGTCCTCACATTTTTTATTGATTTTGTATTTTGAACGAACTTCGGAAATGTATTCCTTAATCAGTTTTGCCGTAAATTTTGCTAGAGGAACGTACCGTGTTTTATCGCCTTTTCCCTCAACTTTTAAGTAAAGTTCTTTGAAATTGATGTTGGAGATTTTCAAATCGATGAGTTCAGAAACACGCAGTCCGCAACCATAAAGAACCTCAATCATACATTTGTTTCTTTTTCCCAAATCGTTGGAAATATCAATGGCGTTGATAATTTTATCCACATCGTCGAAACTTAGGGTGTCGGGAAGATAAAGTCCGAGTTTTGGTCCTTCAAGCAAAGTTGCTGGATTATCGGAACGCACTTCATCATCCAAAAGATATTTGAAGAACGCCTTTATGGAAGAAATCCATCTCGCCTGCGTTCGCTCGCTGAATTTTTTCTTTGAAAGCTGAAAAAGGTATTCCTGTATATTTTCGTAGGTAATTTCAAGCGGACCGACATTTTCCAACTCGAATTCTGCGTAATCGCGGAGTTTTCTAATGTCTCTTAAATACGCATCCAAAGTATTGTCTGAAAAGTTCCGCTCAAATTTCAGAAAGTGCTCAAAGTCTTTTATTTTTTCATCCCAAGTCATGATTATTTGTGTTTTTTATTTTTTATAGCAACTCGGACTTTGAGATTTTTAAAACCTCAATTCCGTGATTTTTCAAAAATTCCACACCGTCAAAATCTGAATATTCATCGATGTAGACTAGTTTTTTTATTCCCGCCTGCAAAATGAGTTTGCTGCATTCTTTGCATGGCGACAAGGTTAAATATAAAGTTGAATCTTTCGCCGATTGTGTAGAGCCCGCTAATTTCAAAATGGCGTTCGCTTCTGCATGAAGTACGAACCAGTGCGTTTTTCCTGCTTCATCTTCGCAGCAATTTTCAAATCCTGATGGCGTTCCGTTGTACCCGTCAGAAATAATCATTCGGTCTTTTACAATGAGCGAACCTACTTTTTTTCGTTCACAGTAGGAGAGTTTTGCCCATTCCATCGCCATTTTCAGGTAGGCTATGTCAAATTTAGTTTTAACCAATTCTTAAATTCGTATTTCAAATTTCGTAATTTGTACTTCTCACTTGGTAAATCGTCCCTTAAAAAGAGGGTTTTCTCTTTTCTAAAAACGCAGCAACTCCTTCTTTCTTATCATCCATTTCAAAAAGTTCGCCGAAGGATTTTATTTCCGTTTCAAAACCTTTGTCTGTATCATATTGATTTACAGCAATAATTGCCTTTGAAATCGCCATCGGAGAATTATTGGCAATTTGGTTTGCCAATTCTTTCGCTTTTGGCAAAAGTTCCTCTAAACTAAAAACTTCGTTAACCAAACCGATTTCTTTTGCTCTTTGCGCTGAAATCATTTTTGCTGAAAAAATCAACTCGTTCGCTAAGCCTTTACCGACTAATTTCGGTAAACGTTGTGTTCCGCCATAACCGGGAATTAATCCTAAAGTTACTTCCGGAAGTCCCAATTTCGCATTTTCCGATGCGTAACGAATGTGGCAAGACATGGCCAATTCTAAACCGCCACCTAAAGCAAAACCGTTTACAGCCGCAATTACAGGTTTGTTGAGGTTTTCAATTTTATTAAATAAAATGTTTTGTCCGTTTCTTGCCAATTCCTCTGCAGCTGCACTTCCGAAATCAGAAAATTCTTTAATATCTGCACCTGCGACGAATGATTTTTCCCCACTTCCGGTAATGATTACGCTTCTTAAATTGTCGTCTTTTGTAATTTCATCTAAAACACCGCTCAATTCCGAAATGGTTTTGGCATTCAAAGCGTTTAAACTTTGAGGTCTGTTTATCGTTATCAATGAGACTTTTCCGTCGTTTTCTAGAATTATGTTTTCGTAGGCCATATTGTTTTATGATTAAAAATTTTTTACACTTGCAAAATAGCATTAATTTTTGAACTATACGGTAAATACTAGTTGATTGTTTCGTTTTGGGTTGTTTTTGATTGAAAATTTTCTCTAAGATTTGGAATGGTTCATCATATTGGCATCAATGTTTATTTGCAAAGACATCGCAATTTTCATCCCCAATTCTATATTTGCACGGAAAAAATGACATAATTGTCGGTTGATAATTTCCTCCCTTTTCGGCCCTGAAATTCCTTTCATAGATTGAGTGATATTGTACACTAAATTCTCACGGTCTTTTTGATTTAAAGCCTTTGTGTAAAGCAATCCCGGTTGTGTGTAATGGTCGTCGTCATTTTCATTTCGGTTGAAATTTCCAACTCTTGTGCTGTCTAAATCGTACTCAAAATTTTTGTAGGATTCATCAGCTTTAATATCATCAAAACTGTTCGGGAAATAATTCGGAGCGTCTTTGTAATGAGAAGAATCCGCCATAAATCCGTCTCGTTGATAGTTGTTGGTTGCGAAAGGACATCGGTTCACTTCAAGAAGATGAGAATTCACGCCAACCCTGTATCGATGAGCATCGGGATAAGAGAAAAGTCTTCCCTGCAGCATTTTGTCGGGCGAAAAACTGATTCCATTGACCAAATTACTGGGCGAAAAAGTGGATTGTTCTACGTGAGCAAAATAATTGACAGGAATTTCGTTCAGTTCCATTTCACCCACTTCAATTAAAGGGAATTCGTCCTGAAACCAAACTTTCGTCACATCAAACGGATTCCAACGGAATTCTTTTGCCTGTTCTTCCGTCATCACTTGAATGTACATTGTCCATTTTGGGAAGTTTCCATTTTCAATAGCATCAACTAAATCTTCTTGTGCGAAATCGGGATTTTCTCCTTTCATTTTCACGGCTTCATCGTGAGAAAAGTTCTTAATTCCCTGCTTTGTTTTTAAATGGAATTTCACCCAAACCCTTTCGTTTGCAGCATTAATCATAGAAAAAGTATGAGAGCCAAATCCGTGCATGTGTCTGTAACCATGCGGTGTTCCGCGATCCGACATGAGAATTAAAACCTGATGAAGCGATTCCGGATTCAAACTCCAAAAATCCCACATCATGGTTGCGCTTTTCAAGTTTGTTTTTGGAACACGTTTTTGGGTATGGATAAAATCGGGAAATTTTTTGGCGTCTTTAATGAAAAAAACAGGCGTGTTGTTTCCAACCAAATCCCAATTTCCGTCTTCGGTGTAAAATTTCAGAGCAAAACCTCGTGGATCGCGCTCTGTATCGGCACTTCCTTTTTCGCCGCCAACGGTGGAAAATCTTGCAAACATTTTACAGGAATTTCCAACTTTGGAAAAAAGTTTCGCTTTGGTGTATTTTGAAATATCGTGAGTTACGGTAAAAGTTCCGTAAGCGCCGGTTCCTTTGGCGTGAACGATTCTTTCCGGAATTCTTTCACGGACAAAATGCGCAAGATTTTCCTGTAAAATAAAATCCTGCAACAAAACCGGACCTCTCGCTCCAACAGTTTGCGAATCTTGATGGTCGAAATAGGGGATTCCGGCTGAATTGGTGAGTTTTTTATCACTCATAATTTTTAATTTTTAGAACATCAAATTTATTCAAAAATTATCAGAATCCCGCAAATAGTCATTATCTTTGTCATAGACATTATTAATAACATGAACATTCAACAACTTGAATATCTGATCGCTGTAGATAAATACAAACATTTTGGTAATGCAGCTCAAGCGTGTTTTATTACGCAGCCAACTTTAAGTGCAATGATCCAAAAGTTTGAGGACGAACTTGATGTGAAGATTTTTGACCGTACAACGCACCCTATTCGAACGACAGATGTAGGTTCCCAAATCATCGTTGAAGCCAAAAAAGTAATAGATACTATAAATGAGCTCAAGAACAAGGCGAGTCTTCTGAACAACGTTTTGGCGGGAAAATTAAACCTTGGGATTATTCCTACCGTTTCCGGATTTATTTTGCCGGTGGAAATTTTTGAATTCTTAAAACTGAATCCAAAAATTGAGTTGCACGTAAAGGAAATGACGACAGACAACATCATCAAAGCTTTGAAAAGCGGCGAACTTGATGCGGGAATTATTTCCACCCCTTATTCTGCTGCGAATGAATTTTATAGTGATTTTCTCTTTAATGAAGAATTGATGATTTATTCTGCCGATGAAAATGAATCTGAAAAAGACAGTTATGTGGTTCCGGAAGAAATCGATGTGCAGAAAGTTTGGCTTTTAGAAGAAGGAAATTGTTTGAGAACACAGTTTGAAAATATTTGCCAACTCCGTGAAAATACCATGAAGCCTAAAAATTTAGAGTTTCTTGCTTCCAATATTTCCACTTTGGTTCAAATGGTCGACAAATTGGGCGGAATCAGTATTTTACCTGAATTGGCGATTGAGCAACTTGCTGAAAATCAGAAAAAAATGGTGAAGCGTTTCAGAAAACCTTTTCCTTACCGTGAGATTTCGGTGATTTATTACAAGCCCACCTACAAACAAAAAATTTTAGACGAACTGATTGCCTTCATCAAGGAATCTTTGAGTAAAAAACTGAATTACAATAAAGATCCGGAAAATTTTGTGGGCATTAAACCACAATAATTTAATTAATAAATAAATTTTGCGATTCCACAAATACTCAGTAAATTTGCAACCGATAATTTCAAGAGGAAAAATTTGAACTGATTGCAACCTCCATAAAAAATGCTAAAACAGATTTTCTATTTTAGTTTCTTTTGTAATCGTTCCCTTTTTCTTTAAATTTTAATTTAAAAAACAAAAGAAATATGTCATATTTATTTACGTCCGAATCCGTTTCAGAAGGACATCCGGACAAAGTTGCCGATCAGATTTCCGATGCGTTAATCGACCACTTTTTAGCGGCAGATCCAAGTTCAAAAGTAGCTTGTGAAACTTTGGTTACCACAGGGCAGGTTGTTTTAGCGGGTGAGGTGAAATCCACCGCTTATCTTGATGTTCAGGATATTGCAAGAAAAGTAATCAACGGAATTGGTTACACGAAAGGCGAATACATGTTCAATGGCGATTCTTGTGGAGTAATTTCTGCCATTCACGAACAATCACCCGACATCAATCAGGGAGTTGATCGAGTAGGAGAAGAAGCTGATTTTGAAACCCGTGCAAACGCACAAGGAGCGGGAGATCAAGGAATGATGTTCGGTTACGCAACCAACGAAACCGAAAATTATATGCCGCTTGCTTTGGATTTGGCGCACACGATTTTGAGAGAGCTTTCTGATTTAAGGAGAGAAAATAACGCGATTCAATATCTCCGTCCTGATGCAAAATCACAGGTGACCATTGAATATTCTGATGATCACAAACCAATCAGGATTGATTCTATCGTTGTTTCTACGCAGCATGACGATTTTGGAAGTGAGGAAGCGATGTTGGCAAAAATCAGAAAAGATATCGTGGAAATTTTGATTCCAAAAGTGAAGGCAAAACAGAAAAGAGAAATCCAAGAACTCTTCAACGACCAAATTAAATATCACGTCAATCCGACAGGAAAATTCGTAATCGGTGGTCCACATGGAGATACAGGTTTAACAGGAAGAAAAATTATTGTTGATACTTACGGTGGAAAAGGCGCACATGGAGGTGGAGCATTTTCAGGGAAAGATCCTTCAAAAGTAGATAGAAGTGCAGCTTATGCAGTTCGCCACATTGCAAAAAATTTGGTAGCAGCAGGAGTTGCGGATGAAGTTTTGGTTCAGGTTTCTTACGCCATTGGTGTTGCAGAACCTTGTGGTTTGTACATCAACACTTACGGAACTGCAAAAGTAGATTTACATGATGGGGATATCGCAGAAAAAGTTCAGAAAATTTTCGATTTGAGACCTTTTGCCATTGAACAAAACTTGAAGTTGAGAAATCCGATCTATCAGGAAACCGCTTCTTACGGACACATGGGAAGGGATTATTATGTTGCTGATAAAACCTTTAATAAAGGAACAAAGAACGAAATCACCCTTAAAGATTTGGAATTCTTTACCTGGGAAAAATTAGATAAAGTGGACGAAATCAAAAAAGAGTTCGGACTTTAATCAAAAATCAAAAGTTAAAACTGCTTTTTCAGAAATGGGAAGCAGTTTTTTATTTAACTTTAACGCATCAAACCAATCTATTCCATGACCAAGAAAAAGTTTCTTTCACTTCTTATTGTATTAATTTTTAGTAGTTTATGTAAATCGCAGCTCACCATGCATAAAATGATTCATGTGGGCTACGTATATCAAAATCAGAGTTTTGGAGAATTGGGAGGAAGGTTGTTATTCTTGGAAAATGACGATATGATTTACAGAATCGGAGCATCTGCTTTAATGGGAAGTGTGAATTCTAAATTCGCGGTGATGCCGAAAGTTCAGGGAGATATTTTACTGAATTTTCAAAGAAATGTAGATATTTATCATGCTTATTATTTTTTGGCAGGAGCAGAAGCTACAACGAAATATGTTGCACCCAAGATTGGAGCTACCCTGTTCGGAATCATCGATTTAACAGGAGGCTACGCTTTCCCGATAGACAAAAACGGTATCAATGGTAAGGAATTGAAAGGTCTCAATATTAATTTCACACTAAATTTACCCATTCCAATGCTGCATGATTTGTTGAAATAAAGTTTTTTTAAAATTTTTTAAAAATTTTTAACAAAGTATTAACTTTTTTGCTATTTTAGCCACTTCATAAAACAACAGCTATCGACATCAACAACTCTACTCATTTTTAATTCTGCAAAAATTAAAACCCTATGTAAAAGAGGGCTTAATATGCAGGTAATTACTGAGAAAGAGTTATGAACACAAAAACAGATAGTTGGTTGATTTCAAGCTTCAAAAACGGCGACGAAAACGCACTTGCCGTCCTCATCGAAAGACACCAAAAAGACTTATTCTCCTTCATTTTCTATAAATTGATGGATGAAGATTTGGCAAACGACATTTTCCAAGATACATTTATGAAAATTATTGTGACCTTGAAAGAGGGGCGTTACAATGAAGAAGGTAAATTTATTCTTTGGGCGAAAAGAATTGCACATAATTTAATAATTGATCATTTCCGTTTAAAGGCCAAACACAACAAGGTTTCTGATTCTTCTTATGATAACGACGAATTCTCCATTTTTGATTTATTGGCAAATCAGGAAGAAAACATTGAGGAGCAGTTAATCAGTCGTCAAATTCAGGAGGATCTGATGAAAATGTTGAAGTTTTTGCCCGAAAATCAGCAGGAAGTCATCAAGCTAAGATTTTTTGATGGACTAAGTTTTAAGGAAATTGCCGATCAAACCGACACCAGTATCAACACAACACTTGGTAGAGTGCGGTATGCGCTGATTAATCTGCGAAAAATTATGGAGGAACACCATATTATTTTAACCAGATAATAATATTTTAAAAAAACTTTCGTTTTTAAGTCAAATACATTCGCCTATGAAAAAATTTGACACTTTAAACGAAAAACTTTTGAAACCAAAAAAGCAGACAATCGATTTTCTATTAAGCTATTCACGAAGCGTAGGAGTTTTAAAAACACCAACTAAAACTCTCGTAATTTCGAAGAACTAATCTTAAATTACTTATTTTTGTGCCTTATGAAAAACATAAGGCACATTTTTTTTGACCTCGACAACACCCTTTGGGATCATCGCAAGAATGCGTACCTCACACTGAAAGAAATTTACAAAAGAGAAAACGTACAAGAAAAATACAACCTCGATTTCGAGGATTTTCACCGCGAATATTTTACCATCAATGAAAGACTTTGGGCACAAATCCGTGATGGAGAAATTGACAAGGACTATTTAAGGAAGCATCGTTTCTACGATTCTTTCCTGTTTTTCGGGATTGATGATTTTGACCTTGCGCAAGTTTTCGAACAAAATTTTTTGGATGAAATCCTGAATTATAATGATTTGGTGGAAGGCGCTTTCGAACTTTTAGAATATCTTTCTGAAAAAGGTTACACGTTACATATCCTCTCCAATGGTTTCAAAGAGGTAACTTACAGAAAATGTGAACTTTCGGGAATTCAAAATTATTTTAAAACCATCACTTCTGCGGATGAACTCAATGTCAGAAAACCACAACCTGAAATTTACGAGTATGCTTTGAAAAAAGCCAACGCAAAAAAAGAAGAATCCATCATGATTGGCGACGATTGGATTGCCGATGTAGAAGGTGCTTTAAGTTTTGGGATTGATGCGGTTTTCTTCGATGTTTTCAAAGACAATTTTGGAAATGATGAGGTGAAAGTGATTCGGGAACTAAAAGAACTTCAAAAATTTCTATAAAAATTGCCACGAATGCATTAATAAAATTGGTGTTTTCGTGGCAAAAAATAGGTATTTCAAACTTCGTAATTCAAATTTCGTACTTCGTACTTCAAATTACATTCCCAAACTCGCTCTCGCTCTTTTCAAAGTTTCTGCCGCAATTTTTCGGGTTTTTCCTGCACCCTCTTCTAATTTCGCGTCGAGCTCAGAAAGATTGTTCATATAATAATCAAACTTTTCTCTTTCGGTTTTGAATCTTTCTAAAATTAAATTCAACAATTCGGTTTTGGCGTGTCCGTAACCAAAATTTCCTGCGAGATATTTTTCTCTTAAAACTTCGGTTTGTTCAGGTGTTGCAATCAGTTGATACAAAGCAAAAACTTTATCGGTTTCAGGGTCTTTCGGTTCTTCCAAAGTTTTAGAATCGGTTTCAATTCCCATTACTTGCTTTTTCAAATGCTTTTCAGGAAGAAAAATATTGATGATGTTTCCACGGGATTTCGACATTTTTTGTCCGTCGGTTCCGGGAACGTATTTCGTATCTTGTTGCAATTCCGCTTGTGGAAGCACGAAAACTTCACCCATTTGGTGATTGAATCTCGCACCCACATCTCGCGCCATTTCCAAATGTTGCAACTGGTCTTTTCCAACCGGAACAATTTCTGCATCATACAGCAAAATATCTGCAGCCATCAACATTGGATAGGTGAAAAGTCCTGCGTTCACATCTTCCAAACGGTCGGCTTTATCTTTGAAAGAATGAGCCAACTGCAACCTCGTGTAAGGAAAAAAGCACGATAAATACCACGACAATTCGCAAACCTCGGGAATGTCGCTTTGTCTGTAGAAATAAGTTTTTTCGGTATCCAAACCACACGCTAACCAAGCGGCCGCGATTTGATAGGTGTTTTGTTTCAGTTCTTCAGCATTTTTAATTTGCGTTAAAGAATGCATGTTTGCAATAAACAAAAACGATTCGTTTTCAGGATTTTTGGAAAGTTCAATCGCGGGAATGATTGCTCCCAAAAGATTTCCGAGGTGCGGCGTTCCTGTTGCCTGTATTCCGGTGAGGATTCGTGACATTTTTATAAATAATAATTGATGAGTGATTAATGATTTTTAAAGCCGAGCAAATTTAGGGAAAAGTGTCTGTTTCTGAAAATTTAAACCACTTCTCTGCCGAAATAAGGAGGTTAATTTTGAAAACAAAAATAATTTCCTTTTTGGCTTTTATCGCCTGAAAGAATAGTCAAATATTTCAATATTTGGGCAGGAGTTCTTTCTTGAGATAATTGGTAAATCTTTTCTCTAAAATTTCATATAATATTTTAGAAATGATGATGACGACTACCAATTTCAGAACAAAAAGTAAAATCAACATTAATGGAGATTCGACATGAATTCGCTTGAAAATTATTTCTACAAAAGGATGTGATAAATAAATGGAATAGGAAATATCACCAAGCATTACCAAGAATTTGCTGGATTTTACCTTTAGAAAAAAATCAAAAATAAGAAATGCCAATACAAACAATGATACAAAAACGACCGTAATAAATTCATTCTCAAAATTGAAAAAATTAAAAAAGAAGGCCGCAAAAAGTACGATAAATAAAATAGATATGATCTGAAGAATTTTGTTATCCAGGCGAATTTTAGATAAATACAACCCAAACAAAACCCCTATGATAAAGTAAATATTCTTGAAATCTGTAACCATATTGAGGTAACTGCTTTCAAAATGATACCATTTTCCCAAAACCATTGCAGTTAGAAAAAATAGAATCAGGAAGAGATATCTTTTAGTTTTGAAGAACAGAGAAACTGCAAAAATAAGGTAGAAAAGCATCTCGTAATTGAGTGACCAACCAAGAAATAATACAGGAAATTGGTCTTTTTGAGGAAGAAATAGAAGCGAACTGATTACTCTTTGCAGTCCTTCGGCTTTAAAATACAGCAGAAAGCTCCCTCCCAAAATCATCCACGCGAAAGTGAGCAGATAATAAAGTGGAATGATTCTGATAACTCTTTTTTTCAGGAACGAAATTACGTTTTTTGCGGAATGTTCACCCTTCAATTTTGTGGTGGTATAAACCATGATGAATCCGCTGATGACGAAAAATATTGGAACTCCTATACTGCCTTTGCCAAATAGTAAATCACCCCATTTTTGCGCCCCAAAATTGAGGTCACCCCTAAAATGAAAGCAGCAAACCAAAAGTGCAGAAATCCCGCGTAGAATTTGAAGATTATTGAGTCTCATGATTACCTGTTCAAATAACTGAATCGGTAGCGGGTTTTTAAGATTTTGGGATGGGCAAATACCGTTCTTGCCAATCCAAAATATTTCCGCATTCCCTTTTTCGTTGCCAATTCAAAAGATTTTTTCTGCAAAAAAATATGTTCCTTAAAATTTTCTCTCATGCATTTGTTTCTTGACCATTCAAAAATGGAATTCCAAAGCAGAGCCTGCCTTTGATTATATTTTTCCGAGTAGAGTTTAATTTTCGTAATCCTGTTGTCATCGTGAACCCCGCGAATCGAAACCGCTTCTGTAATATTTCCGGAGGTGAGGTTGCAGTGATAAGAAAGTTTGATAATGAAATCTGAATCCTGATGAACCCGTAAATGTTCGTTGAATTTCAAATTGTTTTTGCGGATGCTTTCCGTTCTGACGGTTAAAGCAATCAACGAAAAGAAACTTCCAAAACTATGATCCAAACCAAGTAGTCCGTAGAAAACATCTTTGCCTTCTGCTGTTTTTTTTACCGTAGTGAGTTCAATTTCTTTAAATTTTTCTTTGAATTCTTTCTTACCTTTTTCCGAAAGAAATTCTGTTCCAATTGCACCGAAAACACCTTCAATGCTGTCGTTTTTGAAGAGTTCTTTTTCCTTCTCAAAACGGTTGGGAAGGTAATAGTCATCAGCGTCTAAAAATGCGATAAAATCTCCTGTAGCCTTTTCTAAACCTAGATTTCTTGTGGCTCCCGCTCCATGATTTCCTTTGTCGGGATGTTGAAATAGTTTTACAGCTCCAAATTCATTTTCCAGAATTTCACAGACTTGTAATGAATGGTCTGTGGAACCATCTTCAACTAAAATAATCTCTTTTACTTCTTCAAACTGGATCGCAGATTCTACTGCTTTCCTGAGGAAAGCTGAAGCATTATAAACAGGGATGATAACGGAAATATTCAAGGGTGGTTGTACGGGTTTAATTTTTATTTTATCCATCAGGAATTATTAGTTGCCCACAAAGCAAGCTGCAACAAATTCCAATGCTTTTTATCTTTACCTAAAAACTTTTGTGTTTGGTGAAAATCAACGAATTCAAAAATTTTTGAATGTTTATTTTTCAGTAAGTCGTCGGACAATTCCATTAAGCTTTTTTCTTCAAACCAATTTTCAACGGACGAACCAAATCCCTGTTTGTGGCGATTTCTGATGGTTTCGGTCCAATAATTTCGCATCGATTCACGAAGAATGATTTTATCATTTTCAGAATCCAGTTTTAAGTTTTCCGGTAACTGTACGCAAAACTCTGCGAAATCTTGATCTAGAAATGGTGTTCGAACTTCAAGAGAATTTGCCATCGCCATTCGGTCCGATTTTACCAGCATATTTCCTGGGACGTATTTTTCCAAATCGGTCCGCATAATATCGTTCAAAGAATCAGGATTTGCCGCAAAACTATATTCCTGATGGTACTTGGACGTGATTCCCAGTTCTGCCATTTCCCTCGGAAGGAAGTAATTCCGAACTTTATTTTGATGAAAATCCAGAATATTTTGATGACCGATAATTTCTTTGGTGATATAGGAAGTTTCACGAAATTTCCCAAATTGTTTTAAACCAAACTTATACAGCATATTATTATAACTGAAATGGTTTTTCATTTGGTTTTCGATCGTGTAAAACTGATATCCGCCAAAAAGTTCATCACCTACATCGCCCGCCAAAATCACCTTTAAATGTCTTGCAGCCGCCTCGCAGATTTTAAAATGCGGGATGTAACTCATATCTGCGAAAGGTTCGTCAAAAAATGGTGAAACTTTTAAAAGCTCTGCGGCAATATTTCCACGGTTTTCGTGAATTTCGATGTGATTGGTTTCATATTTTTGAGCGATTTCTTCTGCAAATTTCAGTTCGCTGTGTTCACCGGAATAACCAAAACTGATGGTGGTTTGCTTAGGCTTGAACTCATTCACCATCGCAACAATAGTTGAAGAATCTAAACCGCCGCTTAAAAAACTTCCCACCTCAACATCAGCGATCAACTGTTTCTGAACCGCATTCTTCAGCAAATGAACGAATTCTTCTTTCGCATCGGAAAGCGAAATTTGGATGTCGTTTTTTGGAATCGAATAATATCTTTCAATGCTAATATTTCCATTAGAATATACTAGAAAATGAGCGGGAGGAAGTGCAAAAATATTGGAATAAATACTTTGATAAGCACTAACATAGCCGTACTGCAAGAAGTGGTAAAGCGCTTCGTTATTGATTTTCGGCACGATCAGTCCGCTTGCCAAAATTGCCTTGATTTCCGAAGCAAAAACAAATTCGCCATTTTTTCCCTTGGCGTAGTACAATGGTTTCTCACCAAAGCGGTCTCTCGCGCAAAAAAGTTCCTGTTTCTCCTCATTCCAGATGGCGAAGGCAAACATTCCGGGAAGTTCATTCAACAACTCTTTGCCTTTCTCCTGATACATCGCCAAAATTACTTCGGTATCGGAAGTTCCACGATAAGGATAATCGGCATATTTTTTCTTTAAATCCTGATAGCCATAAATTTCGCCGTTCAGCACGATACATTCATTTTTGGTATTCGAAAACATGGGCTGTTTTCCGGTTTCAGATAGATCGATAATGGACAATCTTCTGTGACCAAGTGCTGCATTTTCATAAAATTCATGATGTTCCGAATCAGGACCACGATGCGCAATCGAATGGGTCATTTTCTGAAGATTTTCAGAATAATTTCTAGCTTTTGTTGATATGATTCCTGCGATTCCGCACATGGTTTATATTTTTTATTAAATGTGTTTTGAATTTAATGATATCAGAATATTATTTTACTTTATTAATTACAAATTCATTTCTACTTAATTTTTGCCAAAATTTAAGAAGCAAGAATAATCCTAATGGAGAAAAATACTCACATGTGAATTTCCGTCTAACATTAAAATCCTAAAAAAACCAGCTAAGTCATACTAAATTTACAGATTTAAAAATGGATGCGGGCTTGTTGAAAGAATTTTTTTCAGCTTTTTTAGTTCATTACTGTTGCTTTGTATTCTTTTCAGAGCGGTCCGCTGATTTTTTGCTTGTTGAAAATTTCCCGTCAAAGCGTTTTTTAAAAATGCTTTCTTCAAAGATTTTGCAAATTCTTCCGGCGTAAAATGGTGATTGGGATCCAGAATATTTGTGTCAATGGAAGTATCGGTATATCTCGAGTAGTCAACTTTTCCAAGTTCCTGCTTTCCGTCGTGCACAGCAAAACAGTCTTTTATTAAAAATGTCTTTTTCTCTTTATATCTCAATCGATTTACATACTCGTTATCCTCGCCATAATGAAAAAAATAAGGATTAAAGCCTCCCACTTTTTCCACGGTATCTTTAGGCAAAAACCAATGTGCGGCATTAATGAAATCGAGTTCGAAGTATTTTCGGTTCTGGTTTAAAAGTAAATCTGTGAAAATCCTGTCTTTAACAGCGTTTGTTCCCAAATATTTTTCGACAAAAATTTCCAGTTTTTTTTCAGAGCCGTCTAAATGGATTGGGCTTAAAATGCCGATTTCGACTTTATTGTGATAATTTTCGTAGAAATTGATCAGTTTCTGAACGGTGTCTTCAAAAATCCACGCATCCTGATTCATCAGGTAAAAAAAGTCTGCGCCATTTTTGTAGGCGAGCTCTATACCCAAATTATTGGCTTTCCCAAAACCCAAATTTTCCGGTGACTGAATGAGTTCTACTTCCGGAAAATTGCTTTTGATGAATTCTTGTGTGCCATCTGTAGAACCGTTATCTACAACTATTACCTGAAGAGGAGTTGATGATTTTCGCAAGCTGGAAAAACATCTCTCCGCCCATTTCATGGCGTTGTAGGTGACGATGATGAAGTAAATTTTCGGCATCAGAATCGAATGATTTTGTAATAATATCTGTTTTTAAAATCAATCCAAATCCTTTTGGCAAAAGGAAATTGATTCAAAAATAAGGAATATTTTCTTTGAATTTCTTTTTGAAAGCTGTGTGCGATTTGTCTGTTTAACCCAAATATTTCGGAGTAACGTTTAACCCGCGATAAGTCATTCGAAAGCAAAAAAAACTGGATAGATCGATTTTCATGCATGATTTTTTCCTTCTCTTTGTAACCAATAGATTGTGATTCGTGCTGCCTGTAAAAACCCAAAACATTATTCAGTATCGCAAATTTGTTAGCCTTTAACGCCTTGATAACCATTTCGTAATCGTGAATAATTATGGAGTCCACTTTTTGTAGTGGCAGATTATTTTTTAGAAATGACTTTCTTATGGCCAATGACATTCCCGGGAAAATGTTTCCATTCAATAATATTTGTTCAAGTAATTTTTCGGAACTTAAATTTGTCTTTTCGCTGTCGAAATTTTTCAGATCCCAAAATGTGGTATCTTTTTCAGAGGCATCAAGAAGCTTGAGGTTATGAGCAACCAGATCAACCTCCTGATGTTCTGAAAAGAACTGAACAGTTCGTTCCACTTTATCTTTGTCCCAAACATCATCCTGATCACATAAAAAAATAATTTCTCCAGAGCAGAGCGACATGGCTTTCTCAAAATTTAGGACATAACCCAAATTCTTCTCGTTTCGGTAAATGCGAAACAGTTTTGGAAATTTGCCCTGATAATTTTTTAAGATTTCGAAGGTTTGATCAGTTGAGCCATCATCGCAAACCACAATTTCATTAACGGAAACAGATTGTAACAGAATACTGGAAAGCTGTTCCTGCAGAAATTTTTCACCGTTGAACGTACAAAGCGCGACAGAGGTTTTCATTGGCCAACAAGTTACTAAATATAATCAGCAAATGCTTTTTTCAAAGCTTCCAGATATTGTCGCCCCCATTTTTGGTCGGGTTCCAAATGATTTCCTTCTGCCCATTCGTTCCAGGCGTTGATGAAGAAAAGATTTTCTTCGGAGCTGTAAGTTGGTGTAGATATTAATTTTTCCGAGATCCATCTTCCAAAAAGTTGGGGGGTGGAATTATGGATAACCAAGGCACCCTCTTTTCTTCTCGCAGAGTTATCAAAACCGGGACTTACGCAACTGTAAATTTTGTAATCATTTACATTTTGCTCATCGTAAGCAAGACATTTGTCAACAAAATCGGAGTACTCAATGATTTTGGTTTTTGGTTTTTCCTGTTTTGATTTTTGGTTTTTCCTGCGGAATTTATTTAGTCGATAGCGAATACTGCTCAAAAAAGTTTGCACCGAGATTTCATCACGCAAAGTTTTATGAGCTTTTTGTAACTGTGGATTGTTGGGCTTCATTCCGTTGAAAATATTCACGCCAACATGCGGTTGAAATTCTGCTGCGGCATCAAAAGTTCCTTCTTCAATATTTTTTATTTTTTCACCAAAACTCTCGAAACGGATGATGTAGAGTTCAACTCCTTCTTTGGCTGCTTCATTTTTCCAAAGTTTACAAACCTCTTCAAAATCAGGGATTTTTGTACTTCTGTACACCGCAAAAACAGCTTTGCCATCAATGGTAATGTATCTTTTATCCTTAAAAAACGGGATTAGATATTTGAGGTGTTCCACGTGGTCTTCATTGCTGTATTGTTGTTCCATCAACACATTTCGATGTCCGCCATCCCAAACACGGGTCCAGTTTTCGTTGGCCCAACAAAGCATGAAGGGAAAATCTTCTTTTGCATTGTTGAGTTTTCTTTCGATGGGTTCGTGAAGCAAAGTTTTTCCGTTGAACCAGTAGTGATAATAACAGAAACCATAAATTCCATATTCTTTCGCCAATTTTTCCTGCTCCAAACGGGCTTCTTCGAGTCTTAGATCATAAAACCCTAAATCGGAAGGCAAGTGCGGTTGATAATGGTTTTTGAATTTTGGTGTTGCTTTGGCGACATTCGTCCACTCGGTAAAACCTTTTCCCCACCATTCGTCGTTTTCGGGAATGGGGTGAAACTGAGGCAGATGAACGGCAATGGGACGAAATTTTTTCATTTATCGGTAGCAAAAAATATTGAGTTGCAGATGATAACCGCCGATGTCTTTTTTGGTAAAAGGATGCGGCATATTGTTCCAGGCTTCTTTCACGTACGTGATAAAACCGGCTTCTCTTGCCCATTTTAGAATCTCATCGAGGGTGTTGTCTTCGTGATTTCGGTTGTGGAATTCGATGAAGAGGTTTTCCACATTTTTCAAAACATCTTTACAATCCTTTAAAACTTCGTATTCTGCTCCTTCAATATCAATTTTGAGGAAAAATATTTTTTCGTTTTGAAGATAGTTGCGTAACCTTACGGCATTTACCTCGTTTTTAATTTCGTGCTGATCGTCAGAAATTCTTCCACCAACGCTTCCTTCCGCGGCGAAATTCAGTTTTTCATCGTTAATCCAAGTGGCAGAATTTACAAGTTCTACCTTTTTAAAATCGAAATTTTTGATGTTTTGCTCCAACTGTGCAAAAACTTTTTTATCGGGTTCGAAGGCAATAATGGTTGAATTAGGGAATAATTTCTTTAGATACACCACACTTAAGCCGACATTTGCGCCACAATCTAAAATTTTTACTTCTTTGTCTGAAGGTTCGAAAAGATATACTTCATCCACAAAAATTTCTTCCAAACTGTGCAGAAACCAGAATGGGTTGCTAAAAGTAAAAGACTTTCCCAGAAAATTTACGGTAGTGTCTTTGTATTGTTTTTGAGTGAATTTTTTCAGCTTGTTGTAGGTGCTGAACGTAATACCAAGTTTGGGACTGTATTCTAAAAAATTTTTAATCATCATTTTATTTCCATTTTACATCGGCAAATACACTGCCGTAATCATAATGAGCGTGTTTGTGTAAAAACGAAGTTTTATCGGTAATGGTGAACGGACACACGTCTTCTGCAACATCGATCTGAACTTTTCCAGGAATGTGAATGAAGGTGTGAATGGAATATTTCCCACGAACTAAAGTTTTTGGACTGATGCTTAACGAAATCTTGTTTCCTTTGATCAAGTCTGATTCCGCGGCAAAAATTCGGTTTTTATATTCATCCAAAACCATGAAAAATATGCAGTAGTCGTGATTTTCAAGCAGGATATTGTTCCCTAAATCGTATTCTACCACAATTTCTTCATCATAGTTGAAGTCATTTTCAAATTCTTCTTTCGCATTTTTCAGCGTGATGGATCTAAACCAGATTTCCTTATCAGATTCTTTGGTACCTGAAAAAATCATTTCCGAAGATGAATTCAGACTTAAATACTCGCTAATTGCGGTCAAAGTGTTCCCCTGCATTGCAACGCGACCTTTATCAAGGATGATTGCGGTATTGCAAAGTTCTTTCACCGCTCTCATATTGTGGCTCACAAAAAGTACAGTTCTACCTTCACCTTTACTTACAGAGCCCATTTTCCCCAGACATTTCTTTTGGAATTCCGCGTCGCCAACTGCCAAAACTTCATCAACGATTAAAACTTCTGATTCCAGATGAGCGGCAACTGCAAAGGCGAGACGAACGTACATACCCGAAGAATATCTTTTTACCGGCGTGTCGATGTATCTTTCAACGCCGGAAAAATCTACGATCTCATCAAATTTTCGGTTGATTTCCTTTCTGGTCATTCCAAGGATTGCTCCATTGAGGTATATGTTTTCTCTGCCTGTCATTTCGGGGTGAAATCCGGTTCCAACTTCGAGCAGCGAGGCAATTCTTCCGTTGCTATAAATTTTTCCGGTTGTTGGTTTTGTTACTTTGCTTAAAAGTTTTAGCAAAGTTGATTTTCCGGCCCCGTTTCTTCCGATAATTCCTACCGCGTCCCCTTGTTCTACTTCAAAATTGATGTCTCGTAGAGACCATACGTACTCAGATTCGCCTTTTGATGTTCTGTCATTGGTTTCCCCAATTCTCAAATAAGGGTCTTCTTTTCCGCGGATTTGCGCCCATAATCTGTTCAGGTCATGCGAAAGCGTTCCCGTTCCCACTTGTCCGAGTCGGTATTGTTTTGATATGTTTTCTGCTTTTAGTGCGAGCATTTTTTAAGATTTGGCGAGTGAATATAAATGCAATTTTTTTTGGTCTTTATTTTAAAAGGATGTTCTATTTATTTTTGATTTTCTTTTATTACTTTCAAGAAGGCATCTCCCCATTTTTGGCAGGGTTCAATGTGATTTCCTTCCGCCCATTCATTCCATGATTTAATAATTACAAATTTGTTCTTATCGAGGTTATTATTAGCAAATGTGACTGCCTTTTTTACCTCATGAGCAAAATTTTCTGGAGAAGAATTGGTAAAGAGAAATCCCTTTTCTCTGCTTCGTGGACTGTTGTCCCAATTCGGCAACAACATAGGGTAAGTTTCCACATTCGAGTTGGTATAAACCAATGATTTAAAGAATTTTGCGTAATCAATTTTCCTGATTGATTTTTTGCCAATCAGTTTTTCCTTGATAAGGTTTTTCAATTTTATTATTCTGGAATCATCGAGTTCTTCATTCAACAACATATTATAATCGCCCGAAATTTTGGCATCAAAATTCTTTGCGGCATAATCGATATGGTTTCCTGATCTGTTGCTTGCTACGAAGTAAATTCCATCAAATCCATTCTCTTTTGCCAGTTTTTCAAAAATCTCCATAAACTCTTGCGGAACTGCAACTGGATCGTAGATTACGAAAAATGGCTTGTTATCAATTTTGATATATCGGTCGTCTTTAAAGAATGGTAATATATAATTGAAATAGTTAGTATAATCTTCTTTTCCTAAATATTTTTGTTCTGCCAATATTTTTTTTACATCATCTATTCCGTGCCAAATTCCCCGCCAAGTTTCGTTTGCCCAACAAAAACAGAATGGTAAATCAATGTCTTTATTTTCCAACATGTTTTCCGCAGGTTTCTCCAAAAGCATTTTACCGTCACCGAACCAATACTGATAATAGATGAATCCGTAAATGCCGTTTTCCTTTGCTAATTCTGCCTGTTTTTGTTGGATTCCTTCAGTTTTCAGTAAGTCATAATATCCCAGTTCACCCGGTATTACCGGCTGGTTGTGATTTTTAAATAAAGGTTTCGCTTTCTTCACGTTCGTCCATTCCGTAAATCCTTCTCCCCACCATTCATCATTTTCAGGAATGGGGTGGAACTGTGGTAGGTATATTGCAATGGGTTTAATTTTATTTTCCACGGTAACAAAAAATATTCAGTTGTAATTGATATCCACCTTTGTTTTTTTGAGTAAAAGGATTTGGCATATTATTCCAGGCTTCTTTGATGTAGAAACGGAATCCGGCATCATTTATCCAAGAAAGCATTTCGATTAAGTGGTGTTGCTCTTCTGCGTTACTATGGTATTCAATAAAGAGGTTTTCAATTAGGTGTAAATCTTCTTTAATGTCTTTAATCACTTCATACTCAGCTCCCTCAATATCCATTTTTAAAAAATAGATTTTTTCTTTTATAAAATCTTTTAAACGCACAGCCTGCACGTTGATTATATTTTTGTTTCCTTGCTTTTCATCGGTGATTTTCCCACCGAGGCTTCCATCTGACTGAAATGTAAGGGTTTTTTGTTCCGTCCAAATTGCACGGTTGATGAGTTCAACGTTTTTTAATTGAAATTCGTTAATATTCTTTTGAAGTTGCCGAAAGACAAAAGGATCTGGTTCGAAAGCCTTAATTTTTGAATTTGGAAACAGCTCCTTCAGATAAATGATGCTCATTCCCACGTTCGCCCCACAATCTAGGATATTCAACTCCGCATTCGATGGTTCGAATTTATAAATATCTTCCACAAAAATTTCCTGTAGGCTGTGCAGAAACCAAAAAGGGGCGCTAAAATAAACTTTCCTACCTCTAAATTTTACATTAATTTCACTGTTTGTAGGCGTACTTCCTTTATTCAAATAATGGAAATCGTACATAGAAATGCCGAGTTTTCGATGATAATTTTTCCAATAGTTAAGGATGGATAATTTCCTCTTAAATTTATCTAATCTACTCATTACCTTGCAATAATTGGTTTAAAAATTCATTCCCCCATTTTTCACACGGCTCCATATGATTTCCTTCTGCCCATTCGTTCCACGATTTAATGACGATGAATTTGTTTTTCTCTAAATTTTCATTGGCAAAGGCAACCGCCTTTTTCACTTCTTTCGAAAAATTCTCGGGTGATGAGTTGGTGAATAAAAATCCTTTTTCTTTGCTTCTCGGGCTGTTGTCCCAATTTGGCAACAACATAGGGTAAGTTTCCACATTCGAGTTGGTATAAACCAATGATTTAAAGAATTTTGCGTAATCAATTTTCCTGATTGATTTTTTGCCAATCAATTTTTCCTTGATCAGGTTTTTCAATTTTACTATTCTTGAATCATCGAGTTCTTCATTCAACAACATATTGTAATCGCCCGAAATTTTGGCATCAAAATTCTTTGCGGCATAATCGATGTGGTTTCCTGATCTGTTGCTTGCTACGAAGTAAATTCCATCAAATCCATTCTCTTTTGCCAGTTTTTCAAAAATCTCCATAAACTCTTGCGGAACTGCAACTGGATCGTAGATTACGAAAAATGGCTTGTTATCAATTTTGATATATCGCTCGTCTTTAAAGAAAGGCAGCACATAGTTGAAATAGTTAATGTAGTCTTGCTTTCCCAAATATTTTTGTGCGGCTAAAACCTTCTTCGCATCGTCGATTCCGTGCCAAATTCCCCGCCAAGTTTCGTTTGCCCAACAAAAACAGAATGGTAAATCAATGTCTTTATTTTCCAACATGTTTTCCGCAGGTTTCTCCAAAAGCATTTTACCGTCTCCAAACCAATACTGGTAATAAATAAATCCGTAGATGCCGTTTTCCTTAGCAATTTTCGCTTGCTTTTCCTGGATGTTTTCGGTTTTTAGCAAATCATAATAACCCAATTTTCCCGGAATAACAGGTTGTTGATGATCTTTGAATAAAGGTTTGGCCTTCCTTACATTAGTCCACTCGGTAAATCCTTCCCCCCACCATTCGTCATTTTCTGGGATTTGGTGGTATTGTGGCAGATAAAAAGCAAGGTATTTTATTTTTTCGCCCATCAATTCTAATTGTTTTTTGTTATTGCCTTTTTATAAAAATTGATTACACCGTATCCATAAAACTTTTCTCCACTTTATTGAAAATCACCGTTCCGATTGCCAGTAGAATAAAAATCAGTACAGAACTCACCAACAAAATAGTGGGTGAGAAATCTCCCGAACCAAGCCATCCATATTTAAAGCATTCGAAAATTCCGGTAAGTGGGTTGTAATAAGCCAATTTTCTCCAAAATCCTGAAAGTGCAGAAAGCGGGTAAACTACTGGTGTTGCATACATATACAAACTCACCCCGAATGTTAAAAGCATCTGTAAGTCACGGTATTTTGTCGTCATCGCCGAGAAAATCATTCCTGCGCCTAATGCAAAAGCAGCCATTAGAATAATTAAAAACGGCGTGGCCAAAATCCAAATATTTGGCTGTATTTCTCCCTTAAAAAGGTAGTAAAAGAAAACCAGAAGAAAAAGAAGGAACTGCACCCCGAAACGCATCAAATTTGAAATTACCACCGTTAAAGGCATCACCAAACGTGGGAAATACACCTTGCCAAAAATTCCTGCATTGGATGTAAAAACATTAGATGCTCCGGTTAAACAGCTCGCAAAATAATTCCACAACGTTACTCCGGAAAGATAGAATAGAACTTTCGGAACGCCGTCCGTAGAAAGTCCTGCGATATTTCCGAAAATTACGAGGTAAACAATCGTAGTTAAAATGGGGTTGATGAAAAACCAAACGGGACCAAGAACAGTCTGCTTAAAACTGGAGACAAAATCGCGCTTCACAAACATATACACCAAATCTTTGTAACGCCAAACTTCACCAAGTTTTAGGTCGAAAAGAGAGTGTTTGGATTCGATGGTTTCTGTCCACTGCTGTTGAGGTTCGGTCATTTGTGTGTTTAAATTTTCAGTAAAAATAAGGTAAATTAATCAATCTTTGAAAATTGTACTCTCGCTAAAAGCAGAGAAGTGATAAATAATGGGACGTAAAGTCGAATTTCATACAAAATTCCAGTGTAAATACACATAAAAATATAGGGGAGCGCAAAAAGATGAAACATCAAAATATTTTTTTTCGAAGTTCGGTCTTTAGCCAAAATGAAGGTGAAGAGAAAAAATACCAACCAGAACAAAATTCCCAGAATGTTTTTTGGCTGCGTAAGGTTTTGAATGAAGAGATTTCCGTCGTTGGTTGAAAAACTTTCAGTAAAAAATCGCATTCCCAGATAAACCGCTATAAAGGTAATGCCTAAAACCGCAACCGGTAAAATTGCCTCCTTTTTTAAACCAAATTTTCCATACAGCAAAGTGGCCGCCAAAGAAATTGAAAGTGCGGAAGACTCCCTGTTTAAAGTTGAAATCACGATGATCAAACTCAGCAAAATCAAGTTTCTGGTGGAATGAGTTCCGACATATTGAATTAAAACATAAAAAAACAGCAACAAGAAGAAATAACTGGAAACGTCGTAAGGAACAATCACAAATTGCGTGAGGCCAACCACAAAAATTCCTGCCGATGTCATCAACAACTTCTCGGAACTGGTGGCGACAAAATTTTTCGTTTCGGTGATTAAAACCATTAAAGTTGAACTTAAAATCAGAAAAACGGTATTTAAAATGTAAAAAGAGATAAACATTTTCGGTTCAGAGCCTTTGTTGAAAAATTTTAACTTAAAGATCTGATAATCAATGTTTAAATTTGAAATAAAATCATAAATCCATACTAGAAAATAACCACTTAAAATCCGGTACTTATAAATTCCCGAATGAAACTGCTCCTGAAAATCTTCATAATTCAGGATTTTTGAGGAATAAATATTCCCAAAAGCAAAATACACGAAACTACTGATGACAAAAGCCAAAAGTGCTACGAAAATCAGTTTGGAAAATAAATTTAAGTTCAAGGTATTTAACTAAAAAAGGATTATTTCACCGTTTTTCTTCCTATCGATTTGTAATAAAATCCCGAATTCTCCACCTGTTCCAAAGCAAACATATTTCGTCCGTCGAAAATGGCTTTGTTGTTCATTTTTTGAGCCATTAACTTGAAATTAGGATTTTTAAATTCGCTCCATTCCGTTGCAATTAAAAGGCAGTCAGCGTTTTCAAGAGCGGAATACATGTCTTTAGCATAAGAAATTTTATCACCAAGAATTCTACGAACATTTTCTTCTGCAATGGAATCATACGCAGTAATTTCTGCGCCTTTTTCCAGTAAAATTTTAATATTGTCTAAAGACGAAGCTTCCCGAATATCATCGGTATTCGCTTTGAAAGCAAGTCCCCACAAAGCGATTTTTTTACCTTGAATATTTCCGCCAAAATACTTTTCGATTTCCGAAACGAGAATCACTTTTTGGTTTTGGTTCACATTTTCAGTCGCTTCAAGAATCTGAAAATCAAAGCCTGATTGTTTACCAGATTTAATTAATGCTTTCACGTCTTTCGGGAAACAGCTTCCGCCATAACCAATTCCAGGAAAAAGAAAACGGTGACCAATTCTGTCGTCACTTCCCATTCCGAGGCGAACTTTGTCCACATCTGCGCCTACTTTTTCGCAATAATTTGCGATTTCGTTCATGAACGTAATTTTCACGGCAAGGAAGGAGTTTGCAGCATATTTGGTCAACTCCGAAGATTTTTCATCCATGAAAATAATCGGGACACCTGTATTGGTAAACGGTTGATAAATCTGAGACATGATTTCACGCGCTTTTTCAGATTCTGTTCCCACCACGACTCTTGCTGGATTCATAGAATCTTCCACGGCAAAACCTTCGCGCAGAAATTCAGGATTAGAAACTACGTCGAAAGGAATTTGTGTTTTTGAAGAAATGGTCTCACGAACTTTATCTGCAGTTCCAACAGGAACGGTGGATTTGTTTACTACCACTTTGTAATCCGTCATCATTTCGCCGATATCATTGGCAACTTTCAAAACGTAGGATAAATCGGCAGAACCGTCTTCTCCGGGTGGAGTTGGTAATGCCAAGTAAATGACTTCGCTTTTATCTAACGCTTCCTTTAAATCGGTGGTGAAAAATAACCGTTGCGCCTGAATATTTCGGAGAAACATTTCTTCAAGACCTGGTTCGTAAATAGGGACGATGCCGTTTTTCATGGCTTCCACTTTCTTTGCATCAATATCAACGCAATAAACGTTGTTTCCCAACTCCGCCAAAGTTGTTCCTGTAACCAAACCTACGTAACCTGTTCCGACAATAGTGATATTCAAAATTTGGGTTTTTTAAAAAATATTTTGCAAAGATAATTATAAAATGTGGAAATGTTTCCAGTTACGAGTTGCCTGATTCGAGGGTTAAATTTTCATTTAATGAGTTTTTGTTTTTTAAGTTTTAAGATACAATTTTAATGTCTTACATCCAGCTTCTATCACCCAGCTCAAAACAATTTGCATTTTCCCAAGTTTTTTGTATATTTGCACTCGGATTTACGGAATAAAAATGAAAAGGCCTTCGGAAGAAAGCCTTTTTTCGTAGAAGAAATTCCCCTGTCATTACGAGGTACGAAGCAATCTAGGGGCGAAATTTCCGAAAGAAAATTTTGACGGGGTGGTTTCTAGAATCAATCACAATCAACATGGAATTCAGAAAAAAAATAGAAGAACTTTTAAACAACTTTCTCGAAGAAAGAAAAGACCTGTTTCTCATCGACCTGAAATTTTCAGCAGGGGACGATATTACCGTAATTCTTGATGGGGACAACGGAGTTTCGCTTCAGGATTGTTTGGATGCAAGTCGTGCGATTGAGTTCAATATGGACCGTGAAGATCACGATTTTTCTTTACAGGTGATGAGCGCAGGTTTAAGCGAACCTTTAAGTTCAGAAAGACAATTTAGAAAAAACATCGGTCGAGATTTGGATATCTTAATGAACGATTCCACAAAAATTGAAGGCGAGTTGGCAAAAGTGGATGACGAAAAAATCACTTTAATTCTCCGTTACCGAAAACCAAAAGAAGTAGGAAAAGGAAAAGTAGATGTAGAAGAAGAAAAGGAAATCCCTTATTCAGAAATAAAAAAAGCATTAGTAGCAATAAAATTTTGATGCGGGATGATGGATGCTGGATGACTATCAGGAAGCAGTTTCAAGCATCTTAAACCTTATCAAGATTATAGAAATTTAGAAAAAGAATTATTAATCATTTTAGAAAAAACTGGAAGACGGAGAATAGAAGGTAAATACGGCAAGTGTTGTCACCCCGCATCCATCACCCAACATCCAGCAAAATATTTAAACAAACATATTTATATAATGGACGGTTTAGCATTGATTGAAGCATTTGGCGATTTCAAAGAAGACAAAAACATCAGCAAAATCGATTTGATGGCGATTATCGAGGATTCATTGAAGACTTTGTTGAGAAAAAGATTCGATTCTGATGATCATTTTGACGTGATTGTAAACCCTGATAAAGGTGACTTTCAAATATTTTTGAACAAAACCATCGTGGAAGACGAGATGTCTGAAGACGACGATTTAGAAATTGAAATTTCCGAGGCGAAGAAAATTGACCCAACTTTTGAAGTGGGAGAAGATTTCACCGTGGAAATTCCAATCGAGCAATTGGGAAGAAGAAGTATTTTGACGTTGAAGCAAATTTTGGCGACCAAACTTCAGGAGCACAATAACGCAGTTCTTTACGATCAATTCCGTGACAGAATCGGGGAAATTGTAACGGGAGAGGTTCACCACATTCGTCACAAACACGTGATTTTGTTGGATGATGAAGACAATGAATTCATCTTGCCGAAAGAAAATCAAATTCCTTCCGACTTCTTTAAAAAAGGAGAAAATATTCGTGCAATAGTAGAAAGTGTTGATTTTAAAGGTGCAAAACCACAAATCATCGTTTCAAGAACGGCTCCAAAATTCTTGGAAAAACTTCTTGAACTGGAAATCCCTGAAATTCAGGACGGAACGATTATTCTTAAAAAAGTAGTAAGAATTCCTGGTGAAAAAGCGAAAATCGCAGTGGATGCTTATGACGACAGAATCGATCCTGTTGGAGCTTGTGTTGGAGTGAAAGGCTCTAGAATTCATGGCGTTGTACGTGAGTTGAAGAATGAAAATATTGACGTGATTCAGTGGTCGAAAAATCCTGAAATTATGGTGAAAAGAGCTTTAGGAAACATCACCATCAACAAAATCGAAATCAATCCTGAAACCGAGTATGCATTGGTTTACACGCCGGTGGAAGAAATTTCCAGAGTAATCGGAAAACAGGGACAAAACATTCGTCTTGCTTCTTGGTTAAGCGGTTACGAAATCGATGTTTACAGAGAAACAAGCGAAGATGATGACGTAGAATTGAAAGAATTTGCCGGAACTGAAGAAGGCGATATCGAACAGTGGATCATCGATGAATTCCAAAAAGTGGGATTGAATACGGCGAGAAGTATTCTCGATAAAGACACCGACGCACTTTTGAAAATGGTAGATTTGGAAGAAGAAACCATCGAAGAAGTGAAACAGATTTTGAAGGAGGAATTAGAGGGATAATTTATTCTCGCTGATTAAGCAGATGACGCAGATTTTTGATTTTAATAAAGTAGAATGTAAAGTAATTTAATCAGCAAAACCTGCAAGAGAACATCAAAATATTTTGTTTAGAATCAAACAAAATGGAAGTTAGAATGATTTTAAATTATCCTTAAAACTTCAAAAACAAAGCTGTAAAGTTAAAATAGGTTAACTTTGCCAAAAATTTTTTAAAAAAGTATAAAATATACATGCCCAAAATTAGATTAAACAAAGCGGTAAAGGAATTTAATATTTCGATGACGAGACTTGTAGAATTTCTGCAGTCTAAAGGAATCGAGGTAGAAAGCAACCCGAACGCGCAATTGGAAGAATCGGCATATTCTGCATTGGAAGCTGAGTTTCGTAAAGATTCGGAACAAAGAAAAGCTTCCCATGAGGTGGTGATGACTAAAGTTCCGGAAGAAAAATTGGAAATCGAGCCGTCAAAACCTGAGGTAATAAGAGCCAAAGCAAGTTTGAGACCTGAAACAAAAGTTTTAGGTAAAATCGACTTGGATCCTAAAAAACCTGAAGCAGAAGAAGTAAAACAACCGGGACCCGTAAAAGAACCGGAAGTGGAAACTCCTGCAACTCCTGAAAAACAGGAATTTAAAGTTTTGGATAAGATCGACTTGTCCCAAATTGAAGGTCACAAACCAAAACCTTCCAAAAAAGAACAGCCTAAACAAGAAGAGGAAAAATCCGCTGAAAAGCCGGCTCCAACTCCTGAAATGAAGGCTGCAGCTCCTGTCGCAGAAACTCCAACCGAAGTTGAAAGCACAGAGCCTGAAAAAATCGAAACGGTTTATCAGAAACTCGACGGTCCAAAAATTTTGAAGCAAACTGTTGATTTATCGCAGTTTAACAAACCAAAACCACAAGGAGCGGGAGCAAAGAAGAAAAGAAAACGCATCGAAAAACCTGGAACTCCTGGAACAGGAACGCAACAAGGTCAAGGCGGAAATCAATCGCAAGGAAACCGTCCTCAAGGACAAGGCGGAAATCGACCTCCACATCAAGGCGGAAACAGACCTCCTTTCCAAGGTGGTGGAAATAACAACGCCAACAAACGCGGTGGAAGCAGAAGAGGCGCTTCAACAATGCCTGTAGAATTGACCGACGAACAGGTTAAAAACCAAATTAAAGAAACCCTTGAAAAACTAACAAGCAAAGGAGGTAGAAACAAGGGTGCAAAACATAGAAAAGAAAAGAGGATTTTCCGAAGAGAGCAAGACGAACTTCAACAGGAACTCGATGCAGCGGACAGAACTTTAAAAGTAACCGAATTTATTACCGTAGGTGAATTGGCAAGTTTGATGAACGTGAGTCCAACCGAAGTAATTTCTGCATGTTTTTCATTGGGCGTGATGGTGACGATGAATCAACGTTTAGAAGCTGATACACTGTTACTTGTGGCGGATGAATTCGGCTACAAAATTGAATTTTCTGATGCCGATTTGGAAGAATCTGCACTTGAAGAGGATACCGATACCGAAGAGGATTTATTACCAAGAGCACCGATTGTTACCGTAATGGGACACGTGGACCACGGTAAAACTTCTTTGCTCGACTATATTAGAAAAACCAACGTAATCGCCGGTGAATCCGGAGGAATTACGCAGCACATCGGTGCATATAACGTGAAATTGGAGAATGGTCAAAGAATTACTTTCCTTGATACTCCTGGTCACGAAGCGTTTACCGCGATGAGAGCGAGAGGTGCGCAAATCACCGATATCGCAATTATTGTAATTGCAGCGGATGATGATGTGATGCCACAAACGAAGGAGGCGATTTCTCACGCACAAGCAGCGGGAGTTCCGATGATTATTGCTTTAAATAAAGTGGATAAGCCGAATTCCAATCCTGATAATATTCGTCAGCAACTTTCATCCATGAATATTTTGGTGGAAGAATGGGGCGGAAATGTTCAGTCACAGGAAGTTTCTGCGAAGTTTGGTAACAATATGGATCAGCTTTTAGAAAAAGTTCTTCTTCAGGCAGAAATGCTTGAGCTGAAGGCGAATCCAAATAAGAATGCAAACGGGGTTGTCATCGAGGCATCTTTAGATAAAGGTAGAGGTTATGTAACCACACTTCTTGTACAAACCGGAACTTTGAAAGTGGGAGATTACCTTCTTGCAGGGAAAAATCACGGTAAAGTGAAAGCGATGCTCGATGAAAGAGGAAAACCGATGCAAAAAGCGGGTCCTTCAATTCCGGTAACGATTTTAGGTTTAGATGGAGCGCCAACGGCGGGTGACAAATTCAGAGTTTTTGATGACGAAAGAGAAGCGAAAACTATTGCGACAAAAAGAGAGCAATTACAGCGTGAACAATCCATCAGAACGAAGAAACACCTTACTTTGGACGAACTTGGAAGACGTATCGCACTTGGAGATTTCAAAGAACTCAATATTATCCTTAAAGGAGACGTGGATGGTTCTGTGGAAGCGCTTTCCGATCAGTTGCAAGGTTTGTCAACGGAAGAAATCAGCGTAAATATTATTCACCAAGGAGTTGGACAAATTACAGAATCCGACGTTTTATTGGCTGCAGCTTCAGACGCGATCATTATTGGATTTAATGTTCGTGCAGGAGTAATGGCAAGAGATTTAGCAGATAAAGAAGAAATCGACATCAGAACATATTCTGTAATTTATGCAGCAATTGATGAGGTAAAAGAGGCGATGGAAGGAATGCTTTCACCGGAAATTAAAGAGCAGGTAATCGGTAATGTTGAAATCCGTGAAGTGTTTAAAATTTCTAAAGTTGGTTCCATTGCAGGATGTATGGTTCTTACCGGAAAAGTGACGAGAAACTCTAAAATCAGATTACTTCGAGACGGAATCGTAAAATTCGATGGTGAACTTGAAAGTTTAAAACGTTTCAAAGACGATGTGAAAGAAGTAACCAAAGGTTATGAATGTGGTTTGAACATCAAAGGATACAACGACATTGAAGTTGGTGATATTCTTGAGGTTTATGAAGAGGTTGCGGTGAAGAAGAAGTTGAAATAATATCTCAAAATTATTATGCTAAACCTGCTTTTAAAGCAGGTTTTCTATTTTATAATGATTCTAAATAAGGATTTAACATTTATTAAAATTTTATTAAAAAACAAAAGGTTTTCTATTATATATATGAGTATTTAAATTATATTCATTTTTATTATCAATTTGTTAATTATCGGTCAAAAATTTAGTTATATATCGTCAATTCTTATAATTTTTGATTATGATGGTTTGAACAATAACCAGTCTGCACTTTCAGGTGCAATGTATAACTCGCTGAGACAATTGCCGAATACGCCAATTTACGATCCGAAAACACCAACTGGTTATAACATCTTCACGCAAGGAACCAGCAGTGTGGTGGGACCATGGAAGAATAATGCAATTATTGCTAATGGTATTTCCAATATTGTTTATGTGTTGAACAACAACATGTACACCTCAAACCTTACCAGATTCATAGGTGATGTTTATGCGGGTGTGAAAATTACAGATTGGTTAAAATATAGAGCTCAGTTTGGTGCAGATAATTCCATTACTGACGGTAGGTTGTACTGGAACAAAGTTCATGGTGATGGATTTGCATCAGGAGGTATTGTTGAAGGGAACAATCTTAATATGCTGAGATATAATATCCAAAATATGTTAACTTTTGATAAAGCATTTGGTAGCCATAATCTTTTATTGACATTGGTACAAGAATTTCAACACCAAAGATCAAACTATATTTTTGGTGGTGGTTCTGGTCTTGCAGATGATTATTTTGGTCAGGGAGGGCCAATAACCAACTCATATACGGTGCAAACTTCGGGAGGTTCAATTACAGAAAGCGCTTTGGCGTCTTACATTGCCAGATTTAATTATAACTTCGCAAAAAAATATTTCCTTCAAGCATCTGTAAGAAGAGATGGTCTTTCCCAACTACCTTACGCAAATAGATGGGGTACTTTCCCAGGTGTTTCAGTGGGGTGGACCGTATCTAACGAAAACTTTATGCAGTCGATTAGACCTACGCTTTCAGATTTGAAATTAAGAGCTTCTTATGCAAAAGTAGGTAACACTGATATCGGAAACTATCCTTTTATGTCTCTTTACGGAAATGCAAGGTATGGCGATGCAACCGGTCTTGCTTTAATACAGGGAGGGAATCCAGACTTGAAGTGGGAAACCAGTGTGAAATACGATTATGGAGTTGATTTTGGATTCTTCAACAACAGGTTAACCCTATCTGCGGATTATTTTATCAATGATCAGAACGACATTATCCTCGATCGACCAGTTTCACCTTTACTTGGTATTCCTAATAATAACATCAGACAGAATATTGGTGCTTCCAAAAACAGTGGAATCGAATTTTCTGCAAATACAGATATCATTAAAAAAAGCGATTTGGTATGGAATGTAGGAGCTAACGTATCATTCGTTAAGAATGAAGTTACAGCATTGGTTGATGGAAGTGACATCCTTTATAATATTGATTCCAACAGACAGCAGGTAGGTATTATCAGAATAGGTGAATCAATAAGATCTTTGTATGGATTCGAATATTGGGGAGTTAACCCTGCAAACGGTAACCCGGTTTATTTCAAGGCAGACGGTTCATTAGTACAACAGGATGCGATGACTGGAGCTTATACTACATTTAATGCATCAAATCCAGGAGCTGCTGGTTCTGCTGCTTCCCTTGTAGCTGCAGACAAGAAGATTCTTGGAAATACCATTCCTAAATATTTTGGAGCTTTTAATACCTCGGTAAAATATAAGAATTTTGATCTTGGAGCACTGGTAAGATTCTCAGGTGGAAACAAAATTTTGAACCTTACGAGAAGAGATTTGCTTGGTATGGATTTCACCAACAACTCGACTGAAATTCTTAACAGGTGGCAAAGCCCAAGCAATCCTGGTGACGGATGGACTCCTAGAGTTATTGCAGCAAGAAGTGCTTATATTAACATGGATGGTATCGCAACGTCACGATTCGTTGAGGATGGAAGTTTTGTAAAGATCGATAATATTACTCTTGGTTATTCACTTCCGAAAGATTTAGTTCAATCGATTGGAATGAGCCAATTCAGAATTTTTACCACGGTGCAGAATGCATTTATCTTTACAAAATATACAGGTATCGATCCTGAATTAGAAATTAACGGAGTTGACTTCAATACAGTTCCAAGACAAAGAACACTTTCTGTGGGTCTAAACGCATCATTCTAAAATTTATAAAAAATGAAAAAATATAGTTTTAAATTAAATAGCAAATTAAAAAATATTGCTTTTGGATTAGGATACTTAGTAATAGCGCTTTCTTCTACATCTTGTAGCGACGACCGATTGGATTTGCAACCCTATAATAGCATTCAGGAGGAAACTATTTTTAGTTCCCCAGCTTTAATTGAGCAGGCGGTAATGGGTATGTACAATGCAGCACAACGAGGTGATTACGCAGGAGCAGGCAGAGGTTATCCATTTGGAGCCGCGTATCATCAGCAAAATGATATGAGAGGTGAAGATATGGTGAACACAGCCACATTCTACCAAGCAACTTACATGTCTGCAATTAATGGTTCTGCAACATTAAATAACGTTTATTATTGGCTCGACACTTATCGTTTAATCAATCGCGCTAATTTGTTAATCGAAGGAATTGACAAGGCAGTGACAAAAGGTCTAGTAACGGCTGCCGCAACCAACCGATTTAAAGGCGAGGCATTGTTTTTTAGAGCCATCTCACACTTTGAACTTTTGAAGCATTTTTCCAGACCATATCAGCTAACAGGTTCAGAACTGTATGATTTTGGTGTACCTTACATGACAAAAGGTTCTACAGATTTGCAAACAGCACTTGCAAATAGTGATGTGGATAGAGAAACTGTTTCAGCAAGCTATGTAAAAGTATTAGCGGACTTAGATGCTGCCGAAGCTGCATTGCCAAGTAAAGGAACAAGTACTGTTTACAGAATTTGGAAAGATGCTGCAATTGCGTACAAAACAATTGTGAAGTTACATAAAAGAGATTGGGCAGGTGTAATTGCTGAAGCTAATAAACTAGATGGAAAATTCAGTATTGAGGCAGATCCAAATACACCTTGGGCAAATAATGCTGGAAATAAAGAAAGTATTTTTTCAATTCAAAATACAGCAACCAATAATCCAACGGTAAATGGAGCTCTAGCATCAATGAACAGAGGTCGTTTGCTTATCGCAATCAGTCCAGTAATTTGGAATAACCAGATGTGGAAGGCAGACGATAAGAGAAGAGGATCTGATATGGTTTATTCGCCAACTGCTGGTGCAACTGCAAACCGTAAGTATACTAACAAATATAAAGATGATGTAAATAGAACAGACGCTTCACCAATAGTAAGATATGCGGAAGTACTTTTGAACAGAGCAGAAGCCAAAGCTAGATTAGGGGATCCTACCTATTTGGCAGACCTAAATGCAGTTAGAAATCGATCATTGGCAAATGTATCAACTCAGGCATACACTGCAAGTACTTTTACTACAATGGCTGATCAGGTAAATGCAATTGTTACGGAAAAAAGAATTGAGTTTATCGGCGAAGGGAAAAGATGGGGAGATATACACAGATTGATCAATGATGATCTTGTACCGACCACTGGTATTCCTCAAAAATTCAAAAATGGAGTTCCTTTGGCTACGAATTATAATCCTGGAACCCCTTATGTATTTGGAGCAGGCGATATTGCAGCAATTCCTTACACGGATAGAAGATTCTTGTGGCCAATTCCAGACGTTGAAGTGAACGCAAATCCAAAGCTAAAAGCTCAGCAAAATAAAGGGTGGTAAAAATTGGTTAGTCCATAACTTCTTAATCAATAATTTTTTCAAACCAGAATAGTTATCTATTCTGGTTTTTTGATTCATTAACTTTTGTGAATTTTGATTCATTAAGCAATATCTAATATTTGTGACGAAGTCGCAACTATTTTATGAAATTTGAAATTAATTCAAAATATTAATTTGTATATGTTAAATTTTTTTAACATATTTGTCCTCTAAAATATTAAATAGTGTTAATATGAATGTAAAATTACGAGTTTTAAGTATCGGTGTTTTGTTCTTTGCAGGGCATTCACTTGTTGCTCAAAAAGCAAAAGCTGATACCACAACTAAAACAAAAGACATCGCAGAAGTTGTTTTGATTGGGGGTATCAAACTTGATCCCGCGCAAAAGGTTGGTGCATATAATGTGGTATCAAAAGCAAACTTTGAATCTACCCCATTTTCATCCGTCGATGATGTACTGAATGGTAGAGTTGCAGGTTTAAATTTTTCCTCTGCAAGTGGGGATCCCGGATCTTCAAATATGATTACAATACGTGGGGTAAGTTCGCTTTTGGGAACACCAAATCCGCTCTACGTGATTGATGGGGTAGTTGTTGGTAAAGGTGCAGACAATGCTTCTGTAATGGAATCATGGAATCCTCTATCCTCAATTGATCCAAACGCGATTGAAAACGTTTCAGTACTGAAAGATGCTTCAGCAACTGCACTTTACGGCTCCAGAGGTGCTAACGGTGTAATCCTCATTACCACAAAAAAGGGAAAATATAACCAAAAAACACGTTTTGAATTCTCTACTGAAACAGGTGTTCAGGATCGTGCGTTTGATAAATTAAAACTTTTAACCGCGGATGAATATATAAAAGTTGGTGGTATTTTAATGTGGAACAGCAATCCAGCTGGCACATATGCCTCCTTAGAAGAGGCAAAAAATGCGTACTTACAGCAATATGAACCTCAATACGTAAAAGGTACACCGGGAACAGATTGGATGAAGTTGGTAAATCGTACCTCATCTACGGTAAACACCTATAATTTTTCGGCATCAGGAGGAGGTGCCAATACCTCATTCAGAATAGGAGGAACTTATTATGAAAATGAACCTTTGGTCAAGGCAGGAGGTTTCAACAGGATTAGCGTTAATTCCGCTGTAGACCACAAAGCCTCCGATAAATTGAAATTTGGTTTGAACCTTAATTATTCAAATATTAAGAGAGATACTTATTCCGGCGGTAGATCGGTGGGTAATCCTGTTACTTCTGCGATCATGCTTTCACCTCTCCGCTCGGTTTATAATCCGGATGGTACCTACAACCAAAATCTTGGCCAGGGAGCAACTGCTGGGATGAACCCAGTTTCTTTGCTTAACGAATCAAGAGAATGGTCTACCATCAATACGATTATTGGTTCGGTAAATATGGATTATCAGTTTGTAAAAAACTTCTATTTCAACTCTCTCTACGGTATGCAGGCGCAGATGATGAAGGAGATGCAGAATATTTATAAAGGGCATCCTATGTATGGTGGGCAAAATGATAATCGCGGAGTATTAAGAGACGCAAGATCAACAATATTAGACTGGAACTGGTCTAATACTTTAAGCTACCGTAACATTTTTAATGGGAGACATGACTTACAAACTTATGTAGGTATGGAGTATCAGGATCATACTTACAATAATTTGTCATTATTTTCATTAACTCAAACAGATCCTAGACCTTATTTTACATTTGCTGAAAATGTACTGGGAGATAATAGTGACCAACAATGGAGACAGATTTCTTATTTTGGCCGTTTAAACTATACTTTAGACAAAAAGTATACATTATCAGGACAATTTAGAAGAGATGGTAATTCAACACTGGGAGATAAAAAATTTGGTAATTTTTGGTCTGTGGGTGGTTCATGGAATGTATTGAACGAGTCTTTTGTTCCAAAAGTGTTCTCATCACTTATCTTACGTGGAAGTTATGGTGTGTTGGGGAATATTCCATATGCCGACCAGTGGTACAGTCAATACAATCAGTTCGCAACACTTCTCTTTAATACGCAGTATGGTTGGGGAGAGTCTGGAAGTGGTTATGGATATGTAGCAACTCCAGGGAATCAAGCGCTTACTTGGGAAGAGTCAAGCCATCTTGATGTAGGAGCAGATTTTGGATTCTTTAACGAAAGGCTTAAATTTACAGTTGATTATTATAACAAATATACAGATAAAGCAATTTTCTATGAGTATCCTGCTTTGGAAACAGGTGGTCCGTCTCGATTTAATGCAAATGCTGGCTCAATTAGAAATCGTGGATTTGAAATTGTTGTTGATGCAGTTCCTGTAAGAAAAGAAAATTTTTCGTGGACTATTAATGCAAATGTTGCCTACAATAAATCAGTAGTAGAAAAACTTAACCAGCCATTGGTAACCTTCGATAATGGCTCTACTGACGCAGATAATAATGAATTGGTTGCATTGGCTCCAGGACATATTTTAGGTGAATATTTTACAATACTTTGGGCGGGTGTAGCTCAGGCTAATGATCCAACAAAAGGGATTAAAGCGGGTGATGCTCTTTATTATACAGACGGAACCCAAACAGAAGTTACCAATAACCGACTGTTGGCGTCTAAAGCCTGGTTGGGTAAGAGCGCGTTCCCAATTTATAATGTTGGTTTAACAAATGAATTTAAGTATAAGGGATTGTCATTAAGCTTCTTATTAACTGGACAGTTTGATTTTTATGTTCAGAATGGGGTTCGCTCCTATACGCAACATGATGGTGCATTCCCTACCAGAAATCAAGTTGTTGAGGCACTTGATAACTGGACAGACGCTCCTGGAGCTGAAAATTACAGCAATGATAACCCCAAAGCGATTATCGGAAATCCAAGTACTTCAAGGTTAGCCTCTTCAAGATTTATAAGCAAAGGAGATCACATTAGATTAAAAGAAGCGCGTTTAGCCTATTCTTTCGGATCTTTGTTTAAAGAACAAACGGGAATCAATAATTTGACCTTGTATGTGAGAGGAACCAATTTATTAACTTTTGCCTTCGATAAAAAATTAAATTATGATCCCGAATCTAACTCCAACTCTTGGTCTTGGCTAGGTAAAGGAAGATATTGGTACTCTTCGCCAGTAATTAGAACCATTTCTTTCGGTGTCCAAATTGGTTTTTAACTTAAAAAATAATTATAATGAAAAAATATATTTTAATAATTTCAACTTTATTGCTTTTGACTGGCTTCAACTCTTGTAGTGAAAGAGATTTGGACCTTTTACAGCCTGAAGCTGATTTTATCTCCGATATTAATTCTGTGGAAAGAATGCAGATGATGTTAAATGGGGCATATTTTTCCGTTGCGTCAGCAGATGCATTGGGAAGTAAATTGATGGTTTTTGGAGATATTTTAGGCGATAAGATTTATAATAGTCCGAGCCGCGCAATTTTTTTGCAGACATACAACTATAACTATAATGGGATTCAAAACCAATTTGCCTTTTATGGTAAAATGTACGATACTATAGTAAGTTGCAATATGGTAATCAACAACACGTCCGTTGCAGAATCCGATGATACCATTAGAATTAAAAGTCAAGCCAGAATTTTAAGAGCTCTTGCTTATTATTACCTAGTAAGCTATTATTCTCCTACCCCTACTTCTGGAGTTAATCAGGAGTATGGTGTTCCTCTTGTTTTAGGGAATTATGATCTTACCATTAAACCGGCGAGAGCAACGGTAAAAGAAATTTACACCCAAATAATTTCTGATTTAAATGTAGGTTTGGCGCATATAAGCCAATCGGAGCCTATTGATAAGGTGTTTCTTGGAGCTAATGCTGCAAAATTGTTATTGTCGAGAGTTTATCTTACAAGAAGAGATCCCGGTGATGCCCAATTGGCATTGCAATACTCTTCAGAAATCATCAGTTCAATTCCAGATGGCGCCTTTAAGGTAGGTTCAATTTCAGCATCATATTATGCTAATTATTTCAAGGCTATGGACGATGCACAATCGGAAGATCATCCGGAAACAATTTGGGAATTAGATATGAACTTTTATTCCAATCAAGTAACAGGTGTATTCAATGATACAGGTTTGCCAACTTTCTACAGTCCAGGAGATAATACGAGAAGAGGGCTGCTTGCCAATAAGCCTTTTTATGACAGTTTCGGATCAAACAATGATGTGAGGAGAGGATCTTTAAACATCGGACTTTTCTCTACGTCGGGTGTAAATGATTTAGCTGATGATCCAAAAGGTTATTGGATTATGAAATATCCTAGAACCACTACCATTGGAACTACCGCCGGACTCTACTTTAGAGATATAAAGGTGTTTAGATATTCAGAAGCATACCTTAACCGTATTGAAGCATTAAGATTAACAGGACAAACAGGATTAGCATTAACAGAATTAAATTCGTTTGCAGCCTCAAGAAAAGGAACCTCTTATACCGGTGCCAATTTGTTGAATGATATCTTAAACGAAAGAGCTAAAGAATTCTATGGAGAAGGTCAGAGATTTCTGGATTTAAAACGATATAATTTGCCTGTAGTTAGAAACTCCAATTGTAGTGTATGTAATTTGGAAGCAACTGATCATCGATTTGTTCTCCCAGTTTCTCAATCAGCAATCAATAGTAATCCTAACCTCAAACAATATCCAGGTTATACTAATTAATAGTATTTATTACAATTGCTTTTTTCTAACCCTGCTCTTTGGCAGGGTTTTTTATTTCCCCATATTTCTTACATTTGTACACCAAAGAAAAATAATGAAGTATTTGCTGCTCTGTTTTATGTTTTTCAGCTTTTGCGCAAAGTCGCAAGTGGTCAACAAAACCGACTCAAACCGAGTCAAACCTCAAGATACACTGGTCATTGATTCCGGACGTAAAGATTCATTGAAAATCTTTAAGCCGACTATTTACGACTATAAATACCAAACTAGATTCTCCGAAAAGAAAATTTTCGACACAATATTTTCTCAATACAAAACATTTGTTTTTACGCAGTACAACAATCGGGACAATTTCGGTAATATTCAGTTTGAGAATATTGGTTCAGGATTTAATCCGTTGGTTTATAGCGTAAATACAGAAAAAAATTTATCACTTCTTCCTACAAGGAAATCATTCTTTATCCTCGGGATTAATGACGTCAAATATTATGATGTGAAAACTCCAACAACCGCCTTCATTTATCATAATTCTGTGAGCAGTGGTGCAGCTTTGCAATCCACTTACACCCAAAACATTGGGAAAAATTTCAACTTTGCGGTTGAATATATGGGGCTTCGCTCGCTTGGAAAATATCAGTACGATTTGGCTTCCAACAACAATATCATTTTTTCGGGACATTTTACTTCAAAAAATAACAAGTACGAAGTGTTTGCTCATTACCTTCACCAAAACGTAAACAATCAGGAAAATGGCGGTGTTGCAGACATCAGCTTATTTCTTAGCGATAACACCAATTTTAATAACCGACTCAACCTTCCCGTAAATCTTTCTTATTCAGATTCCCGTTTTTCTTACAGGAGGTATTATTTCAGTCACGAGTTCCGTCCTTTTGCTTCGGAAAAATTTCCGTTCAAAATTCGCCACACGATTTTTCATCAGGGAAATAAATATTACTACAACCAATCACAATTGGAGCCGTATTATTTTACGCAACAATCTGATTTAATTGATTATCCGCTTTCCTCGAAGAAATATTCAGAAAATTTAAGCAACACGGTAAGTGTACTTTTCGATAAGGAGAACTTCAAACTCGATGCAGGAGTTCGTCACCAATTAATTAAGTTTGGAATTGGGACCGCACTTCCAACATCGTTCAATATTCCACAAGAATTGTCTGAAAACAGAATTGGCGCAGTTGGAAATCTTTTAGTAAAACTTTGGGACAAAGTAGAAGTCAATTCCAACCTCGAATTTTCAAACGGGAATGAATTTGGAACTTTTCTACGTTCTCAAAACTTACTAAAGTTTGAGCCTATTAAAGACTATTTCGTCAATGCGAAGGTGAATTTCCAAACCGCTTCACCCACTTTTAATTTGTTAATTAATCCTTCCGTTTACAAGAAATTCAATTATTATTTGGAAAATCCAAAGAACGAAACCATTACCGAAATTGGCGGGGATGTCAATCTAAAATGGTTTAAAAGTTCTGTTTTTGCCAACTATTTTAGAATCGATAATTATACTTATTTAGATTCAAATGCCCTTCCACAACAAAGCAGTTCGTCATTAAATATTTCTCAAATCGGCGGTGAAGCCACATTTTCTTACGGCAAATTTCATCTGAATCCCAGAGTGCTTTTTCAAAGTGCTTTAAGCAACAAAGATTTGTATCCGATGCCGAATTTTGTAGGACGAGTCAACTTTTTTTGGCAATCGAAAGCCTTTAAAGATGCAGCAGAAATTCAGGCAGGAATCAAAGTTTATTATTTCACAAAATATCCATCCAACGAATATTTCCCGATTTTGAACGAGTTTATCTCATCAAACCCGAGTTCCTATTCCATCGGCGGACAACCAATTGGCGACGTTTATTTTAACCTGAAGGTGAAAAGAATGTTCTTCTTCATCGAAGGACAACACCTGAACCAAACCTTCATGAAAAACAAATCTTTCACTGCTCCCAATTATCCGATATCCGATTTTAGGCTGAATTTGGGCATTGTTTGGTATCTTTTCAGTTAGAATTTTACATGAAAAAATTCAAGCCGAATTATGATGACGGAATGTGGAAAGGAGCTCCCGAAATTCTTTCGGAAAAGCGTGGGACTTGAGAAACAAGGAAACAGAAGCAGAAAAATTAAGGTGGGAAAATTTACGGGGAAATAAAATTCTAGGTTTGAAATTTAGAAGACAACATCCAATAAGCCTTTAAATTGCAGATTTATATTGCCATAAATTAAAACTTATTACCGAAATTGACGGCGGCTATCATTTTACAAAAAAACAAATTATCAAAGATGAGGAAAGAACAGAAATTCTGAACTCAAATGGACTTGAAATAATTAGATTTAAAAATGAAGAAAGAAATTTTTGAGACGAAATAGGTTTAAAAAAATATATTTTAAATTGAAAAAACTCCTCAACATACCATTTACAGAAATTGAAAGCATTCCGCTTTTAATCAAAGATTTTTTAGAAAAAAGAATTATTGGTTTTGAGAACAATGTTTTTAATGAAGAAAATATTGAAAAACAATTTCAATTAAAGAGAAATTCATTCAGCCAGGAAGAAAGAAAAATTTTAACTAAAGTTTTAGTTCAACAATATTCCGGTTTTCAATTATCTGTGAAACAACAGGAAAATTTGAAGTTTTTAGAAAACGAAAATACTTTTACCGTAACGACCGGTCATCAATTAAATCTTTTTACAGGTCCCGTTTTTTTCGTTTACAAAATCTTACAGACCATAAAATTTTCAGCTGATCTAAACCAAAAGTTTCCCGAAAAGAATGTAGTTCCTATTTTTTGGATGGCTTCAGAAGACCACGATTTTGCCGAAATCAACCACTTTAAAACCGAAAATCGTTACTACGAAACCAAGGCGAAATCAGGTGGAGTGGTAGGAAAAATTTTGGTGGAAGATGATTTTTTCATTTCCGAATTTGAGAATGAATTTAAAGATTCTGTTTTCGGTACCGAATTGATTTTGTTGATGAGGAAAGCCTACAAAAAAGGAAATTCTTTATCAGAAGCGACAAGAATTCTGGTTCAAGAACTTTTTGCCGACTACGGTTTAATCGTGATTGATGGTGATGATGTTTATTTAAAAAGTGAAATGAAAGAAGTTTTCAAAAACGAACTTCTCCACCATGAATTATTCGAAACCACGAAAGAAACGGTAGATTTTCTAACCGAAAAATACGGAAAAGTCCAGGTCAATCCACGTGAAATCAACTTGTTTTATTTAACCGAGACCCGAAATCGAATTGAATTTAAAAACGATAAATTCCACGTTATAGATACCGTTATTTCCTTTTCTAAAGACGAAATTTTAAAAGAACTTGAAAATCACCCTGAAAAGTTTAGTCCAAACGCGTTGATGCGTCCCGTATATCAGGAAACGGTTTTGCCAAATCTTGCCTACATTGGTGGAAATGCGGAAATCATGTATTGGTTGGAATTGAAGAATTATTTCGAATCAATAAATCTTCCCTTTCCGATTTTAGTTCCTAGAAATTCGATGTTATTCATTTCAGAAAAAACACTCGATAAAACTAAAAATTTAAGTTTGAAATTAACGGACTTTTTCAGAAACTTCGCTTCAGTGACCAAAGAAGTTTTAATGGAAAACAATGAAATTCTTCCTCTTTTAGAGGCGAAAGAAAAAACATTGAAAACTCAGTTTGATGAAATTTTAGCGAAAGCAGAACTCACCGATAAAACTTTCGGAAACCTTGTGAATGCTGAAAAAGCAAGACAGTTGAAATCTTTTGAACGAATGAAGAAACGACTTCTTCGTGCAGAAAAAATCAAACAGAAAGAAAAATTGGAGCGTCTGGAAAATGTGTTTCTAAAAATACATCCTGGCAAAAACTGGCAGGAAAGAGTCTTTAATTTCGCGGTGTTTTATTCGGAATTAGGACGAGAATGGCTTCAATATTGTTACGAGGAAATGGATGTGGAAAAATCGGAATTAATGATTCTTTCGATTTAATTTTAAAGCACTATTTTTGTAAATTATTATACAAAAGATGATTAGGAAAATCTTCATTCTATCAAGTTTAATCACGTTCTCTGCAGTTTTTGCACAGATAACACATACGGTTGTAAAAGGCGACAATCCATACAATATTTCCAAAAAATACGGGATGAGTTTGGACGAGTTGCTTAAACTTAACCCAAAATTCAAAGACGAAAAATTGGCGATTGGCGATGTTCTTACGGTTAACAAATCTGTAAAAACGTCGGCAATAAAAACTGCAGCTACTCAAAAACCAAAAGAAGTTTCTACAAAACCTGTTGTTACTGCAACGGGAACTTTAGGTAAAATAGTTTTGCAGCCAAAGCAAACGATTTATGGCATTACCAAACAATATCAAATTTCTGAAACCGAATTAAGGAGGCTTAATCCTGATTTGGATTCACACATGAAAATTGGTGAAGAAATCGTTTTGCCTTTAGAAAATATCAAAAAATTTGGAGGAACTCAAGTCGTTGTAAAAGAAACGGTTAACGAAGTAAAAGCAGAAACCAAAACTGAAACTGCGGTTGTTTCTAGTAAATCAGCAGATGAAAATTCGTATGTAGTTGAAGCAAAGGATAATTACTACAAACTCACGAGAAAATTCAACCTTACCCAAAAAGAGCTTTTCGCGATGAATCCGGGATTGGAAGCGAAAGGTCTGCAACCGGGTGATGTAATTAAGACGAAAAATGACGGTTCAGTTATTGTAAAAAATGAAGAACCGAAACCGACACCTGTTTCTCACACTTCTTCCCAAAACACATCCACAAATACATATTCATCTGCTTCAACATCCGATGATTACGTTACTTACACGGTTCAAGATGGTGACACTGTTTTTGGGATTTTAAATAAATTCGGAATTACGTTGGATGAATTATTAAGTTTAAATCCAAATCTTTCCAACGGATTAAAAACCGGAATGGTTTTGAAAATCAAAAAATTGGATTCAGCTTATGTGAAAAAATCAGGAGATGCGCTGAATGTGGTTTTGATGCTTCCTTTTGGTTTTGACAGTAATGATTCCAAATACAGAACCCTAGCTTTAGATTTTCTTTCCGGAGCAAAATTGGCGATTGAAAGAAGTGCAAAAAGCGGACAGAAATTAGATGTAAAAGTTGTTGATGCAGGAAACGAAGAGAGTTTCAGAAACTCTTTAACTCAAATTAATAAAGACAATACAGATTTAATCATCGGTCCCTTCTTCAAATCGAACGTTTTGGAAGTTTTGAATTTTGTGAAAGACCAAAAAATTCCGGTCGTTGCGCCATTTGCAAATTCTGAAGATTTGTTGGGTTATAGCAATTTGGTGATTGTCGAGACGAATGATATGGTGTATGCAGACCGAATTGTGAAGGAAGTAAAAGACGCTTACTCCGACCAAAAAATCTACATCGTTGCAGATGCCGACAAATCGAAAGCAAACTATTTGAAGACCAATCTTGAAAAAGAGTTGAAAAATGCCAATGTAATTATTGTAAATTCACCATTGGATATTCAGGAGGATAAAAATATGATGACTGGTCAATCAGCACCTGTTATTGGAATTTTGGCCAATAATTCTGATGCTGTTGGTGATTCTTTCGCAACAAGAATGATTGCCTTAAGTAAGGAAGTTTCCGGAATCAAATCGTTTAGTTTGTATTATTCACCTGTTTTTGAGAAAAAAGTGGATGAGTTAAGCCAAGCGAATTTGGTTTATTTAATGGATAGAAAAATAAATACCGACGGTGATTTCGAGAAAGAAATTCTATCAGATTACAGACAAAAATATTGTAAAACGCCATCAAAATATTCGGTAATTGGTTTCGATGTGGTAAACGATATGTTGAGCCGTGAGAATAAAAAAGGTGAGCTGTTCAAGCAAATGAACAAAGTTCAGACGCAACTCGCCACGAAATTTGAATTTGAAAAAACCAAAACCGGCGCATACGTCAACAAAGGTTACCGCGTTGTACGTTTGGTACCAAACTAAAAACATAAATGAGGAGTGATCAATGATGATTGATGAGCCGAAACTTGTCAATTATCAAGTATCAATCTGAGAAGGAAGTGAATTTGGAAAAGTCGCTTTAACTGTCGTTTATCAATTATCAATCATCAAACATAAATATGAAAGCACTTGTATTTCCTGGGCAGGGTTCCCAATTTGTCGGGATGGGAAAAGAATTGTATGATTCCCGGAAAGATATCAAAGATTTAATGGAATCTGCCAATGAAATTTTAGGTTTCGACATCCTTTCCATCATGTTCAAAGGAACTGATGAAGACCTAAAAAAAACAGAGGTGACTCAACCTGCCATCTTCATCCATTCTGTAGCGGCTTTGGAAGCAGTGAACGGATTCGGAGCAGGAATGGTTGCAGGACATTCTCTCGGAGAATTTTCAGCTTTGCTTGCAAACGGAGTTCTTACTTTCGAGGATGGTTTAAAACTGGTTTCCGCGCGTGCAAAAGCAATGCAGGAAGCTTGTGACGCCAATCCAAGTTCCATGGCGGCAATTTTGAATCTTCCCGATGAAGTGGTTGAGCAAATTTGTGCAGAAACCCCCGGAATTGTAGTTCCTGCAAATTACAACTGTCCCGGTCAATTGGTGATTTCAGGTGAAACTGAAGCTGTTCAATTGGCCTGTGAGAAAATGAAGGAAGCGGGAGCAAAACGTGCACTGATTCTTCCCGTAAATGGTGCTTTTCACTCACCTTTAATGCAGCCTGCGCAAGAAAAATTAGCGGAAGCCATCAACAAAACCAAATTCTATAAACCAACGATGGATGTTTATCAAAACATTACCACTGTTGCGGTTTCTGATCCCGAAGAAATCAAAAAGAATCTGATTGCGCAATTGACAGGTCCTGTAAAATGGACTCAATCCGTTCAAAACATGATTAAAAAAGGGGCGACAACCTTCGTGGAAGTTGGTCCCGGAAAAACTTTGCAGGGATTGATTAAGAAAATCGACGCGGAAGTGGCGGTTTCTTCTGCGGTTTAAATTTTTGCCAGAAATTTATAATATCGATAGGAACGGACTTTAGTCCGTTTTTTTTGAATCAACAATTCATTTGGCTTTAGCCAAAATTTATTTTAATACTTTTGAAATAAATATATTCCATTCAAACTTTGTTGCCATGGATTTCGAATCTTCAAATAAAATATTTTCCCCAGGAAAATTATTGCTCACGTCAGAATATGTTGTTCTTGATGGAGCTTTAGCTTTCGCTGTACCAACAAAATTGGGGCAGGAATTTTTTTTTGAGGAAATTGAGGATGGAAAATCATTAATTTTCTGGTACGCATTTCATCAGGAAAAACCTTGGTTGAATGCTGAAATTGATTATCAAAGTTGGCGAATTTTAGATGCCAACATTCCGGAAGCGGCGGAATTTATTCTCAAAGTTTTTAAGCAAATTCAGCAATTGTCTTCAATGAAGTTTAAGGAAAATCATTCTTATTATTTAAAAACAAATCTTCAGTTTCCTTCCAATTTTGGTTTGGGAAGCAGCTCCACTTTAATGACGAATCTTGCAGAATGGGCAGAAATTGACGCTTTTCAACTCAACGAACTTTGTCTCGGCGGAAGTGGTTATGATATTGCGGTTGCTAAAGAAAAGGCAGCAATTCTTTACCAAAATTCAAACTCCAGAAGAAAGATTGAGAAAATTTACTTTAATCCCGATTTCAAAAACGAGTTGATTTTCATTCATTTGAACCAAAAACAAGACAGCCGTGAAGGAATAAACCTTTATCGCTCCAAAACAAAATCACCTGAATTAATTAGTGATTTCTCTGAACTGACAAAAGAAGTTATTCAATGTAATGAATTAGAAAAATTTTCAGAATTAATGCAACTTCACGAACAAAAACTTTCCCATTTTCTTGGAATTCAAACTTCCAAAGAAAAATATTTTGAAGAATGTCCTGTTTTCATCAAAAGTCTTGGAGCGTGGGGCGGAGATTTTGTGATGAGCCGTAAATTTGCCGGTTTTCAAGAGTATTTTTTGGGGAAAGGTTTCTCCACGGTTTTTGAATGGAGTGATTTAATTGTTTGATTTTCAATTATTAACAACTTTTCTTTTTTCTTGCAAATTCTGACCAATATCAGTAATTTTAAGACTGCTTTAATGACCATTATTGCTTAAATTTGTTTTTTAAAATCAGAAATAAAATAGTCGTTATGAAGAACATTAAAATCATTCAGCAGTTACATGATTTAGGAATTACCGGTTATCAGGAAGTGGTTTACAATCCAACTTACGAAGAACTTTACAAAGCGGAAATGTCCACCAAAAATCAAGGTTACGAAAAAGGTGCACTTACCGAATCCGGTGCAGTTGCCGTAAAAACAGGGGTTTTTACAGGTCGTTCGCCAAAAGACAGATTCATTGTAAAAGATGACATCACCAAAGATACTATCGATTGGGGAAGCGTGAACTTGCCGACAACTCCTGAAATTTTTGAAAGCTGTAAAAAATTGGTTTTGAAGCAACTTTCTTCGTCAAAAAAGTTATATGTTGTTGATGCGTTTTGTGGAACCAATACGGATACAAGATTGAAAGTGAGATTCGTGATGGAAGTTGCGTGGCAAGCACATTTTGTAACGAACATGTTCATACGTCCATCAATTTATGAATTAGAACATTTTGGAGAGCCTGATTTCATCGTGATGAACGGTTCAAAAACCACAAATCCTGATTGGAAGGAGCAAGGTCTCAATTCTGAAAACTTTGTGATGTTCAACCTTACCGAAAAAATGCAGATTATTGGCGGAACTTGGTACGGTGGAGAAATGAAGAAAGGAATGTTTGCCATGATGAATTATTATCTACCGTTGAAAGGAATGGCTTCCATGCACTGTTCTGCAAACGTAGGTGAAGAAGGTGACGTTGCTTTATTTTTCGGACTTTCAGGAACGGGAAAAACAACACTTTCAGCCGATCCAAAAAGATACTTAATCGGCGACGACGAACACGGATGGGACGAACACGGAGTTTTCAATTATGAAGGCGGATGTTACGCAAAAGTAATCGACTTGACCGAAGAAAAAGAACCGGATATTTACAGAGCAATCCGTAGAGATTCACTTCTTGAAAATGTTGTTGTAAACGAATACGGAGAAGCTGATTACAAAGACAATTCCATCACAGAGAACACTAGAGTTTCTTATCCTATTTATCATATCAGCAAAATTGTGTTGCCTTCAAAAGCAGGACACGCGAAAAAAATCGTTTATCTTTCCGCAGATGCATTCGGAGTTTTGCCACCGGTTTCAATCTTAAATGAAGATCAAGCACAATATCACTTCCTTTGCGGATATACTTCAAAATTAGCAGGAACTGAAAGAGGAATTACTGAACCACAACCATCATTCTCACCGGCTTTTGGTGAAGCGTTCTTAACTCTGCATCCAACCATGTACTCTAAAACTTTGATTGGAAAAATGAAAGAACATGGTGCAAAAGCCTATTTGGTAAACACTGGATGGAATGGAACTGGAAAAAGAATCTCTTTGAAAGATACTCGTGCAATCATCGATGCTATTATTGATGGTTCAATCGATACCGCTGAAAGAACAACCATCCCAATCTTGAATTTGGAAGTTCCAACTGTATTGCCAAATGTTTCCGAAGGAATTCTTGACCCACGTCAAACTTACAAAGACGCTTCAGAATGGGAGACAAAAGCAAGAGATCTAGGAGCAAGATATGTAGAAAACTTTAAGCAATATTGCGATACAGAAGAAGGTAAGAGATTGGTTGCAGCAGGACCTCAATTGTAAGACGAAATACGAATTACGAAGTTTGAAATACTGTAAATTCCTCCGATTCTGGAGGAATTTTTTTGTGAGTTTGGGAGAATCCGAAGAATTCAATTTGCACTGCCGTAAATGAATCTTACGGAAAAGGAGTGAAATTTTGCGCAAAAAAAATAATCTCCTGATTTCCGGAAGATTATTTAAATTGTTGTGGAGCAGGAGGGATTCGAACCCTCGTCCAAACAAGCAACACATAAGATTTCTACATGCTTATTCTGTTCTTGGTTTTCGTCGCAAAGCAGACAACAGACAGCCAACTTTGCGCTTAACTTCTAAAATTTTCGTGATTTGGCCGAAGTTTCCAAACCCTTATTTCCGCATTGCTATACCCCGGAATCAGACGTCGCGAAACAGAACTTCTGCGGGATATCTTGCTTCCTTACTATACTTCGGGAAAACGCTGAATCCTACTATAATTCAGATTAAGCTGCAAGAGCAAACTCTTGGTCGCCAGTTAAAATTTTGTGACAAGGGATTAAAGAGATCGCGCCACGGTTCTCTGCATGCTTACTTACCCATTGGTCTTGCTGTCGAAACCAGTCTGCCCCGGATTTTGTAAGGGTGCAAAGATATGAAAAATTTATTCCAATCTGATGCAGATTGCTGCAGAGGTGCAATTGTTACAGATGGCTGCAATTGGTACATTGGTAAAAATTTGTTGCAGAATATTTCGTGGAAAGAATTATAAGCACAACCCTTTCACACAAACCCTCGAACTCGCAAAAGAACAAATCCTTCCCAAAAAAATTAACAAACTCAAAAAAGCAATTTCTAAAAATCTCTTAAAACACGTTAACTCCGGTTAAACTTTGAAAACCAATCCAAAAGAACTCTACTTTTAACAAAAAATATTGCCCGTGAAAAGAAAATTACTTTTTATAGCTCTTTTGGTGTGCTCTTTTTCAGTATTTTCCCAAGAATATATTTTCGGAAAGGTAAAATCAGAATTTGGTAACGAACTCTTCGAAACCGTTGTCATCAATACAAGAACTGATGAAAAAGTCCTTACCGACAAAGATGGGAATTACATGATTTATGCAAAACCAACCGATCAGCTTCGCTTTGTAAAAGGTGGCTACGAACGAACCGATGTTAAAATCACCATCCAAAATTATTCATCACCATTAAATGTTTCATTAAGCAAATCTCCTTTCATTATTCCCGAAGTGGAAATTGCATTTCATCCTACAGGAAATTTAAAAAAGGATTCCAGAGCATTGGATCAACCAAAAAAAGTAGTTGCGCTGAATTCATCATTAAACTCATATATGATGACTCCTTTAACGGAAGTTGCCCCAAAACTTTCCACACCATCTGCATTTGCGCCAAGAGATTTAAGAAGCGGACAAATGACTTTGATTGGAATAAATACGGAAAGTATTGTTTCAACAGTTTCAAAATTATTTGGAAAGAATAGAGAACAATTAACAACCGCCAATTACGCCGAAACGCAAGAATTTTATCGTAGAATAAAAAGCACGGTGGATTTAAGTTTCTACACTTCTCAAGGTTGGGACGAGGAAGAAATCGACCGGTTCCTGATTTATGCAGACCAAACTTATTCTTTGGCGAAGAAGTACCGAAACAATTTCAACATTTCCGCTATAAGTTTGGATATGAAATTGGCTTATAAAGAATACATCAAAACCAGAAAAGTGAGATCTTAATGATTCGGTTGCTTTTTATTGTTGCCTTTGTTGGAATCTCAATTTCCGCACAGCAAACGGTTTATGGGAAAATCACCGACGAAGAACAACATCCAATTCCTGCAACTTTGGTGATGAACATGAAAACTGGTTTTCAAGCCTTTTCTGATTTGGAAGGAAATTTTTCCATCAATGGAAATTTTGGAGACGAAATAAGATTTGTGAGAAAAGGCTACGAAAGAGTTTCGCTTTTGTTCAATAATGAAAATCAACGCTATGTTTCCATTACACTTTATCGATTTGCTTTTGCCATTGAGGAAGTGAAAATTGAGCAAGTGAAATTAACTGGAAATTTAGAAACCGATTCAAGAAATTTAACAAAAATCGACAAAGCTGAAATTCTAAATGCCGAAATCGGAGTTCCAAAACCTCCCGAAAAACCTCGTGAAACTCCACCACCAACGGTGAAACAAGTTGGCGTTTTGCGATATGCTTTAAGCAATGTGATGAATTTTAATAATTTGTATAAAAATATTTCTGGAGACGCCCGAAGAATGCGAACTCAATACCGTTACGAAGATTTGCAAGACAATATTCTTTGGATTAGAAAACGTTTAGACGATGATTATTTCACCGATGCTGGAATTCCAGAAGAGAAAATTTCGGAATTTATAGCTTTCTCTCTTCATGAAAACCCACAAATTGTGACCGCGATAAAAGCTAAAAACTTAACGAAAGCAATGTTCTTGATGGAAGAAAAGATGCCGATTTATTTGGAAAGATTAAAAGTTAAATAAATCATAAAAAACGTTAATAAAATCATAAAATTTGGAATAGGATTTGATACAATAATTTCGGTAACAAAAAGTTATTAATTAAAACACACACATCTTCTTATGAACAAAAACATTATCGCGATTGCTATTGCTGCCCTTGGTTTTATCATCGGTTTAGCTTTTTTAGGAAACGCCATCAAAAACCGTAACAAATCCGAAAACACCATTTCTGTAACAGGATTGGGAACGAAAAAATTTACTTCAGATTTAATTAATTGGAGCGGAACTTTCTCCCGAAACAGTTTCGAACTAAAATCTGCTTATGACCAACTTGCAAACGACAAAAAAATCATTGAAAATTACTTGACTTCCAAAGGAATTCCGAAAAATGAAATCGTGTTTTCCGCCGTAGATATACAGAAACAATTCAATTATGGAAGTGATGCAAACGGAAGAAGCATCCAAACTTTCTCGGGTTATCAACTTTCACAAACCATTTCCATCGACAGTAAAGATGTCGCAAAGATTGAGAATTTATCAAGAAATATCACCGAAATCATTAATTTGGGTATTGAATTCACTTCTTCGCCACCAAGTTATTTTTACTCCAAATTGGCGGATGTGAAACACCAAATGATTGCAGACGCAACAAAAGATGCGAAACAAAGAGCAGAAAAAATTGCCGAAAATGCAGGAAGTTCACTCGGAAAATTGAAAAAAGCAACAATGGGAATCACCCAAATCACCGCGCCGAATTCAACTGAAGAATATTCTTACGGCGGAACTTTCAATACTTCTTCCAAAGATAAAGAAGCGAGTATTACGATTAAGTTGGAATATCAAGTGGATTAACATAAGCAATTAGCAATCAATAATATTTTATTGCTGATTACTCATTAACAATACACCACATCATAAATTTCTTCCTTAATCCAATCCGTTTTTTCGGGATTCCAATTGGCAAGAAGCCATAGATTTAAGGAATTTTTACCTTCTTCATAACAAGGCTGCACATAGGTTTCGTCAATAATGGCGAAACCATTTTTTTGGTAGAAAGCAATTCTTCTTTTGGCATTTTCATCCAAATTTTCAGGTTCAGCTTCTAAAACGATATGAGAATAATTTTTGAATAGATGTGTAATAATTTCCGAACCGAACTTTAAACTTCTGAACTCAGAAAAAACCTCGAAATGTTCGACGAATACAAAGTTAGTGAGTTCCCAAGAAATGATGTAACCAATGTTTTTCAACTCATGCAGGATTGAAAATACCTTCACTTTTGGGTTTGAAAAAAGTTGACGAAACTGATTTTCGCTTCGTCTTTCATCTTCAGGGAAAGTTTGACAATAAGAATCGAAAATTTCCTTTGCACGAAAATCGTCGTAAGAAGTAACCTGTAAATATTCCATAATTCATGAGTAATAAGTAATGAGCAATAAGTAATTTTTCTTGCTCAATCAATTATTACGCCGTAACATTTTACAGGTCGAAAACACTTGGTCTTCTCGTGATAAACATATCCTTAATCCAAAGTGTGAAAGCGAGTCCGAGATAAATCAGAAAGAAAATTCCTGCCGTCGCAAAAGTAGAGTAGATGAAAAATACGCGAAGTTTCGACACGGGAATTCCAAGTTTTGCGCCCATTCTTGTGAGAACGCCGAACCATTGTCTTTCCATTTTGTGCCGTAAATTGTTGAGCATTTTTTTGTTTTTTTTTGGAAGTTCAAAGATAAGGAAATTGTATAATTTTAAAGTTTGAAGTCGAAGATAGATTTCTCGCCATCTTCGATGGCTCGAAAACACAGGCTTTTCTACAAAAACGTTTGGGAATTGGCGCGGCGAAGCCGCGCCAATTCCCAAACGTCCCAAAAATAGGAAGGATTTATTCCCAGCGAAGCGAGGAATCTTAAATAATTAAAATTCTTCGAGTTCAGGACAAATCACGATTTGTCCCTACCGTTTTGCTGACATATAAAACACAACTTCACCGCCATTCGCAATATCAGAATGTTTCAAAACATGATTCTTAACTTCTTTCCCATTTACCAAAATTTTGGATACATACACATTTTTCTCCGACTGATTTTCAGTTTTAATGTTTAAAACTTTTCCGTTTTCCAAATTGATTTTTGCTGATTTCACAATCGGCGAACCGAATTGATATTCATCTGAACCGGGCAAAACAGGATAAAATCCCATTGCTGAAAAAATATACCAAGCCGACATTTGTCCTGCATCGTCATTTCCGCAAAGTCCGTCTTCACCGTCGGAATACATTTTCCGCATAATCATTCGAACTCTTTCTTGAGTTTTCCAGGCATCATTCGTCCAATTGTACAGATACGGAATGTGATGTCCAGGTTCGTTTCCGTGAACATAATTTCCGATGATTCCGTCTCGGGTGATATCTTCGTTTTTTTCAATGTATTTATCGGCTATTTCTGTGGTGAAAATTTCATCGAGATGTTTTGAAAACTTGTTTTTTCCGCCCATCATTTTGATCATTTCGGGAACATTTTGTGGAACGTAAAGCCCGTAATTAAAGGCATTTCCTTCAATAAAGCCTTGTCCGTGCGTATCCATCGGATCAAATTCAGTTTTGAAAGTTCCATCAGAAAGTTTCGGATGCATAAATCCTGATTTGGAATTATAGACATTTTTATAATTCTCGCTTCGTTTCAAATACTCATTTTCCACATTTTTATCGCCAGATTTTTTTGCAATTTGTGCGATACACCAGTCGTCATAAGCATATTCCAAAGTTTTTGAAACGGAAGAACCGCTTTTATCTTCAGGAACGTAACCATATTTTAAATAATCACCGATTCCGTCGTAATATTTCAGGTTGGATGAAGTAATGCTTGCATTCAGCATGGTTTTTAAATCAGCGTCTGTAGTATTTTTTGCGACGGCATCTGCAAGAACGGAAACCGAGTGATAACCAATCATACACCAATTTTCATTGGCGTAATGCGACCAAATTGGCAAAGCTTTATGTACGCTGTGTCGCGCATGAGAAAGCATTGATTTGATGAAATCATTATTTCTCTTTGGCTGAATGATGTTGTACAAAGGGTGCAACGCTCGATAAGTGTCCCAAAGTGAAAAAATCGTGTAGTTGGTATAATCTTTTGCGTTGTGGATGTTTTGGTCGATGTCGAGGTATTTTCCATCCACATCTTGGTAAAGAATCGGCGACATCATCGTGTGGTAAAGGGAAGTGTAGAAAGTTCTTTTGTCATTTTCAGTTAAAGTTTCCACCTCGATTTTAGAAAGTTCTTTTTCCCATTTTGCATCGCTTTCTCTTTTGGTTTTGTCGAAATCCCAATGCGGAATTTCTGCTTCTAAATTTTTTAAAGCACCATTTGTCGAAGTATTTGATAAAGCGAACTTCACCAAAATCTGTTCATTCTCATTCGTGTCAAAATCAAAATAAGCGCGGATTTGTCTTCCCGCGAATTCAGGAAAATTTTCATTTTCGTTGAATTTTCTGTAAAACCCGTTGTATTCTACTTTTTCGTAACGTTTTCTGCCATAATTTTTAAAAGGTTTGGAAAATTTCATCGCGAAAAATACTTTCTTCGTTCTCGCCCAACCTGTGGTTTCTCGATATCCAGTCACGGTTTGGTTATCCTCAACTCGAACAAAAGTCCACACATTTTTAGAATCATAATTGTAAATATTCGACATTAAATCCAAAATGATGTGCGATTCTGTAGATTTTGGAAAGGTATAACGATGAAAACCAACCCTGTCTGAAGCAGTGAGTTCGGCTTTAATTCCATAATCATCAAGCATCACCTCATAAAATCCCGGACTTGCTTTTTCTGTTATTTTTGAAAATTGAGAATGATAACCACTTTTTGGAACTTCTGCTTTTCCAGGTTCTAAATTTAGTTTTCCGTTGGTCGGCATCATCAAGAAATCTCCCAAATCCGAATGACCAACTCCGCTGAAATGCGTGTGAGAAAATCCAAAAATTGTTTTATCATCATATTGATAACCAGAACAATATCGGTAGGTTTCAGGATTGTATTTTCCGTCAACTGCATAAGGAACCTGGTTGGTTTCGGGTGAAAGTTGCACCATTCCAAAGGGTGCAGTAGCTCCAGGAAAAGTGTGTCCCATGTTTTTTGTTCCCACGAAAGGATTCACGTAGGAAGTAAGTTTTTGTGAAGTAGACATTAGAAAAAAGAGCAAGGAGAGAAGTGAAAAGAAATTTTTCATGGTAAAAATTTAATCAAAATTAGGAAAACAGATTGTTAAATTTTTTGTTTTACCGCAAAAGTCTCAAATGTTTTATCTTTAAAGATGAATAATGATGCTCAAATTAAATTCGCAAAATGACTTCTTCCATTTCAAAGTTTTGCAGACTTTGTAAATCTGACACGTTTTTATTCTTTTGTGACTTTTGCGGTAAAAGTTTTTATTTCGCCTTCAACAAATTAATAGAAACCGTTGCCAATTCAGAGTTCGGGTATTTTTTGAACAGTTCTTTATCCACTTCTAGTCCCACTTCATTGCATATTTTATGGAATACCTCTACTTCAACAATGTATTGGTCTGAAAATCCGTGCGTTGCATCATAAGCAGTTGCGGGAGTTTCTCCCAAATGTTTCGCGGTGATTTCGGGTTTTAAAGTGTGAAGTTCGATGACTAAAAGTCCGTTCTTTTTGATGTAAGGAAGCCAAAGTTGAAGATGTTCTTTCAAGTTTTCTTCCACCAGTTTGTTGGGAATTCTTTCTCCACGAAAAGCGAAAGCTCCTGTTGAAGACGAAACTCTCTCAGGATTCATGTTTTCAGGGTTTTTCCAGATTCGGTTGTGGTCGAGGAAAGTTCTGATGTTTACCAAATCTCCTAAATTAATGTCGTAATTTTCCTTTAAGTCTTTCGCAAGAAGTTCAGGATTTCCGATGTCGCCCCAAATTACTTTCGCCCAAATATCGTTGTTGATGAGGTTTGCTCGAGTAACGTTCAGCGCGGCTTGGTTAAAATCTGCGCCAACTAAAAACAGCGGATAATCTTCAAGCATTTTTCCTCTTAAAGTGTGTCGCTCAACAGTTTCAAAAATATGCTGAATAAAAGCGCCGTTTCCACAACCCATGTCTAGAATTCCTTTTGGCTGAAGATGAATCGGCTGATTGAAAATTGAAATAATAAAATCAGTAACCACTTTAAAATAAGTAGAATGTGCACCGCCACTTCCCCAAACGTTCATTTTTCTGTCCACATGAATTTCGTCTTCACTTTCGCTGATTTGTCGAAGTTTTGTGGGATTTCCGAAAAGTAAATCATCCATTCTATTAAACATTGGAAGATAAGAAACGGTAACTCCGTACGAAGCGGCTCGTCTCGCGAAATACAGTCCGTTTTCAGTGAATTTGAAATTTTTTCCGTTTTTGCTGAACCAACCTAAATCAGTGAGAAAGTCTAAAATCTTTTCAAAATTTTCAGGATTTTTATGGAATTCTGCTGCCTGGAAAGAAGTCTCCATGAAATATTTGTGGAACATTCCGCGCATTCCCAACTGAACGATGACGGGCGAAACCAAACAACCTTCAATATGTTTTAAAATTTGAAGAAAAACTTCCTTTTCAGTATCATCGGAAGGAATCTCAAAACCAAAATTATTTTTAAAATCATCGAACAAATGAAGGAAATTTTCGAATGAACCGTGTTCAAACTTCTGAAAAATGGGATTCGTGGATTCCTTTAAATAAGGAATTACTTTGTCGTAAAGAGAAATGTATTTCAGTAAAAATTCTGTTTTAGAATTTGATCTTAAATAAACTTCGTCGATGTCATCATTAATTTCATATTCCAAAAAACCTTGTGAGGCGAGCATTCGAAGTGCAACGTTGAGGTAACCTTGATTGCTTTCTACCTTCTCTGAAATTTGGTTTAAGGTAGTTTCTTCCGACTCAAAAATAAGCTGAGTGATTCCTTTATTGTGTAAAGATGCTGCAACAGGTGCGGTTACAATTCCGTCGAGGTGGCGGAAAATTGAACTTCGAAGTTCTTTTTTATCCATGAAAATTTTAGGTTGGTTGTCTTTGATAAATATAGTAAATTTTGGAAAAGTGTTTTTCCATGTAAATTTTCTTGAAAATAATTTGCTGTTAAAAAATAAATCATAACTTTGCAGTTCAAAGTACTTTTATGGAATCAAAAAATTATCACGAAGACCTGTCGCACATTCGGCAAATGATGGAAAAAAGTTCCCGATTTATTTCTTTGAGCGGACTTTCAGGAGTATTTGCAGGATTGGTTGCTTTAGTTGGAGCAATCTATGTTTATTATGTGTTTCAAAGGGAGGGTATAAATTATTTTGATGGCAACCGAAATGTTTTTAACCAAGATTTGGTGAAAGAACTCATCTTGATTGGAACGGTAATATTGATTCTCGCCATACTTTCTGGATATTTTTTCACCGCAAAAAAGAGCAAAGAGAAAAACCTGAAAGTTTGGGATAAAACCACAAAAAGATTACTTTTCAACTTCTCAATTCCTTTAGTTACAGGCGGATTATTTTGTCTCGGTTTGCTTTACCATCAACTTTTCGTCATGGTTGCACCATCAACTTTAATTTTTTACGGGTTGGCTTTGGTGAATGCGGAAAAATATACTTTAACCGATGTAAAATATTTGGGCTATTGTGAAATTGTTTTAGGATTGCTCTCCTTCTTTTTTCTTGGATGGGGATTGATTTTCTGGGCGGTTGGATTTGGAGTTTTGCACGTGGTGTATGGATTAGTGATGCATAGAAAGTATAAATAGCTGGAAGCTGGATGCTGGAAGCAGGAATTCTAAACTTGAAACCTGAAACCTGAAACAAAAAATTATGATATCTCAACTCAACAAAGAATTCGAAAGCCGTGTAAGATTGGGCATCATGTCTGTTCTGATGGTAAATGATTGGGTTGATTTCACGGAGATGAAAAACCTGTTGGAAATCACCGACGGCAATTTGGCGAGTCACAGTTCGGCTTTGGAAAAATCGAATTTCATTGAAGTGAAAAAAGAATTTGTTGGAAAAAAACCGAAAACTTCTTATCGTGTAACTCAAATTGGAAGAAAAGCTTTTGAGGAACATTTGTCGGCTTTAGAGAAATTGATTGGAAAATAAAAAAAGAGCCAAGAGGCAAGTGGAATTAGTTGTTTCCTCGGAATGTCTTAATAAAAATGAAAGAAGAATTATCAGGAGCGGGTTTTAACCCGTTCAAAAAACGAAATTAAACAAATGGGCTTTAGCCAAAACTTAGAAAAGGTGCACGCCTTTAATTTTTTGAAAATTAACTTTGAAACTCAAAGAACTTTATAATAATTAAATTTAAATACAATGATTACACAAAAACAAAGAACAATCGCGATTTTCTCAATTCCATTGGTGTTACTCTCGATTCCATTTGTGGCAATGCGGTTTACAGACGAAGTAAATTGGTCACTTTTTGATTTTCTCATCATGGGATTTTTGCTTTTTTCTGCCGCTTTTGCGGTTGAGCTCGTATTAAGAATGGAGAAAAGAATAAAATTCCGAATCATGTATGCGGCGTTGATTCTCATCGTTTTGTTTCTGATTTGGGCGGAACTTGCGGTTGGAATTTTCGGGACAGTTTTTTCGGGGAATTAGTTTTTTATGAGCAACCTTGACAAGGTATTAATCATCAAGCAAAATCAAACAAATTCAAATCATATCAAACTTAGATAAAATCATGAAAACCCATCAACTCATCCTCCTCACAACCGTCCTATTCATCACGCTTTTTTATGGCGAAACGATGGGACTCAATTTCGGAATTTTAGGAATTGCGTATGCTTTACTTACGCTTTTCAAAACTCCTGAAGGAAATAGAACTAGAACCTTTCTCATTCTTTTTGTAACCACCGTTTTGTCGAGCATTGCTTTTGCTTGGTACGGCGATTTTGTCTCGTTTCTAGCGGTTTTTACTTCTGCGTTTTTATTGGCGTTTAAATCGAAAAATCGCGATTTGAAATCAATTTTTGTCATACCCGTTTTTGTGGTGAACTTCATCACTTTTCCTTATCGCTTTTTCAAATTTGATGAGTGGTTGCCGAAAAGAAACACATCAGGAACTTTACAAAAACTGATTTCTGTGATCTTAATTCCCGCATTTTTTATCATCATTTTCTTCGCGGTTTATTCTGCGGGGAGCGAACATTTTTCCAAGCTTTTTACCGATTTCCATTTTGAGTTTAATTTTTGGGAATTTTTTGTGTTGGGTTGTTTAGGATTTTTTATCGCCTTTAATTATTGGAATTTCAAAATTGACCATTTTGTTTTCGGTTGGAATCATGATTTGAAAAACGATTTCCTGAACGAAGATAAAATTCAGAAACCGACCTATTCTTTTTTGGATTTGGATTCAGAGCGAAAGAGTGGAGTGGTTTCATTGTTGGCATTAAATATTTTGCTGATGATTTTCATTGTTACATTTAATTATGAACAGTTCATCGAAATTCCAAAAACGCCGAACCAACTTTCTACCGAAACCCATGACCGAGTAAATGCGGTGATTATATCTATTGTAATGGCGATTGGAGTCATCATGTTCTATTTTAAAGGAAGTTTCAACTTTGATAAAAATGCAAAATCGCTGAAATTTTTAGCAAAAACCTGGATGGTTTTAAATGCAGTTTTGGTGATTTCCGCCTTTGCAAAAAACTCTGAATATATTATCAGTTATGGTCTGACTTACAAACGACTGGGAGTTTACGCTTTCTTGATTTTGTCAATAATTGGACTCATTTTAACCTTCCTAAAAATTCAAAAAGAAAAGACCAATGCCTTTCTTTTCAATCACATGGTTTGGTATTTTTATGGAACAATCTTGGTTTGCAGTTTTATTAATTGGGGAAGTTTGGCGACCAGTTATAATATCAAAAACAGCAAAGGAAACTTTGAGTATTTGCGTTCTTTAAACTTTAATGATGAACTTCTTTATCAGAAATTTCCAAATGAAATGAACGTGACGACGGATTTTGAAAATTTAAGAAGAGAACAAAATAAGCCATTCCTCTCCAAAATCATTTATTATCAAACGCTTAAATAAAATGAAAAAGTTATTGTTCCTCATTCCATTGCTTCTATTTTCATGCAAAAAAGAAGCAGCCGTTGAAATTTTAAACTCCGATTCCTTGATTTCCACTGACCAAAATACAGTGGTAAACCCAAATGATACTTTTGCTCTAAAAGATTCCAATTCTTTAGAAAAACCTAAAGTTGAAGCTGCAAAAGCTAATTCTGAATCTAAAGTTTTGGAAGGTAACAAAATCATTCAAACAATCGATGCATCAAAAATTCCAATTTCAATTAATGAGGAATTCACAAATGATGACCAACAACTCATCATTAAAGTCGAAAATTTTAAAGGTTCAAAAATTACAGGAAATATAGTGCCCCAAAATGAGATGATGAACATCCGTTTCAACCAAATAAAACTTGCCGACGGCGGATTCGATGGACCTTTCGGAAGAGATATTTCCTACGTCATCAAAAGATCAGGTGAAATTTGGCTCTTGATTTCTAAAAGCAAGATGGCGTCCGAAAAAGCAACGGGTAAATTCACCGTATCGTTGAAATAGAGCGTGATTTGGCTCGCTCCCAGAATTATTGATTATTAATTTTTCATTCTTAATTAAAGAGTTGGTACAATTTCTGAATAAACGATTGCAATTAAAATATTTACTATGAAAAATTTATTTTTATCTGCAGTAGTTGCCACCGCAACTTTGGCGAGCTGTTCTACAGTTTCATCGATTTTACAAAATACTTTTCCGTATAACGCAAACGTTTTGGTAACATCGGGCTCACCTGCAAACACCACATTGTCGAATGTTTCGGCAGCGCAAAGCATCAATCAGTTAACAGGAGCGGGAGCAAATGTTCGCGACATCCGAGTTTCTAATGCAACGATTTCCGTTGGTTCAGGAAGCAGCGTTGGGATTTTCAAATCTGTGAAAGTGTATTTGTCAAACAACGGAAGCAACGAAGTTTTAGTGGCTTCACGAGAAAATATTCCTGATAACGTGGGAACTTCACTTGCATTGGATTTGAACACTTCATCAACTTTGGATAATATTATGAAATCGGGTGCGGTTCAACAAAGATTGGTGTATGTGTTGAAACAATCTCCAACTTCTGATATTTCTGTGAGAACTTCATTGAATTTTAGCAGTGTGCCAAATACGAATCCATAGTGGAGGAGTTTAGAATAGAAAAAAAATCGTCAAATTAGTTTTGGCGATTTTTTTTAATTTTTTTTCGTTTATTTTTTACTGAACTTTTTCTTCATAAACTACTTTTTCCAAGGGTTTTATTTCTCCGATTCCATAAAGTTCACTTTTTGTAATCGTCATGTTATCAAGCATATCGACGAAATTTTTATAATTTGAATCTTCGGCTGGTTTGATGATAACGGTGAAAATTTCAGGCTTTGGAGCTTTCTTTTTCGCTTCTGAAATAAGTTTTGCAATTTCAGAGCCTTTGAAAGTAGTTTCTCTTAAGACGTCTTTATTTAAATCTTTTGCTTCGGCTTGATAATAGAAAACTCGGTTTTCTTTACCCATGATCAACGTAATCTGATTTCTAAAATCCACTACGTTTTCATTGATAATGGGAGGTTTTGGTGGATAACTTAAATCCATCACATTCGGTTTGGTAAAATTTGTGGTGAACATAAAAAAGGTAATCAACAAAAATCCCAAATCAACCATCGGTGTCATATCTACTCGGATTTGACTTTTCTTCGAAAGCGATTTCTTTTCGCCTTTCGAATCTTTTACAGCAAGATTTTCCATAATTAAAATTTTAGGGAATTGAACAAAATTGAAAAATTATTTAAAACTTATTAAAAAATTAAAATTTTATCATCAATATTTATACCCTGTTTTTAAAATTATTATAGATTTGACAATTTTTTTAAATGCTGTACATAAAAAATCCCGAAAGTCTTTCAACCATCGGGATTCATATTATTCATTACTGATTGCTCATTGCTTATTCTTAAAAAAGTCAATTCCGCATTTCAAGAAATTTTTAAATTCCTCTTTCGGCATATAACCGGAAACAGGATGGTTAATCACTTTTCCATCAGGCGTTACCAAAACGTAATGCGGTTGCGAATTATTATTGAAATTAATCTGCTGAAAAAGCGACCATTTATCACCGACAGTTTTAATTTTTTTCTTCTGTCCATTTCCCATATCCACAGAAGTCTGCTCGTTTTCAGGGAGTTCCTCCTTATCATCAACATAAAGTGAGGCGAGAACCACGTCGTTTTGAAGCATGGGCAAAATGTCGGGTTCGCTCCATACGAATTCTTCCATTTTGCGGCAATTTTCACAACCATAACCTGTGAAATCGATGAGTAAAGGTTTGTTTTCCTTTTTGGCAATTTCTATCGCTTCAAAATAATCGTGGGAAGGATGCATTCCAAGAATTCCGTCTTTTTCGTTGTGGAGATAACTCACGTTGATCGGTGGCAAAATTCCGCTTAAATGCTGAAGTTTCGGTCTTTCTCCCGGAAATAATCCTTGAATTAAATAAATGATAAATCCAATTCCTAGTACTCCGAAAAGTTTTCTTGTCAGCGAAATTTTCGGGTTTTTGTCATCATGCGGAAATCTGATTTTTCCGAATAAATAAAGGACTAAACCAATCGTAATTAAAATCCACAAAACGATGAACAATTCTCTTTTCAGGAAAAATGTTTTGGAAACCAAGTCAGCTTTTGATAAAAATTTCAACGCCAATCCAAGTTCGATGAAACCTAAAACCACTTTCACGGTGTTCATCCAACCTCCAGATTTTGGCAAACTTTGCAGAGCTTGTGGAAATAAGGCTAAAAGTCCGAAAACAATCGCCCAACTCAAGCCAAATCCTGCCAAAGCAAAAGTGAGCAACATCGGAACGTTTGCAGAACCTGTCACTGCGCTTCCCAACAAACTTCCCAAAATTGGTCCTGTACAGGAAAATGAAACGATGACCAAAGTCAACGCCATGAAAAATATTCCGATCATTCCGCCTGCTTCTTCGGCTTTTGAAGATTTGTTGGCAATGGAACTCGGTAAAGTGATGTCGTAATATCCGAAGAAACTTCCCGCAAAAAATAGGAATATCACAAAGAAGAAAATATTTAGCCAAACTGAAGTGGAGATTTGGTTGAAAATATTTCCCGCAATTCCATCAATAATATGAAACGGAACGGAAAGCAAAACGAAAATAATCAGGATGAAAAATCCATAAATAATGGCGTCACGCTTTCCTTTAGCTTTGTCTTTCGAGCCTTTTGTAAAGAACGAAACCGTCAAAGGAATCATCGGGAAAACGCATGGAGTAAGCAATGCGATTAATCCTCCGAAAAATCCGAGAAGTAGATACGTCCAAAAATTTTCATTGTTTTTTTGTTTGGCGACACCGCAATCCGTCAACGGATTTTCATGGTCGATGGAAGAAATTTTTAATCCTTCCTGTTTTGCTTGAATGGTCGGAGTAGCTGTTGCCGCAATGGTTTCAGTTGGATTTGTTATGACAGAATCATTTGTTGCAATGGTTTGTGTAGGAGTATCATCTTTTGTCACAACAGCAGTTCCTGCAGAAGTTGGAACCACTTTTTGCTCAAATTCTAAAGTATTGGGAGCTAGACAAACTCGGTCGTCACAAGTTTGATAGGTGATTTCTGCAACAACATTTGCAGGTTTGGAATTGTTTTTAAGTTTGAATTTTTGTTTAAATAAAACCAAATCAGAATAATACACGATTTGTGCACCGAAAGCTTCAGAAAATTCGTCATGTTTTTTTCCGACTTCCACCACTTTTCCTATGAGGTCGATTCCATCTTTTGATTTTAATTTCATTTCGGTAGGAATTCCCGAATCAGGCGGCAAATCTTTCGAGTAAATATGCCAATTTTTATCGATGGTCGCGGTAAGAACTGCTTCGTATTCGTTATTAGGAAGCGAATTGATGTTGTATTTGAATTTTACGGGGTCCTTAATTTGCGCCGAAATTCCTTGAAAAAGAAACAGCAGAATAAGAATTAGAAAACTTTTGAATTTCATTTTGTACTTTATTTATTTTTTCTGCAACATAGGCACATAGGAAACATAGTTTTATGCGCAATTCAATGTGCCATAATATTTTAGTTTGATTAAGATTTATAGATTTATTTTTGCCATATATAAACATAGAAAAGAAAGTGTTATGCGCAGTTTTATGTGCTTATGTGGCTTAATATTTTAGTTTGATTAAGATTTGTATTTTTTATATTTTGCCACATAGGCACATAGGAAACATAGTTTTATGCGCAATTCAATGTGCATATGTGGCTTTAAATCTTCATTCTAATCAAACAAAATATTTAATTATTTTTAAATTTTTTCACAACAATTGCTGATAATATTTGCTTAAAAATGTTTTTTGACCTTCCTTGAAAATATTAGTTACATTAAAATTGACAAGAATTGCTTTTGGTGTTTTCAACAGATTCATATAATTCAAGGTTTGTGCGGTGTGAATATCATGAAAATCAGCAACCGACTTCACTTCGAGAACAATGCATCCTTCTATCAAAAAATCACATCTTAAATCGCAATCCAAGTCTTTACCTTTATAATCAACATGAATATTGAATTCGGATTCGTAATTAATCTCTTGAATTTTAAATTCTTCTTGCAGCGCTTTTATATAAATTTTCTCTAATAATCCCGGTCCCAAAATTCTATGAACTTCAATACAGCAACCAATTATTTTATAGGTAAGATCTGTGATATATTTTTGAGTCATAATGTTTAAGTCAGCAAAGTATTTCTATTTTACTTTTATTTTTAGAATCGCTAAAATAAGGATTCTCATTTACTTTTCCTTTCTTTTCGAGCATAAAATTTCGTCGCGTGTGATTTTGATTTCGTGGGTTTTGCTTCTGAAAAACTTTCCGTTTTCAGCAGAAATTACCTTGCCAATTTCGTCACCCGAAAAACCAAATTTTCTGATGATTTCGGTGATGATGAACGGTTCTTTTGACAATAATTTCTTTAGATTTAAGAGTGTTTCGACTTTGTCTTCTTTAATTATAATGTCGCTAAAAGCATTTTCAATGGAACTTTGAATAAAATTGTTAGCATCATTTAAATAGGAAAGAGAATCTTTAAATCCATTTAAAAAATTTGTAGAAACTGCAGTGATTTCGGGAATGATTTTGTTCCTAATTTCATTTCTCAAGTAATCATTTTTTTGATTCGATAAATCCTCCTGAAATTCAATCTTGTTTTCCTTTGCAAAAGCATAAATTTCCTCTTTGGAAAAATTCAGAAGCGGCCGAATGATTTTATTTTCGTTGGATGGAATTCCGCTCAAACCCTTAATTCCTGAACCCCGTGAAAGATTGATGAGAAAAGTTTCCAACTCGTCATTCAAATGATGTGCAGTGACGATATAATCTAAATTTTCTTCCTTTAAAATTTTAAAAAAGAAATCGTACCGCAAATTTCTCGCCCAAAGTTGGATGGAGTTTTCAGGCTTTTTATCCTTTTCCGAAACTGGGTATAAATGGAATTTAATATTGTTTTTAAAGCAAAAATCTTCAACCAACTTTTGGTCTGAATCTGAATCTTCACCACGAAGTTTATAGTTAATGTGGGCTATTTCAAATTTCAAATTACAAATCTCAAATAGCGATGCAAGTACCATCGAATCAACTCCGCCACTTGCTGCCAAAAGAAATTTTTTCTGTTCAAAATTATTGAGCAGTTTCTTGATAGATTGCAGAAATAGTTCTGAAGTAATCAAATTTTAAGGAATATTTAGCAAAGATAATTCTTCTCTTTTAAAATGAAATCTCTATTTTTGGCTGAATTATAAACAGAATCGATATGAAAATGGGAAAAATTTTAGCCGTTTTGGTAATGGCAATCACTTTAACTTCTTGCGTGAGTAAGAAGCAGTTCGACGCGATGAAAATTAATTATGACCAATGCATCACCAATATTGGCGAAAGACAGCGTGAAATTCAGGATTTGAAGGCAACCAACGCAGGTCTGTCAAGCGAAAACAGTCTTTTGAAAGACCAAAACAACGCTTTAAAATCGTCACTTGACGCATGTTTGGCAAATCAAGGAAAAGGTTCGGCCAATATTGATAAGTTGATTGGCGAAATCAATTCTTCCAACAAATACATCAAACAGCTGATTTCTACGAATGCAAAAAACGACAGCTTGAATTTGGCATTATCAAACCGATTGAAAAGATCGTTGGATAATGTGGCGGATCAAGACGTTCAGGTAAAAGTTTTGAAAGGAGTGGTGATGATTTCGTTATCCGACAAAATGCTTTATAAGACAGGCGATTACAACGTTTTACCTCAAGCTCAAGAAGTTTTGGGTAAAGTGGCTAAAGTGATTAATGATTACGACACTTATTCCGTATTAATCGAAGGAAATACCGATAATGTTCCGTTGAATTCTTCAAGTTTACCGAAAGACAATTGGGATCTTTCTGCTTTGAGAGCAACTTCGATGGCGAAAATTCTCCAAACTCAATTCGGGGTAAATCCAAACAGAATTACTGCAGGAGGACGTAGCGAATACAACCCGAAAACAACCAACGCATCCGTTTCGGGAAGAGCTGAAAACAGAAGAACAGAAATCATCATCATGCCAAAACTCGACGAGTTCATGAAGTTGATGGATATTGCTCCGGTGAAAAATTAATTTAGCATTGTTAACTTCAAGCGCTAACAACGCTCCAAATAACTCGCAGATTTGGCGGATTTAGCAGATGATAAAATCTGCCTCATCTGCAAAATCTGCGAGATTTTTATTTATTTTTGAAAAATATCATACATTTTACATCCAGCATCCAACATCTAACATCCAACATTTTATGAGTTTTTTCGAAGAGAATTGTCCCGAAATGGACCGCTATTTAGAAACCCACGCTTCTTCCGAACCCGAAATTCTGAAACGTTTGCGAAAGGAGACCTTTCAGAAAACCACGCAACCACACATGATTTCGGGATATCAACAAGGAAGATTATTGTCGATAATCTCTAAAATGATTCGTCCAAAAAACGTTTTGGAAATCGGGACTTTCACAGGTTATGCAACACTTTGTTTAGCGGAAGGTTTAAGTAAAGACGGAAAAATCACGACTTTGGATGTGAATGAAGAACTCGCCTATCTGCCGAAAAAATATTTTGCTGAAAGTGAGTTTTCCAATCAGATTAATTTTAAACTTCAAGACGCGAAAGAATTTTTAAAGGAAGCGGATGAAACTTTTGACCTTGTTTTCATCGATGCAGACAAAGAAAATTATGTGGAATATTTCACTTTAATCAAGCCAAAATTACAATCGGGTTCAGTTGTTTTGTTCGATAACGTTCTTTGGTACGGAAAAGTTTTGGAAGAAAATCCGAAACAAAAATCTACCCAAAAAATCAAGGAATTAAATGATAGGATTGCAAACGACGAAGATTTTGAAAATCTTATTTTACCTTTGCGCGACGGTGTGAATTTGCTGCGAAAACTGTAGGAACAAATCGTGATTTGTCCCAATTTGGCACAATTTAACCTCGTAACACGCATCTCGTAACACGTAACTCGTATGAACAAAGCAATCTGCGCCGTTTCAGTCGCACCAATTCGGGCACAACATTCTCATCAGTCGGAAATGACTTCCCAACTTTTGTATGGCGAAAGTGTTGAAATTATTGAAGTTGAGGGAAATTTTTCTAAAATAAAGATGGATTTTGATGGTTATGAAGGTTGGGTTGATTCCAGGCAAATTTCCAAGATTTCGGTTGAAGAATTTGAAAACAGAAGAACCGAAATTATTTCAAAGCCTTTTGGAATTTATGATGTAAAAGGAGGAAAAAATTTGCTTTCTATGGGAAGTGAACTGAATTCTGAAACTGAAAAATGCACTGAAACTATACATAATGAAAGCATCGCCGAAACCGCAAAACATTTTTTAAACGTTCCTTATTTATGGAGCGGTAGAAGTTTTTTCGGCATCGATTGCAGCGGATTTGTGCAGTTGGTTTATAAAGTCCACGGAATTTCATTGCCCAGAGAAGCTCGCGAACAATCGGAAATGGGTCAGGTTTTAGATTTCATTGAGGAAAGTGAAGCGGGAGATTTGGCGTTTTTTGAAAACTCAGATGGAATTATTTCGCATGTGGGAATCATGTTGGAAGACCAAAAAATTATTCACGCTTACGGAAAAGTACGTATTGATTCGCTAGATTCGGCGGGAATTTATAATGCCGATCTGAAAAAACATACGCATAAGTTGAGGTTTGTGAAGAGTTTGAGGGTTTGAGGTTTTTTAAGTACAACTATTTTTACTTTAAATAGAATTCTTTTTTATCTTTATGAATTGAACTTCTATGGGTTATTAAATCATGTTAAAAAACATTTCATTTTTTCTAAAGCTATCTTCATTTTTCCTTTTAGTTTTTATTTGGGTTTATACCATGATTACTTACGGAAAGCTTCCTGAAACTGTTCCCATTCATTTTGGTTTAGATGGAAAAGCAGATGGTTTTGGTTCGAAAAACACCAATTGGTTTTTAGCGGGGATTTCGAGTGCAATCTTTATTTTAATGATGTACCTTTCACAAAATCCAAATGCTCCTGTATTGAATATTCCTGAAAATCTGAAAAAAGATCCTGCAATTTCGGAATTTGTGGTGAGTATTTTTTGTGTTTTGATTATGTTTCTTTTTGCAAATATCAATTACGAAAGTATTCAAGTTTCTTTAGGAAAAGTTGAGGGTTTAAGCCATATCACGAATTACATTTTAGGATTAATGTTTTTGTTTATCATTGCATTGATGATTTATTCTTGGAGATTAACGAAAAAATCTAAAATTTAACAACGAACCAGCATTTTCAAATTTTTCAAATCAACACATTTTCAAATTGAAATTCCTTTACAACATATTCGTTTCCCTACTCATTTTCGGAATGAAAATCGGGGCAATCTTTAATTATAAGTTGAAGAAAGGTTTGGCGGGAAGAAGACAAAGTTGCGGAATCGTGAAATCTACATTTTTACCCACGGACAAAGTGATTTGGATGCACGCTGCAAGTCTCGGCGAATACGAACAAGGCCTTCCTGTTTTAGAAAAATTGAAAGAAAAGTTTCCTGAACACAAAATCTTGATTACCTTTTTTTCACCTTCTGGTTATGACAATGTCATCAAGAAAAATCATATTGCAGATGCGATTTGCTACCTTCCTTTCGATACGGAAAAGTGGGTGAAAGAATTTACCGTCAACTTTAAAACAGATATTTTTTTCACCGTAAAATATGATTATTGGTACAATCTTTTGCAGGAACTGAAAAAACAAGAGGCGAAAATTTACGTCGTTTCTGCCTTGTTTTATGAAACGCAAGTTTTCTTTAAAGCTTACGGAAGCTGGTTTGTAGAACAGTTAGAAAAAAGCATTGATTGGTTTTTTCATCAAACGAAACATTCTACAGCTTTGGCGAAAGGAATCGGTTTGAAGAATTCTTCAACAGCGGGAGACACAAGATTTGACCGTGTAAAACAACTTCGCGACCGGAATAATTCGGTTGATTTTATAAATGATTTTAAACAAGGCAAAAAGACCATTGTTTTTGGAAGTTCGTGGGAATCAGAAGAACGGTTGGCGGAAATTATCGCTTCCAAAAATCGGGAAGTTAAGTTAATTATCGCACCGCATGATTTGAAAAGGGTGGAACACCTGAAAAAGATTTTCCCGAATGCGATTCTTTATTCGCAACTCTCAAACCCTCAAACCCTCAAAATCTCAAACGCTCAAACATTGATTGTCGATTGCATTGGTTTGTTGTCGAAACTGTATTCTTATGCGGATATTGCAGTTGTCGGTGGTGGTTTTCATTCAAAAGGGCTTCACAACATTTTGGAAGCTTCGACTTTCGGAGTTCCCGCTTTCTTTGGCGACCAATATCAAAAAAATCCAGAAGCCGACGAATTGATCGCGCAAAATGGCGGCAAATCTTTTGAAGACGAATTTTTCGCAGCGCCTTATATTTTGGGACTTTTAAAAAATGAAACTCTGATGAAAAAAATGGGAGAGAATGCTAAAAACTTCATCAACTCACAACCGAATGCATCGGATTATATCTTAAAAAGAATTTTGGCTGATTCGGAACAACAAATTCTTTCTAATTAAAAAGTTTGGAATATTTCATAAAACCATTGATTGCCCAATTCGCCGTGTAATACATCGATTTCAACGTCGAAAATTTCATGTAATCCTTGTAAACCAAATACTGATCGAGCATGATGTTGGTCTTTTTGCGGGAAATGCTTGAAGCGTGCATTCTGTATTTAGCCATGGTTTTCGGAAGTGGTTTTCCAACGGGAATTTTCTTTAACAAATTCAGCCACATCACGTGATCTTCACGTTTGCTACCTTCGGGAAAAAATTCTTTTCCAACCCTTTGTGAATCGTACATTGAGCTTAATAAAGACAATCTACAAGTTTTCAATAAATTATTAAAACTCACGTTTTTATCCGCCTTAAAATCGTCAATTTTCGGAATTAAATTTTCATCGCACCTCGAATAATTGGAGTAGGCGAGTTCCGCATTTTCCTTTTTCATGAACGAAACCATTTCCTCAAGGAAATTCGGCTCCCAAAAATCATCTGCATCCAAAAAAGTAATGAATCTTCCGCTCGCTTTTTCTAATGATAAATTTCTAGCATGCCCCGCTCCGCCATTTTTTTCGGCAACCGTTAATTTAATTCTTTCGTCATTCACTTTTCTAATAATTTCAACTGAATTATCGGTGGATTTGTCATCAGTAATCAGCCATTCCCAATCGGTAAAAGTTTGGTTTAAAACCGAATCAACCGTTTGTTGAAGGAATTTTGAAGAATTGTAACAAGGCGTTATAATAGAAACTTCGGGCATCAAATGAGTTTTTGCAAAGATAATTAATTTGAAAATTGCAATGGACTCCTAAATTCGTTTCAAAACCTTAAATTTGTAGCTTATTATTCATCATTTATACACAGAAGAATGTTTTACGATCACCAATCGATAGAAAAAAAGTGGCAGAAATATTGGGAAGAAAACCAAACCTATAAAACTTCCGACCAAACTGATAAACCAAAATTTTATGTTTTAGACATGTTTCCTTATCCTTCAGGAGCGGGTTTGCATGTTGGTCACCCACTTGGTTACATCGCTTCGGATATTTATGCGAGATACAAAAGGCATCAAGGTTTCAACGTGCTGCATCCGATTGGATACGATTCCTTCGGACTTCCTGCGGAACAATACGCGATTCAGACAGGAACTCATCCCGCAATTACAACCCAGCAAAATATTACCCGTTACGAAGAACAATTAAGAAAAATTGGTTTTTCCTTCGATTGGAGCCGCGAAGTAAGAACTTCCGATGCATCTTATTACAAATGGACGCAGTGGATTTTTATTGAACTTTTTCATTCTTGGTACAATAAAATCACTGATAAAGCGGAACCGATTCAAACCTTAATCAAGCATTTTGAGGAACATGGAACTGCAAATTTATCGGCAGTACAAAATGACGAATTACATTTCACTGCGGAAGAATGGAAAAACGCTTCTGAACTTGACAAACAAGATATTTTATTAAACTATCGATTGGCTTATCGTGCTGAAACAACCGTGAATTGGTGTCCTGCCTTGGGAACTGTTTTGGCGAATGATGAAGTGAAAGACGGTAAATCTGAACGTGGCGGTTTCCCTGTTTTCCAAAAGAAAATGATGCAGTGGAGCATGAGAATTACCGCATATTCCGAAAGATTGTTGCAAGGTTTACAGAATATCGATTGGCCACAACCTTTGAAAGATTCGCAGGATTATTGGATTGGGAAATCGATGGGGGCAGAAGTCAGATTCCCCCTTTCCCCCAAAGGGGAGAACGACTCTACAAATAAATCTCTACAAAAAGAGTCCAAAAAATTTGGCTATTTGACAGGAGGAAATAGTTCGGCACTGTTAATTAAGAAAGCACAAGAAAATAGGGACAATCCAACAGAAGCAGAGGCATTACTTTGGGAACAGTTAAAATCAAAAAAATTAGAGCATAAATTCAGAAGACAACATTTGATTAATGATTTCATTGTTGATTTTGTTTGTCTTTCGAAAAAGTTAATAATCGAAGTTGATGGAGGTTATCATCTTGCAGCAAAACAGCAAATTTCTGATGAAGAAAGAACTAAAGTTTTAGAAAATGAAGGATTTGAAATCATTAGATTTAAAAATCAAGAAGTAATTGGCGACAATGAAAACGTCATTAAAACAATCATTCAAAAATTAGAATCTCGACCAAATTTCGCTGAAGAAAAATTAAGTAATGACAGCTTAAGCGAAATTCAATCAGATAATCAACCATTGCTCTCCCCTTTGGGGGAAAGGGGGATAGAGGTTTTCACAACCCGTCCCGATACTATTTTTGGTGCAACTTTCATGGTTTTAGCTCCCGAAAATCCCTTCGTTGAAAAATTGACAACACCTGAACAAAAAACGGAAGTTGATAATTACATCGATGAAACTTCCAAAAAAACAGAACGCGACAGAATGGCGGATGTGAAAAATGTGTCGGGCGCCTTCACGGGAAGTTATGCGGTGAATCCTTTTACAGAAAAAGAAATTCCGATTTATATTTCCGATTACGTTTTGATGGGTTACGGAACAGGTGCGGTGATGGCGGTTCCTGCACACGACGAGCGCGACCACCGTTTTGCGAAGAAATTCAATTTGCCAATTGTAAATGTGATCGAAAACGAGAATGATGTTCAAGAAGAATCGTATGATTCCAAAGATTCGGTTTGTGTGAATTCCGATTTTTTGAATGGGATGAAATACGATGAAGCCAAAGCAAGAATCATTGATGAAATCACCAATCGTGGAATTGGTCACGGAACGACAAACTATAAACAGAGAGACGCAATTTTTTCCCGCCAAAGATATTGGGGAGAACCTGTACCTGTTTTCTATAAAGACGGAATCCCTTATACACTGCCTGTTTCCGCGCTTCCATTGGAACTTCCTGAAGTTGAAAAATATTTGCCGACAGAAAATGGTGATCCGCCTTTAGGAAATGCCAAAATTTTTGCGTGGGACGAAATGAATGAGAAAGTAGTTTCCACAGATTTGATTGACAACATCACTGTTTTTCCTTTGGAGCTTTCCACAATGCCTGGTTGGGCAGGAAGTTCGTGGTATTTCTTAAGATACATGGATCCGAAAAACGATCAGGTTTTTACCGAAAAAAATCTTTCCGATTATTGGGGACAAGTTGATTTGTATATCGGTGGAAGTGAACACGCGACAGGACATTTATTGTATTCCCGTTTTTGGAATATGTTTTTGAAAGACCGAGGCTATATCGAGCAGGATGAACCTTTCAAAAAATTGATTAATCAGGGGATGATTTTGGGGATGAGTGCGTTTGTTTTCCGAATTGATGGAACGAATCAATATGTTTCTAAAAATTTGGCAAAAGACTACCAAACTCAAAAAATCCATGTTGATGTTTCTTTATTAAAGGGAACTTCCGACGAATTGGATATTGAAAAATTCAAAAATTGGCGTTCAGAGTTTGGGGAGGCAGAATTTATTTTAGAGGATGGAAAATACATTACCGAAAGGGAAGTAGAAAAAATGTCCAAATCAAAATACAACGTGGTAAATCCCGACGATATCTGTGAAGAATATGGTGCGGATTGTTTGAGGTTGTACGAAATGTTTTTGGGGCCTTTAGAACAAAGCAAACCGTGGAATACACAAGGTTTAAGCGGTGTTTACGGATTCTTGAAAAAATTCTATAATCTTTACTTTAACGGAGAAGTCTTTGAAGTTTCAGAAGAAGAACCGACAAAAGAAGAATATAAAGTCCTTCACACTTTAATTAAAAAAGTGGTTGCGGATATTGATCATTTCTCTTTCAATACTTCTGTAGCACAGTTTATGATTGCGGTGAATGAATTCCAAAAGTTGAAAACCAACAAGAGAAAGATTTTGGAACCCCTTGCAATCCTTGTTTCTATTTATGCACCGCACATTTCCGAAGAGTTATGGGAAAATTTGGGATATTCAAGTTCCATTGAATTTGAGCCTTTCCCAAAATTTGAAGAAAAATATTTGGTTGAAGACGAAATTGAATATCCTGTAAGTTTCAACGGAAAAATGAAGTTTAAGCTAAAATTGCCTGCAGATTTATCTGCTCAACAAATCGAAGAAAGCGCAATGGGCGATGAGAGAATAATTCAGCAGTTAGCAGGAAATTTGCCAAAAAAAATCATCATAGTCCCAAAAAAAATCATTAATATTGTTACGTAAAAAAAATCTTGCAGAAATTTTCGCTAAACTAATCGTAAAAAAAAGGCGGTTAATTTTTTGAATTTTTAATGGTATTTTTAAAATCGGTTATTATTATCAAAATTGATTTCAATTTTTAGCAATTATGTAATGTTAATGAATCTTAACATCAAAAAAATTATTTCCGATACCGTAGAAATACTTGCATTATTAAATATTTTAACTTTATTTTACACCTCGAAAATTAAAAAAAATAACAATTATAATTTAGTTTAGTATGGAAATGAATGTTTCAAACAACGAGCACGTAGATGTTGCACCAAAGAAAAAAGGAGGATTAAATCCAGCTTTTATCTTGCCAATTTTGTTAATCGTAGGTGTTGCGATTTACATTTTTGTTTTAGGAAGCCCTAATAATTTTAAAGAAGATGCTAGGATTGCAGGACAGGCTTCTGTTGCTTTTGCTGATCTAGACGCAAAAGAGCTTCATCCTTCATCGTTCATGGGAATTATTTATATGGGTGGACCAATAGTACCAATCTTGATTACTTTCATGATTACGGTAATCGTTTTCTCTTTCGAGCGTTTCTTCGTTCTTAGAAAAGCTTCTGGAGCAGGAAATCTTGATAACTTCGTAGTAAAAGTAAGAAGTTTGTTGAACCAAAACAGAGTTGACGAAGCTTTGGAAGAGTGCGACAGACAACAAGGTTCTGTAGGAAATGTGGTGAAAGAAGGTCTTACAACTTACAAGGCGCTTGCTCACGATACATCGTTAAACAAGGAGCAGAAAATGGTTGCTTTGAACAAGGCAATCGAAGAAGCTACAACTCTTGAAATGCCGATGTTGGAAAAGAATATGATGATTCTTTCAACTTTAGGAACTGTTGCAACTTTGGTAGCACTTCTTGGAACGGTAATCGGGATGATCAAGGCGTTCTTCGCTTTAGGTTCAGGTGGTGGAACACCGGATGCGGCTGCATTATCAATCGGTATCTCTGAAGCACTTATTAACACCGCTTTAGGTATTGGTACTTCTGCAATCGCGATTATCCTTTACAACTACTTTACTTCTAAAATCGACGGGTTGACTTATAAGATTGACGAAATCGCAATGTCTATCCAACAGTCTTTCGCTGAATTCCACTAAGAATTCCAGGCAAAGTATTTGCATTAAAAAAATGCAGTTTTAGAAAGTATAATTTAATTAAGAAAAAATAATGGCGAGAGTTAAACCAAAAAGACACGGTGTAGTAACCGATATGACCGCGATGTGCGACGTTGCGTTCCTGTTACTTACGTTCTTTATCTTGACCACACAGTTCAAAAAACCTGATGTGGAGCAAATAAAACCGCCATCTTCGATATCAGAGAAATTATTACCTGATGGAAGTTTAATGACTGTAAATGTTACACCCCAAGGAAAATTCTATTTCCAGCCTGTAGAAAACGGAACTGAAAGAATGCAGCTTCTTGACAATATGGGTAAAAAATACGGGATGACTTTCAACAATAATGAGAAAGTGGCGTTTACGAAAGTTCAGGCAATCGGTGTACCGATGACTCAACTGAAAAGTTACTTGAACATGTCGGAAGATGAGCAAAAAGCGTATAAAAGTCCTACAGGAATTCCTATGGACAGTACAAAAAAGGAATTAATCGATTGGGTACAACAAAGTTTGGCCGTGAATCCTGATTACAAAATGGCAATCAAAGGAGACGTTTCTACAGAGTATCCAAAAGTAAAATCCCTATTTGAAGGTTTAAGAGATATCGATTTTCTTAAATTCTGGCTGATTACATCACAAGAAGGAAAACCTAACGAATAATTCACTAGAAATGGCAGAAGTACAAGTACAGGAAAAAGGCGACAAAGGCGGCAAGGTCCGTTCGAAAAAGCAGAATACCCGAGTTGACATGACTCCAATGGTGGATTTAGGATTCCTATTAATTACGTTCTTTATGTTTACGACAACATTTAGCAAACCAAACGTGATGGATCTAGGTTTACCTGCAAAACCAAAAGCAGACCAACCAAAACCGCCACCAACTGAGATTGATTTAACCAACTCAATTTCTTTAATATTAGGAAAAGACAACAGAATATTCTATCATCAGTTGGACCAAGCTGGTTTGAATGAACAAACTTTGCAGGAAACAACTTTTGACAGAACTGGAATTACAAAAGTAATTGAGCAGGCAAAAGCCAGAGCTAAAGATCAAACCAAATTTACGGTAATCATCAAGCCAACGGACGATGCAGTATATAAAAATTTTGTAGATATGCTTGACGAAATGGCAATTACCAAGAATGAGATTTATGGTATCACCGATATCAAGCCTTGGGAGAAAGCTATTTATGAAAAGAAAGTTGCAGGAACGGCAACTCCGGCTCCTACAAAATAATTTAATTAAATAATTTAATATTTATTTAGAATGGCAAACGAAACTCGATACGATGATAATCTTACTCTAGACGAAATCGTATTTGAAAACAGAAATAAGGAATACGGTGCCTATGACTTAAGACACACGTACCCAAAACTACTCACAAGAGCCTTTGTTATTGGTACGATTCTGTTCTTGATTTTGGCATTATCTCCATTAATTTATTCCACAATCAAAAGACTTACCGCACCTGATAAAGTTGAGGTAAAAGCAGATTTGGTAAATATTTTGGAAGAGGATCCAATTATAGAACAGCCAAAAGAGGATGAACCACCACCACCGCCACCACCGCCTAAAGAAGAACCTAAACAAGAGGTGATTCAAAACGTAGTTCCAGAGCCGGTGAAAGCACCAAAGGTTGAAACTCCACCTCCACCAATTACAAAACAGTTGGAAACAACAACAGGTTTAGTTAACCAAGAAGGTGTAAAAACACCGAGTTACACTCCACCACCGCCACCGCCGTCAACAGGTACAAAAACTGAAACGGTGGAAGTGAAGCCTCAGGTTTCTGAAACTCAAGTGTACACGGAAGTGGAGCAGTTGGCAGAATTCCCAGGAGGAATCAACGCTTTTAGAAGTAAAGTAAATAGTAATTTCGATACTTCTGTAATGAATGGGGATGAAGGTGTTGTGAAATCTGAAGTTACTTTTGTAGTTGAAAGAGATGGAAGTATTACTGATGTAAAAGCCACTGGTGGTAACTCTGCAATGAATGCTGAAGCAATCAGAACTGTGAAGTCTATTAAAAATAAATGGGCTCCTGCAAAAATTAATGGTCAAGCTGTACGTTACAGATACAGATTACCATTAACGATGCAGTTTGAATAAAAGTAAAATTTATAAAATTTTCTTAAAAGAGAAGCGTTGGCTTCTCTTTTTTATTTTTTTGTGTATTTTTGCTTTTATGATGTTTAATTGGTTGTCTTTAATAACGGGAATTTTTTATATAGTTTTAGGAATTGCCGTTATCATTTATAAGTTCTTTATTATTTTTTTAGAACCAAATATTGCATACCCTTTGGGAGGGTTGCTCATATTATACGGAATTTTCCGAATAGGTCGCGCCATTTACAGAATACGTCAGGATAAAAATGAAGCATAATTTTCAAATTTTTCTCATTAGTTTTTTTGTCTTGGTCATTTCGTGCAAAAAGACCGACAAAATTGTAGATAATCCACAACTTGGGACCATAACTGTTACAGCAGATGAATCTTTCAAAAGTGTATCAGAAGCACTCACTGAAAGATATATGGCATTAAATCCTAATACCAAAATTAATTTGGTCATCAAAAAAGAAGATTTGGCTTTCTTAGATTTGCTCGATAACAAAGCACGCGTGATTATAATGTCGCGAGAATTGACTGAAAAAGAAAAGCAAGGTTACAAGGAGAAAATTGATATGGAAATGCAGCCTGCGAAATTCGCGGCAGACGCTGTAGTTTTTGTGGTTCCTAAAAATTCGACCAAAGAAAACATTTCTGTAGAGGAAATAGAAAAGGAACTTCAGTCAGATAATAAAAAGATTATTTTTGATGGGACAAATTCCAGCAATTTAAATTTTGTAGCGCAGAAGTTTAAAACCACGCCAGATAAATTGAAATATTCTATTATCAGTGGGAATAAGAATATTATTGAACAACTTAACAAATACCCCGATAAAATTGGTGTTATTTCTTTAAATACCATAAGCAGACCTTATGACAAAGAGTCAGAAAGTTTAAAGAATTCTGTTAAGATTTTAAAAGTGGTCGAGGGCGGAAAATCGTATGAACCCGACATTATCAATTTAAAAAATATGACGTATCCGTTCACAAGAGTTTTATATTTTCTCACCAACGAAGGTTATTATGGTTTGGGTAATGGATTTATAAGGTTCTCATGTCAGCAATTAGGTCAAATCGTTGTTGAAAAAGAAGGTTTACAGCCTTATAACATCTTTAAGAGAGAGGTTCAGATGCGTTAATTTTTATAAAAATCTACCAATAGAAATCCCCTTTAAATTTTTGGTACAAAAATTGGGTATTATATAAACACAAATTAAAATTATTTAAACAAATTAAAATGAAAGATATAATGAATTTATCTAAAAAAATTACTTTAGGAGTTGCGGCAGCTTTCTTGTCTAGCTTTGCTTTCGCTCAAACTTTGCAGGAAGGCATTGCCAATGCTGATAGCCATAAATATGCTGCAGCAAGACAAGTGTTCAACGATATGGTAACTAAGTCTGCAACTGCTGAAAATTATTTTTATTTAGGAAACTCTTTTTTAACTCAGTTCGAACCAAATTTTGAAAAAGCTACCGAGAATTTTAATAAAGGAATGATGGCCGATAAAAAAAGCTATTTGAACAGGGTTGGATTAGCATCAGTTAAATTAGGAAAGGGTGATAAATCAGCAGTAACAGAGATCCAAAATATAGTAAAAGATTCTAAAGAAAAAGACGCTGAAGTTCTTTACAGAGCTGCAGAAGCATTAACACTTTTTGGTGGCGCGCAAACTGCAGATTTAGCAATTGAGTACCTAAACAAAGCAGTTGAAAGATCGGCTAAAAATGGAACTCCTGCAAACTACTATTACACTCTCGGAGATGCTTACAGACTTAAGTTAACAACAAGCCCACAAGTTGCAGGTGCGGCAATGACGGCGTATGAGAAAGCCCTTCCAACAGCAAAGAACAAGGCTTCCGTTTATACAAGGATTGGAACACTTTGGATGCAGGCTCAACAATGGCAGCAAGCCAAGCAAAATATTGACAGAGCAATTTCCATTGATCCAACGTATGCACCTGCTTACAAAGCAAAAGCTGGATACAGTATCAAATATCAGCAAAATGCTCTAGCAACGCAAGATTTAATCAACTATGCAAAATATGCAGATGAAGATGCAAACACCCAGTTGGAAATATCGAAGCTATTTTTTACCAACGAGGATTATGCAAACTCTAAAACATATCTAGACAAAGTTTTTGACAAGGTTGATGACCCAATCAAATATAAGTTGAGAGCTTACTTATTATATGCAGATGGAGATTATGTGGGAGCCAAAACCGCTATGGACACTTTTATTTCTAAAGTAGATAAATCTAGAGTTCTTCCAGCAGATAAAGGTTTAGAAGGGTTGCTCGCAGCAGGATTGGCAGAAAAAGAAAAGGATGCAACTAAAAAAGCAGCGTTATTGGCGGAATCTCAACAGAAGCTTGCAATTGCAAAAGCTGCTAAGGACGAGACAATGAAATGGGATGATGAACTTGTTAAGATTAAAGGTGGTGGAGGTGTAAATCAAGCTGCAGTTGACGCAGGTCCAACGAATCCTCAAATTGAAGGATTGAAAAAAATGGTAGCAGCAAATCCACAAGATACGGACGCTTTATTTAAATTGGCAAACGCTTATCAAGAGGCTAAAAATTGGAACGGTGCAATTATGTCTTGGCAAAAAATGAGCGGATTGCTTCCAGATTGGGCCCCTGCTTATTATAGTACAGGTTATGCATACCAACAAGCTGGTAAATCTGAGTTAGCTAAATCAGCATACGAAAAATTCATAAATACTGTAAAGCCTTCAGAGATGGAAGCTAACAAAGAAATTCTTTCCTATGCATATTTTGCTGTCGCTTATTTGGTAAAGGAGAATGATCCAATTAAAGCGAAAGACTACGCAGCAAAATCAGTACAGTTGAATCCAACGTACCAAGATGCTGTAAACCTGAACAAACAGTTAAACAAATAGTTCTTTAATATAAAGACCAATCAGTTCCCATTCGAAAGAGTGGGAATTTTTTTGTAGCGTGCAGTTTTACGCTACTTTTAAAGTCAGTCCCGCTTTCCGCTCATACTCCTCATCCCGAAATTTCGGGATTGCGGGGTAACCGCTGCAATGGTAAGTTTGCACTAGGATAATTAATGAAGTAAATTAGTTGATAATATTAACTAGAAAGAAGAACAGCAGGAGTAAGGCAGACGCTGCGTTGATACTTAAGATATCGCCCCCGATTTTATCCCCC